>OCZU010001076.1_pt1 | contig 18370 bp, 15 predicted proteins | sample 1539001 | NCBI WGS metagenome assembly OCZU01 (sample SAMEA3539306, study PRJEB22396) | soil metagenome | biome: tundra; feature: field; material: soil | place: USA | collected 2010-05 | depth 0.15 m | reverse complement strand
CAAAGGACGCTTTCAAAGACGCGCCGGGATATTATGGAACGGCTCTTCACGAGCTTGCGCACTGGACCGGCCATCCCTCACGTCTGAATCGGGCCACGCTGTCGGAATCGTACCGTTTTGGCGACCTCAACTATGCCAAGGAGGAACTCCGGGCCGAACTTGCCAGTGTCTTCATGGCAGCGGAATTGGGGGTTCCGCACGATCCAGCAAACCACGCGGCGTATGTGGGTTCCTGGATCAAAGCTTTGCGAGAAGACAAGAATGAGATCTTCCGGGCGGCACATGAGGCGTCAGCGGCCACTGATTTTGTTCTATCGCTAGACCTGGAGGTTTCCCGAGCGGAAACGTTGGAGATGGCTGGTTCGGGTGCCGCCGGCTCGTTGCAGCCTCCCGAGAGGTCACGCGAACACAACGAAACTCGCGACGCAGCCCAAACCTTCCACGGTGATCGAGAGCTCGTGGCCGACACCGCCCATCGTCAGGCATTCCATGAGAACGGCGTCGGGCAGAAAGCTCATCAAACTGACGATAATCCAGATCGGAGCGCGGCGAACACTGGCAACTTGGCGGCGTCATTCGCTGCCGCCAAACAAATAACGGCCGATGCCCTTGGCGAGTCCGCACGGACGTTCGGCGCCCAGACCGCTAGCGGTAGGTACAATGGGCGAATTATTGGAGAGACGGCCCATCATGTTGTTCAGCGCCTGTCTCCCCTAACCGCTGTGGCTCACATGAAACATCTGCTCGAACATCTTCCGCACGCCGGCGACAACGTCACAATTGCTTATTCGAACGATCGCGCGTTGGTACGGGATATTCGTCAGCGGGCTAACACTCAAGAAATGGGCCGCTAGCTAGCGCAATTAACGCGACCTCCAGGTGAGCTTTAAAACGCGCAGCCTGCAACGCACCAATCCTTTATGACCCAGGTTTCATCCGGCTTCCTCACGAAGGTAACGCGTCCTTTCCCCGTGGGCACGTCGCTCTGGTAAAAGATTTTGCCGATCTTGTTCAAGGACGCAGTCCAGGCAAAGGACGCGGAGGCCATGGTAGGAGTAATCCCGAGTTGGAGATCCGACACGTCTCCGATGTCGTAGCCCCCGCCACTCCAAGTATCTTCTGTGGCTGTTCCAAACCCTCCAAACGTCGAGACCTGAGTCTTTTCAATTTGGGCCTTCAACTCAGGACTCAACGAATAGGTGTACCATTTCATCCCCACCATCGGGCCGCCCACGCTGCCCTTATAATTCGTGACGTTAAACCGGTCGGTGTCCATCAAGTACGCCATCGCGCCGTCTTCTTTGTATCGAAAACGTCCGTTAGGCAGCGTCACGAGGCCGCCCTCGTCCACTTGTCCAGTCACGTTGGATTGATGCTGATTGGAGCACGACTGGCACTGCTGGTTGCGGACGCCGGTGATTCGGTTGGAGTTCGGCACCATCGAAAGATCATATTCATCGAAGTCGTAGCGATTATCCGACCGAAACTTCCCGCGAATGTTCGGATACATGATGGTGTCGACTTTTTCCGTGACCAGCTTGGCATCGAGCAGTCGCTTGACGATATAGACCGCCACGTTTTCCTTCACGTTTTTCTCTTGGAGGGTATCGACGAGACTCCCGTAAGAGACGGGCACGCGGGTCATCAGCGGCGCGACCATTGACACGGAAATCGGATAGTGTACCTTCGCATATAAGTCCTTCAGAAGGGCGCGGGCGCTCTTTTCATTCAGTTCTTTTGACGACGTGCAGCCGGCCATCGACAGCAGCCCGATTGCAGAAACGGTAGCGACAAATCTTTTCATGGTCTTTTTCTCCCGTCATGAAGATATATCAACTGGCGCAGGATTGCGCCGACCACACCACCAACCAGGGCGTATACGATGGTTCCGGTTAACATCTGATTGAATGGCTGCTGGGCAATCGGAACGAGAACCGGGCCAAGCCCTTGTAGCTCCGCCGTACCCGTAATGAGAGTCCCAAATCGAAGTTTGCCCAACCAGCATGGCGAACGGGCGCGTCAGGTAGCCTTCGATGCCGCCAAGGGTTCCACCTATAACACACAACAGCCAGATGGGTGCATCCATGCTGATTGTATGGATTATCCGGGCGGATTGAGCGCTCACCATGATCGAAAAAGACGCTCCGCGCCACAGGCGCTACAGAGATTCACGCTAGGTGCGGCTTTCTCTCCGCAGCGGGCACAATACATTTACAGTCCCTCGCTGCGGACAGAGGTCCAGTCAGTGCTCGGCTCCGGGAGATTTTCAGAGCTTGTCCCACCGGATCGTTCTTGGCCACTCCAGCCCGGCCCTTTTCCCCTTCGATAGTTTGCGAACAATCCAAAGACCTCGTATAGGATGTTCGACATGAAGATGCCGATTGCCAACAGAGACAAGGGATTGAATCTGATGGCCTCCGCCCATTTTCCGTGCACGAGGAAGCACACACCGCGAGTCAGCCCGCAACCGGGACATGGGACGCCCAGGAGTATCCTCCAGATGCAGAGGGTCGGTCCCGTCTGACAATACGGATAATAGAACCAAGCGGCACTCAACGCGAAAACGGCGAACCAGAACTCGACGCGCTCATGGAGGCACCGCGCTACAGCTTGCAGCGAAGTTGCCAATGCGATGCACATCAGTTCCGCCTCCTATTCCGTTTTCGGACCAGTCCGCCAAGATCGTCCTTCATGCGGCCCTGGAGCAGAAGAATCACGTCTATCACCCACCAGATGAAGTAGCCTCCAAAAGTGAGAAGCTTCAATACGCCCAAACCAGTTCGGCCCACGTAGAAACGGTCGATGCCGAAAATGCCCAGCAGAATGGACAGAAGCAGCGCGGTGCCCCAGTCCTTATTGCTGAGGCCACGTTGCTCGCGAAGCGAATCGATCCAATCTGTACGCTGAGTTTGCATAGGCAAGATAAGGAAACGGAGGTAACCTATGCTGGCGGTAACGGCGGCGCCGACGAGGGTGCGGCAACACCGCAGATCGTGCAAAACTTGACTCCCAGGGCGATTTCCTTTCCGCAGCCGACGCAATACATCGCCGCCCCTGACTGAAGTTGCGGAGCCCCTTGCTGCAGCGCGCCGTCCGGCAGCGCGCCGAAGAAGCTGTCAACATACCTCTGCGCGTAGGGGGGATACGTAACAACCACGTCGCATCCCGGTTGTTTTGGCGTTGTGGTGACCACAAGGTTTTGAAGTTGCCTGACCTTCCTGATAACCAAAAGGTAGTAGACAAGGCCGGGGATGACGAAGCAAAACGTAAGCAAAACGGCTAATAGGAGTTGGAACCAGGGAATCTTTGGGACGCCGACAAAGGTGGCGACCCGATTTGTCTGGGATTGCGCTCGCCAGCTCTCATTCGTGAAGAACTGGACCGCGCGGACTAGCACCTCTTCAGGAGTGAGTGTTGTGTATCTGGTTACAACGAGGTCTGCCATATAGGTTGATTCATCCTTAGTAGACGTAGATTTTCTTCGAACCAAGATCGACCACGCTTTCCGGCTGCCCCAGGATGGCGACGATCTGATCGATGGTCTGCCCCAGCGAGACTGTTGGCGTCTGATTCGGCGGCGCCGCTGGGAGCGCAATTGGCTTGTCAGGTGGCCTAGTTTCACGCGCCAAGTCTTTCAGACTGAACTTCGCTTTAAAGGTGGGTTGTTTTGCGGCGTTAGCATAGAGCCACTCAGTCGTGCGGAATTCGACATCGCCCGCGCCGTTCTCCAGTGCCAAACTGCGGGAGAACATAATCAGGTCAATAGTTCCCACCTGCCGCGCACGACTATTTTGATCAATATCCGAAACCTTTCCGGCGGTAAACGTAATCCTACACGAAACCGTCTCTTTCACCCAGGACTCAACACGGGCGGGCGGAATCGCTTCGTCGCCGGGAATCGACAAACTGCTCACAGAAAACGCATGCTGGGCGTGCTCGTTGCCAATTAATACAGGCGGAGAGCGCCTAACGCGTTGTTGCGGTAACTGGAACGCTCTTGCATTGCGCAACTCTCCCTCTTGTTCCGGGGTCCAATGGCCCGATAATCTGGTGCGGTCTGTCTGTTTCGCACTCCACTGCGGCGGCATGCGGACGACTGCGAGCACATAGTAGTCTCTAGAAAGACGAGCCAGGGCGTCGTTATATTCGCTCGATTCGACTCGTATTAAAGCTTCCCGTACTAGAGGCGCGCTCTCCCACCGGATCGCCAAAGTTCCCGCCGGGACGCTCTGTGGTCGCCCATTCACTGTCACGTCGCCCACATATCTGAGGTCGCCCCAATAGCGCACCCAGGGGGACCTCCTGAGGAACTCCTGAGTCCGCGCAGGCGACCAGTTAAGCAACCCTTCGTCGTTCCACGCCGGATAAGAGGAGGAGTCTTGCGCCGCGGCGTTGCAAATCATGAATAGCCCCCCAACTATTGTGGCGCAGATTTGTGTCGTTGAGCTTGATCGGCATGGCATTGGTAAAGACTCTCTTAATTCTTGATCGTTCTCCGCGAGGCGACTAAACAGCCATTACTGGGATTAGTGATGAAGTAGGCACTAACATGCCCGCCCTCTTCTGAGGAAAGCACTTTCAGTTGTGCATCTCTGGCGATGCGCACTACTTCATCGGGGTTCCCGGCGTGAGCCGCGTCACCGATCGCTTTGAGTGTGCTTTCCGAAATGAAAAAGGTTGCCTCTTTCCCACCGCAGGTGCTGTTCCTAACGGTTTGCGGCGTTGCAACAGAACTCAAGTCAGGTTGGCGAAAGTCAGGCTCAACGCCGCGTGAAAGATACCAGTCGTTTTGAGCACGCGAGGCCCGGAACAAAGCGACTGTACCGTCGAATCCTCCGTCGTAGCGATGGGGAGCCCAGTAGTGCGAAACAGTCTCTCCAATTGTGGGAAAATCCAGCGGCGTTTGGTGACTTCCAGCAGCCCCCAGCCTTTGTGTTTGCGCTATTGCGCTTGCCACTACCCTGCCATCGACCATGACGAATTCGCCCTGGCCGCCATAGCTGACACCGATGGCGTGCCACGAATTGAATCTGAATGGCGTCCCTTTGGCCTCGATTGGCGGTACGGCTGGTCGGTTGTACCTGGTGGCCGCTATGAAGAACGAAACGTCGCCGCTTGCGGATACGAAGAGCTTCGCGGCTCCCGGCCATGTGACGTCTCCTCCGTGCGAATCGGTCGAGAATATTAGAGCTTGATCCTGCTTAGCCTGGAGGTGGAAATCGTGATAGGCGAACCCGTTTGCGACGTTGATCCACCATTCCAATGTGCCTTCAGTGGGAATACCCTGCGGGTATTCGATGCGACTGTCCGACTTCCGGCTGAACGACGCTCCGCGCTCGGACGACTGCGCTCCGGGAAGTTGGACGTACTTGACGCCAAAGGCTTGGCCCACAGACGCCCCGCTGAAATTGTCTAGGATGGTTGTATTGGGCGGCACACGTAGATTCGGGTCGGACGAACTATATACTGGCGGATTGCGGGAAATGTAGGCCGAAACGGGCTTAGGCGCAGCGCCCGAAATCACTTGCGGTACAGTTAGAGCGGCGTCCCCGGTTGGTATCGCTGTTGTACTTCGACCGCTTGGAGAAAGATTCGCCTCTGTATCCTGTTCCGCACGTATTTTCAATCGACCTTCCTCAATCGTTGGAGATGATCCCACCGGCGCGCGCCAAAGATAGCCAACTATACCGTCCTGGGTGATCTCGTTGACGATCAAGTTGTATGGCGCGTGGCCGCCCTGAGTGGTGTAAAGCTGGACGATCTCGTTGATATTCTTGTCTTTCTTTATTATCAGTTTGTCGTCAGCGAGCACCTCTATCGAGTACACTCGCCTTCGGGGATCGGTCATTACCAGCTTCAGCGCGATCTCTCCAAATCGTTGCGCCTCCTTCGTCCTGCCAAGTCGGATCTCAGTGTAGATTCGCGAAACGGGTGGCGATCCGGCGCTGGTTTCGTTGGGTTGGCCAGAGCCAATCGTGAAACGCCACCAGGAGACCGCGATAACCTCGCCCTTTGAATTGTAGGCCTGCACACCCCATCGCAATTGCTGTCCGTTCGGCAAGGGAGCCGGCACCGTCATCCGTGTGTCTTTGGTGGACCGCAGGAGTATCCGCTGACGCGTCGAATCATTGAAGACATAAACGTTGTACCGAACGGAATCGGGGAATGGGGCCCACTCAAGCGCAGGCGTTGTGGTAGCGATTTCGCTAACAGTTGGTGAAAGCAGTTGCAGCTTTTTGGTGATGGACACGTTTCCGATGTTCTTCGGATTACCGGCGGTTATCGTAACCGCGTGGCCTGTCAAATCCTCGTATTCAGAACTCGGCGCATAAACCCAAATCATCAAGTCGCCGGCCGGCGGGTCCTGGATCGTGAAGGCGCCGTCATTGGCAGTCACCGCACTAGCCGACGCGGGAGCGGACACGGAGTCCCTGTGCGCCAGCCGGACTTTGGCGTTCGGGACCGGAAGCCCATTCCAAACAACGCGCCCCGTCAAGGCCAATCCCCGCGGTGCACTAGCCTCCATTACCGCCCTAACCACTGGCCCACTGGCCCCGCTTTGCTTCAACTGGGCAAAAGCATCGGCCGAAGTATCAAACTGGCATTTCGAGTTACCGACCTTCTCGATGATCAACGCGTCATCGAAACCGGCCTTCACCATTTTGATGACGTCCTCGTTGTGAAGAAGGCCCTCAGCCGTTCCGATCGATGCCGACGGAATCAATATCGGACGCCCGGCATCGTGGGCGGGATAAAAATTTCCACGCTGCCCCGAAAGAGAACTGCACAGCCAGTTGCGCACAGGGGTCCGAGTCGGTCGCGGGATTCTAAAGGTGCTTGATGGGAACTTGAAAACGTCGCCATCCTTCAGGCTGACATCGTTAAGCAACAACTCCTGGCCGGCAAACGGCCCTGGAAACATATCAAACTGTCTATCCGTGGACATCTGATAACACACTTCGAGGCGCAGCGAGCGAAGTACGGGGGCGGCCGCTACGGAATGAACTGTTCTTGCAGACCCGGTCTCAAGCGTCACCAGAACGTCGGTCGGCGTTACAGTATAGCTGCCGCTGAGATCGTATATGACGCGCCAAGTCCCCTCTTCGGCGATATGAAATGTACCCGAATGGACGACACCCTGACCGGCGTTCGGCGGATTCGAAACCTCTGCGTTCGCCACAGCCTCCGGTACGGTCGATTGCGGCGTGACCGCTTTTTGCGAGGCGTCCTTCGGCGCGGCCAGATAGCCCGTAACTTGGTCTTTCCCAATCTCATTTACCACCAGCACATACGGCTGCTTCGTCTTGGCCACGTAAAACTGTAGCGGCTCGTAGATTTCCTTGTCTTTTTTCTGCACAGTCTTCTCGTCCGCCAACACTTCCAGGGTGTACATGTTTCTCTTCTTGTCGACGCTCGTAAGCCTCAGCGAAATATCGCCAACCCGCTTGGGCTGCTTGTCCTCGCGGAGCAGCGTGAACTCGACGTAGTTGCGCTCGCCGAGTCTCTTCAACGCTTCCAGCTCCGTGGAATTCTTGGCTATGTATCCGCTCTCTACGCCCAGATCGTCGGTTCGGTCGAGAAGCGCATGCTTCCCAGGCGTCAATAGATATGCGTGGCCGTTGCTTCCGTCGGCTGCAATCTGTCCATGATCGTTGATCCCACTGGCATAAGTCAGGAAAACACCGGAAGGAAGGGTCACCAGATTGTTCAGGTCGGTCATGGTACCTCCGTTGTACAGAAACGCGTGGTGCAGTCCGCTGGCGGTTTCGGCGCTACCCACAGCCTGCCCGCTGTTGTTGATGCCGTCGGCAATGCTGGTGGATCCGCCGAGCGTACCTAGGTCGATCATGGTCCCGCGGGTGTACAGAAACGCGCGATTGGCCATCCCCACAACGTGCCCGCTGTTGTTAATGCCTTGGGCTTGGCTGTTGGGCCCGCCAGGTCGCGTACCTAGATCGGTCATGGCCCCGCTGCTGTACAGAAACGCATGGTAGGCTCCATTTGCGGCGTAAGCGGACCCCACAATCTGCCCGCTGTTGTTGATGCCTCGGGCTTGGCTGTTGGACCCGCGAGGGAGCGTGCCAAGGTCGATCATCGTCCCGCCGCTGTACAGAAACGCGTGTTGGTTTCCACTGGCGATTTGGGAGTACCCCACAACCTGCCCGCTGTTATTGATGCCTTGGGCTTGGCTGTTAGATCCGCCAGGGAGCGTACCCAGATCTATTATGGTGCCGCCGTTGTACAGAAATGCATGGTGGGCTCCATTGGCGATTTGGGAATACCCGACAATCTGCCCGCTGTCGTTGATGCCACTGGCGCCGGCAGATAACCCGCCAGGGAACGTACCCAGGTCGATAATGGTCCCTCCGCTGTACAGAAACGCTTTGTATCCATTAGCCATCGTGCAGGCCCCCACAACCTGCCCGCTGTTGTTGATGCTTTGGGCGTCGACGTAGGACGCGCCAGGGAGCGTGCCCAGATCGATCGCGGTGTAAGCAAGAGCGGCGAGCCGCTCCGAAGGCTTGTTTATTTCGCTCGTTTTCTTGGTTGGCTCCTGCGCGGCTGAGGGCAACGTAGAAACGGCGCCTCCACTTGCAGCCGTTGGTGTCGCTAGTGGTGGGATGACTGTTTCGGCCATTGCCTTTAGCACAGCCGCGCTGACACCGCTTTGCTTCAAATGAGTAAGAGCGCCTGGCGACGTGTCAAACTGGCATTTGGAATTTTCGATTTTCGCGATGATGACCGCGTCGTCAAAATCAGCCTTGGCCATTCTAATGACATCCTGGTTTCGGAAAACACCCGCACCAGACTCACTCCCGACCGGTTGCTCCCGCAACACCCAGGTCTGTCCGCTGCTGTCAGCGAGGCTGTTGCCTTGGATTGTGACTGAGGTCTTTGCGTTGGTCTCGCTGATATTAAGTTCCAGCGTGTTGCCGTTGACGACGAACGTGCCCCGGTACGTCTGCCCGGCTTCTTGAAGCGAAAACGTCCGGTCGCCATTCAACTGGAGCTGGTCTGCTGGGGTTTGAGAGTTCTTATAGATAGATGGAAGCTTCAGATCCACGAGCGATCCCGGCGCTCGTGGTTCGGCACCGGGCGTTTGGCTGTACACATGCGAACTCGCGCTTAGAGCCGCCAGAGCGATAATCGCCGCGAAGAATCGGGATCTGTGCATAGTGAGGCCCTCCCCCCAGGTAATCGGCCAGGAGCCAAAGGCTACCTTGCAGCCACCATCGCCTTCAAGACCGCGGCGGTAGCGCCGTTTTGCTTCAATTGGATGAGAGCGTCCGTGGACGTGTCAAAATGACATTTGGAACTGCCAATCTTGGCGACGATGGTGGCGTCGTCAAAACCAGCTTGGACCATCTTGACGATATCCTGATTCTGCAGAACATCGGATAAACCCGCGGCTTGGGGCGGTTGTTTCCGCAAGACCCAGGTCTGTCCGCTGCTGTCGGTGAGGTTGTCGCCTTGGATTGTGGCAGTACTCTGGGAGCCACCGCTGATGTTCAATTCCACAGTCGCGCCGTTGGCTGCAAAAGTGCCGCCATACGTCTGGCCAGCCTCTTGAAGCGAAAATGTATTGTCGGCGTTCAACTGAAGCTGGTCTGTCTCAGCCTGAGCGCTGACATAAGTGCATGGTAGCCGCAGCGAGACAGATTTAGTGGCACTAGCTCCGCGATCCGCCGTTGCCCCCGCAACGGTTTGCTTCACCCACTTTGATCCACTGGGATCGATCATAGTATCGCCTTCTAGGGTGGATATTTGTGGCGCCCGACGCCTGCCGATCCGCAGTGTCAACCTGTTGCCGTCGATCGTATAAGTGCCCGAAACGCTCCGGCCTCCCTGAACCAGGAAGAGCGTTCCATCAGCATTCAACTGAAGCCGGTTGTCCGTTGCTTGAGCCATCACATATTGACCTGCAACCTGCCCCACTTGCGTCGCCGCCGGCTGCTGCACGGCGTCGCCGGCTTGTTGCACGGTTAGCACTTCAGCTACTTTCGCCATGGCCTGATCGGGCGTAGGATCAGAGCCCTTCTCAAATTGGAACTTCAGTTGCCCATAGTAACGTACGCCATCATATGGCTCGCTGTACAAACGGAAAACGACTCCATCTTTCTGGACTCCAAGTCCAATTACCCAGAGCTTTTCACCCGCGGCGAACTGGCGATGCGGATAGTTGGTGGCAGTGCTGTTGCCGGGGGTCGCCATCGTGATGAGAAGATCGCGCCCGAATCCACTCCCACCTTGGGAAAGTTTCCCGTTCTTGTAAGTGTTCACAGGGGGCAATGGAGAGGCTGTTGAATACATCATCAGCCCGCTTTTCTGCAACACCAGCGTCACCCCCGTGCTGACGATATCACTTCTGTCGGCAGTTATCTGTGTCAAGACAAACTGGCTAGTCAACTTTTCTCGCAGAGATCCCTTCACATCTGCGTCCTGGCCACGTGCCAGAAAGCCGCCGCTGGAAATGACGAGCGCAGCGGCCAGATAGACTAATGTTCGCATAAGAGGTTCTCCTTCTCCTAATTTCAGTTCTGATCACTGTTGCTTCCGCTAGTCACCGCCCCCAGCCTGTCTTACCTGAGCCTCAAGATTCGCAGCGTCGGTTTCTTGCGTAGCTAATTGAGCTGCCGCGTCCGGGACGGGCTCGGCGGTGCCTTGAGGTACGGAACGGGCACCAGTGCCAGAAACGTTCGGCAGTCCTTTGGCCTGATTATCTGCCATCATCTTGAGTCCGGAGTCGAGTTGCTCATGAAACTGGTTGTGCATCTCTTGCAGGTCCGCAAGCTTGACGGTAGCCCCAGAATCGGCGACGCAGTCGTCCGGCTTGCTGCTGACGACCTCCACTGCTATACCGCCGTCGGGAGTCACGTCCTTACCTTTTCGCTGGATGATGTCTCCGGGAGTCAAGGAGCACGCCTGACCCGCCGCAGTGGTTATGTCCAGATTGGAGGAAACGACGAAGAATCTCTGGTTCAGTGCCGGCGGTAGTTGTTCGCCTCCGGGGCCAGATTGCTGGGAAGTAGCCGACGCGGGCTGCGCCGCAGCCGCCTTCTCTGCCGCTAGCTGCTGCCTGACTTCATCCGCGATCAGGGCCTTCATCTCTGGCGAAAGCGTCGGGGCACCCGCTTGCGCAGTTGGTAGAACTGGTGGGGCTTGGCCGTCGTTGCCGGCCGTCTGGCTTTCGTAAGCGAGCCTCAAATTCTCGGCGAACAGGTAGTCAGTCAACCAAAGATCTGGAGAAGCGTACGTCCCATACGGAGTGAAGTATCCTGCATAGAATCCAAACCACGGCGCTGGCGTGGCCAGCCCGAACCACGCATAACGCACGGGTGTGCCCCAGGGAGTCATCGCCCAAGCGTAGAACCGCGGGCCATAGTAGAAGGCGGGCACGTAGTGATAGTACGCGATGTTGTGGTAGCGGTATTCACGATACACGTGCGCGTAGGATCGCCCACCGACGACGTACGTACGCGAAATGTAACCTGGACGCACAGTTCGTTCCACTAATCCGCGGTGTGGCCCGTAGCTTACCACCCGCGCGCCCGGACGGCCGGTTTCCACGGTTCTTCCGCCACCGGGTCCCCGATTTATCACTGTCTTGCTGTTGCCGGCCAGACCGTGGGGAGCTTCGATCTTACGTACTTTACCGCCGGCGTCGGTCGTGACCGTGCGATTCGAATTGGGCTCGTGGTATTCCTTTAGCCCACCCGGCAGGTTTTTCACCTGGGTATCCACAGGAGGCTTGTACACACGCGGCTTTCCCCCTGGTTCGGTCGGTGGGTTCACTGGAGGCCGCGGTGGCCTCGGCGGATTTACCGGGGGCTTCGTTGCCGGAACTGGCGGCCTCGTTGCCGGCTTAGCGGACGCTGCGGCCGGCTTGGCCGGCGCAGGCGTAGTGGTCGTCTTCTTGTCGGCCCGAGCCTCCCTAAGCGTTCCGGCTAGAGCAAGGGCGATCAGTGCGCCTGCCCCCAATATCTTAAGACCGTTTCTTCTCAAATTCACGACTTCCTCCTTCGGAACTGTTGTTCGCGATTCATAAACAAGAACGAAAGCGCAAGAATAATTCCACACATTTTCCAGGGCTCATTTTCTCGGCATGGATTGTCCAGGCACCTTTTCATAGACGGACGCGGCGGCCATCCAGGTCTCCAGCACTCTCCCGGCGTCAAACTCCACCGCCTCTCCTGCTCCCAACAGCCGGAGATTGGCCTCGCCGCTCGCGCTCCTTAGCCTGTAGTGCGCTCCGGTCGACACGAATTCCAGTATTTGGACCGACCTCTTACCATTCCTCACGATCACCGTCCCGGAGACTTCAACGTTTCGGCCAAGTAAGACCGCTCCAGACTGCGTGACCGGCAGAAGCACCGCGCCGCGAAAATCGGACACGCCCTGCACCTTCGGACGAATAGCCTTCAACGCAATCCAGACGCGCGTGCCAGCGTCAAGCGTGATCACCGCCGGTGCGGGAATTGTGGGTAAGGGCTCCGCTCTTTCCTCAGGCGCAGAGGCAACTCCCCGGGAAGCCACTAGCGACGCCATTCCGGACGGCGTTGCCCGTATGGTAGACTGCGGGCGCGGTGCCGCTTGCGCAACCGAATGGGCCGTAGCGGAAGTCTCCGCAGTTTCAATGGTGCGCCCGCTTCCCGCATCCGGCGCCGAACCTCCTATTGGATTTGGCGGCTCTACCGGTGAAGAAATCGACGCCACCTCGGAGTTGCCGTGGAGATCTGGGGTAGGACCGACAATGCCGTTCGCGCCGGCGCTTTCGTGTGGCGCGGCTGGGGATGCTGCTTGCGGACGTATCCGTCCGTTCGCGCGCGCCGCGACGGCAGTTTCCTCGCCGGGCTTGGACTGGGTCCGCGAAGCTTGGGTTAGATGCGATTGGCCGGTTGGTTTTGTCTCCGAGGCTCTTTCTTCGGTCACGGCCGATGAGGGTGCCACATTCGTCGGCAACCGCTTCAAAGACATGACCTCAGAACCTACATGCGGAGAGCGGAGTACTGAAACGCGCCCAGCCAGAAATGAGCAAATCACCAATGCGAAGGTGCCTGCTGGCACGAGCACCCATCGAAATCTCCGAACAACGAGCGCATTTGTAAGTTTCTTCCACCAACGGAGCAAACGGGATGATCTGGTGCGGTCACGTTCGCACTGAACAGCCGCGTCTGACGCCAGGAAGCTCTGCAACCAGTTGTCGAGCCGCTTTTCCGTTTGTCGCCACTCGGCATCATCGCCCGCGAGCGCCGGGTCATCGAACCTCTCTAGGCGCCGCTGAAGATCCGTGCAAGTTGGACATCCCAACGTGTGCACAGCAATAGCCTTCTCCACGATTTCGCCCGCCTGACCACCGGCAACTGCGGAAAGCGCGCTGGCTTCCGAACAGAGAGCAGTGCCAACCCTCCGCCCCAGCAACGGCGTGATATTCTCCAGAAAGTTGTCTTCATTCCATTCGGTCATTTCGAACGGGGCACCTCACATCTTCCCGGTCCGGGATCCCTCATGCAGCCGGACAGGGGCTATGTCCCAGTTTGAAAACGGATGAAGGGACCGAATTCCACACTGGGGCAAAGAAAATATCGCTGGTACACACCGACAGTTCCGTTAACTCTTGACGAACAGGCCTTGCGCCCCTTCGGTCTTTCGCCAAAGCATACGGCGGCCGTTCTGAAGGTGGGATTTCACAGCATTTATTGACAGTCCGGTTCGCAGCGCGGTTTCCTCGTAAGAGAAACCTTCAATTTTCAGTTCTAAACAGCGTCGCTGCTCGGGCGGAAGCGACCTTATTTCTTGCCAGACCCGATCAGCCATGAGGCGCGCCTCAACCGATGAACCGAGATGGTTTGGAGACGGCATTTCCGCCACTGTCGTGTCATCAATGGCGATCTCGCGGCGGCTTCTTCGCCACTCGTCAATGCACACGTTCTTCGCGATTCGCATCAGCCACCCTGAGAAATCGCCTTGGTCGAAATGGCCGATATTCCTGTAGGCTCGGAGGAACGTTTCCTGAGTCGCGTCTTCCGCCGCCTGGCTATCGGAGAAGAATCCTCGGCACGCGCAGAAAACTTTCCGGCGATATCGCACAAAAAGCTCCGCAAAGCACGCGTTATCATCAGCTTGCCTGGCACGCTGAGCAAGTTCCTCGTCCCGCGGCGGTATTGAGCTGCCAAGCATGACGTGTGGGATCGGTCCATGAGGCACCGAGATTTCCCGGCCGCTTTGCGATCCATGTGTCCCTCTGGCGCCAGGGACGCAGGTTCCAAGCACCGGGAGGTATATTATAGTTTGATTTGTCCGAAAGCGCACTGAAGAATTGCTGAAATTTTCTGAAAATACCAAATGAACGAAGATTGGAGCAGCGATAGGGCCTCGACCGACGAGGAAGTGTTGCGAATCGGTCAATTCACTTTAGATCGGCGGCGGCGCGGCCTATATCGATCCTCCGAACGAATTCACCTCACGCCGAAACCCTTTGAGGTACTGAACTATCTAGTACTCCGCAAAGGACACGTGGTATCCAAAACCGAGATCTTGAATGCGGTCTGGCAAGGGCATCAGGATGAAAACGTTGTCGAACAGGCTGTTCGGCAGATAAGGCGTGCACTCAACGAGGACAAGACCTCGCCCCGATTCATTCAAACGCTTTCAGGGCAAGGCTATTGCTATATTGGCGCGGCAGATCGGGAACGACCCATCCCGGTGGCGCCGGACACGCCAGACTCCCCTCCCGCGCACATCCAAACCCTGCTAACATTCGTCATAAAGCATCGGCGCTTGGGCGCGGCCACTTTAGCTTCCCTCATTTTGGTAATCGTCATTGTTTTCCGACCTCGATTGCCAGATCCGAGACTTGTAAACCCTGTAAGAATCACCCGCAGCCAAAATCGCATCCTGTCCCCAATCTTGACTGATGGGGCCCGCCTTTATTATCAGAGGTTCGCAAACGGACGGTACACGATAGCCGAGGTTGCTGCAAACGGTGGGGATACCCTCGATCCCGCATTGGGCGTCTCCAACCCGGAACTCTGTGATATTGCTCCAGAAGGTGGATCGCTGCTTGTCCGGGATCTTGTTCACTCACGAGAGGACAGCGCGCCTGTTTACGTCCAGCCTCTTGTAGGCGGTCCAGTCCACAGGATAGGTGACATTCTGGCGTACGATGTGGCGTGGTACCCCGACGGGCAGCACATTCTTTATACGATTGCCGGAGGTGTTTACCTGACGGATTTGGAGGGCAGATCGAGGCGATGGCTGTTCGCCGTTCCCGGCAACGCCTACTGGTTTCGATGGTCCCCCAACGGCAATCGCTTGCGTTTCACGGTCGTCGATCCAAAGACGGAGGCCACATCTCTTTGGGAGGCAAGCAGCACTGCGGGGACGGGCAATGATCCGCACCCCTTATTCGCGGATTGGAAGGGTCACGCGCAACAGTGCTGTGGTAATTGGACTCCGGACGGTGATTACTTCGTTTTTCAGGTTCGCACCGACAACACTTTTCACATCTGGGCGAAGTGCGAAAGGATAAGCCTGCTCCACAGCGTGAACGACAAACCGGTTCCATTGACGGCAGGACCGATCAACTATCGCGGGCCGGTCCTTAGCAAGGATGGCAAGAAGCTATTCGTTCGCACTGAAGTGCCCAAAGGCGAGATCGTTCGGTTTGAGCGATTGTCTGGACAGTACATTCCTCTCTTGCCGGGCACTTCCGCGAGAACCGCAGCGTTTTCGAGGGACGGACACTGGATCGCTTATAGCAGCCTTCCCGACAATAATCTATGGCGGTGCAGAGCGACCGGCACCGATTGCCTCCAGCTAACCCGCGGCCTTCAGCAGGCGGTTATGCCCAGGTGGTCGCCAGACGGGACGAACATCGCCTTTATGGGCAGGTATTTCGCAAAGGGCTGGGGCATATACGCGGTCAGCGCGGACGGTGCCAATCTTCGATCGCTTTCTTCAGGCAACCTGAACGAAGGTGATCCAGACTGGTCCCCCGATGGGACAACCTTGGTCTTTGGCAACGTCATGGAGCCGGCGGACAGTATGGCCATTTATCTTCTGGACCTACATAACCGTCACATCGCGACTTTGCCGGGATCGAGTGGTCATCTTTCACCGCGCTGGTCATCTGATGGGCACTTTATCGTTGCAATGCGTGCCGACGATCACGCATTGGACATTTTCGACACTGCGTCTCAGAAGTGGACGAACCTTACGAAGATTTCGGGCGGATACCCTAATTGGTCACATGACAGCAAGCAAGTGTACTTCTTTTCGGTTGTGCGCGGACAGCGCGTCGTCTTGCGCGTGAGAGTCTCCGACCGGAGGGTGGAGCAAGTCGCGAGCTTAGCGAGCGTCGAGCAGGGGCCATTCATCATGGGAACCTGGATTGGGCTTACACCTGATGACTCACCCCTCGCTGTGCGCAATCTGACGACTGAAGACATTTACGCTTGGGACTTCGAAGCAAGGTAATCCGCCTCGCTGACCATCAGTTCGCCGCGCACGCGCTCGTACTTCGGGTAGTGTAGAACTAGGAAGTAGCCGATGACGGGATGGCGCGGCTGGCCGTAGCGGTCCCGCGCGGCCGTTCCGCTACTGAAAGACCATCGGAGACGAAGTAATGTCCGAAGTATACAAGCTTATGGGAAAATAAGTGGAGACTGATGCGATCCGCGCGGCATTATCGGAGGCGACCTGCGGGAGGAGGCGTGCGCGGCCAAATCGTCACAATCTGCTGGATGTCGACGCGCTCAACCCCGCGAAAACGGCGGATGCTTTTGCCGGGCATAATGTGGAGGTGTCCGGCACGCTGAATGCGAAGGCCAAAACGATCCAAGTGGCGTGCCATCGTTCCTGCCGTAGCGCGGTGACGCCGTTGATCGTCATGGATGCCCAGTATGTTCGGTAGTTCCTTAGGTTAGGGGTAAATGGGCCGGATCGCATTTGCACGGTCGTTTCAAGGACTTTCGAGGGCGAGATGAAACGGCAGGTCATCGATGCTGCATCCTCCATTGAGCAGGCCCCCAATATTGAAGAGAGTGATGCCCGGCGTGCTAAAATAATGGATGAAGAGAGGTTTTGAGCATGGCGACAACATTCACGCCAATCAGCGCGGAAGAGCGCGCTAAACGCGAGCAGGCACTCGTCGCCACAATTGCCCACCTTCGAATCGAAAACCTGCATTTGGACAAAGAATTGAAGTGCATCTTCCAACGGAACGTGGATGGAGAAATCGGCGAGGAGAAACTCGCCGCTGCAATAGACGAGCTGAATGAACGCCGCTTCGGACCCTTACCTGTATCCGGGAACGGACGTCCTTAGAAACGTCCCTGGCCTTCGCAAAGCAGAGCAACTGGCTGCGTTTGAAACGGCCAAGACAGCTCAACGCATTTACGAGCTTCAAAAGACACCGGTCGTCGGCTGGTTTGATACCACACATTTGAAAACGATTCACCACCGGGTGTTCCAGGATGTCTTCCCCTGGGCTGGGCAATTCCGTACCACGATGCTGGGAAAAGCAGAACGCCTGGGGCAATCACCCACCTGGTTTACGCCGCCACACCTGTTGGAACACGAGGCACAACGAATACTTGACTCGCTCCACCGCTCGGACCTGTTGTTGCGCCGGATCCAGCCAATCGAGTTTGCCCGCAAAGCCGCCCTCTTGCTCGCCGAGATCAATGCGCTACATCCGTTCCGTGAGGGAAATGGGAGGACGCAGAGGCTTTTTGTCGATGCCCTCGCAAACCAGGCAGGCCACCAACTGCATTTCGATGTGGTCAGCAGAGAGCGGATGGTTCAGGCGAGCATCGAGGCGAATAGAGGCAACTTCGGAATGATGACCCGCCTGTTTGAGGAAATCATAGACGCGAAGCGCATTCAGCCCCTGCGGCGTGCGATCCTCTTCCTCACTCGCGAGAGCTTCAACTGGAACGACACATATATTGCGACAACAATCGCAGGCGAGAATTACAGCGGACGACTGGTCGGCCGTGAGGGCGAATCATTTATGATGCGTTTAGATGACAATCGGATTCTGATCGGCCGTGCCGCAGATATTAGCAATTCGATACGAACCGGCGAGCAGTTTTCGTTTCGCGCTACCTGAACGCCTTAGCCTACGCCAGCCAAAGACTCTACTTGAAGCGCCAAGAATGCTATACCGTTTTACCGCGACTGCTCAGAAGGCGGGGCACAGCACGTGAACGACATGGTCGTCGCCTGAACACCATTTGAACACCGTTAAGAGGTTCGGCGATGCTCAGAATGAAAACTGGGTATCCTCAATCGCCAGAAAGAGACCAACAAAAGCGCTATGTCCTTTGTTGTCAATTGAAAGCCATTTTGGGAAGCTGGCATTCTACCA
>OCZU010001075.1_pt1 | contig 18373 bp, 4 predicted proteins | sample 1539001 | NCBI WGS metagenome assembly OCZU01 (sample SAMEA3539306, study PRJEB22396) | soil metagenome | biome: tundra; feature: field; material: soil | place: USA | collected 2010-05 | depth 0.15 m | reverse complement strand
GCGCCCTAATGCTCCCGAAGGCGCAGCTATGCCCACATCCCCGATTCCAAAATCCTAGTCGGAATCCCAAAACCAAAAAACCGGTTCCTTAGCGTACAAATCCCGCCATTTGCCCCTTCAGCAACTTTCGGTCCGATCACTACTGCCCCACTGCCGCGAAAACGCGCATTTTCAATGAATGCGAAGGCCGGTTTACGGCCCAACACGAATGCATGAAACAATCCTCAAAGAGTAATGCGCAGCCATCCCAAATTCAACAGACTTCCCAACATAGCACGGGTATTTCACGGGCCACCCTTCTGTTCCGCCGCCTCCGATCAGCAGTTGAGCGAGTTGCGCGGCGGGAGCTGGGCTAAATCTGGTGACTTGGCTTTTTATCCTGCGCGCATGCGAGTTTTTCCCAAAAGTCGCGCGAATCGCGTTCGCCGTTCGTTTGGGTTTTTGGACAGTTCGGGATTACGGAACAGTTCCCCGGAAGAAACGCTGCGGTTCGCCTGCATTTGTCCAAGGGACGGTTTGGGTTGTGTTCGTGAGCGTGAACTGTGTTACCGGGATCCAGATGGCGCCGCTGCCCAACCGCGGAGAGGATTCCAAGCCATAGAGCACACCTGGCCAGCCGCTCAACTGCAAATTGAGCATGGAACCGACGCCGGGATACAAAGTTAATCCCGGCGGCTCGGCCTTTAATTCCATGGCACGATAGAACTTTGCCGGGGCAGGATAGTCTGTTGGCGCGAGCGTGATAAACCGCGTGATCAGGGTGAACTGCGTGAATCCATTCCAAGACTCAGCCATCAGATTTGAACTCGACAAAATGGCGTAAACCGCTTCGGGTCTTCCGTAAAGAGTCAATGGTGGCGGTGAACCCTGAGCAATCGTCAAAATAGGTTCGCGGCCAATGACAATGACGCTACCTCCTCCCGCGCCGCCATTACTGACGAGCTTGCCGTCTGATTGGAAGGCTGCCATCTGCCCAATCCCGACCGGAACAATGGCGGAGTGATAATTCGAGACGGCCAGAAAATCGAGCGTGGCGATTGATCTCACGCTGGCGAATTGCTGCTCCGGATCCAGATTGAAAGCCAGCGAATAGGTATCCGTTCCATCGGCGGAAAGACTTACGGAAGTGATTTCAGAACTTAGCGGGTGCAGCACAAGATTGGTGAGTCGCGAACCGGGAGCAGTCAGTTGAAGATCAAGGTTCGTCAGTTGAAGACTGGTGCTCAACACGAGCGGCAGCGTGTTGCGTTCGCCCGCAAGAACGTTTGTGGAACCCACTCTCAGAGTGAAGTCGCTCAGAGTGTCGCGGACGGTCACGATGAATTGCTGGGTTGCGCTCAAAGGTGGCACCCCATTGTCGATGACAATCACGGCAATCAAATTCGTGCTCGGACCTTGCGTGTTGGAGGGACGCCAAGTGAAGATGCCGTTGGTGGGATTGATCACCGCGCCGGCGGGAACTGGAGCGCCAAGACTGAACATGAAGGTGTTTTTCGGAATATCATAATCCAAAGCAACGTTGGTAACCGACAAATTGAATCCCTCGTTAATTGTGTAATTCGAAATCGGCGCGAGAATCGGCGGTGAATTCACCTCCTTGACTATCACAGTTACCGCACCGGTTGCGCTCAATGGCGGGAATCCATTATCGGTGACAATTACTGTGAAAGTATTCGTGCCCGGCCCGTCAAGCTCCGTTGTTGGCCAGGCGATGAGACCGGTCGCGGGATTTAGCGTCATGCGGGCGGGCGCGCCGGGACCGAGGCTGAAGCTGAAGATTTCCGGCGGGAGATCCGGGTCGCTCACGGTGGGGTTGATCGAAAGGAGGTCGCCTTCATTGACGACCACTGTGCCGCTGCCGAACGAAATCGCAGGAGGCGTGTTCGACAAGGTCACGGTCGTCACGGCGTCGGGCGTTGCCGGCGGCGCTTCGATGTTGCCAGCAGTGTCAGTAGCCACGCTGTAGAAAGCGTAGGTGTGGCCTGGCTGTCCGCTGTAAAGGGCGCCGGTGCCGGTCGTGTGCGATTGCCAGATGCTGAACGGAGCGTTGCTGTCCGAAACGAAAATGTCGTAGTAGGCCACACTGGCCTGGCCGACGTAATTCGCGCCGCTCCAGACCACGCCAAATGTCGCCGGACTGAAGGCTGGCAGAGAGAAGACGGCGCTCACTGGCGGATTGGTTTGCGGCGCACTCGATGGAGCGGCATAGACGAGCGTGTAGGTATCCGGCCCGGCATTCGTGTGGTAGTCAAACAGGTGCAAAATGTTTTCATGAATGGGCGGCTGGCCCAACCCGATGAACGTGCGGTCAGTCGTCCAGAAATTTTCCGCAAGAAGATTTGCGCCGTTGGCGCGAGTGGCACCGACGAGTTGGAACTGTCCATTGCCCGGATCTGGGACGCGGACGTACGTGAAGCCGGAGGGGAAAGTTCCGGTCAGCTGCACCTGCAAGTGATTTCCACTCGCGGGCGCGTCCGGTGTTGCGCTTGGTACCACGCTGACCGGTTGGATGCGTCCATCGCTCAGATACAGAGTGTCGGGCAGGCTGTTGAAATCCGGAATGTCGTTCACCAGAAAATCCGGCAGGCCGTCGTCCCACAAACCGTCGGCATGCACCTGATGAATCATCTCGTGAATCTCGACGCCATCAATGAGCGACAGGCGCGGGTTGCCCAGCGGGTCCACGTGCTGGAAGGTGGCGCTGTAATTGATGAAAAGCCCCTGCAATGTGGACGTGAGCAGCCACCGACCGACGGCGGTGGCGCCGGGTTCGATGTCGCCGAAATCCACCGTGAGCGAAGGCGATTCCGGCTGGTTGCCCACCTGCATGCCGATGATTTTGAAATCAATCAGCAAGCCTTTCTGGTTGTCCACAATCTTTGGCTGCGCGGAAGTGATTCTGAAATCGTGCGCGATTCCGTAGCCATGATTTTGTACCATGACTGCCAGCGAATACGGAACGGACGGTTCGATAGCCGGAGTGTAGGGATCATCTGCAAACACATCACGCTGATGGAAATATTTCACGTAGAGCTGCGGATTGGGCTGCACGGTGATCGGCGCGGGCGACAAGGGAATGCTGACGGTCACTCCGTTCAACGAGTAACTGAGCGTGCCGCTAACCTGGTAATTGGCGGGTGCTTGTGGCGCGGCATCCAGCGTCGGAATCAATATCCATTGCGCGCTGCCCGTGCCATCGGGCTGGAGCGTGCCGCTGCCGTCCACTGCGTTCAAATTGCCGGTGAGCGTCGGCAATTGGATGCCGAAGAGACTCGTGACGTCCTGGCCCGAGTCATTCTTGACGACGAGGTTGACCTGGATGTTTTGCAGCCCATCCGCGCCATTGTTGTTGAGCTGGAGCGTCGCACTGAAGGCGTCGCGCGTGAGCACGGCATCCTGATCGAGCTGCAGTTTGATTTGGGCGCAGACGCCGCTTTCTCCATGTTCATAGGTGGAAAGGAGCGAGTTGCGGGTGGCGATCAAGGCCGCACCGGGATCGGCATAACCCATATTATTGTAAGTCTGAATCGCCTGCACCGCAGCTCCCAGGACGGCCACCCAGTTGGTGAAATCAATGAAGTTGGTGTCGCCTCCCGGCGGAACCTGATTGATGGTAAAAACTCCAGCGGCGTAATTACTGGAAGTGAGATTCCAACGGTTGATCAAGGCATCGAGGTCCGCCGGTGCCAGGGGAGCGGGCAACGGCAAGGCGTGCAGGCTCGCGATTTCCGCAGTCGTGATGAACTGGCCGCCATCCGAGTTGGTTTGCGCGTCGTTCCCAAACTGGTCCAACAAGTTCGCCAGCGCGTTGGTATCGGTGACGGCAAACCAATTGTTGTTGTTGAAGAAATAAAGGTACGGCGCGATCACGGTCTGAAGATCGTTGGCCTGCTTCAAGAGCGGCGCAAAAATGACGGCCGCATCCTGACCTACCGCCACCGAGTCCGGGCTGGCGCCAGGCGATCGTGGCGCGCCCTTTGCCGGCCCGCCCGTACCGCAGACACCCTCATAACCCAACTCCTCACAAGCCGTGCAAACATCATAGCTGCATTTGATCGCTGTGAGCGCCCATCCGATCCACGGATTTTTTTCCGCAAAGTCTTTGCCGAGTTGCCCGCTGCACTTCACCCCGTCAATTACGCATTTGTCCACAACGACCCCGCATATCGGCGTGAAATGCTCGATGCAGTTTTCACCCAAATCTTTTCCGCAGCCGTATCCGTCTCGAAAACATTGCAGGATTTGATTGGGTATGTCGATGAAATCGAGCACACAGCCGGCCAGTTTCTGCAGTCGTTTCAACACACAAGGATCGGGATCACACGTGGTCGGCACGGCGTTGCCTGGCGGTATGATTATCGTGCCAGCACCGGCACCGCCAGTGACAGTAATGGTTCCTCCTCCGGACGCACCGCAACTGCCCGTGGCATTGAAAATCGCGATGGGCACGCCTTGCCCGACGTTGTAACCACCGCACGGATAAGTCCAGGCTATCGAAAGGCTGATGCAAGGCGAGCCGCCACCACCGGGGGGTTTGGCGCCGGCGCGAGTTGGCTTTGCACTTGCGCGTGCGCCCGGAGCGCCTGCCGGCGGCGTGCTCAACAGCGTAATGCGCATGGGCACGGTTACGCTGCCATGTGCAGAAAGCCTGCCGATGTCTGGGGTGAGCACATTAAACTGGTAATAGGGTCCGGAGTTGTAGTCGATCGCGACGTTGTCCACGGCGATCAGACCGTAATTGGCCAGCGTTATTGGCACGTCGATGAATTGCCCCGGCTGCTGCAGCGACTCCAAGTCAATCGAGGTTGGACTGGGCACGATAACCGGCGCGGGCACGTTCGCCTCGAACGTCGCTTGCACCGTGATATGGGTCACGTCTTGAACTTGCGTCGGGACTACGGTCCAGACGTACGAAACCGTTTGTCGCGAGAGAAACATTTCCACTTGATTTGTTCTTCCGGCAGTTACGGTCGCGGAACCTTTGAACGGCGCGTGTTGATCCGCAGCCGCATTCAATTCGTAGGTGCCTTCCATCACGCCTGGCAAAAGCAGCTGCCCCGCTGTGTCTGTAATTCCTGTCGCAACAATACTTCGACTGAATGGTTCGATGAGCGTGACACTGACGTTCGTCAGGGGAGGTGATCCGCTGGCAAAGAACGTGAATTCATCCACTGAACTGAGGAGCAAAGATCCGTGCGCGTCGGAAACACAATTGAACGCAAACGGAACGGTGAGCCCAATGCCGCTGCCGCTGACCGTCAACGCGCCGGTATAGGGGCCGAGCACGAGGTCGGCGGCGGGTGTGAGCACGAGTGTCACGATGTTCGATTCGCCCGGATTGAGCGACGGCAGCGGATTCGTGGACGCTACACTCATCCAAGACACGGCCGGCACACTGATGGTCAGCGGCCCGGACGCCGCGCCGCCAAGATTCATCACGGAAAATTGGAGAATCGTTTGCGCGCCGCGTAGCATCGCCGCGGCGAGTTGCGTCGGCGCGGTGGAAAGCTGCGCCACCAGCGGCGTCACCGTCACATTCACTGGCAGGTCGAGAGTCACACCCTCGGCAGTGGCGAGATGCACGGTGAAGGAACTTTGCCGGACACTGGAATTGATGGCGGATATGACGATGTTGAGTATCACAGTGCCCTGACCTGCGAGATAATTTGTCGTGTGCCCGGCGTTGGCACTCAGATTCGGTGCGAGCCCGTCGACGCTTGCGGTTAACCCAGTGAGCGGCACTTCGCTCAAGTTTTGCACCGTAACCGGAACGCTGATGTTGCTGCCTTCAGTCACGGTCACGGCCAGTGGAGTCGGATTGAGCGTCGCGCCGAGAATCGTGAACTGATCTTGCGCGGGCGCATTGGCAATTCCCGGCGCAACTGCGGCGATGGTGTAAAATCCCGCCTCGGTTGGCAGCGGCGTGAAAACGGTGCTGAAATTTCCATTGCTGTCGGTGGTGACGCTGATGATTCTCTGCAATCCGCGCACGGTTAGCAGAATGTTCACCGGCTTGTTCGCCGCCGGACCACCCGCGAGCAGCGTGACCGAGCCGGAAAGCGGTATGGGCGTGCCCGCGACCACATTCGTCACGCCCGCCTTTATGGTGGCGGTGTATTCATTGGTGATGATCACCGGCGTGCGACTCACCGCCACGTTGTTCAACTCGTTCAGTTCTGCTGCGGCGTTGCCGGCGTCAGCAGCGACGACCACCCAGTAAGTCCCCGGCTGCGGCACGGCACCGCCGGGCACGAAGATCAGTTGGTCGGCGAATTGACCGGCTGCTAGCGGATTTCCAAATGCTCCTGCGCCGACCAACAGATAGCTTCCTGAACTGGGATCGGTGGTGAGATAAATATTCTGCGTCACCGAATTGGTGAGCGGGCCGAGTCCCTGATTCAGCAACCGGAAGCTCAACGAAAATGGTTCGCCGGTGAATGCCGTCGCCGGCACGGTGATGCTGCTGATGACGAGGTCCGGCTGGCCGAGGTCAGTGACGTTGAGCGCATCGCTGCCGCTGGCAAAATTCACAGCGCTGGCGGTGATGGTCACCGAGTGGCTCGAATTGGTTACGCTGTCATTTAACGTGGCGATGGTGAACGTCGCGCTCGTCTGGCCGTTTGAGATCGTGACGGATGAAGGCACGATGGCTTCATTCGTCGCGCTCGAACTCAATGTCACGACAACGTTGCTCGTCGCGGGGGTGTTGCGAGAAACTGTTGCCGTGGTCGCGGGGTCGGCGCCTTTGAGAACGACTTTATTCGCGATGTTCAATGTGAGTGACGGACCGTTCGTATCCTGCACGAAAAGCAACTCTGACACCACGCCACCGACGGGGCTGCCGGCAACATCGAGTGATCGCGCTGACAGGAGCGAAAGCTTTTGGCCGGTGAGTTGATTGTCGCCGACCGCGGCGACATAAAATGAAATCTGACTTTGGAACGCCGGGATGGTGACTGTCGCCGGCACCACCGCGGCCGCAGTATTACTACTCGTCAGTGCGACGGTCACCGTTTGGTCGGTCACCGGCGAACGAGTTAACGTGCCGATGGCGGCAAACGGTCCGTCGCCTTCGCTGGTGTTCGTGCGATCCAGCGCAAGCGCGAGCGTCGGAGCATCGTTGTCGAGCACGGTTAGATTCTTAAATGCGGTGAGGAATCCCGAGGCGGACGCGGTAATCGTGTAAACGTAAGTTGGGTCAATCAAAGTATTATCCGCAGCAAGAATGGTGAAAGACACGGAATTTGAATTCGCTGGGATCGTCACCGTTGGCGGCGCATTCAACCGGTTCGGGTTCGAAGTGGCAAGAGTCACCAGCACTGGCTGGCTCAACGTGGTATCGCTCGTCACACTCGCAGCAAAGGTCTGGCCTTCGAACACTTGTGATGTCGTCAGCGAGATCGCCAGATGCGGCAAATCAGTATTGACCACGAACACTTGCGAAGTCGCGCCGATGTAGCCGCCGGCTTGGGCGGAAATCGAAACCCAAGTGTCCGCGTCAAATACGCCGTCATCCTCAACCGTGGCGGTGAACGTCGCCGAGGCGGTGCCGGCGGCAATCGTCGCGCTCGCCGGAACTCTGAGGTGATTCGTCGCGCTGCTCGAAAGCGAAACTGCGAGCGGAGAAGTGAGATCGCCGTTGCGCGCGACCAGACAGGTGAGATTTGGGGAGGAACTGTTTTCGATCACGTTGGTCGTCGGAATCGTGAGCGACAAAGCCGCGGGCACAAGCAGATCGTTTGAGGCCAGCGCCGCATTGTTGGCCTCGTTTTGTTCAGGCACGGTGTTATCGCCGTCAACGAAAACAGCCGCGCGCAAGTCGCCGGCGGCGCTGGTTAGCGGAATTGTGACTTGCTGGGTTCTGGTTACGCTCGCGCCTGCGACGAGCGTGTTGGTGAACTGAAACGCGCCGACGAGCGGGTAGGCGGCGGGATTGGTCGCGAACTGCGCCAGCGACTGATTCGCTGCAACGAGATAGACCGATTCCCTCCACGAACCACTTAGGTTGGCGGCTCCGACGTTCGTCACCGCCCACGAAACTTGAATTGTCTGGCCTGCGTTCGCTTGCGCTGGCGTAACGCACTGGCCCGCCACCAAATCTGGCAGCGGCGGCAAAGTCAAAATGAGTGGCTTGCCCAGAAGGTTGTTGGCCTCGGTGGATTCGATCAATGAACCATCAGCGTCGGCTTGCACAACCAAAAAATAATTTCCCGGACTGAGGCCGCCTGGGAGCGGCAAATTGACTGGCTGCGCGTTCGTGTAGGTCGCGCCCGGCGTAAGCGAGGCTGGAGCAGGCGCGGTGAGCAACGCAGTCGCATTGACGAGAGCGTTACTGCTGGTTGAGAGCCACACACGATCATTCCACGGACCACTTGCGGAAGCGTTTCCGGAATTTGTCACGACCCACGAGACGTTGATGGTCTGGCCGAATTGCGCGGTGGCGGGCGCGGTAACAGAACTCACTGCAAGATCGGGGGCGAGAATGTGCGAGACGAATGGCGCGATGGCGGTGTTGTTGGTCAGACTGCCGCTTTCCTGGAAGGCGTGACCGGAATTCACGGTGACGACGAACCAGCGGTCGCCGATTTGTGTCGCGGGCATGATGACATTTTGCGTCACCATAAGCGAACCGCCCGGCGACAAATTGTTGCTATAAGTGAACGAGGCAATTGGTTGCGCGTTGGCGGCCGTTCCGTCCGTGGAGAGCGCAAGTGTGTCGGTCCACGGACCTGGAGCGGCGTGGAATCCCTGGTTGACAATCTGCCAGACGAGTTGCACCGGCTGGCCGGCGATGACGTTTGTCGGCGCTTGGAAATTAGCGACGACGAGGTCGGGCAAACTGAGTGGCGCGAGAAACGCGAGGTTGTCAAGGGCCGCAGTGTTGGCACCCTGGCCGAGATTGATGCGGACACGCGCGATGCCTTTGGCATTGATTGAAACCAGTTGCTGCGACGCGCCGCCGGCATGGTAGGAATTCGTGAACAGAACGTTACCTGTGGTGCCGTAGGCCGCGACTGTCGGCACATCGTTCTGCGCGTTGATCATGAAGAAGCTCACGAAATCGGCCGTCGCCGGGCTGACTGCGTCAGAGCCAACGAACGTAACATCCACCACGTCGGGCAGCACGGGATTCGCATTCGGATCGGCGAGGACTCGCACGGGTGAGATCGGCACGAAGCGATTCGGGAAATTCGTCGTCGTCTTTAACGTGCCGCTCACGGTGGTGAATACGACGCCGGTGCCGGCGTATTGATTGCTCAGGACCGAACCGGTGGGAACTTCCTCAAACGTGATGAGCCGGTCGCCGAGGTCGGGCGAGATGTAGAGGGCGGATTGGGGAACGATCTGGGCGGCGTTGGTGCCGATTTGCCAGCTGAATTCCAGCCCGCTTTGTCCAACGGCATTGGCCGCATAAAACAGCGTGATCGGATAGAGCCCCTCGTCCTGGAAGGAAACATCGAACCAGGAATACGTGAAACCGCGATCACCAGCCGAGCCAATCACATTCGTGCCGACCATCAAATAGAAGCCGTCGTCGCTGCCGACGCCGAGGCGCAGGTCAATTTCCGGAGTTTCCGGATGCATGTCATTCGCGCGCGAGACGGCGAGGTAAAAATTATTTTGCAGAATGAAATTTGCGGCCGAAAGACCCACCACGGCGTCGGGCGGCGTGGTGGTGTCCTGGAAGAAATTATTGAAGCTGCTGCCGACGTTAATGACCGAACCCGGATGCGGAAAATCTATGACCGGACTCAGCGTCGAGCCGCTGATGGCGACGTTTGAGACGAGCGACGGCACCGGAACCGCGCCGCCGCCAATGCCGTTGTAAAGCTGGATGAGCACGCCGTTGCCGGGAACCGAAGGAACAGAACTGCGCGCAGCCTCAGTTTGCAGGATGGAAGGCCCGTAAGTTTCCAGAACGGTCAATGTGGCGGCCGCACTGGGCGTCGAGCCTCCGGCATCCGTCACCGTGACAGCGTACGCGCCGGACTGGTTTGTTTGCACGTTGGCGAGCATTAGAGTGGAATTCGTCGCGCTGGAAATCGTCGCGCCGTTATAAGTCCATTGATATTGCACCGGAGGCGTCGCGTTGGCCGCGACGGTGAAGGTGACGGTATTGTTGCGCACGACCGTCTGCGACTGCGGTGGCGTGGCGATGACGGGCGGCGTTAGGAGGTTGAACGTTTTGGTGACGGCCACGAGCATGGGATTGCCAGCCAGATCAAATACGTTTGGTCCGACAACGACGGTGTAGGTTCCATTGGTGCGTTGCGAAGCGAAGGCGAATTGGAAATTGGTGGCGCTAATCCGGACCGGCGCGGAGAGCGAAATGATGTTGCTGAACGGATCGGTGAGAAGCACGTCGTTTGTCGTCAGCGTTTGCGGTTGAATCGGCTCGCTGAAAACCACCTCCAGCGAACTGGCCGGTGTCAAATTGGTTCCGCCCGGCGTGATTGAAACGACCGTTGGCGCGGTTTTGTCGATGACGAATTGTCCGGTGAAAGTTCCGTCAGCCGCGGCCGGCGTGAGCACGCGGACGTTGTCGATGCCCCAGCCCTCGTCGGTCACGCCCTGAAGATTGCGACCGTAGAAACTCACTTCGAGCGCTTCGCTGGTGTGTGGCACGTCGAGGCTCAGGTTGCGATAGATCGAGTCGGGGTTGGCAAGATTGGCAAAATTCGCGCCGCTCACATCCGGCCAGAAGGGATAGGACTGGACGAGTGGATTGCCGCTGCTGTGAAAAGTGTATTCCCACGCGGGCTGCGGCTGGCCGTTGATGTTCAGACCAAAATAATCCGGCCCGGGAGCCAGATTGCCGTCCCACGTGTCAATGATCAGGGAGTCCCACATGAGCCGCAATTGGGAATGCGGTGGCAGCCCGGAGAGCAGGAGCGTCGCCGAGTCATTGGAAAATTCCCCGAGATAACGCGTCGGAACAGAATTGCTCAACGTCTCGCCCCGACTCCATGCGGCGTCCGCGCCGGTTTCAAAATCGATGGAGTAAACCGGTGAGAACGCACCGCCGGTCATCGGCGAGCCGGCCTGGTTTGTGATTGCCGGGCCGATGTTCACGGTGTACGCGCCTTCGGCGGATTGCGCCGGCAGATTGATCGTGAAGGATTGGGAGTCCATCTGCCCAATTGAAAACGTGCCGCTGTCCAGCGGGCCAGACGGGCCGCTGATCGCGACTCTCGCCGGAGTGAACGATGTGGCGAGAACCGGCGAATTGAATTGCACGGAAAGCCGGGAAACGTTCGTCGCGACCATTCCGCTTGGTGAAAAGACGGACACGTAGAATTCTGCGGTGTCGAGCGTCAAATTGGCCACGGTGCTGGTGACAGACCCGTAGGAGTTGCTGATGATCACATCGTACGGACCGGCCTGGCTTAATAATGGATTGGGCAGGGTCAGAATGGGATTCACTGCGCCAGGCAAGTTGGTTCCGAACAAACGCCACTGGTATGAAAGCGGAAATGGATTTTCCGCGCGCACGGTGAATGACTGCGGCTGGCCGGCGATGCCGTGCACGCCAAGTGGCTGTTCAAGAATGTGCGGCAACGCGTCCCAAACACGGAAGCTGTAAGTGCCGGTGTTGTTCCAAAAACCGCTGGCGGCAAGATGATACGTGCCTCCAAGAGTGAGTCGTCGAAGACCAACATCATTGTTACCATTGAGCCATTCGCCGAAAAGCAAATTCCAGTTCTGGTCGTAAACGTCATAGCGGATGTTGTCAGGATTGCTGCCATTGCGATCTTCAAAATAAACCAGTTGCGATGGTGACGCGGTGAACGTGTAGAGATCGCGGAAGCCCGGCGATTCGAGGTTGCCGGCGCCGGCAGCGGGCGAGCCATTGGTCACAACGTCGCCGATGCTGAAGCTGAAGGACTGGTCGCTGACCGGCCAGATTTTGATCTGGTATGTGCCGGTGTTGTTCCAATAACCGCTGGCAACCAAAGTGTAAGTCCCGCCGCGCGAAAGCACCTGCCGGCCGACTTCCTGGTCGCCACCGAGCCATTCGCCGAAAAGAAAACTGCCCTGCGAATCATAAACGTCGTAGCGGAGGTTGCGGTAATTGGAACTGCCGCGGTCCTCAAAATAAACGATTTGCCCGGGCAACGCGGTAAAGGTGTATATATCGCGCGCACCGGCGGTTTCGATGTTACCCGCGCCGGCAGCCGGTGTACCGTTGGTGATGGTATCGCCGATGTTGATCGTGAAATTCTGATCCGCGGGCACGGGCCAGATTTTGAAGCTGTAAGTGCCGGTGTTGTTCCAATAACCGCTGGCGACCAGGGTGTAGGTGCCACCCGCAACGAGCGTTTGCCGGCCGATTTCCTGATCGCCTCCGAGCCATTCACCGAAAAGCAAATTGCCCGCGGGATCATAAACATCGTATCGAATGTTGCGATAGTTGGAGCTGCCGCGATCCTCGAAAAAGACCGTTTGCCCTGGTGTCGCGGTGAACGTGTAGACATCGTGCGTGCCAGGCGATTCAATCGTGCCTGCGCCAGCGGCGGGCGCTCCAGCGCTAACGATGTCGCCGATGGAAAAATTGAACGACTGATCGGTGACGGGCCAGATTTCAAAACCATAAGTGCCGGTGGAATCCGCATTGGCGCTGGCGATTACGGTGTAAGCACCGCCCGACGCCAACACTTGTCGCCCCGCCTCCTGATCCGCACCCAGCCATTCACCGAAAAGAAAAACGCCGCGGCTGTCATAAACATCGTAGCGCAGCTGGCGGTAAGGCGAGCCGCCGCGATCCTCGAAATAAACGATCTGTCCCGGCGCAGCGGTAAACGTGTAAACGTCATGCGTGCCGGGGGTTTCCAGATTGCCCGCGCCGGCCGTGGGCACGCCGTTGGAAACAATGTTGCCGACGGTGAGATTGAAGTTCTGATCCGTCACCGGCCAAAGCTTGAAAGAATAAGTGCCGGTGGCGGTGCCGTTGCCGCTCGCCACGATGTAATAAGTTCCGCCGCGTGCGAGTTTCTGGCGACCGACATTCTGGGCGCCGTCGCCGAGAAATTCGCCAAACAAGAGATTCCAATCCGAATCGTAAACATCGCAGCGAATTTGTCCGCCGGGTGAGCTGCCGAGGTCCTGGAAAAACACCCACTGCCCGGCGGTCGCGGTGAATGCATAGATGTCCCGCGCTCCGGAGGTTTCGATATTGCCCGCGCCGATGCCCGGCACGCCATTGCTCACGGTGTCGCCGATGGAGATTGCGAACTGGTCCACTCCTGTCGCGGTGAAGGTGTTAGTACCGTTGTTGAGCAGCGCAAAGGAATAGCTGACCGGCGACACGTCACTGTTGTTTTTAACGTGTATCAAATACGTGCCGGTGACCGGCAAAGTGAACGTGCCAGGATCGGCTCCGTTCAGAGTGTCGGAAAAAATCTGTGTTCCGCCCGGAGCGAGCAACCGCCAACTGGCAAGGCGTGGCGAAGCATCCCGATCGTCAAAAAGCACGCTTTGACCGGCGTTAGCGGTGAAGGCATAAACGTCTTCGCTCCCCGGCAATTGCAGCACGCCCGCGCCCGCCGCGGGGACGCCGTTGGTGACCACCGCGCCGATGGCAATATTGAAGTATTGATTCGTCACGTTCCATAACTTGAAGCTGTAAGCTCCCGTGCCACCGTTGTCGCTCCACACGCGAAGTTGATACGTGCCGGGCAGCGGGAGATCAATCCGGCCCGCGTTGTTGTTAGGCAGGTAATTCGCATTCAAGAGAACCGACTCATCCGGAGCGGTCAGCGTCCAGAACAAACGGTAAGGCGCGGACAGCGTATCGAAGTAAACTGACTGGTTTGTGGTAGCTGTGAAAAGATAGGTGTCATAGGAGCCGGGCATTTCCAAATTCCCCGCGCCAACCGCCGGCGTGCCATTGGTCACAGTATTGCCTATGGCGATGTCGAAGGTCTGATCCACAACATTCGACAGCGAAAAGCTGTACGATCCGGTCGAATCCACGTCGCTGTAAACGACGAGGCGGTAAATTCCGGGCATCGGCATTTCGACCCGTCGCACATCGTTGTTGGGCAGGTAGCGTCCGCTGAAAACGGTGGCGCCGTCAGGCGCGTAGAGTGTCCAAAACAACCGGTATGGCGCAGAAAGCGCGTTGAAATACACAACGGGATTTGTCGTCGCGTCGAACAAGTATTGGTCGTAGGAACCCGGCATCTCGAGATTCCCAGCGCCTGCCAAAGGAACTCCATTGGTCGCGAGCGCACCAATGGTGATCGGGAAAGTTTGATCACTGATGCCGGTGAGCCTAAAACTATAGGTGCCGGCGATGGCGCTGTCATTGTAAACCCGCAGGCGGTACGTGCCGGATTGCGGTAATTGCACGCGGCGCACGTCGTTGTTGGGCATATAACGAGCAGAGAAAACGGTCGAATTGTCAGGCGCAGACAGGGACCAGCGCAAACCAGTGAACGCCGAGAATACGTCGAAATAAACGAGCCCGTTGGCCGGTGCGGTAAAAAGATAATCATCCCATGTTCCAGGGATTTCCAGTTTGCCTGCGCCCGAACCTGGCACCCCGTTCGTCACCGTGTCTCCGACAGAAATGTTGAAGACCTGATCCGTGTCCGGAATCAGTGAGAAGCTGTAAGTGCCGGTGATCCCGCTGTCGTTGTAGACGAGCAGGCGATACGCGCCCGTCATCGGCAACTGCAGATGGCCGACGTCGTTGTTTGGCATGTAGCGACCATTGAAGACCGTCGAGCCATCCGGCGCGATGAGCGTCCAGAACAACCGGTTGAAAGCGCTGTTCACGTTGAAGACTACGACGGAATTGGAAGTGGCGGTGAACTGGTATCCGTCTTGCGCGCCGGGCAATTCCAGATTTCCCGCGCCGATTTGCGGCACGCCGTTGGTCACCGTGTCGCCCATGGAAATAGTGAAACTTTGGTCCGTCACCGTATTCACGGAGAAGGCGTAACTTCCCGTGATCCCACTATCGTTATAGACCACCAGCCGGTAGGTGCCGGGCAGGGGCAGCGCCAAACGACGAATGTCGTTGTTGGGCAGGTAACGCCCGGTGAACACTGCCGTGCCATCGGGCGCGGTGAGCGACCAGAACAGCCGGTTGAACGCGCTACTGACGTTCATGTAAACCACGCCGCTCGCCGGCGCGGTGAAATTGTAAACGTCCTGCGCGCCCGGAGATTCAAGGTTGCCCGCGCCGGCGAACGGCGCGCCGTTGCTGACAACCGTGTCCAACGCAATGGGAAAAGTCACCGTAACGATTCCAGTGACACTTTGCGCGAAGCCGAAGGCGTTGGTGACAAGAACCGAATACGCGCCGCCCTGCGTGGCCGTGATATTGGCGAGCATCAACGTGGCATTCGTGCCGGCAGGGAGATTGGTTCCGTTGAATTGCCATTGGTACGCCAGCGGCACCGCGCCATTGACGTCGACAGTGACGGCTGGTGACGAGCCGTCCACGGCATCAAAAGCCGCCGGTTGCTGCACGATCACCGGCGGCAATGAAGACTGGCATTTTCCTGCGCTGCCAGCTGAGTAAATCGCCGCGACTTCACTCGACGAGAGCGCTCGATTGTAGAGCGCCGCTTCGTCAATCAAACCCGCGAACGGGAACCAGGTGCCGTTACCCGCCGGCCAATTTCCCGTGTGACCGATTCCGAGTTGATAACTGTAACTTTGCGCGTATGAAACCTGAGTGAATGCATGACTGCCGAAGAATTGACCGTCGAGATAAGCGAATTCGTTGGTGCCGTCAAACGCAACTGCCAGGTGATGGAATGCTCCGTCTTTGACGATGTTTGTACTGATGAGTTGATTGATGTTTCCACCCCAGAATGCCTGGACATACAACTTGCCGTCCGTTCCGATGTAAATGGCTGGCACGTAACCGCTGGCCGTGACAAAAACCACCCCTGATTCCTGGCCCAGGATTACGCCGCCGTTGGTGGTGGCGAACCAGGTCTCAAAAGTGAAAGGGGATCCAGCCGGTGCTGTCGGTGGGATCGGGAAGATGTTATCGGGGAGCCGCACATAGCTGTTTGCGCCGTTCAGCTTGAAAGCCTGTCCCACGATGCCGGGCGCATTAGTCGCGCCTCCCACAAGCAAGCCGTTGCTCAACCCCGCAAAGTCGGCGGCATTTCCCTCGGCACGCCACCAGTCCACGATTCCGGAAGGGGGCGCGGAACAAACTGCGTATATAGATATCGCTGTTGACCAGGCAATCAGAAAGCTTGCTGCCGAACGAAAAAAAATTGTTCTCATGGTTCCTCTCCGGGTTGAACGGTACTCGAAACGACGCCAATGGAAGTTGTAAAGCCCGCGCCAGAAATTACAACACAAAGATCGCGGTCCTTTCCAAAAACCCGCGCGGCGAGCTGACTCAAATTTTATCCGGTCCTATCATTATCAATCGTTTTGGTGTCCGTTTTGGTGTCCGTCTAACCAACGCGAATTAGCTGTGGAACGGATGCGCCTCTGCGGTAGCCAAACAGTAGCGTCAGATAAAACAGACGTTGTTTGACATAATGTCTGTAATACAGGACGCTAAACGCATGTCGAAAACTGGCTCCATTCCGTTGCCGGCCGCTCACGCGCTCCGCAAGTTGGGCCGCGATTATGACAACTGCAAATCTGTGGCAAAATTCTGCTGTATCACAAAAATCAGGCTGGGCGCGCTAGCCAGTGGCGCGGAATGAGTGCATCTCCGCCTCTCCATCGCCGGGCTACACGAGCAGCATATAGAGGTAATCGCCCTGGTCGTGAATCAGTCCATCGAGCCAATCGAACACGGGTTTCAGCAAAAAGATTGGATCGTTGTGCATGTTCGTCTCCTCCGAAGCGCAGCGACCAATGCTCCGGCATCACGAGGCGCGATCACGAGGCCACAGGATTCATTCTCGTCCACAGCCAGCATCTCGGGAATCGCCCCGACTCGGGTGCTGATGATCGCCTTGCCGGCAGCCATGGCTTCCAGAATGACATTGGGGAAACCTTCGGTATATGTGGGCAGGACGAAGAGATCCGCGGCTTGCATGCATCTCCACGCCATTTCCGGCGGCAGATCACCCAGGAACTCAACCCCAGCATCTGGCCCCACAATTCCCAGCAACTCTTTTTGATAAGCTGCACTGCCCTGACCTGCCAGCCGCAAACGCCAACCCTGCGGACGCAATTGCTGCCAAGCCTCCATTGACTCCTTCATGCCCTTGGTTGGAACCATGTGGCCCAGGTACAGCACGTTCAGCAAGTAAATGACGAGCATCGTTGTCGCCGATGCCGGTTCGCTTCATTATCTCGTGCTGGTTGACTGCGCGAGCATCCTTGAAAAACTCTTCGATCAGGTTTTACTCTTCGATCAGGTTTTGATTCCGGGCGCGGTGCGGAACCAATTACTCCAACTCAACGCCCCAGAGAAGGTCAAGGCATGGATCAGCCGCCCACCACCCTGGCTGAAAATTGAACTGGCGGCGAGCGTGCAACCGATTCACGGCTTGCATCCCGGCGAAGTGGAAGCGTTGCAGCTTGCATTGCAAGTCAAAGCATCGGGCGTTTTGATGGACGACTTCGATGGCCGCAAAGCAGCCCGGCAACTGGGGTTGTCAGTCATCGGCACTGTTGGCCTGTTGGAACGTGCCGCTGAAAAGCGGTTGATAGAATTTCCCGATGCCGTCGCTCGGCTGCGCCAGACCAATTTCTTCATTTCGCCAGAATTCCTCGTCCAGGCTTTGGAGCGGGACCGGTTGCGCCGCGAACAAACCCGACAGATTCCAAAAGACCCCGGCATCAAACCCTGAGACTGTTGAGCGAATGCCCGCTATGAATTAGAACAGGTGTCTGATATCATCGGAATCCGCACTCGGCATCTTGGAGGCGCCAGTGAGGAGAATGGCGATCGAGCAGGGCGCGGTAAACGCGGTTTTCCTCCAGCACGAATTCCAATTTCTGGCGCAGCGCATCATCTATTTGTCCAGTGGCCCTGACCAGCAGCTTTTTCCAAGGCATGGTGCGAGATTTATAGCTGCTTTACGTTGATCTGATGGGCAGCACGCCCCGATTATATGAGGAACGACTTGACTCCCGAGTTCCACTGAACTTCAGATCATTCTGAATTCATCAGGCTCTCTCTTGGTCAGCAAACGTGAGGCCAAGATTGCTGCGATCAAGGTTTCGGTCTCCTCCGCCGGTAAACCCTTGAAATTTTACCGGCCACAGAGGGCCATCGCTGAGGAGTTTGTATGAGCGAGGTCGAACCGCGAACTCGACACCACTCCGGTGGATGAACCTGCAGGCGATGAAAACTGCATTGAACAAAACTGTTCCGATTCGGGATCAAATCCGCCGCCGGTGGTTCCGTTCCCGGAACGCTACGGAAACCGGAAAC
>OCZU010001074.1_pt1 | contig 18379 bp, 16 predicted proteins | sample 1539001 | NCBI WGS metagenome assembly OCZU01 (sample SAMEA3539306, study PRJEB22396) | soil metagenome | biome: tundra; feature: field; material: soil | place: USA | collected 2010-05 | depth 0.15 m | reverse complement strand
CCTTCGAGCGCGCGCAATACATGCGGGCGATTTCAACTTTTCCGATCAAGAGCGCGTAAGAATTCAAAGCCAGCCACGAGCTGCGCGCGTTGGCCTTCAAATGACCGAATGATACATCGGATTCAGAATTGAGTTACTCCTTTTTTACCGGCGCAGCACCCGTTTGCAATCCCAGCGCCCAGTTGATGCCGCCGAGAACGTGGGCTTGGTAGGCTTTGCTGATCTCGACCGGGTTTTTGCGATCCTTGATGCTGGGATCGGTGTCCCAAAGGTCTTCGCGATGGCCGAGTGAGGTATAGAAAACCCTCCCCTGGCCATATTCTTTGCACCAGGACACGGCGAAATGGCCGGAAGAACCGTTCTCCGGGTGCTTGTCGAGAATCAGCAGGTCATGCACTTTGGCCGGGTCGTAGTTTTTAAACTGATAAATTTCCTCCTGCTTGATCGTCCAAGTCTTGCCGAGATGCGCGGTCGCCGGATGCTGCGGGTCTTCGTTCAAACATTCCACGCCCACCTGGGCGCCGTGATGCGCGAACTCGCCTCCGAGCATCTCGATGAACTCCGGCCAGCCATGAAACGTGTCGCTGGCGGCGTGGATGCCGATGAACGCGCCGCCGGATTTGATCCAGTTTAAAAAACCCTCCTTGTCCGGAATCGGCAGATCGCCGGTGGTGCTGACAAACGCGACGGCGTCGAAGTTCTTCAATGAATCCGGCGAAAGTTTTTGCAGCGCTTGTTTCAATTTTTCGTCCCACTGCGCCTGGGCGGTGTTGAAGGCGGCTTTTTCCTCTTCCGAGGCATCCTTCTTCAGTGCGGCCGGTTTGCCCTCGGGTTGATGAATGAAATCCACCGTGAACGCGCCGCTTGCTTTGGCGAGATCGGCCAGAATTTTTTCCGACGTGGGAATCGAGCTGTGCCGGAAGCCCGTTGTCGTGGTGACGACCAGGATTTTTTTCGGCGCCGCCTGCAAAGTGGTGACCGCCGTCGCGGCAAGCAGCAGGATTGAGAGTATTTTCATTTTCATTTTTTGATTTTGAACTTTCAATTGTCGTTCAAGGCTCGTTGACCAGCGGCACGGGGCGCACCCAGATGTTCCGGAACGAAACAGAGTTATTGTGGTATTGCAGCGCGATCGGGCCGGTCGGACCGTGCGGCGTGTATTTTCCAGGCGACTTCCAGTTGGTCGCGCCGCGGAACGCCTGATGGTTCTGCGTCACGACGCCGTTGTGAAACACGGTCACATATGCGGGTGACAAAACTTCGCTGTTCGCCCCGAAATGCGGCACGTTGAAGAGGATGTCGTAAGTCTGCCATTCGCCGGGCGGCCGGCAGGCATTCGCGAGCGCGGGGTGTTGGCCGTAGATTCCGCCCGTGCCGCCGTCCGCGTAGGTTTTGTTGTTGTAGCAATCGAGGACTTGGATTTCGTAAAGGCCCATGAAATACACGCCGCTGTTGCCGCGCCCTTGCCCGGTTTCCTTGGGCGGCGTGGGTTCGCGAAATTCCAGGTGCAACTGAATGTCACCAAACTGCTGCGTGCTCACAATGTCGCCCTTGGCGGAGACCATTACGCCATCCACGATCTGCCACGGTGCGGGCTTGCCGTCCTTGTCGCGCCATTGCGCAAGGTCTTTGCCGTCGAACAGCACGATGGCGTCGCCCGGTGGCGGAGCCATTTGGCTGAAGTTGCCGGGCGTGACGACCGGCGGCTGTGGACGATCGGGATCGTGGACATGCCATTTGCCGTCCGGTTGCATCGGCGTATCTTTGAAACCGGCGACGCCGTTGATGGTGACTTCGTCAGCCATGGCTGCAACGCGGCAGGCACAAAACCCGATCAGGGTCGCGAGCTGCGCGTAAAAGCGGAGCGTGGCTGGCCCAGCCGCAGCACTTGCGCCTGGTGCGGGGCGTGAGAACTTTTCAAAGCTGGTTCGTTTCGGAGCCGCTGCGGCTGAGACAGCCGGGCTCCAGCGTGCGGGCAGAATTTTGTGTTTCATTGTTTCAATTTCTAGGTTTTGACGAACTTTGTCCACTTCGCATTCGACTTTGCTGACTTGACGGCGGTTTCAAGAAACGCCATTCCGTGAACGCCGTCATCCACTGTGGGAAAATCATGCGTGCCGGCGCGTTGGCCTTCGATTTGAGCGCGCATCGCCGCGGCCGCCTCAAGATAAACGTTTGCGAACGCTTCGATGAAAGCTTCGGGATGGCCGAACGGCAGGCGCGTGAATTTCTTCGCCGCGTCGCCGACGTAATCGTTCCCGCGCCGGAAGATGCGTGCCGGTTCGCCTTCGGGAACAAATTTTAATTCGTTCGGGTGTTCCTGATACCAGGCCAGCGAACCTCTTGTTCCGTAAACGCGGATGCTGAGGTTGTTTTCTTCGCCGCAGGAAATTTGCGAGGCGTAAAGGATGCCTTTCGCGCCGCCCTTGAAGCGGATGAGAAGGTTGGCGTCGTCGTCGAGCGGGCGCCCCGGAATAAAGGTGCTGACCTCGGCACAAAGCGATTCAATCTCCAAACCGGTGATGTAGCGGACGAGGTTCTCGGCGTGGATGCCGATGTCGCCCATGCAGTTGGAAGCGCCGGCGATGCTGGGGTCCATGCGCCAGTTGGAAATTCTGCCCCCGCCTTTTTCCGAGAGCGCACTGAGGGCATAGCCTTGTGGATACTCGGCCACGACTTTCAGAATGCGGCCGAGCTTGCCGGACCGCGCCATCTCACGCGCCTGTTTTACCATCGGATAACCGGTGTAATTGTGGGTGAGGGCAAAGACCTTGCCGGTTCGCTGCACAATGGAGCGGATTTTTTTCGCCTGCTCCAGGTTGAAGGCCAGCGGCTTTTCGCAGATCACGTGAAAGCCGGATTCCAAAAATGTTTTGGCGACGGCAAAGTGTGTGTTGTTGCGCGTTACGATGCTGACGAAATCAATGCGCTCATCCGCCGGCAGCGCGGCCTCGCGGGCCGCCATCTCCTCGTAAGTGGCGTAAACGCGCCGGGGATCCAGAAAGAGGTCCTTGCCCGAGGCTTTGGATTTTTCCGGATCGGCGGAAAAGCAGCCGGCGACAAGTTCAATTTTTCCGTCGAGCGCCGCGGCCATGCGGTGCACGCTGCCGATGAAGGCGCCGCGTCCGCCGCCGACCATGCCCATGCGGATTTTACGATTAAGACTCATAGAGAATAGACGTTAGACAACGGAAATTTTATGTAAATCGAAGGATCGTTTCTGCCGCTGCATGTCAGTTAACATTTGACCGGTTTTCCAGTGCGCGCCGAGGCGTACGCTGCGTCAATGATGCGCATGAGCGCCAAAGCCTGGTCGGGCGTGTTGAGCGGGGCCGCCGTGCGTTGCAACGTATGCACAAAATTTGCAGCCGAGGCGATGCGGCCCATTGATTCGTCCGGCGGCACGACGAGAGTGCGATTGACCGAGCGGCCGTTTTCCTGAACGTAAAGTTCGCAGGTGTCAGTCGCCGTTCCATCAAGTCCGTCAATGCCGAAAAGCCGCTGCACCAAACCGCCCGCCCGGGTGCCTTGAAAGGTTACCGAGACTTCCTCGCGTTTCACCATTTCAGCCCAGGAAATTTGCAGTGAGATGATCTGGCCGGTCTTGAAGCTTACAAAGCCATGACAGGCGCTTTCAACGTCGGTTGTTCCCTTGGCCACATCCGGGATACCCCAAGGTCCTTTGAACGCCTTGTCTTTGATGAAATCGTCGAACGTCTGCGCGAGCACCCATTCTGGTTCAGGATAACCCATGAAATAAAGCGCGAGATCCAGCATGTGCAGCAGATCAATGAGAGGTCCGCCGCCGGAAACCGCCCTGGTGGTGAACCAACCGCCGAACCCGGGGATGCCGGTGCGGCGAATCCATTTTGCCTGCGCTGAATTGATGCGGCCAACCTGGCCCTTGCGAACATAATCCATTATCGCAAATGCTTCCGGGCGGGCGCGGTTATTGAAGTTGAACATCAGCGTCTTCTTCATCTTTGCTGCGGTTAAGGACATGGCCTCGACATCCCGCGCATTGGTCGCCGGCGGCTTTTCACAAAAAACGTGCCGGCCGGCTTTGAGCGCCTGAAGGGTGACCGGAGCGTGGAATTTGTTCGGCACGATGACCGACACAGCGTCGAGTTCCGGGCACGCTCGCAGCATCTCGCCAACGCCGCCAAATGCGCGGTCAATTCTCTCGCGTTCAGCCGCCTTCCCGGCCGCCTCCTCGTTGACATCGCAGATGGCGATGATTTCCGCACCTGCGGACCGGAATCCGGCCGCGTGGTATTTCAACATACCACCGGCGCCGACAACGCCTATTTTGATGCTCATTGCTTGTGGGTGAGTTCGGTTTGCGTTTTGTCCTTGGAAAAAGCCGCGTCGAAGGCGGCGAACAAAATTTCTCGGTCGGGACCGGTGTTAATGCCAGAAACCGCGCCAGGGCATGCAATGCGTCCGCCGACCATTCCGTATCGAAGTTTGAGTGTGGCTGACATAAATATTATCTGGGCCGCCGCAATCTATGAAAACGCCTTCGTGCCGACAAGCAGCGAGTTTTGCGCGAGGCGGCACGTTTTGCAAAACCGCACACGCGAAGCTGCACAAACATCCATCCAACAAAATGTCAAAACCCGAGTTCATGCGGCGTCTGCCGCGTGATTCCAAAGATAAATTTCTGCCCCTCGCTGAAATGTTCGTTTAACTCAAAGTTCTCAAAGGCAATGCCACCCGGAACGGGCTGCTGCGATTGCCAGTAAGTGTAACGGCCGTTGACCGCGACGCGCAGGTCGTCGCCGGATGATCCCCCAGGTTTCGCCCAATACTGGGTTACTTTGAAGCCGCCGTAATACCACCACTCTTTGCCGGGGAAAGGATGAACTGAGGCCGGGTCTTCCTCGTCGTTCGTGATCGCGGCCATAAGACGTCCATCCGCGGTTCGCCTCAGCCGCGACGAAGGATAATGCCGCATCGCGGCAAATCCAGCCTTCTTGTAATCTGGAAAAAGCTGCAGACTGCTCACGACTCCGTCGTTAAGCCAGAGCTGCCGGGCGCGTGCAAAGTTGCCCATCGTCGCGGTGAGGATGCAGTAATCCATCGGCTTGCTGTCTGGTTCCGTGAAGACGCTCAACTCGACTTCATCCGGCTTATCCGCGCGCTGCCGGATCACCATCCCCACATGCGCGCCATTGTCGAACTTTTCCACCTTCAGCCTCACCTCGATTTCCTTTTTGATCGGCGGCTCGTTCGTCAGACCACCGGGGTGATTGGTGAGGATCAACCCATTCGGCGGCTCCGCCCAGATGCGTTTGCCCTGCGCGCCATCCATTTTGCTCCCTTCGAGTTCGCTGTAACCGCGCTGGCCGCCGACAACGGGTTCGATGGCGATGAAGTTAATCAGACAATAACCTCTGTCCGGCAGCGTTGGAAAGGCGATTCGAATCAACCCACGCGGAGAGCCTGCGGCAAATTGCGCTGGCGGAACGGCCCACACCACGCCGCCGTAAACTCCCCAAACCGGTTGATTGCTTCCCGAAATCAGCGGTAGCGCGTCCATCGCAGAAACGCTGAACGCCTGCGCCAATAACCAGATAAAAATTAAAACAGATCTGGGCATAGCGCCTCGGCCGTCGGACTGCGCCATTTGCTCAGCGCGCAAACGAAGAGAATGCGGAGGCGGTTATTCACCTGATAATATTTTGCCGTGAAAAACTGCGGCTCGAATTTTCGGTAGCGGCTCAGTTTGGGTGGGGCGGCGATACTGACGAGCCGCCGCCGATAGGCTTTGGCCTGCCCCGACTAGCGAGGACGCTCGCCCCGCCAAAATTGCAAACAAACCTGCTGCCGAATCTTTCTCTGAGCGAAACTTTATTTTGCACCTGCTCCACCGTCAACGAAGCTTTTTGAAGCGGGTGAGATAGATTCCGCGCCACCGCCGCCTGAGGGTAAAACTTTTTTGTTCGGTTTCGCGCTTCAGCGGGTCTTTACTAGTGATTGAAGATGACCGAAAGCCAAAGACTGCTTGCCTCCTACGTACAAACCGGTTCAGACCCCGCGTTTCGCGAGTTGGTCACGCGCTACATTGATCTGGTTTATTCGACGGCGCTCCGGTTGGTTGACGGAGACAGCCATCATGCGGAAGACGTGGCCCAAACCGTCTTTGTGGACCTGGCCCGCAGGGCGCGAACGCTTTCGCACGATGTGATGCTGGGCGGCTGGCTGCATCGGCACACCTGTTTCGTGGCCGCGAAAACCATGCGCGGCGAGTGGCGTCGGCAATCCCGTGAAAGGCAGGCCGTGGAAATGAATGCGCTGCACAACGACTCCGGGGAGGACTTCTCACAAGTCACGCCGATGCTTGATGAAGCCATTAATGAACTCGACGAAGTGGATCGCACGGCCATCCTGCTCCGTTTTCTTGAGCAGCACGACTTCCGCCGGATCGGTCAGGTGCTTGGTAGCAACGAAGACGCCGCCCGGATGCGCGTGAACCGCGCTCTGGAAAAACTGGCATCGCTGCTGAAACGGCGTGGCGTGACGACGAGTGCCGCCGCGCTGACCGTCGCGCTTTCCGCCCAGGCCGTGCAGGCCGCGCCGATAGGACTGGCCCTAACCATTTCCACCGCCGCTGTTCTCGCGGGACCTGCCGTTTCCACTTCAACGGTAATTGCCGCCACGAAAGCTGTTGCCATGACCACATTGCAAAAAACTCTCATCACAGCCACTCTCGCCGTGCTTGCAGGCGCGGGAATTTATGAAGCCCGCCAAGCCGGGCAATTGCGCAACCGAGTTCAAACCCTGCGGCAACAGCAAGCGCAACAAATCCAGCAGTTGCGAAGCGATTACAGTGCTGCGGTGAGTCAACTCGCTGCCGGTAAAAGCGATACCTCAACCTCGATCAAAATGGCTTCCGAGTTGTTAAAACTCAGAGGAGAGGTGACAAGACTGCGAATGGAGGCAAAGGAAGCGGCACAAACGAAAATTGACACCCCGAGCTCTGATGCGGAGATGGCCTTGAAATCGTGGCTGAAAAGGGTGAAGGAATTCAAACACCTGCCGGAACGAATGCCGGACAAAGTAATTCCAGAACTCAACTTGCTCAACGAGGAGGACTGGCTCCAACTGGCCAAGGAACCTTTGGAACACGACGCCAAAGAGGTGAATCTGGATGATGAAGCAGTCGCCCGGCTTGTCTTCAGTGTGGTACGCGCCAAGGCCAAGGATAAACTGATGAAAGTATTGAGTCGGGCATTGGAGGGTTATGCCAACGCAAACGACGGCCAATTGCCTGCGGACACGTTGCAGCTACAGCCCTATCTGATGTACTCACATTTTTTGGGTCCGGCCCGAGTGGTGGACGTTCCCGATTCAGTCATTGATGAAACAGTCTTGCGTAGATATGAAATTTTGCGGGCAGGAAGATTAGAAGACGTGCCTGGTGATATGACCATATTGGCAGAGCGATCTCCTGTGGACAGCGAATACGACACCCGTCTCCGAGTTGGAAAATACTGGATGGGCATCAGCGGACTCGAAACCTACTCTCCTGAAAAGGGCGCAAGACACGAATGAAGCCCAAACCCATATGCGCCTGCGGCGCTGAAAGCGTTGCGCGGAATTTGGGTGTTTTGTCGCTGATATGCCGCCGCCGCGCAGTCGCGGTGGAAATGCGCGCCGTTGGCGGCGCTGTTAATTTGTCACCCCATTATCGTTTTGCGAACGCCGCGTCGAAGGCGGCGGCGTTCGGCGTGAAATCCAGTTTGCGCACGTACGCACAGGATTCTGTCGCGCCGTGGACGCGATCCATGCGGCCATCCTCCCATTCCACCGAGAGCGGGCCGCGATAGCCGACGTCGTTCAATGCGACGATGATTTCCTCGAAGTTGATGTCGCCGTGGCCGAGCGAGCGGAAATCCCAGTAGCGTCGCGGATCGGTGAAATCCGTGTGGCCGCCGAACACGCCGACCGAGCCGTCGCCATGGCCCCACCAGGCGTCCTTCATGTGCACGTGGAAAATGCGCCCGCCAAATTCGCGGATGAACTTCACATAGCACACTCCCTGATAGCCGAGGTGCGAGGGGTCGTAATTAAAGCCGAACCGTCGGTGGTTCTTCACCGCTTCGAGCGCGCGTCTGGCCGAGGCGATGTCGAACGCAATTTCCGTCGGATGCACTTCCAGCGCGAAGTTCACTTTTTCCCTGTCAAACACGTTGAGAATCGGTTGCCAGCGTTTGGCGAAGTCGGCAAAGCCCTTTTTAAGATAAGCCTGATTCGTCGGCGGAAAGGCGTAGAGCGCATGCCAGATGGACGAACCGGTAAACCCATTGACCACCGCCGGGAACTCGTCTTTGTCTTTACGTCCCGGTTTGGCGTTGAAAAATTGCCGGGCGGCGCGAGCGGTTGCCTTCATCTTCTCGGCCGCGCGCTGGCGAACGCCCTCTGGTTCGCCGTCACCCCAAACGTCGGGCGGGAGAATCGCCCGATGCCGTTCATCAATCAAATCGCACACCGCTTGGCCGACCAGGTGCGCGGAAATGGCGAAGCACGTGAGTTCATGTTTCTGGAGCAGCGCCCATTTCTTTTTGACGTAATCGGGTTCGGCGAGCGCGCGATCCACTTCAAAATGGTCGCCCCAGCAGGCGAGTTCGACGCCGTCGTAGCCCATTGCCTTGACTTTGGGCGCGAGTTCGGCGAGCGAAAGATCGGCCCATTGGCCGGTGAACAGAGTGACGGGTCTTGGCATAGTGATGGTCAGTTCAGTTTTGATTCAAGATGGTACAATGAAAGTGTTTTGCAAAAAACCGGCGTGCGGTTCTCCGAAAAAAATCTGTGGCCGGTTTTTCTCATGCAAAAGTTTTCTGGATATTGTCGCCATCCCCGCAAAAGGTCAACTTCACTGTTTGAAATTGGACTTCGCCATGACGCGGCCTCCCAAACTTGACTCAAAAACGATTTGTGAAAGGATGTGCCCATGACGCTTCAACATTCCTCATCATCCGGCTTCAGATTTCCCGGGGGCAGTCTTTCGCTGGCGAGCTTGCTTGCAATTTTCGTTGGCACGGGTTGCAGCACGATGCATCGAGCCGGCGAAGTTGCTCCGAGAAAGGGCGATGAAATTGTCGCCGCCGGACAATTCTTTCACACCGGTACGCCGGTTGTGCTTTGGATGGATCCCGGCGGTTATGATGCCTATCGCGTCGAACGGCGGTTCAGTCCCTATGAGCAATCGGATTGGGAAGCTTCGCACGCAGAAAGCAAAAATCTGCGAACACCCAACCGCTACAGCTTGCGGGCCAAATCGCTCACGCCGGAGCAAATCGAAACAGTCCGCGGTGGCGGCTGGGATTTGCCGCTGCTGCAACAGGTCGTTGACCAGTTCGTCATTCATTTTGACGTGGCGGGCACGAGCCGGACTTGTTTCAAGGTACTGCAAGACGGGCGGGATCTGAGCGTGCATTTCATGCTGGACGTGGACGGTACCATTTATCAGACGCTCGACCTGAAAGAACGGGCCTGGCACGCCACGATTTCAAACGATCGTTCGGTGGGAATCGAAATCGCCAACATGGGCGCTTACGGGCTGAACGAAAAAAATCCTTTTGCCGAATGGTATAAAACGGAAACCGGCGGCCTGACCACGCTCATCTTGCCGGAGCGTTTCGGCGATGGCGGCGTGCGGACACCCGGCTTCGTGGGCCATCCGGCGCGGCCTGAACCGGTTCGCGGCATCATTCAGGGCGACGATCTCGTGCAATATGATTTCACGACTGAACAATACAAGGCGTTGATCAAACTCACCGCCGCGCTCTGCCAGATATTCCCCAGAATCAAATGTGAGTACCCGACCGACGCTGACGGCAAACTCATCCCGCACAAACTCCCCGATGAACAGCTGGCGGACTATCACGGCGTACTGGGGCATTACCACATTCAGACGAACAAGAACGATCCCGGCCCGGCGTTTCAATGGGACTACGTGATTGACGGCGCGCGAAAACTGTTGCCCGGCGGCGATCCCAAGAAACTTTTCCTTTCGCCGCGATTGAGTGAATCCGCCGCGCTTTCCGGCGCGCCGTTGAAGCGGTGATCGTGCTGAGGTTTTTCAGATCGTGCCGCCGCAACTCAAAAACATCAACTTCGCTGTTTGGCAGGCAGTGGAGCTAATTTTCAAATTCGATGGGTCAGGCGTCCTTGCGCCGGGCTTGGCGGGCCAGGGAAGACGTGTTGTCTGATGAGCAGCCTCGCCCGCATGTTCAACAGTGTGCGCGTCTGACCCACTGTGGTATTTGCCTCCAAATATGGTTGATGTTGTTCCCGTCAATTCTATCATGTAATCAAACGTCAATTACGAACATTCAAAAATCAAATCGCATTCCATGAATAAAGACCTGACTTCCCCCGTTGGTTCCGGCTCGCGCCGTGAGTTCATCAAAAAAACTTCCACCGTGGCCGCTGCGGTGGCTGTGGGCAACATTTTCAAGACCCCGGTTTACGGCCAGGGTCAGGCGCCGTCGTCGGGCCGGGTCATCGGCGCGAATGACCGCATTGCAGTCGCGGTGGTCGGTGTCGGTTATGGCATCGGCCAGAATCATCTGCAGGGAATTTACAAGGCTGCCAACGACAACAACGTCGTGGTCGCCGCTGCGAGTGATGTTTTCAGCAAACGCCGTGACTGGTCCAAAGAAACCGCCGGGTTGAAGGACGCGGATGTTTATGTGGATTATCGAAAGTTGCTGGAACGGAAGGATGTGGATGCCGTGCTCATTGCCACCCACGATCCCATGCACGCGCAGATTTCGATCGACGCGATGGAAGCCGGCAAGCACATCTATTGCGAGAAGCCCATGTCCCGTTATCTCGACGAGGCGTTTCGCGTTCACGACACCGTGAAGAGAACCGGGCGCGTTTTTCAAGTGGGTTCGCAAGGCACTTCCGCCGATGGCTGGCACAAATGCGGCGAGATGGTTCGTGACGGCAAAATCGGTCAACTGGTCTGGGCGCAGGGCTTTTATTGCCGCAACAGCGTGGGCGGCGAATGGAATTACCCCATCGAGCCCGAGTCCACTGCCGAAAACATTGATTGGGAAAAATGGCTTGGCCCCGTAAAGAAGCGCGTGCCATTCAGCGCCGAGCAGTTTCATCGCTGGCGCAAATATTATCCTTACTGCGCCGGTCTGATCGGCGATCTGGTGCCGCACCGGTTGCATCCGCTCATGCTCGCCTCCGGCAATCCCGAATTTCCCGTGCGCGTCACGAGCCTCGGCACGAAGAACGTTCACGCGGATCTCCAAGTGACCGGCACGCCGGAGCGCGATGTGCCCGAGCACATGCAATTGCTGGCCGAATTTCCCAGTGGTTACCTGATCACCATCACCTGCAGCAGCGTGAATGCGAAGAGCCCGGGCTTCACTATTTACGGACACAAAGCCACGCTCAACATCGGCAGCAGCGGCGAGCGCGTCGAACTGGTTCCGGAAAAGGAGTGGTCGGAGGAAATTGATCCGCTGACCCTCACCGGGCTGCAACCCGAAGACATCCGCGTGCATGAGAAGAATTGGTTCGACTGCATCCGCAACGGTAAAACACCCAACGCGAACATTGACCTCGCCATCCGCGTGCAGACCGTGCTTTCACTGGCCGAAATGTCGAACCGTCTGAACATGATCTGCCTCTTCGACGAGAAGACCCGCAAGATCACCAATGGCGAGGGCAAGGAAGTCCAGCCGATCACTTACGGTGCCATGCCGCTGTCCAAAAACGACGAGTTGTAATCTGCATTTTCAAAACAAATCCCATCACGCGTTCGCCCGAAACGCGATGGCGACGCGCTTTGAAATCGTCCTGCCCGGCGACGATTCCGCGCGGTTGCGCGCCGCCGCCGAAGAAGCGTTCGACGAAATCGAGCGGCTCGAAGCCCAGCTCAGCCTCTTTCGCCCGACCAGCGAAATTGCCAATATCAACGCCCGCGCCGCGCGCGAGCCGGTTCGCGTTTCACCGGAAACATTCCGCCTGCTGCAACACGCCGCGCGATTGAGCGCCGAAACCGGCGGCGCTTTCGACATCACCATCGCGCCGCTGATGCGCGCGTGGGGTTTTGTGAACGGCAGCGGCCATCTGCCCGAACCCGGACAGCTCGCCGCGGCCCGTGCCTGCGTCGGCATGAACCTGGTGCAACTCGACGCCGAGGCCCACGCCGTTCGTTTTGCCCGACCCGGCGTGATGCTCGACCTTGGCGCGATTGGCAAAGGTTACGCGGTCGGACGCGCGGCGGAATTGCTGCGCGATGCGGGCATTTCCTCGGCGCTGATCCACGGCGGCACCAGCACGGTTTGCGCGATTGGTCATCCGCCTGATGCCGAGGCATGGAGAATTGCGGTGGAATACCCGCGACCTGGGAGCGCCGGCGTCCCGCCGGCGGGCTTCTCGAACGAACAGCTTGCAACCGGCCGGCGAGACGCCGGCGCTCCCAGGCCGGCTGAACACTCAACGTCTCTCCTCGCCAACATTGAGCTGCGCGACGAAGCTCTTTCGATGTCCGCCGGCTGGGGAAAATCTTTTCAAGCAAACGGCCGCAAGTATGGACACGTCCTCGATGCGCGCACCGGCGAACCTGCGAGCAAGGCGCTGCTCGCCGTCGCCATCACGACGTGCGCCACCGAAACCGACGCGCTTTCAACCGCGTTGCTTACGTTTGGCCCGGCGGGCATGGATCCAATCAGCGCATTGCGGCCCGGCCTGCGCGCGGTGGTCGTGGCCGATGGCGGCGACTCAGGCCGCTACCAAATCGAGTCGCGAGGCGTGGCGGTGCTGCCCTTGGTTTAGCTGCTCGGAGTCGTGTCGGTGTCTCAAGAGTTTTGTTGCTTTTCAAATCTTCGCCGCTGTTTAGAGTGATGGCATGACCCGATGGCTCGCTGAAAGTCGTGAGTGCTTATGAAAAAATCACTTTTGGAACAGCGTCTGGCCGTGTGCAGTTGGTCGCTGTACCCCGCCAATCCGCAAGAACTTGTCGCAAAATTGCATGCCAGCGGCATCCACCGCGTTCAGATGGCTCTCGACCCGCTGCGTGAGTCGCCGGAGGTTTGGAGCCAGACCGAAGCACTGTTTCGCCAAGACGACATCACGATTGTCTCGGGAATGTTTGGTTGTGCCGGCGAGGACTATTCAACGCTGGAGACGATTCGATTGACCGGCGGCATCGCGCCGGACGAGACGTGGGAGAAGAATTTGAAAAACATTGAAGCCACGGCCAGTCTCGCGGCCAGGATGGATTTGAAACTGGTCACGTTCCACGCCGGCTTTCTTCCACATGATGAATCGGATCCGCACTTCGCGAAAATGCTGAAGCGGCTGGCTGAGGTTGCGGACATCTTCGCCGCTCAAAAAATTTCCCTTGGCTTGGAAACCGGGCAGGAAACCGCGACCGCGCTTGCGGCCTTGCTGCAGAAGCTCAAGCGCCCAAACGTGGGCGCGAACTTCGATCCGGCCAATATGATTCTGTACAACAAAGGCAATCCAATTGAGGCGCTGCGCGTGCTCGGCCCGTGGATTCACCAGGTGCATATCAAGGACGCGCTTCGCACGAAGGTTCCGGGCACATGGGGCGAAGAAGTGGCCGTCGGAACCGGCGAGGTGGATTGGCGCGCCTTTTTTGAAACGCTGGAACAATTGAAGTTCGCCGGAAATTTTGTCATCGAACGCGAAGCCGGTGCGCAGCGCATCGCTGACATTCGCGCGGCCAGAGACGTTGTTGAAAAAAACTTTGCCTGAACTGAATTCTCCAATGACCAAATCTCCCAATACTTCGAGCAAGGTGAACGTCGCTGTGGTTGGCCTTGGCTTCATGGGCGTGACGCATTTGCGCGCCTATCAACAGGCTTCCAACGCCCGCATCGTGGCCGTGTGCGGCATCTCTCGTTTGCCGGTGGACGGGGTGTTGCAAGGCGTCGCGGGAAACATCGGAAAATCCGACGACATCAATCTGGGGACGCAGGTCAAAGTATTCCACAAACTCGAAGAAGTTCTGGCCGATCCGGAAGTCGAACTGGTGGATCTCTGCACGCCGACGCCGCTGCATGCCGAGCAGGCCGTCGGCGCGCTCGCGGCCGGCAAACACGTCCTTTGTGAAAAGCCGCTGGCCCGCACCTCGGCGGCGGCGCGCGAAATTTTGAAAGCGGGGGAGTCGTCACCGGGTTTTCTCATGCCCGCCATGTGCATGAGGTTCTGGCCGGGCTGGAGCTGGCTCAAACAAGTGGTCGAAGAAAAAACTTATGGAAAAATTCTGGCAGCCCGATTCCGCCGCTTGTCGGAGCTGCCCGGTTGGAGCAAGCAAGGCACGCATGACGGCGGCGCATTGTTTGATTTGCACATTCACGACACGGATTTCGTGAACTTTCTTTTTGGCCGGCCCGCCAGCGTATTTTCGTCTGGTGTGATGAACGAGGCCGGCTCGATCAATCACGTCGTGACGCAATACAGCTTTCCCGATGGCCCGGCAGTTTACGCGGAGGGAAGCTGGCTGCTGACGAAAGGGTTCAACATGGCTTACACGATTCACTGCGAGCGTGCCACGTTGGACTTCGATCTCGCGCGCGGCGCTGACGCGATGCAGGTTTCCGAGCCGGGAAAAATCTTGACCACGATTCATTATGACAGCCCGGACGGTTACGGTGCTGAAATCCGCTACCTGCTGGACTGTGTTGCGAAGCGCGAAAGGCCGGCGATTGTGACTGCGCGCGATGGCGTGACGGCGCTGGAAATTTGCGAGGCGGAGGAAAAATCAATCCGGACCGGGTCGGTGGTGAAACTTTGATCTTCACGAATGCAAGGGCACAGGACAAACTGAGCCAACCAATATGAACCAATCACATCGCGTCAAACTCTTCGTCATGATGGTGCTGGAATTCTTCATCTGGGGCGCGTGGCTGCCGCTCATTTTCGGCTACCTGCCCAGCCTGGGATTTTCGGCTTCTGCGCCTCCTGAGATTCTGGCCCGCCTCATTCCCAATGTGTGGTGGTTGCGGGCTTTGGTTTCGCAACAATCGCTGATTCTCAATGCGTTCCCCATCGCTGCCATTGTCGGAATGTTTTTCAGCAATCAATTCGCCGACCGCAATTTCGCGGCGGAAAAATTTCTTGCTTTCAGTCATTTCGTCGGCGGGCTGGCGATGCTCGGACTCGCCTTCACGAAAAGCTTCTGGCCGTTCTTCGGTTTGATGCTCGTGCATTGCCTGCTTTATGTGCCGACGATTTCCATCACGAATTCCATCGCGTTCGCGAATATGAAAGATCCGCAGAAGGAATTCGGCAGTGTGCGGATGGGTGGGACGATCGGCTGGATTCTTGCCGCGTGGCCGTTCACGTTCATTCTCGTGGATTGGGACAAGGTTCACGCCGCGAATCCGCAGGGTCTGGCCAAGTGGCTCGGCACAGTGCTCAGTTCCGGGCTGACGGGGGACGCGTTAAAAGCTGCGACGGTCTGGACGTTCATCGTGGCGGGCGTCGCGTCGCTATTGCTGGCCGGATTCAGCTTCGTGCTGCCGCACACGCCGCCAAAAAAGGCGGGCGAAGGCGCCACCGAAAGCCTCGCCTGGCTCGAAGCGATCAAGCTGCTCAAGCATCCGTTCGTGCTGGTGCTCTGGCTGGTAACGCTCGTGGATTCGTTCGTCCACAATTGCTATTTCAACTGGACGGGAAGCTTTCTCGGCGCTGACGCCAGCGCCGGTGGCGTGGGCATTTCGGGCAACTGGATCATGCCGGTGATGAGTGTCGGCCAGATTGCGGAAATTCTCACCATGTTTATTCTCGGCGCGACGCTCAAGAAGCTCGGCTGGCGGGCGACGATGATCTTTGGAATTCTCGGTCATGCGGCGCGTTTCGCGGTGTATGCGTTTTTCCCGGAGCACAAGGAACTCATCATCCTGGTGCAAATTCTCCACGGCATCTGCTATGCATTTTTCTTTGCCACAGTTTACATTTTCGCGGACGCCTATTTTCCGAAAGATGCCCGGTCCAGCGCGCAGGGCTTGTTCAACGTGATGATCCTCGGCATTGGGGCGCTGCTGGCAAATTCGATCTGCCCCTACCTAAGCCAGAAAGTTTTCACGCACGACGGCGTGACAAACTTTCATGGGTTGTTCCTCGTGCCAATGTTTTCCGGCATTGCCGCAGCCGTGGCGCTGGCGCTGTTTTTCCATCCGCCCAAAACCGGACAACCCGCTGCCGCAAATGCGCACTGACATGACAGGCCAGCCGGCAACTCCCGATGGGGACGAAAAACCCCCGCACTGCTTGCGTCTGGCGAATCTCGCCATCATGGTCTTGAGTTTGACCGGGTGGTTGAACGGCTGTGCAAGCAGGCCCGCCGCCGATTCGGCCACAGGAAAATTGCCTCCCGGATTTGTTTCGGTGTTTAACGGGCGGGATTTCACAGGCTGGGCCGGCCCGATCGAGAACTATGAAATCAAGGACGGCGCGATCATGTGCAGGCCCAACAAAGGAGGCACAATTTATACGCAGCAGGAGTTTTCCAATTTTGTGGTGCTCCTGGAATTCAAGCTTCCTCCGGGTGGCAACAACGGTCTGGCCATCCGTTATCCGGGAGACGGCGATACCGCTTACGTCGGGATGTGCGAAGTCCAGGTGCTGGACGACAACTATGAGAAAAATACCGGCCAGAAAATTGACCCCCGCCAGGCACACGGCTCGGCTTATGGCATGGTGGCTGCCAGGCGCGGATTTCAGCGGCCGCTCGGCGAGTGGAATTTTGAGGAAGTCACTGTGACCGGTTCAAAAATCAAAGTGAAGCTCAACGGCACGGTTATCCTCGACTGTGATTTGAGCGAAGTGAAAGAGTTCATGGATGGAAAAGCGCACCCGGGCAAGGACCGCGCGAGTGGGCATTTTGGTTTCGCCGGTCACAACGATCCCGTCATGTTTCGAAACGTTGCCATCAAACGATTGAAATGAGGAGCGACGCGGCTGGAACTCACGAGCTGGTTCACCGCGCCGTTACAGCCGCAAAAAGATTTTTTTGCGGTAGAGAAAGTGCGCGAACCAGACGAACAGCGCGACGCCAACCGCCGAGATGACGAGTTCGCCAAAGCCGGCGGCGACGTGCGTATCAAAGAAACCTTTCACCGGGCCGCCGGCGAGTCGGCGCGCCAGTTTCTCGAAGCCAAGTCCGCCGAGAAAATTGCTGGCGAGGTAAAGCGTGATGGGATTCATCCCGATCCAGACAAACGGCCGGCACCAGGCCCGCCATTGTTTTACGTCCACGACCCAGTAAAACGCGCCGAGCAGCAGGGCGCTGTAACCGCCGGCGACCAGGACATAGGACGAGGTCCAGAGTTTTTTGATGACGGGAAATTGCATGCCCCACCCGAATCCCAGCAGCACGCCGGCGGCGCCAAAGGATAGCAGATAGATGACTTTCCATTTATCGCAGAATTGGGTGTTCTGAAGCAGCAACCCGGCAAAAATTCCCAGTAGCGCGGTGACGATGGCGGGCATTGTGCTCAAGATTCCTTCCGGGTCATAAGTGCCGTCGTATTTGCGGCCGGGCAGATATTTTTGGTCGAGATAATCCGTCAGGTTGACGCCCTGGATGTATGAACCGCGCAGCAAGTTCGTGCTGTCCATGTTGAGCTGTGAAATGTTTTTGAAATCGCTTTCCTTGGTGATGACCGCCGTGCCGCCGGGCGTTGGCCGCACATCGGGGAACGGCACAAACGTCAGCAGTGCCCAATAACCGAGCAGCAGCGCGGCGGAAATGGCGATGAGTGCGCGTGTCCGAAACGCGATGAACAGCAAGCCGCCAAACGTGTAGCAGAGCGCGATTCGGTTCAACACACCCATCAACCGCATGTCCGGCCACGGATTGGTGAAACCGCCGGAATAAATGAGGCCGATGACAAAGAGGAGAATGCCGCGGCGTAAAACGCGCTTCACGGCGGCGGGGCGGCCTTCGCGCTCGATGATTTTGGTCAGCGAAAAAACCGTCGAGACGCCCATCATGAAAACGAACAGCGGAAAAATCAGGTCGTAAAAATGAAACCCTTCCCATTCGGCGTGGTCGAGCTGCGTCGCAAGAAATTTCGTCGGCGCAGTCTGGCTCACCTCATGCAATGCGTAAACGAACGAATCCGCGCCGAGAATCCAAAACATGTCGAAGCCGCGCAGGGCATCGAGCGACATCAGGCGTGGCGGGGAAGACAAGCCGTCTTGGACCGGCCGGCTCGCCGCTGCTGCCGCGGGATTAACTTGGGTGGCATCCACAAATGATTTCGTTCACACAGTTTTTACCGCACGGGGGACGGTTTCAAGATCAAACAGTGCTCTCAATGGGGTCAGTCAATAGTATCATGTCTTTTTCTTGCTCCCTCGCCCGTGCCAGTAG
>OCZU010001072.1_pt1 | contig 18401 bp, 13 predicted proteins | sample 1539001 | NCBI WGS metagenome assembly OCZU01 (sample SAMEA3539306, study PRJEB22396) | soil metagenome | biome: tundra; feature: field; material: soil | place: USA | collected 2010-05 | depth 0.15 m | reverse complement strand
GGGGCAGCGGGAGGCGACTGAGGGGCGCCTCGGGCCGACGGCGAAGCGGCCGGCTGCCCGGCGCAAGAACCCGGCCGCAGCGAACCCGGCTGGCTCGAGCGCACAGCCGACGACCGCGCGGCCGACCTCAGCATCCGCGCAGCCGCCGGCTCACGGCAACTGGCCCAGCCAGTTCGCCCAGGTTCTGGCCGAGACGCTGGCCGGATCCCGGCCGCCACGCCAGATTGCACCGTGGACTACCGAGCAGACCCGCCGGCGGATCAGCCAGCTTGGGTCGCTGCTCGCCAGTGCCCAGCAACCTCGGGTCCGGCGCGTCATCGTGACTTGCCCGGCTCGTGATGTTCTGGAGATGACGATCATCGTCGGGCTGGGTCAGCGAGTCCGCGCCGTTGCCGTCAGGCTTGAGCGAACCCCAGCAGCGCAGGCAGCCCGCGCGCCGGGACAAGGCGACCGAGACGTGCCAGGCACGCCCACGTGCCCCAGTTCCGGTTCCGGCGCCAGCCAGCCTGCGCAGGCTGCGACGCATCGGCCAGACAACACCGACCCACGCCGACAGGCCGACCGGTGGTACTGCACCGCAGTCGAAGCCGCCTAGCCACCGCCGAGCCGGACTCAAAGTCGCAGCGGGCCACCCCGCTGACTCCCGCAAGCCCCGCTGACTCCGCACGGGTTAGGTAACGCAAACCGGCCAAATCGGGCACGATTATGACTGGAATCCGTGCGAAGTCGTTATCGGGGTCGCGTGGTTAGCGGCTTCTGGGGTCGCCGTGGCACAGTTTGAACTTTTTGCCGGATCCGCATGGGCAGGGCTCGTTCCTGCCGACCTTCGAGTAGTCCGTGCTTCCGGCTGAGCCCGCACTGCGCACCGACGTGCCCGACCCGTCTTCGCTTGGCGCGCTGTACTGGAGCCTGGCGGCTCGCTGCGGCTGACGCAGTCCACGCGGCGCGAAGGCGGCCGGCACAGCGGGCTGTGCTGGCTCGGCAGCCGCGGGCAGCGGCCGCTCGGACCTGGCGGCCGCGGGTGGTCGCTCGGACCGGCTGACAGCGGCAGGCGGCGACACTGGCCGCGCATCCGGTGCATTCTTGACCGCGGCCTGCTGGCCGGCGCTGCTGGCCGTCAGACCGGGCGTTCCGGTCCACTCGCCGTCCGGGCCCGCCTCGCCCACGATCGGGCTCTGCTGGACTTCGACAGCGAGATTGAACAGGTTCGCGACCGACTCCTCCTTGATCGCGTCCATCATCGCGCCGAACAGCTCGTAACCCTCGCGCTGGTACTCGATCAGCGGGTCGCGCTGGGCCATGGCACGAAGCGAGATGCCCTCGCGCAGATAGTCCATCTCGTACAGATGCTCGCGCCACTTCGTGTCAAGCACAGACAGGACCACCCTGCGCTCGAGCTCGCGCAGCACCTCGGCGCTCAGCTCGCTCTCGCGGCGCTCGTAGCCGGCCTGCGCGTCGGCCCGCATCCGCTCGGCGATGGCATCGGCCGTCAGGAAGGACCGCTCGCCGCCCTCCTCCTCGGTGAGCTGATCGATCGTGACCCCGACCGGATAGAGCCTGCGGAACGCACGCCAGAGCTGGTCCAGATCCCACTCCTCGGCGAATCCGTCAGCAGTAGCGTTGGCGACATAGTCGGAAACGACCTCGTCGATCATGCCGGACACCTGCTCGTGCAGGTCCTCGCCGGCCAGCACCCGGTGCCGCTCCGCGTAGATCACCTGGCGCTGACGGTTCATCACGTCGTCGTACTTGAGCAGGTCCTTGCGCATCTCGAAGTTGAAGTGCTCGACCTGAGTCTGCGCAGACCTGATCGACCGGGTCACAGCCTTGGACTCGATCGGAACATCCGGAGAGGTCTTGGCCCATTCCAGGAACTGAGCCACCTTGTCACCGTTGAATCTGCGCATCAGGTCGTCTTCGAAGGACAGATAGAACCGGGATAGCCCGGGGTCGCCCTGGCGCCCAGAACGGCCGCGCAACTGGTTGTCAATCCGGCGCGACTCGTGCCGCTCGGTGCCGAGCACGTAGAGACCGCCGGCCGCGACGACGTCCTCGTGCTCCTCGCCGACGGCGCGCTTAGCCTTCTCCACCGCCTCCGGCCAGGCCGCCTCGAAGTCCTCAGGCGTCTCGGTCGGGGACAGCCCGCGCTGATGCAGCTCGAGGTCGGCCAGGAATTCCGGGTTACCGCCCAGCATGATGTCGGTACCCCGGCCGGCCATGTTGGTCGCCACGGTGACCGCACCCTTGCGGCCCGCCTGCGCCACAATCGTGGCCTCACGCTCATGTTGCTTGGCGTTCAGCACTTCGTGCGGAATGCCCTGGCGCTTGAGCATCCTGGACACCAGCTCAGACTTCTCCACGCTGACCGTGCCGACCAGGACAGGCTGGCCGGCCGCGTGGCACTCGGCGATGTCCTGCACTACCGCGTCGAACTTCGCCTGCTCCGTCTGGTAGACGACGTCTGCCTGATCCACCCGGATCATGGGCATGTTGGTCGGGATCGGCACCACGCCCAGCTTGTAGGTCTGGTGGAACTCGTTCGCCTCAGTCTGAGCGGTACCTGTCATCCCGGCGAGCTTGTCGTAGAGCCGGAAGTAGTTCTGCAGTGTAATCGTGGCGAGAGTCTGGTTCTCGTCCATGATCTTGACGCCCTCTTTGGCTTCGATGGCCTGGTGCATGCCATCGCTATACCGGCGGCCGTGCAAGATCCGGCCGGTGAAGTCATCCACGATCAGGACCTCGCCGCCAGAGACGACGTAGTCCTTGTCCTTCTTGAAAAGCTCCTTGGCCTTGATCGCGTTGTTGAGGAAGCTCACCAGGTGGGTATTGGCCGGGTCGTAAAGGTTGTCGATGCCGAGCCAGTCCTCCACCTTGGCGACTCCGGACTCCATAATGCCGACGGTGCGCTTCTTCTCGTCGACCTCGTAGTCGCCCTCGCCGTCCTCGCCGCGGCGCAGCCGGGGCAAGATCTTGGCGAACTCGCCGTACCAGACGCTGTTCTGGTCGGCCGGGCCGCTGATGATCAGCGGCGTCCTCGCCTCGTCGATCAGGATCGAGTCGACCTCGTCGACAATCGCGAAGTGGTGCCCGCGCTGTACGCATTCCTCCAGACCCCAGGCCATGTTGTCCCTGAGGTAGTCGAAGCCGAACTCGTTATTCGTCCCGTATGTGATGTCCGCCTGGTACTGCTTGCGGCGCTCGTCCGGCTCCATGTGAGCCAGGATCACGCCCACCTCCACGCCGAGGAAGCGGTGAATGCGGCTCATCCACTCGGCGTGGAACTTCGCGAGGTAGTCGTTGACGGTGACCACGTGCACGCCCTGGCCGGTGAGGGAGTTGAGGTACGCGGGCAGCGCGGCGGTGATGGTCTTGCCCTCGCCGGTCTTCATCTCGGCGATGTTGCCCAGGTGCAGTGCGGCTCCGCCCATCAGCTGGACATCGAAATGCCGCTGGCCAATGGTCCGCTTCGCCGCCTCCCTGACCGCGGCGAACGCCTCGGGTAGCAGGTCGTCCAGCGACTCGCCATCGGAGTAGCGCTGCCGGAACCCGTCGGTCAGCGCGCGCAGCTCAGCGTCGGAGAGCGCATCATAATCCTCTTCGATGGAGTTGACCTGCACGGCAATCCGGTGCAGCTGCCGCAGGATCTTGCCCTCGCCAGCGCGCAGGACCTTGTCGATAATTGCTGGCACGTCTCGTCGCGCTCCTCGCGGTTCGTCTGACTGGATCACAGCCGCGCCCCGGACCTCGCCAGAGGCGGCGCGCCGGTGTCATGTGCGGCACGGCCGACCAGTACATCCTTTGACAGTCATGGTAAGCCAGACAGCGAGCAATGCCGAGCCGTCGGGACCGGCCTGGTGCAAGCCTGCTGAACCTCACCTTCGCGCGAATAGCATGGTCTGCGCCCAGTACGAGGGGCAGCCGCATGCTGGCCTGCGGTTGTCGCCACAATGATATGCACGCCGGCTAGGCGGAGCGAGAGGAGCAGCTCGGATGGCGAACCAACTGGAGCCCGGCACCATGGGAGGCTCGCTGCCTGACAACTTGGCAGTCAACGAAGCCAACGGTGGCACGGCCTATCCGGCGTTCCACGGCCGGGCGGTCTCGTGGGTGGCCGTCTCGATCATCACGGTCGGCTTCGTGATCGGCGGCCTGGCGCTGATATTTGGCCATGGCGGCCCGACCTGGTGGCTGTTCTGGACCGGCTCGGCCGTGGCGGTGGCGGGACTGCTGATCTCGTTCGCGACGAATACCTTCCAGGACTGGTACTAAACGGACCACTGTCGGCAGCTCCGGCTACGCTCCCAACGTGACCGGTGCAAGCTCGCCCACGCCCGACCTGACGCTCACACCCGACGATGTCCGGCTGATCACGCTCAGGGCACAGGGCCTGATCGGCACCGCGGTGCGGCGGGGCGGCGTGCCGGCGATGCTGCGCCGGATCGGCGCGGTCCAACTGGACACGATCAGCGTCCTGGCCCGTTCGCATGAGCTGGTCGCCTACGCACGTCTCGGGCACATTCCCAGGACCAGGATCGAGCGCGCCTACTGGAACCCGGGCACGGCTGACGCCTTCGAGTACTGGTCACACGCGGCCTGCGTGCTGCCGATCGAAGAGTGGCCGAACTACGTGTTCCGGCGGCGGCTGTTCCGCGCCAGAGGCCTGCGCTGGCATCAGAGCCACCCCGACGTATGCGCTGAGGTACTGGCCAGGATCCGGTCCGAGGGACCGCTGACGGCGACGCAGCTCGGCGGCGCGAAGAACGGCGGCGCCTGGTGGGACTGGTCGGATACCAAGATCGCGGTGGAGTGGCTGCTGGACACCGGCGATGTCATCTGCGCGCGGCGGTCCGGCTGGCGCCGGGTCTATGACCTGCCAGAGCGGGTCCTGCCAGCTGAGCTGCTGAATGCCGATCGCTCCAATGACGAGTGCTTCGCGAACCTGGCAGCCACGGCTGGCCGGGCTCTCGGCGTAGTTACCAGCGCAGACCTGGTCGACTACCAACGGATCGGCCGCAAGGCCGTCGGTAAGTGGACGGCCGCCCAGGTTGCCCTGGCCGGCGGCCTGATTCCGGTCCGGGTCAGCGGTCCTGACGGCTCAGGCACCGATGCCTGGGCGGACCCCGCCGCACTGGACAGCGCGGCGGCTGGCTCAGGTCACCACCGGGTGACCTTGCTGTCGCCGTTCGACTCGGTGCTCTGGGACAGGAAGCGAACCAGGCGGATGTTCGGCTTCGAGCACAGCCTGGAGGCATACGTACCGAGCGGAAAGCGAGTCCACGGGTACTTCACCATGCCGCTGCTCGCCCGTGGCAAGCTGATCGGCTGGGTTGATCCGGCCCGCAGCGGCCGGACGCTGATCGCCCGCACGCTCTCGCTGAACTCCGCGGCCGCAGCCGGGCCGATGGCGCGGGCACTCACCGAGGCCGCTGCCTGGGTCGGATGTGACAGCGTCCGGATTGATCAGCTGCGGCAGCCGCAGCTGATGGCCAGGCTGACCGCCGAACTGGCCGCGTTCAGCTGAGCTCGATCAGCTTGTCGCGCACGGCCACCATCACGGCCTCCATCCGGGAATGGATCTGCAGCTTCTCCAGGATGTTCCTGACGTGATTCTTGACCGTGTTGTCCGAGATGAAGAGCTCTTTCGCGATGTCGCGGTTGTTCATGCCGCGCGCTACCAGCTTGAGTACTTGCATTTCCCGATCGGTCAGTTTCGGCGCCGGGACTTGCTCCGGCGCGTCGTCGGCACCGCGCCTGGCGAGTGCCGCGAACTCTGACAGCAGCTTGCCGGCCATCGGCGGGCTGATCAGTGACTGCCCGCCGTGCACGGCCCGGACCGCCTCGGCGACCTCGTCAAGCGCGATGTCCTTGAGCAGGTAGCCGCTGGCGCCCGCTCTGATCGCCTCGAACAGGTCCTCCTCCTCATCACTCATCGTGAGGATGATGATCCTGGCGCTCGGGGCAACCTCCTTGATCGCCCGGCAGGCCTCGATGCCACCGCTCCTGGGCATCCTGACATCCATCAGAACGACATCGGGCAGTGACTCGCCTGCCTTCTGCACTGCCTCCGCACCGTCGCTGGCCTGGCCAACAACCTCGATGTCCGGCTCGGTGACCAGCACGATCTCTAGGCCACGACGGAACAGCGCATGATCGTCGACGATCAGCGCCCGGATCGGCTCGGGACGCTGCCCAGCCTCCATCGCCGCCTCGCCGGCCTCAGCGCTGGCTGCCATGCCCGTCCTTTCGTCACTGTGTAGCACGCCACGCGCGGAGCGCGGCGCGGCTGCGCCGCGCTCCGCGGCGACCCTGATCGCCGTGGCAATCAACTCTTGCCGACCATCAGCTAGCTGGCAAGCGCCGCCTATCCGTCTGCGCTATCACGGCGATCCCAACATGGCCGCCTGCGCGGGCGCCGGCTGACTGGCCGCATCGTCGACTAGCCGGAGTACGCCGTACTGATAGCCCCGCCTGCGGTACACCACGCTCGGCATGCCACCGTCGATGTCACGGAATAGATAGAAATCATGACCTACTAGTTCCATTTCCAGCAGCGCCTGGTCGATGGTCATTGAGCTGGCCTGATGGAACTTCTGCCGGACAACTAGCGGGCCGTCGCCCTCCATCGCGATAGGTACGACATCGTCGGCCGACGCACTCTCCTCCGGGGATACCGTAGCCCTCGCCACGGCCGACCCTGCGCTCGGCACCGCAGCAGGCTGCTGCTCGGGTACGGCAAGCGCCTCCGCTTGCTCCTGCAATTCGCCTTCAGGGGTGTCGATGAACCGGACCGAGCCGTGCCCGCCGTGGTGATTCTTCCTGCGATCGAGCGACCGCCGCAGCCGCGAGTCCAGCTTTGCGAGGGCGAGGTCGAGCGCCGCGAAACGATCCTCGGCTGCGGCCTCTGCCCGGATTGCCGGGCCTCGTGACCTGATCGTTAGTTCCACCCGTTCCTTCTGGCTTGCCTGCCGGGGATTGCGCTCGACGGACACCTCCACGTCTACCCTGATCGCCTTCTGGTCCAGCTTCTCTAGTTTGTTCAGCTTGGCGGTGGCGTGCTTACGGAACCGCGCAGGCACATCTGTCTGACGACTCTTGAAGATGATTTCCATTGAAATCAGGCCCCTTCCATCTGGTCGGGAAAGTAGCACCCGTCCGGCCGACCTGGTCTTCGACCCCACATCCGCCTGCTGAAGGTTTCGCAGCTGCTTGTGCCACTACTCCCCTTCTCCCTAGTCCCGGGGATGTCGGATCCCCGGACGGGGCAGGACTTACTTCTAAGCCGCACCGTGATCGGTCGACGACAAGTCGCCTTACGTGGGCCGTTTCGCCTGCGGCTGGCATCGGCTTGCTGGGACATCCGCCCCGCTAGCGGGGCGGATGTCCCAGCGCAACCACGGACCCGGACGGGTGCCATAGCATCGACGCTAGTCCTGTCCGGCTCAGATGTCAGGTGCCGAAAGACCTGATCTTGATCGCCTCAGCACCGGTCTGCGGCGACCCTGGGCGAGACCGGGCACACCACCATCAGCCTGGAAAGACCGGTGAAAAGTCCTGCGTGCCGAAACGGTGCCACGGCCCGTTCAGGCCTGGTGACATCCAGATCTGGAACTGATTGCGGCCAGCAGACTGGCCGGTCTCGGTCATGCCGACAACTACTCCAGAGACACTGGCTCCGACTGACGTGACGACCGATGTCGCGACCGCAGGCGTGATGACCTGGGTCGTGCCCCCGCCATCCAGCGGCACCACGTACAGCCGGGCCGCCGAAGCCGGGGGCTGGTCAAGTACGAGCAGATCATCGGGATCCAGCCAGCTCAGGGCGACTGGATCCGCGAGATTAGCTCCGACCGTCACCAGGCTGTTCTGACCTAGGTACGTATATGACGGCGTCTGGCTGATCGCAGCGACCTTAACCTGCGCACCGGCCCTGGTGTGGACGATCATCGCCACCCGGACGCCGTCCGGTGCTACCTGGAGCGAGGTCACGATCCCATCGGTCATTGTCGGGGTGACTACCACGACCTGCCCGGTCTCGCCGCTAGGGCCGGTGGCCGCCAGCCGCAAGATCTCGTGTCCGGCCGGCACCCAGAGACTCGGCTGGCCATCTCGGCCCTGCTGCCAGCTCAGCGATGTGCAGCGGACGGGCAATGTCTGCGTGACCACCGGTGTGCCGCGCAGCAGCGGGGCGATGTACACATCCTTGCCCCGACAGCCAGCGAAGAATGCCTGGCGGGGCGTACCCGGCGATACCGCGATCGCGCCGAAGGCCCCATCACCTGGCACCTTCGGCAGGGTGACTGGCGTGGTGGCGGGCGAGGTTACCGGCGGATCACCCGGAACGGTCGCGGTTCCGCCCGTCCAGGCCCGCACCTGGGGCTCGACGACCGCGTCCGCGGCCTGGTAATAGAGCGGGCTGGCAGGTCCGACTGGTATCCAGCTGGCAAAGTCGGGATCCTTGGGCAGCAGCAGCGGCTGCCCGTCTGGCGGGGACCACAGCTTGCCGTTCAGCAGGAATTCCACCGACCGGATATCCGCCGGGGCCGAATACGACGTGCTGGTCAGGGTCATCACCAGCTGCGCAGCCATCCGCCGCAGTTGCCCAGGGCTCGCTCTTGCCGCGGTGCCCCCGAGGTTGACGACAGCCTTGAAGCCGCTCACCTGGAAACTGATCTTCGTCGTGCCGACCGGGAAGGCCGTGCTGGTGGCCTGGCTCAGCCAGCCAGTCGGGTGCAGCGCGAATAGCGCGGTGACCAGGCCCTCGACTGCCTTCGCGCTTGCGACCTGCTGGGGGATGAACACCGGATCGGGGATCAGGACGTCCGCTGCTGACTTCGCGGGAAAGAAGTACAGGTTGCGAGCCTGATAGTCACGCACGAAGTCCGGCATGGTGAGCAGCAGCAGCGACTGGGGAGCCGCATTGCCATTGACGTCAACGCCGTCTATCCGCCACTGGCCAGCTACCTGGACCAAGACGAATTTGAACAGGTCAGGGACGGACGACACCTCGAGGTGGCCAGCCGCATACGACCCTGACGCCACCAGGTTCGCCTCTTGCTTGCTCGTCAGCTCGACCTGGGCCAGCGGTCCTCCGGTGACGTGGCTCGACAAAGAGAGAATAGTGACATCGGGCACCGGATCGACAACTGTCGCCGCCCAGCCTGGCCGCCATGTGCCGCTGAACGCCGACGTCAGGTACTTCCGTGCGATCCCGAAGTTGTCGTTAGGACTCGCGCTAGCGGTCACGAAGCCCTTGACGATGTCGGGGGCGCTCCAGCCCGCGCCGGGCGGCTCAGGAACGAAATCGATGCCCTGTTGTGCCTGCGCCGGCGCCAGATGCAGCCCGTTCAGCGGGACCGGCCCGCTCGACGGCAGGCTCGTGCAAGCACCGAGAACCGTCGTGACCGCGGTCACTCCAGCCACCACGGCGGCCAGCCTCAGATAGCGTTTCACCGGCGCTCCTCGCTTGACGCCATGGCCGCATTATCGGGCGCCTGCGACGGCTCGGTCGACTCGCCAGGGGGCTGCGGCACCAGCGTGTCCAGGTCAGCCTGGTCCGGCACGAGCGGCAGCGGCGAGCCCGCGAGTTCCGAGCATGCCGTGCGCGGCAGCGTCAGCCGGAAGGCTGAGCCTCGGCCCGGCTCTCCCCACGCCTCAAGCCAGCCACCGTGCAGGCGGGCGTCCTCAAGCGCGATCGCCAGGCCGAGCCCGGTGCCGCCGGTCGTCCTCGCCCGTGCCGGGTCGGCCCGCCAGAAGCGGTCAAAGACCAGGTGCTCCTCGCCCGGAGCCAGGCCGACGCCGTAATCTCGGACCACGATGGCCACCGCGTCTCGGTCAGCAGCCGACGTGACCACCACGTCCCTGCTCTCACCGTGCTCGACCGCGTTCACCAGGAGATTTCGCAGGATCCGCTCCACCCGGCGCGGGTCCACCTCAGCCACGCATGGCTCCAGGGGCAGCATGAACACGATCCTGGCGCCGCGCCGTTCAGCAAGCTGCTGAGCGACATCCGCTGAATGCCGCACCAGGTCGCAGACGTCCACGAGCTCCGCTTCCAGTGTGGCCGCGTTCGCGTCGTACCTGCTGATCTCCAGCAGGTCGGTGAGCAGAACCTCGAATCGTCCGAGCTGGCTTTGGAGCAGTTCGGCCGACCGCGAAGCCGAGGGATTCAGCTGCTCTCTCGTCTCGAACAGCAGGTCGGCGGCCATTCTGATCGTGGTCAGCGGCGTGCGCAGCTCGTGCGATACGTCGGAGACGAACTGCCGCTGCACCTGAGACAGCTCCTCAAGCTGGCGCATCTTCTCCTGCAACCCGGCGGCCATCTCATTGAACGAGGTCGCAAGCGCGGCTAGCTCGTCATTGCCGCGGACGATCAGTCGCTCGTCCAGCTTGCCCGTAGACAGCAGCTTTGCTCCCTGCGCTGCCCTGGCGACCGGCGTCACCACCCACCTAGTCACCAGCCACGCGATCCCGGCAAGCAGGAACATCAGCGCCAGGCCAACTACCACCAGCGTGCGCTGCACGAGCACTAGCTCCTGCCCGGGCTGAGTCAGCGGGAAGAAATAGTACAGCTCATAGGAACTGCCGAACGGCGCCCCGTACAACATGCCGGGCGTCCGCGAAGAACCTGAGCTCGGGTAGGGCAGGCTGGCGAAGATGAAGACCTTGCTGCCGCGATCCTGGCTGACTTGCCGGACCAGCGACATGGGCACAGACCCGGTTGGCAGATTGATGGAGTAGGCGTATCTGAACCGGGCCGGCGGAATCGGGCTTGGCGGCAATATGACAGCGACGCCGTACTCGTCCCCCGAGTTTTGGTCGCTAGCGGTAAGGCTGACCAGCAGGTTCTGCATCAGGCTGCCCGCCGAGGCGTCCGGCGGATCGGTCACGTGCGGCTCCGCCTGCGCCAGTGTCAGCCCGTTCGACGCCTGCGTGTAAGCGGACGCGGCCGCCTGCTGCACCAGGTTCGACGCGACCTGCTGCATCAGGAAAAACCCGAGGACCGAGATCACGATAGCGGACACGAGCAGGGTCGTGCTCACTACCTTGAGCTGCAGCGAGCTGCGCCAGTGCCGCCGCAAATGCTTCAGCAGCGCGACGACCATAGAGCTGGCTCTGGCGGTCTTCCCAGCCAGCGTCCGCAGCCAGCCTGTCATGATCTGCCTCCGCACGATAGACCGCCGACCGGGCCGCTCACCGCCACCGGCCGACCGGCCGGGTGCTGCCAGGACCGGCCTGGCGTGCTCAGCCTGGGCCCGCCTTGTAACCGACGCCGCGAACCGTGACAACGATGTCCGGCCGTTCCGGGTCCCGCTCGATCTTGGCGCGCAGTCGCTGTACGTGCACGTTGACAAGGCGGGTATCGGCCGCGTGCCGGTATCCCCAGACCTGCTCAAGTAGCACTTCCCTGGTGAACACCTGGCGCGGCTTGCGGGCCAGCGCCACCAGGAGGTCGAATTCAAGCGGCGTCAGGTTGATCGGCTCGCCGGCTCGCTTCACCGAGTGCCCGGCGACATCGATGCTGACGTCTCCGATAGACAGCATCTCAGGCGCGGGGTCATCGGTCCGGCGGAGCCGGGCCCGGACGCGCGCGATCAGGACCTTGGCCTGGAACGGCTTGACGATATAGTCATCGGCGCCTGACTCCAGCCCGAGCACGACGTCGACAGTGTCGCTCTTGGCGGTGAGCATCACGATCGGGACTCCAGACTCAGCCCGGATCTGGCGGCAGACGTCTATCCCGTCCATCCCGGGAAGCATCAGGTCAAGCAGGATCAGATCCGGCTTGGTGTCCCGGAACGCCTCAAGCGCCCGGTCCCCGTCGGCTACGAATGTCGGATCGAACCCCTCGCCACGCAGGACAATTCCCAGCATCTCGGCGAGGGCGGCGTCATCATCGACGACCAGAACGCGACCTTTCATAATCCCCATCGTTTCATGGAAACGGCGGCACGGGTGCCTGCACGGTTACGGCTCCGGACCCAGGACACGCAGATTACCCGCTGTCACAGGCTGAATGACGCCCCGCTCGGTCACGATCGCCGTGACCAGGCCCGGCGGCGTTACGTCGAAGGCCGGGTTATAGGCGTCGCTGCCGGCCGGCGCGATCGGGATGTCGGCCAGATGCGTCACCTCCTGTGCCGGGCGGTGTTCGACCACGATCGCCGAGCCGCAGGGAGCAGCGAAGTCGATCGTGGAGACTGGCGCCACCACCACGAACGGCACCTGGTGGTGCCTGGCCAGCACGGCGAGCGAGTAGGTGCCGACCTTGTTCGCCACGCTGCCGTCAGCCGCGATCCGGTCGGCGCCCACCGCGACCAGGTCCACCTCACCGGCTGCCATCAGCGAAGCCGCCGCGGAATCGGCCAGTACCCGGTACGGCATTCCAGCCCGGCCGGCCTCGTAGCCGGTCAGCCGGGCTCCCTGCAACAGCGGCCTGGTCTCGTCCACCCAGAGCATGGCGAGCCTGCCCGCACGGTGGGCGGCGAGAATCAGCCCGAACGCCGTCCCGTCCCCGGCGGCGACCAGCGCGCCGGTGTTGCAGTGGGTCAGGATCTTGGCCCGATCGGGCACCAGTGCGAGTCCGTGAGCGGCCATCTCGGCACACGCTCGTGCGTCCTGCTCCGCGATCGACCTGGCCTCATGCAGGGCAGCAGCGGGCGCGGCCCGTTTCGCATGCTGGTCCGGATCCGCCGCGGCCCGCAGGTATGCGCTAAGGGCGCGCGTGGCACCCCACCCGAGGTTGACCGCAGTCGGTCTGGCCTCCTCGATCGCTGCCGCCGCAGCGGCGACGTCATCGCCCCTGGCTGCGGCCAGCGCCACACCGAATGCCCCGGCGATGCCCAGCAGCGGCGCTCCGCGGACCACCAGGCGGCGGATCGCGTCCACGAGCGACGGCACATCCGGGCAGGTCACCATAGTCTCGATGGCGGGCAGCCGAGTCTGGTCCAGCAGTTCGATCGCCGGCCCCTCTGGCGGATCAATCCAGCGCAGCGCAATGATGCTCACACCATGAGTGTGCGCTCCGAACCGGATCACCACGACCTCGGCAGGCCACAGTCCGCGGCCGGAACATGTCAGTATGAGCGAAGCGCCGTGGCGCGAATGCCGCTCCGCGCATGCCGATGCCCTGACGTCGGCCGACCGGGAGAATGACCATGACCGACACGCCGCCGTCGGGGAGCCAGGATCAGCCGATCGCGGACCAGCCCGGATACGGGCAACCGGGGTACGCGCAGCCCGGATACGGGCAGCCGGGGTACGCGCAGCCGGGGTACGGGCAACCGGGGTACGCGCAGCCCGGATACGCGCAGCCGGGGTACGGTCACTATGGCCAGCCGGGCGGCTGGAGTCCGGCCGGCGCCGCGTCACCCGGCGGAATTCCGCTCCGTCCGCTGGGGCTCGGCGATATCCTCAGCGGCGCGTTCAACCTGATCAGGCAGAACCCGGGCACCACTCTTGGCCTCACAGCGATCGTGCTGACCGCCAACGTCGTGATGTGGGTCGTCGTCGGGTTCGTCTCGGCAGCAATCAAGAACTCGTGGCTCTTCTACCTGGCCCTGATTCCGACAGTCGCGCTGCTCGCTGTCCTGGCGGGCGGGCTCACCGCCGCGATGGGGGGAGCCGTGCTAGGACGCAAGATCAGTGTTGCCGAGGCTGCCCGAAACTCCCGGCCGATCTGGGTAGTTCTCGCCATCCTCGGAGTCTGGCTGATCCTGCTGGCTATCGCGGTTCCAACGCTGCTGGTGCTGCATGGCTGGGGCATCATTCCCGTCCTGCTGCTCTGGGCCTGGCTGGGAATCATGCTGATCCTGACTATCCCGGTCGTAGTGCTGGAACGGCGGGGGCCGTTGTCATCGATAGCCAGGTCCTGGCGGCTGGTCGCAGGCAGCTACTGGCGAGTGCTCGGCATTTTCCTGCTCACCTATCTCATACTGGGCACATTCAGCCTGGTCATCACGATCCCAGTCGAGCTCGTCGCCGGCGTTGCCGGCTTCAGCGTCGGGTCCAGCACGGCGGGCATATCTATCGCCCTCATCGTCCTTTTCGTCGGCGAGATCGTCGTCTCGACGCTGACGACGACGATATTCACCGGCGTCATCGTGCTGATCTACGCAGATATGCGGATGCGCAAGGAGGGCATGGATCTCGTGCTCCAGCAGGCCGCGCAGAGCCAGCAGTTGACCGGCGATGAGTTCGCCACCGCACAAGGCGGAGTTGACGGATCAGGCGGTTATCCCGGCGGCGCTTACTAGGGCAGCGGTTAGGGCCGCTCGCGCCTCTGGCCGTGCGCATTCGGCACGACCGCAGCGTCTGATCCGCGATGAATATCTTAATTTGTGCTGGTCCTGATCGCTGCTCGACCGATCGTGTGCAAGTATGAGCGCGGGTCGGCCATTGTGCGCCGCCCGCTCGCTTCGTGTCGGCGCGGGGACGCCAGCTTGCAGGGAGAAGATCATGAGCGACCCTCCGTCGCAGGCTGGTCAGGACCAGCCTCCGCCGGGGCCCGTGCAGCCAGGCTACGTGCCGCCCGGCCAGCCCGAATCCGGCCAGCCGCCCTTGTACGGACAGCCTCCCCCGTACGGCCAGCCACCACAGCAGCCTTATGGCCAGCCAGCCGGTTATGGCCAGCCACCACAGCAGCCGTACGGGCCGCCACCCGGCTATGGCCAGCCACCACAGCAGCCGTACGGGCCGCCACCCGGCTATGGCCAGGCCACCCCGCAGCATCAACCGCCGGGTTACGGTCCGCCGCCACCCTACGGCCAGTATGCTCAGGCGGGTCCTCCGCCCGCGCCGGCTCCCGGTGGCATTCCGCTGCGACCGCTCGCATTTGGCGACATTCTGAACGGTGCATTCAGCCTGATCAGGCGGAATCCCGGTACCATACTCGGGGTCGCTGCGATCGTTGTCACCGTCAACCAGGTCCTGTCAACCTTCCTGACCGGAACGGTGTTCGCTCACCTGCAATCCTCGCTGCGCGCCGATCTCAGCCAGCCGCCCACGACTGCGCAGGCTAGCAATGCCCTGCTGGAGTCTGTGGGAAAGTCCCTCGGACTTGACATCGTGCTGCTGGCTCTGTCCCTGCTCTTCGGCAGCATCCTGGCCGGAACCCTCACCAGGGCGATCGGGACCGCTGTTCTTGGCCGCAAGATCAGCATCGCCGAGGCGGTGCGCGGATCCAGGCTGGGCACGGTGCTCGCGATGGCCCTCGTTCAGCTCGTGATCTTCGTTGGCATCTGGGCTGTCCTGGCCGCGCTCGTGGTCGGTCTCGTGGCTGCCCACCTCAGCGTCGCGGCCGCCCTGGTCGGCGCCTTCGGCGGCATCGCCGCCCTGGTGGTCACGATCTGGCTATATGTCATGCTGAGCCTGGTCATGCCCGCCGTGGTGCTAGAACGGCTGAGGCCGTTCGGTGCCCTTCGACGGTCGTGGCGGCTCGTGCGGGGCAGCTTCTGGCGCCTGTTCGGGATCCTGCTGCTCACCGAGATCATCGTCTTGGTGGCCTCGGCGGTGCTGGCCGCCCCGTTCTCAGTCGCGCGCCTGGTGATCTACGGCACGACTAGTCTGACCGGAGCCGCGTCGGTCGGCTCGCTCAGCATCAGCGCGATCGGCGGAATCATCTCCGGCACGCTGATCTCACCAGTCAGCGCCGGAGTCATCGTGCTGCTCTATACCGACATGCGAATGCGCAAGGAGGGCATGGACCTGGTGCTTCAGCAGGCGGCGCAGAACCAGCAGCTGGGCGGCGACGAGTTCGCCACCATCTGGCGCCCTGCAGGCAGCGCCGGCCCTCCGCTGTCTGGCGGCTCCTCTCCGGCCGCGCCGCCGCCCTGGTGATGACGGGCCGCATGCATGCAGCCAGGCTGGCCGCTGCGCGGCTACACCGAGCGGTGGCCGCGACGGCGGGACCGAGTCCTGGCGGTCCGCAGATCGGGCGGCGGGCCGCCCAGCAGCTGGCCCGCAGGGAGCTGGCCCGATCGATCTACCAGCCCAGCATCTTTCAGCGGATCATCAACTGGCTGCAGCGGCTGCTGAACGGGGCAGGCGGTGCTATCCCCGGAGGCTGGTTCGGCCTGGTAGCGCTCGCTGTCCTGGCGGTGCTAGTGATCAGCGGGGTGATTTACTGGGTCCGTCCGGCTCGCGGCCGGCGGGGCCCGTCAAGCGCCCTGCGGCCCGCGATGGACTTCAGCGCGCGTGACCACCGGGCCAGGGCCGAGCGGCTCGCAGCCGACGGCGACTTTTCCGGAGCGATCGTCGAGCGAACTCGCGCGATCGCCGCAGAGCTCGAGGAGCGCGGGATTGTCCCGGCCAGACCCGGACGCACCGCAGACGAGCTTGCCACCGAAGCCGGACGTGAGCTGCCAGATCAGGCCCACGGGCTGCGCCGTGCCATGCACTTGTTCGACGACGTGCTATACGGCGACCGGCCCGGCACCGAAGCTGGATATCAGCAGGTCAGCCTGACCGACGGCGAGCTGAGGTCGGCTCGGCCGACGGCCAGTCCCGGCCCGCAGGGCACGCCAGCCGGGTTTGGAGTGCCCCGATGAATGTCAGCCAGGTGGCGACCGGGCCAGGCAGCGCCAGCGGCACAGGAAACGGTTCGGCGAACCGGCCAGGCGAGACCGAGCCCTGGACGCTCGGCCCGCCCAGCGGGTCAGGGAACCGACGTCAGTGGCGGCTGCCGCTAGTCCTGGCCGTCCTGATCCTGCTCGGCGGGCTCGTGATCGCGCTGCTTGTGCCGACCCCTAAGACGAACACCTATCTCGACCCGGCAGGAACGGACGCGTTCGGAACGCGCGCACTCACCGACATCTTGGCCGAGCGCGGCCATCAGGTGATCAGCAGCTACAGCACGGCTGCGGCGCTGGCAGCGGCAGGGCCCGGAGCCACCATCGTGATCACGAGCCCTGACCTGCTGACCGTGCCGGAGCTGACCTCGCTCTCGCTCAATCCGGCGGACATCGCGGTAGTAGAGCCTGACCAGCGCGTACTGACGGTGCTGAGCTCCGGCATCACGATCGCCAGCGATTCCGCCACGTCCGGGCCGGTACGGCCAGATTGCGATCTAGCTGGCGCGCGGCTTGCCGGAGCGGCAGACGCAGGCGGCATCACATTCGGCACCGCCGGCGCGCCGGCGGGCACGATTGGCTGCTATCCCGCAGGTGGCGAGCCCTCGCTGCTGCGGTACACCGTGGCCGGGAAGGTCGTCACCATCCTGGGCAGCGGCGCCCCGCTCGCGAACGGATACCTGGCCGAGCAGGGCAACGCGGCGCTGGCACTGAACCTGCTGACCACCAGCCATCGGATCGTCTGGCTGACGCCCGAGCCGCCGGTAGTTGCCGGTCAGGGGCAAGCCCGCAGTTCCGGTCAGCAGCCCAGGCTGATTCCGGTGGCTGCCTACCTGCTCGTGCTACAACTGGGCATCGCGGTGCTGCTGGCCGCACTCTGGCGAGCGCGCCGGCTCGGGCCACTGGTCCCCGAGCGGCTGCCGGTCGTAGTCCGCGCATCGGAGACGGTGCAGGGTCACGCCAGGCTCTACCAGTCCAGGCGGGCCAGGGACCGGGCGGCGACCGCGATGCGCGGGGCCATGCTCGCCCGGGTCCGGCCGGCGCTCGGCCTCGCCCGTGGCGCAGAACTGGACGCTGTCGTCCGTGCCCTGGCCGGTCGCTCCAGGCTGAGCGAGCAGGAGGTCACGATGATCGTTTTCGGTCCGCCGCCCGCGGGCGACGCCGAGCTTGTGGCGCTAGTCCGCGATCTTGACGAACTGGAGAGAGAGGTGCGCTCGCAGTGAGTGCCGACAACACGGTGGCCGCCGGAAGCGCAGAGTCCGACCGTCGGGAGCCGGCCACGGAGGTCGGGTGGGCTGGGCAGGCCGAGCAGGCTGGGCCTACTGAGCAGCCGAACCCTAGAGCGGCGCTGGCCGCCGTCAGGGATGAGGTGGCCAAGGCCGTCGTCGGGCAGGACTCCGTGGTGAGCGGGCTGCTGATCGCTCTGATCTGCGAGGGTCATGTCCTGCTCGAAGGCGTCCCCGGCGTGGCGAAGACGCTGCTGGTGCGCACGCTGGCCAGCGCGCTGTCACTGGAGGGCAAGCGGCTGCAGTTCACGCCGGACCTGATGCCAGGAGACGTGACCGGATCGCTGATCTACGACGCGCGGACCGCCCAATTCGAGTTCCGCGAGGGCCCGGTCTTCACGAATCTCCTGCTGGCTGACGAGATCAACCGGACCCCGCCCAAGACGCAGGCCGCGCTGCTTGAGGCGATGGAAGAACGGCAGGTGTCGGTCGACGGTAGGCCGCGGCCGCTGCCAGTTCCGTTCCTAGTCGCCGCCACCCAGAACCCGGTGGAGTACGAGGGAACGTATCCGCTGCCCGAGGCTCAGCTCGACCGGTTCATGCTTAAGCT
>OCZU010001071.1_pt1 | contig 18420 bp, 14 predicted proteins | sample 1539001 | NCBI WGS metagenome assembly OCZU01 (sample SAMEA3539306, study PRJEB22396) | soil metagenome | biome: tundra; feature: field; material: soil | place: USA | collected 2010-05 | depth 0.15 m | reverse complement strand
GCGCTGCCCGCCGCGTCCCCCGAAACCAGATAAACAACGGACTAACCAGTCCCCCTCAGCGAGAACCAGAAAGTAGCTCATGGACGACAAGCTCACCCACAAGAGCCAGGAGGCGCTGTCAGACGCCGTCCGGCGAGCGACAGCCGGGGGCAACCCGCACGTCGACCCGCTGCACCTGCTCGCCGCCCTCATCGAGCAGAGCGGAGGGACCGCGGCCCCGCTGCTGCGCGCGATCGGGGTTGACCCGGCGACCGTGCTCAAGGGAGCGGCGGACCTGCTGGCCAGGATGCCCCAGGCGGCCGGCACGACGGTGAGCGCACCCGACATGTCCCGGCCCTTGCTGTCCGCGCTCGCGACGGCCGCCAAGCGGGCCCGGGGGCTGGACGACGAGTATGTGTCCACCGAGCACCTGCTCGTCGGCCTCGCCGCGGACGGCGGCCAGGCGGGCGCTCTGCTGCGCGCGGCGGGCGCCGGACCGGACGTGCTGCTCGACGCCTTCGAGAAGGTGCGTGGCCACGCCCGGGTCACCACCGAGGACCCGGAAGGCACCTACCAGGCGCTGGAGAAGTACGGGGTCGACCTGACCAAGCTGGCCAGGGACGGCGCATTGGACCCGGTCATCGGCCGGGATGCGGAGATCAGGCGGGTGATCCAGGTCCTCTCCCGCCGCACCAAGAACAATCCGGTGCTGATCGGCGAGCCCGGGGTCGGCAAGACCGCGGTGGTTGAGGGACTCGCCCAGCGGATCGTCGCCGGCGACGTGCCCGAATCACTGCGCGGCAAGCGGCTCGTCGCTCTTGACCTGGGCGCGATGGTCGCTGGGGCCAAGTACCGCGGTGAGTTCGAGGAGCGCCTCAAGGCCGTGCTGAACGAGATCAAGGCCAGCGACGGCCAGGTCATCACGTTCATCGACGAGTTGCACACGGTGGTCGGCGCGGGCGCGGCGGAAGGGTCGATGGACGCGGGCAACATGCTCAAGCCGATGCTGGCCCGCGGCGAGCTGCGCATGGTCGGCGCGACCACGCTGGACGAGTACCGCAAGCGGATCGAGAAGGACGCCGCGCTGGAGCGCCGGTTCCAGCAGGTCTTCGTGGGCGAGCCGTCGGCCGAGGACACCATCGCGATCCTGCGCGGCCTGAAGAGCCGTTACGAGGCCCATCACAAGGTGCAGATCTCCGACGCCGCCCTGGTGGCGGCGGCTACCCTGTCCGATCGCTATATCACCGCCCGGTTCCTGCCGGACAAGGCGATCGACCTCGTCGACGAGGCCGCGTCGCGGCTGCGCATGGAGATCGACTCCCGCCCCGTGGAAATCGACGAGCTGCAGCGGGCCGTGGACCGGATGAAGATGGAGGAGATGGCGCTGGCCAAGGAGGTGGATCCGGCGAGCCGGGAACGCCTGGAGCGCCTGCGCGCCGATCTCGCTGACCGTCAAGAGCAGTTGACCGCGCTCGTCGCACGCTGGGAGCAGGAGAAGGCCAGCCTCAACCGGGTCGGCGATCTGAAGAAGCGGCTTGACGACCTGCAAGGGCAGGCCGAGCGCGCGCAGCGGGATGGCGATCTGGAGACCGCTTCAAGGATCTTGAACGGGGAGATCAAGGAAGTGGAACGCGAACTCGCCGCGGCGTCCGAGTCGCCGGAGGACTCCGCGGTCCCAGTGGGTGCGCCGATGGTCAAGGAGGAAGTCGGCCCTGACGACGTCGCCGACGTCGTGTCCTCCTGGACCGGCATTCCGGCTGGCCGCCTGCTCGAAGGCGAGACAGGCAAGCTGCTGCGCATGGAAGCGGAACTCGGCCAGCGGCTGGTCGGGCAGGCCAAGGCGGTGCAGGTCGTGTCGGATGCGGTCCGCAGAACACGCGCTGGCATCGCCGACCCAGACCGGCCCACCGGATCGTTCCTGTTCCTCGGGCCCACCGGAGTGGGCAAGACCGAGCTGGCCAAGGCGCTCGCCGAGTTCCTGTTCGACGATGAGCGCGCCATCATCCGCGTCGACATGAGCGAGTACAGCGAGAAGCACTCGGTGGCCCGGCTGGTCGGTGCACCGCCCGGGTACGTGGGATACGAGGAGGGCGGCCAGCTGACCGAGGCTGTCCGGCGCCGGCCCTATTGCGTGGTGCTCCTCGACGAGGTGGAGAAGGCCCACCCGGAGGTCTTCGACATCTTGCTCCAGGTCCTCGACGACGGCAGGCTCACCGATGGGCAGGGCCGGACGGTGGACTTCCGCAATACGATCCTGATCCTCACGTCCAACCTCGGCTCGCAGTACATCGCCGACCCGGCCCTCAGCGAGCAGGAGAAGCGAGACGCTGTGATGGGCGTTGTGCAGGCCACCTTCAAGCCCGAGTTCCTGAACCGCCTCGATGACGTGGTCATTTTCGATGCATTGTCCACCGAGGAACTCTCCCAGATCGTCGACCTGCAGGTGTCCCGGCTGGGCCGCAGGCTCGCCGCTCGCAGGCTCGCGCTCCAGGTGACGCCGGCCGCGCGGGAGTGGCTGGCGGTCACGGGCTTCGACCCGATCTACGGGGCGCGCCCGCTGCGCCGGCTCATCCAGTCAGCTATCGGCGATCAGCTCGCCCGGGCGCTGCTCTCCGGCGGCATCACCGACGGGGACCAGGTCGTCGTGGACCTGGACCCGGCGTCCGACAAGCTGACCGTCCGCGGCAGTCACCCTGCGTCCGCCGCGCCAGCCGGCTCAGGACGGAGCGCCTAACCCGTCGAGCAGCAGATCGTAGCCGTCCTGTGGCAGGCCGAGATCATTGCGGACGCGGTACCGCAGGCGCAGCAGGAGCTGCAGCTCGGTCCGGTCACGGTCGGGCAGGTTCGGCACGCGCTCGGCTGCGGCTGCGGCCACCATGGTGGCCGTGCCCCTGCTGTCTGCACCGCCGACGCCCGCACCGGCCGGGGCGCCGAGGCACAGTTCCACCCCTGCGGTGGCCCAGCTAAGCGCACGCGGCAGATCCGAGCGTTCCACGAGTAGTTCCGCGACGAGGTCGCACACCCGGGGATCGCGCGGCTGCTCCGCTTCGAGCTGCCGGATCAGCGCCTCGGCCTCGGCCGGCTGTTCCATCAGGAACAGCGCGCGCGCCAGCGGCACCCGCGGATCGCTGAAGGCCGGGCCGCCGTCCGCGATCGCGCGCCGGAACGCGGCTGCGGCAGCCGCGGCGTCGTCCGCGAGCAGCCACTCCTCTCCGGCCCGCACAAATGCCTCGGCCCGGGGAAAGGCATCGGTCTGCGTGCCGGTAGCAGCCAGATCGGTCATCCGCTGCGCCGCCGCCCGATGGTCGCCGGTACATGTGGCATCGAACTCGATGGCATCGAACAAATCACGCGTCAGTAGAACCACACCAGGGGAACTACCCAGCCCGGATCCTGTTTCAACGTCGCGAATGAACTCAGTCACGGAGAAACCCAGCTATCTGCGCGACCGCTCCAACGCGTCCCAGAACCCCCGGCGCAGCGCGTGCCGCACCTCATCGTGCAGCAGGGAGTCGATCGGCAGCGCCGAATCCTGGAGCAGCCTGGCCTCCAGGTCCGACGGCATGCGCGGTTTGCGGGCAAGGACCGCCTCCAGCCATAGCGCCGGTGCCTCGCGGGCGACCGACTGTCCGAACTCAAAGCCCTCCGAGTGCGCGGACTGAACCGCGTCCGCGAGCGAGACCGTCACGGGCTGCGGGACGGGAGCGAGCGGAGCGGCCGGCTGCGGCCCGCTGTAGGGCCCCTGCTGCGGCATGTACGCGGATACCCCGTTCGCGGTCTCATGCTGACCGGGTGGTGGTGCACCAGGGAACTGCCCAGGGGCCGGCTGATCATGGGGCGCACCAGGATACGGACCCGGCTGGTACGGGCGGGAAGCGCTATGGAGCCCCTGGCCTCCGGGGGCGCCCTGCCCCCCCGGAGCGCCCGGCCCGGGCATCGTCGGCCGTGGCCCGCCTGCTCCCTGGCCCATCGGCACGTCCTGTGCCGGGCGGAACTGGGCGGCCGTCGGAGCCGGGTACATCTGCTGGCTTCCGGTCGGGATGTTCTGCTCCTCGGCCCGGGACGGAAGCCCGTGCGAGCCGCGGGACATCCCGGCCTGCGCGTGGACGCCCGGCTGGCCCGGCATGCCTTGCGGGGCCTGGATGCCTGGCTGGCCCGGCGCGGACGGCCCACGCTGCCCCGCTGCCCCCAGTTGGCCTGGTGCGCCGGACGGTCCCGGCATCCCTTGCTGACTGTGCTGACCCTGCGGGACGGCCAGCCCTGGCCCACCCGACGGACTTTGCGCAGATGGCAGACCGGGCATGGTGGACTGCCCCTGCGCCACTGGCGGGCTCTGCGGGATTTGCAGGCCCGGCTGGTTCTGCAGGCCCTGGTTCTGCAGGCCCTGGTTCTGCAGGCCCTGGTTCTGCATGCCCTGGGGCTGCGGGGCAGGCCTGTCCATCGGCCCCGACTCACGATGCGGCAGCGGCGCCTGATGAGAATTAGCCGGGGGCTGCACGGAACGCTGGTATTCCGCGACCACCGGCGCCGTGTAAATGGCGGGAGGCCCCTGATGGGAACCGGCGGGCAGCGCCTGCTGGTGGCCAAGGGACCCGACCAGCGACCCGTGACCATTGGTCAGCGCGCGCCCGGCGAAGGCCGCGACCGGGTACTGCTCGTCGTCCCGCATCGGCTCGGCGCCCGCGATCAGTTCCGCGAAGGGGCGCAGGTGGGCGTCGCCGATCTCGACGATGTCATCACATTCCTGGCGCAGCCCCCGGGAGATGGTCCAGTTGCCATCCACCGTGATGTGCACCATGGTCACCCTGACCCCGAGATCCTGGACGTCCGCGACGACCTGAGCGAGGTCCTCCTCAGCGCTGATCACCAGGGCATCGCTGACCGCGCCGTTCCTGGCCAGGGTGGTCAGGTCGCGATGAATCTCGCTCTCCACCCCCTCGCGCCGCCCGGGCCTCATCCGGCCCAGCCGCAGTTTGAGGCCAGGCATGTCGGCCAGCGCGTCATGCTCCGCGCTGCGACGGCCCTCGACGGTCGCCTCGTACCAGTAGCACCGCAGCAACGGGAGGCCGGTGCGCTCCCGGGCTATGCTCCCGAAGAACTGAAGAAGTCCTGCGTAATCCCAGGAGACGGACTCTCGGTGGCGGGTTCCGTGCACGGCCATCGCGCCGTCCGCCAGCACGTAGCCCGCGTCCACGAACAGCGCGCAACGATCCACGCGACACCGTCCTTCCCTCGACGCGAGACGTTACCAGCGCTCAGTCGCCACCGTATCGGATCGCCTACAGATCACCGGTTTGTCCCGCAACCTGGAAGTGCGCTCTCGGCAGAAGCGGCCCCACCGACTCCTCGTGGCCCGGCAGAATCTTCCGCCATGCGACTTCTTGTTCTCGGGGGTACCCGGTTCCTCGGGCGTGCCATCGTGGACGAAGCGATCAGGCGTGGCTACGACGTCACAACCTTTTCGCGGGGGCTGAGCGGCGAGCCCCGGCCGGGTGCCGAGGCACTGCACGGAGACCGTACCAGCTTCGACGACCTGCTCAGGCTGGCAAATCGAGAATTTGATGCGGTTATCGACACCTCTTTGATCGCCCCGGCGCACGTCGGTGCCGCGGCCCGGCTGCTCGCCGACCATGTGGGTCACTACACCTACGTCTCCACCATCTCGGTCTACCGGGACCGTCCACGTGAGCCAGTCACTGAGAGCTCTCCCATCCTCGACTGCCCGGCCGACGCCACCGGCACCGTGGAGACCCTCGGGTACGGAGAGCTCAAGGCAGGATCCGAACGGGCCGTCGCCGCGGCGCTGCCCGGCAGGCACCTCCTCGTCCGCCCCGGACTGATCGTCGGTCCGCACGAGAATGTCGGCCGCCTGCCCTGGTGGCTGACGAGGCTCGCCCTCGGCGGGACTGTCATCGCCCCTGGCGAGCCCGGCAGGCCGGTCCGGCTTACCGACGCCAGGGACCTCGCCACGTGGCTCGTTGACAACACCCGGCGGAAAATCCCGGGAACCGTCAACGTGCCGGGTCCCAACGGGACGACGTTCGGCGAACTGCTCGCGGTATGCAGCGAGATCACGGAGGCGGACCGCACTACACCGGCCCGGCTGCGGTGGGTGCCCGACGGTGTGCTGCTTGAGCAGGACGTCGAGCCGTGGATGGAACTGCCAATGTGGGCGCCGGACATTCCGGACCTGGCCGCGATCTGGCAAGTCTCCGGTGATCGCGCGGCACGGACCGGGATGCGCTATCGCCCGCTCGCCGATACCGCGCACGACACCTGGCTGTGGCTGCGGCGGGAAGCCGCGACCGCAGGCAGGCCGGTCACCGAGTTCGAACGCAGCCCCGGAGTGGGCCTGGACCCCGCCAAGGAACAGGCCATCCTGGCTGGCCTGTGACGCCTGTGGCGGTGATCAGCCCAGCGGGCCCGCTGGGTAGGCTCGCCAACCGTGAGCGACCGCGATGATCTGCTGCGCCTGATCAAGGATCAGGCGGTCGTGCACGGTGACTTCGTCCTCTCTTCCGGGCAGCGGGCGACCTGGTACATCGACATGCGCCGGGTGCTGCTGAATGGCCGGGGTGCGGCGCTGGCGGGCCGGGTAATGCTGGAGGCCACGGCCGACCTCGAATACGACGCTGTCGGCGGCCTGACCCTCGGAGCTGATCCGGTCGCGACGGCGATGATGCATGCCGCCAACGAGGCAGGCAGGCCGCTGAACGCGTTCGTGGTACGCAAGGAGGAGAAGACTCACGGCCTGCAGCGCAGGATCGAGGGGCCCGACGTGGGGGGGCACCGGGTGCTCGCCGTGGAGGACACCTCCACCACGGGCAGTTCGGTTCTCACGGCGGTGGACGCCCTGCGGGATGCGGGTGCTGAAGTCGTGGCGGTCGCTGTGATCGTGGAGCGCGGCGCCCGCGAACGGGTGGCCGAACGGGGACTGCCCTTCCGTGCCGTCTACGACATGACCGATCTGGGCCTCGGCTGACGGCAGCGCAGGAGGCCGGCCGTCAGTTGATCCGGCCGCGAGGCTTCCGGTGCCCCGCAGGCTTCGGGGCGACCCTGTCCGGCGCAGCGGCATCGTCTGGCCCGGCCATCCCGGCCGGGCCAGCGGTACCATCCAGCCTCCCGGTGGCCGCCAGCACCGCCGGGCCATCCAGCAGGTGCCCCGTCTCCCTCCGCACCTCACGCAACCGGTGGACGACGAAGGCGACGATGGCCAGCGCGACCAGGGCCGCGATCACGTACCCGGCGAGCGCGATGCCGTGCGCGATGCTCTGCCAGGCGCTGCCCACCGCGTATCCCACCAGGGAGATCGCCGTCACCCAGACAGCCGTGCCGATCAGGCTGAGCACCCCGAACAGCAGAGCGGGCATCTCGATGAAGCCGGCGACGATCGAAACGAAGGTACGGACAACGGGCAGCGCGCGGCCCAGCGGGACGGCAAAGGCCCCGCGTCCGGCGAAGAAGCGCTCGGCACGGTCCAGGTCAGCGTGCGTGATGAGCAGGTACCGGCCGAACCTCTCGACCAGCGGGCGCTCCCCGATCCGCCCCACGGCGTAGGAGAGAAAGGAACCGAGGAGTTCGGCGATCGTGCCAATGACGATTACCCCGGCGATATTGAGATGGCCCTGGTAGGAGAGCACGCCGGCGAAGCCGAAGGTGATCTCCGAGGGAATCGGGACGCAGGCGGCCTCGAGGAACCCGAACAAGAAGACCGCGGCCAGGCCCCACTCGCTGATGAAGCTCTCCATAGGTCACTGTTGTACAGCATGCGAGGGATACTGGACGCAAGCACGAGACACAGGGAGCCGAACGTTATGCCTATCGCGACCCCAGAGGTCTATGCGCACATGCTCGACCGGGCCAAGGAGCACGGCTTCGCCTATCCGGCGATCAACGTGACGTCGAGCCAGACGCTGAACGCGGCACTGCGCGGGTTTGCCGACGCGGAGAGCGACGGCATTGTCCAGGTATCGACCGGAGGTGCCGACTACCTGTCGGGCTCCGCGATCAAGGACATGGTCACCGGGTCGATCGCATTGGCCCACTTCGCCCTCGCGGTCGCGGTGAAATATCCGATCAATATCGCCCTGCACACCGACCATTGCCCCAAGGACAAGCTCGATGGTTTCGTGCGGCCGCTGGTCAAGCTGTCCCAGGAGCGGGTGGCCCGCGGCGAGGAGCCACTGTTCCAGTCGCACATGTGGGACGGCTCGGCGGTGCCCCTGGCCGAGAATCTCTCGATCGCGTCCGAACTGCTTGACGAGTGCGCCAAGGCACGCACGGTCATGGAACTGGAGATCGGAGTGGTCGGCGGCGAGGAGGACGGCGTCGTGGGCGAGATCAACGAAAAGCTCTACAGCACGCCGGACGACGCTCTCGCCGCCGCGGAGGCACTGGGCCTCGGTGACCGGGGCCGCTACATCCTGGCCGCGACATTCGGGAACGTGCATGGCGTCTACAAGCCCGGCCACGTGACCCTGCGCCCGTCCATCCTCAAGGACATCCAGGATGCCGTGGGCGCGAAGTTCGGCCAGGACAAACCGTTCGATCTGGTGTTCCACGGCGGGTCGGGTTCCGCCCTGGAGGAGATCCGCGAGGCGATCTCCTACGGGGTCGTCAAGATGAACGTGGACACGGACGCCCAGTACTCGTTCACCCGGCCGGTCGCGGGCCACATGTTCACCCACTACGACGGTGTGCTCAAGATCGACGGCGAGGTCGGTAACAAGAAGGCCTACGACCCGCGCGCCTGGGGCAAGGCCGGCGAGGCTGGCATGGCGGCCCGGGTGGTCCAGGCCTGCGAGGACCTGATGTCAGCGGGTCAGCGCATGCGCTGACCCGGGTGGCCGGCGGCAGGCGGCAGGATGGGTCTCATGGAACATCACAACCTCATCGCCGGACCGCCGGCGACATACCTGCCCGAGGACACGGAAGCGACCGCCGAACTCGCGGCTGGAGACGATCCGTCCGCTGTCGCTGCCCGGTACCCGACGTTCCTGGCCGCCTGGGCCGCCCTCGCCGATCAGGCGATGGAGCGGGGCGACGCGGTCACCTCCTACGCGTTCGCGCGTACCGGCTACCACCGTGGCCTCGATCAGTTGCGCCGGGCGGGCTGGCGGGGCAACGGGCCGATCCCGTGGGAGCACGAGCCTAACCAGGGTTTTCTGCGGTCGCTGCACGCACTGGGCCGGGCCGCCGACGCGATCGGCGAAGACGACGAGGCCCTGCGGTGCCGTACCTTCCTGCGCGAGAGCAGTCCCGCGGCAACGGCGCAGCTAGAAGGGTCCTGACTGCGCCGAAGGTGAGGGCCGTCCGGTAGCCTCGGACTCCGCGCGCGGGCAAGGCACTGGAAGGGGCTGGTCAGATGCCGGCCATTGTGCTGGTGGGCGCACAGTGGGGCGACGAGGGCAAGGGCAAGGCGACTGACTTGCTCGGCGACCGCGTCGACTACGTGGTCAGGTACCAGGGCGGCAACAACGCCGGCCATACGGTCGTCATCGGCGAAGACAGCTATGCGCTGCACCTGCTCCCGTCCGGCGTGCTCTCACCCGCCGTCACACCCGTGATCGGCAACGGCGTGGTGATCGATCCCGAGTTCCTGTTCTCCGAGATCGAGGGCCTGGAGCGGCGTGACGTGTCCTGCGACCGGCTGCTGATCTCCGCGAACGCGCACCTGATCATGCCCCACCACCGTGCGCTCGACAAGGTCACGGAACGTTACCTGGGCAGCGCACGGATCGGGACCACCGGGCGTGGTATCGGGCCCGCCTACGCGGACAAGGTGGCGCGCACCGGCATCCGGGTCCAGGACCTGCTCGACCCGGGCATCCTGAACCAGAAGCTGGATCTGGTACTTCGCGAGAAGAACCAGGTGCTCACCAAGGTCTACAACCGGCGGGGCATCGACGCCGACGCCGTCGCGCAGGAGTACCTGGGCTACGGCGAGCGGATCCGCCGCTACGTGGCCGACACCGGGCTGGTCCTCAACAACGCACTCGACGAAGGCCGGACCGTCCTGCTCGAAGGCGGTCAGGCGACCTTGCTCGATGTGGACCACGGCACCTACCCGTTCGTGACCTCCTCCTCGCCTACCGCGGGGGGCGCCTGCGCGGGCTCGGGCATCGGGCCGACCCGGATCACCAAGGTGATCGGCATCCTCAAGGCCTACACGACCCGGGTCGGCGCGGGGCCTTTCCCCACCGAACTCCTGGGCGAGCAAGGTGAATGGCTGCGCAAAACGGGCGGCGAGTACGGCGTGACCACCGGCCGGGAACGCCGCACCGGCTGGTTCGACGCGGTCATCGCCAGGTACGCGACCCGTGTCAACGGCATCACCGACTACTTCATCACCAAGCTCGACGTGCTGTCCGGGCTGGACAAGGTGCCCATCTGCGTGGCCTACGACGTGGACGGGACCAGGCATTCCGATATCCCCATGACGCAGACCGAGTTCCACCACGCCACGCCGGTGTACGAGTACCTGGACGGCTGGTGGGAGGACCTGACCGAAGCGAAGGAGTTCGCCGACCTTCCCCGGAACGCCAGGGCCTACGTCGAGGCGCTCGAAGACATGATCGGCGCCCCGGTGTCCGCGATCGGCACCGGCCCGCGCCGTGACCAGACCCTGCAGATCCGCCCGCTTATCTGACGCCCCGCTTATCTGTGCCCGCTCATCCGGCGCCCCGCTCATCCCGACGCGCTGCTCAGCTGGGCCTCTGGGCACCGCTTTCCGTGGGCTAGCGCAGGTAGGCTCACGCCCGTGCGAGTCCTCCTCCTTGGTTCCGGTGGCCGCGAGCACGCCCTCGCGCGGGCCCTGGCCGCTGATCCTGATGTCACGGATCTGCACGTGGCGCCGGGCAACCCGGGCATCGCGGCGATCGCGGCCGTCCATCAGGCCGATATCACCGACGCGGCGAGCGTGACCGGCCTGGCCGGCGCGACCGCGGCCGACCTCGTGGTCATCGGCCCGGAAGGCCCGCTCGTGGCCGGCCTGGCCGACGCCGTCCGCAGCGCCGGCCACGCGTGCTTCGGCCCGGGCCGCCAGGCGGCCATGATCGAGGGATCCAAGTCCTTCGCCAAGCAGGTGATGGAGTCGGCGGGGATCCCGACCGCCCGCGCCCGCACCTGCGTGACCAGCGCGGAGGTGGACGCGGCGCTCGACGAGTTCGGGCCGCCGTACGTGGTCAAGGCGGACGGCCTGGCCGGGGGCAAAGGCGTCGTGGTGACCGGCGACCTGGCCACGGCCCGGGCCCACGCGCGGGAGTGCGGCACGGTGGTCATCGAGGAATTCCTCGACGGCCCGGAGATCTCGCTGTTCGCGCTGGCCGACGGTGTGACGGCGGTGCCCTTGCTGGCCGCGCAGGACTTCAAGCGCGCCCACGACGGGGACCGCGGCCCGAACACCGGGGGCATGGGCGCGTACGTGCCGCTCCCCTGGGCGCCGCCGGGGCTGGCCGACGAAGTGATGGGCACCGTCATCCAGCCCGCGATCGACGACCTGCGCCGCCGCGGCATCCCCTACCGCGGGCTGCTCTACGCGGGACTGAGCCTGACGAAGGCCGGCCTGCGGGTGGTGGAGTTCAACGCCCGGTTCGGTGACCCGGAGACCCAGGTCGTGCTGGACCGGCTGGTCACACCGCTCGGCGGGCTGCTGGAGGCGGCAGCGGCCGGCTCCCTGGCCGGTGCCGCGCCGCTCACCTGGGCGCCGGGGGCAGCGGTCGCGGTGGTCGTCGCGGCAGAAGGGTACCCAGGCCAGCCGGCGTCCGGCGACCTCATCGAAGGAACAGACCAGGCGCAACGGATCCCAGCGGCTTATGTCCTGCACGCTGGCACGGCGGCCGATACCGCGGGACGGCTCGTCTCTTCCGGTGGCCGTGTTCTCAACGTGCTGGGCACCGGCCCGGACCTGGCCACCGCGCGGGCCACGGCGTATCAGGCCGCCGCCCAGATCGAGATGCGGGGTGGCTGGTACCGCGGCGACATCGCCGCGGAAGCAGCGGCCGCGGCGATCTAGGCCCGTGGTCTAAGCCGGTGCCTTCCTCATCCCCGCCGGATCCGCGCCAGACAGATCCCGCCGAGGCAGCTCCCACCGAGGCAGCTCCCAGCCAGCCGCACCGCGCCGGGCCGCACCCGGCCGAGGCCGTCCCCGGTGAGGGCAGCGCGCCACTGCGGGTCAGCACCCTGGAGTTGTTCTTCGACCTGGTCTTCGCGTTCACCCTGACCCAGCTCACCGCGCTGCTGGCGGACCGCCTCTCGCTGGCCGGGATCGCGCAGGTGCTGCTCGTGTTCGGCGTGCTGTGGTGGATGTACGGGGGATATGCGTGGCTGACCAACATGCGCACCCCGGACCGGACCGCGGAGCGGCTCCTGCTCCTGGTCGGCATGGCCGGGTTCCTTGTCGTCGGGCTGGCCCTCCCGCGTGGTTTCAGCCACGGCGGGTTCAGCCGCGCCGGGCTCGCGCTGGGGCTCGGCTACCTGGTCGTCGTGCTGGTCCACGCGACCTTGTACTACCGGGTCAACCAGAACATCGCCCGGGTCGCGCCGTTCAACCTCGCCTCGGCCGGGTGCGTCATCCTCGCGGGCGTCCTCGGCGGTCCCACGGCCTACGTGCTGTGGGCGGCGGCGCTCGCCATCCAGGTCCTTTCGCCGCTGATCGTGCGGGTGGCCGGCCGGTTCGAGATCCAGCCCGCGCACTTCGTGGAGCGGCACGGGGCGCTCATCATCGTGGCGCTTGGCGAGTCCGTCGCCGCCGTCGGCATCGGCGCCAGCCGGCGCACCCTGAGCGCTGCGGTGGTGACCGTCGCACTGCTCGGCCTGGCGCTGTCCGCCGGCCTGTGGTGGACGTACTTCGGCAGCGGCGAGGACGACCGCGCCGAGCGAGCCATGACCGCCGCGAGCCGGGAGCGGCGGCCTGCGCTGGCCCTGTCGGCGTACTTCTTCGCGCACATCCCGATGCTGCTCGGGATCGTGGCGCTGGCCGCCGGGGTGCGGCTGACTATTGGCAACGCGGCGCAGCCACACCCGACGGACCAGGCGCTCGCGCTCGGCGGGGGCACGGCGCTGTTCCTGGCCGGGAACGCGATGTTCCGCCGGGCACTGCGTATCGGGCCGGGATGGCCTCGCTTCGCCACCGCCGTGTTCGCCCTGGCCACCACGGCGCTCGGGGCGACGGTCGCGATCGAGGCGCAACTGGCCGTGCTCCTGGCGGCCCTGGTGGCGATGCTGGCGGCGGAGCGGCACCGGGACGCGCCGGACCACGCCGGTGCGGGAGGATAGAGCATGTGATTGACCGCTACACGCTGCCTGAGATGGGCCGGGTCTGGGGCGAGGCCCACAAGTACGAGCTGTGGTGCCAGGTGGAGACCCTCGTCCTCGAGGCGCACGCCAAGGCCGGGACAGTTCCTGAAGACTCCGTTCCGGCGGTGCGCGCGGCGGTTCCGCCCACTCCCGAGGCGGTCGCGACGGTGGAGGCCGTCACCGGGCACGACGTGATCGCGTTCCTTACCGCGTGGGCGGACAACACCACCCCCCGTTCCGCGGCCGCCTGGGTGCACTACGGGATGACCTCCTCGGACCTGCTCGACACCGCCCTCGCGGTGCAACTGGCCGAGGCCAGCGACCTGCTGCTGGCCAAGGCTTCCCGGCTGGTCGCGGCGCTGCGCGAGCATGCTCTCGCGCACCGGGACACGTTGCGGGTGGGCCGGACGCACGGCATTCATGCCGAACCAGACATCTGGGGGCACCGGGTCGCGGACTTCGCGTTCGCGGTGGCGCGCTGCCGGGACCGGCTGGGCCGGGCCCGCGACGCGGTCGCGGTCGGCAAGCTGTCCGGCCCGGTCGGCACGTACTCCAACATCGATCCCGCCATCGAGGCCACGGTCATGGCCGAACTCGGGCTCCGTCCGGCCGACGTGGCCACGCAGGTGGTGTTCCGAGACGGCATCTCCGAGTGGGTGTCCGTGCTCGCGCTGCTGGCCACGGCGTGCGAGGCGATCGCGCTGGAGGTCAGGCACGGCCAGCGGACCGAGGTCGCGGAGCTGGCCGAGCCGTTCTCCGCAGGCCAGAAGGGCTCGTCGGCGATGCCGCACAAGAAGAACCCGATCCGCTCCGAGCGGATCTGCGGCCTGGCCCGGGTGGTCCGGGGCTACGTGACGCCGGTCATGGAGGGGATGGCGCTCTGGCACGAGCGGGACATCTCGCATTCCAGCGTGGAGCGGGTGGCATTGCCTGACGCGGCCATCGCCACCGACTACCTGCTGCACCTGACCAGCGGCCTGGTTGAAGGGCTGGTCGTAGACAAGGCCCGGATGGCAGCCAACCTGCAGTCCACCGGCGGCCTGATCTACACCTCCAGCGTCCTGCTCGAGCTTGTCGCCGCCGGGATGTCCCGGGAAGACGCCTACGCTCTGGTCCAGGCGGCCGCCATGGTCACCTGGGAGACCGGGACGCCGTTGCGCGAGACGCTCCGCGCCGAGGCCGCCGCGCGTGGTCAGGCACTCGATGAGGCCAGGCTGGACGAGGCCTGCCGGCCCCGGCGCTACGTCGAGCGGCTCGGGCCGGTGTTCGACCGGCTGGAGCGCCTGGCATGAAGCACGCCACCCCCCGGGCCGCGCCCTCGCGGAGAGGCCCGGGGCACGGTCGGCACTTCCGGGGGGCGGCGTGAAGCACCTCTATTCCGGCAAGGTCCGGGAGGTCTACGAGACCGACGACGGAGTGCTGCTGCTCGTCGCCACCGACCGGGTCTCGGCCTACGACCACGTGCTGGCCACCCCGATACCGGACAAGGGCAAGATCCTCACTCAGCTCTCGCTGTGGTGGTTCGGGCAGCTCGCCGACGTTGTCCCCAATCACCTCGTGACCGCCGATATCCCGGCCGAGTTCGCCGGGCGGGCCATGGCCTGCCGGAAACTGTCGATGGTGCCCGTGGAGTGCGTCGCCCGCGGCTACCTGACCGGGTCCGCGCTGGCCGAGTACCGGCGGGCAGGCGCGGTCTGCGGAGTCGCGCTGCCGCCCGGGCTGGTCGAGGCGTCCAGGTTGCCCGAGCCGGTCTTCACCCCCGCGACCAAGGCACCCAGGGGTGAGCATGACGAGAACATCTCCGCTGCTGCTGTCGCCGCCACGGTAGGCGCCGACGTCGCCAGCGAGCTTGAGCGCATCACCCTGGAGGTGTACCGGCGCGGCGCGGCCGTCGCCGGCGCGGCGGGCCTGATTGTGGCCGACACCAAGATTGAGCTCGGTTTCGATACCGAGGGCAGGCTCCTGCTGGCAGACGAGGTACTGACCCCGGACTCGTCCAGGTTCTGGCCGGCTGACCAGTGGCAGCCAGGCCGGCCACAGCGCTCGTTCGACAAGCAGATCGTCCGCGACTGGCTAGACTCACCGGAGGCCGGCTGGCAGCGGCGGGACACCGAGCCGCCTCCGCTGCCCGGCCATGTGGTCGAGCGGACCCGCGAGTCCTACATCGAGGCTTATCAGCGCATCACCGGACGACGATGGGAGTGACCTCTGTGACAGCCCAGCGGGACGCCGCGCAGCCAGTTGTGCGTGGTGAGCACGCCACGCACCCGGGTGACGAGCGATTCCCGCGCCAGCCGGTGGAATACTGGGATCTGTATGCACCAGGCTTCCCGCTGGCCAGGCAGGCTGACGCTGGCGAACCCACTGCGACGCCCGGCCGCGAGTCAGGCATCGCGTACCGGAGGGACAGGAGCTTGAGCTCTATGACCATTGGCCCCGAAACCTGCTACCGCGTGCGAGGCGGTATCCCCTTGCAGGGCACGGTCTTCGTGCAGGGCGCCAAGAACGCTGCGCTCAAGATGATCGCGGCGTCCCTGCTGACCGCCAAGGGGCGGACGGTACTGCGGAATGTGCCGCCGATCGAGGACGTGCGCAGGGCGGTGGAGCTGGCCCAGGCGGTCGGCGCGGTGGTCAAGTTCCATGAGGCCGAACGGACCCTCGTGGTGGACGCATCCCGGCTGACCAGCCCGGTGCTGCCGGCCGAGATCGCGCGCAGGTTCCGCGGGTCGGTGCTGTTCGTTCCCGCCCTGCTGCACCGGCTGGGCGAGGCCGTCATCGAAGGCATCGGCGGATGCAATCTGGGCGACCGTAACCTCGACTTCCACTACCGGGGCTTCGCCCGCCTGGGTGCCACTGTGGAGGAGGGCGAGGACAGGATCCACATCAAGGCTGGCCATCTCCGCGGCGCCCATCTCTACCTGGATACCCCGTCCCACACGGGCACCGAGAACCTGATCATGGCGGCGTCCCTGGCCCCGGGAACCACGGTGATCGACAACACGGCGCTGGAGCCCGAGGTCTTGGATGTCATCGCCTTCCTCACCAAGATGGGCGCGGACATCAGGGGGGGCGGCACCGGGTTCGTCACGGTCCACGGCGTGCCTGAGCTGACCGCGACCGAGCACACGGTGATGTCCGACCGGATCGACGCGGGCGTATTCGCCATGGCGGCGGCCATTACCGGCGGCGAGTTGAGCCTGGTGGGCGCCTCCCTGGCGCACTTCGGCGTGGTCCGCTGGAAGCTCGAGCAGATGGGCGTGGAGTTCTCGTCCACCGGCGCGGTGCTGCAGGTCCGGCGGGAGCGCACGCTGCGGCCGATCAACGTGATCACGAGTCCGTATCCCGGGTTCGCCACCGACTTGCAGTCGCCGATCATGGCGCTGGCCTCCCTGGCCGATGGTACGAGTTATATCCGGGAAACGATCTTTGACGGCCGTTACACGCTCGTCGGTGAGCTCAACAAGCTCGGCGCGAAGGTCGAAGTGGACGGCGGCAACGTGGGCATCGTGCACGGCCCGTCCACCCTCAAGGGGACCAAGGTCGTGGCCCACGACCTGCGCACCGGCATCGCGCTGATCCTGGCCGGGCTCTCCGCCGAGGGAGAGACCGTGGTCGCCCCTGGCTACCTGATCGACCGGGGGCACGCCAACATCGCCGAGCGGCTGTCCGCACTGGGCGCCGACATCACCGCCGAGCCGAGCGGCTGACCAGCCGGCCGCGACGCTCCACGGGTCCGCTGGCCCTGCGGGCTGCCCGCCTGAAGCGCCAGATCCCGCACGGATCCGGAGTGAACGCCCGAATTTGTGACATAGATTCCGTTCTGATGCCTCGAGGGCTAGTTGCGAATATACGATCGTGCAATCGCACAGCGTAAGGGTCGGACAGTGAGTGCTCAAGAAGTGACACCGCGCATGGCTGGCGGCCAGTTAGTGCCCGTGCCGGGCAGGATCGCCGGTCGCCCGGGTGGCCTGCGGTGACAAGCCAGCGACAGCCCTCGGCTGAGCTCACCATAGGTGTCATCGGCCCGCACGACCTCGTCGAGCGGGTCATGCTGTCTGGTGCGGCCGCTGCGGGACCGCATGGCACCGGGTCGGCGCAGTCCGGCACCGGCCTGCCGCCGGGGCAGGCCGGTAGTGGGACAGGGCTGGCCAGGCGGCTTGTCGCCGCGGCGTACCGCAGCGAGCAGGAGGCGGCCGACAAGGTCCTCCGGCTCGGGACAACTGTCGACGCCTGTCTTTTCGCCAGCCAGGTGCCCTACGAGTACGCCCGCCGGGCGGGCGCCCTGCGGGCGCCGGCGACCTACGTGCCGCTCAGCGGCAGCGCCCTGTACGCCGCGCTGCTGCGCGCCACCCGGGACGGCGGCCATGACCTGAGCCGGATCAGCGTGGACGTCCTGAGCCGGATCGATGTAGAGGACGCGTACACCGAGCTTGGCGTGGCCACCGGGAACGTGCATGTGCGTGAGGATGCCGCGAGCGCGGCCACGCTGGCCGCCTTCCACGAGCGGCTCTGGCGCCGGGAGGAGATCTCGGTCGCCTTCACGTGCCTTGACTCGGTCGCCCAGCGGCTGTCGGCGGCTGGGATTCCGGTGCTCACCGTGCGGCCCACCGGCAGCGCTATCCGGTCTGCGTTGCGCACCGCGACCCTGCTCGGCGCGCATCGCAGGCTGGAAGAGGCGCAACTCGCGGTGACCGTCGTGGAGGTACCAACGCTACGCGACACGACGCGGCGGTCGGCGCCGCGGCCGTCACGGGAGGAACTGCGGCTCACCGTGCACCGGTTCCTGGTGCAGGAAGCCCAGCGGATGCACGCCTCGGTGAGCCCGCTGAGCGACCATTGCTTTCTCGTCACTGCCACCCGCGGGTCCCTGGCCGCGGCGACCGACGGATTCCGGGTGCCGCCCTTCACCGAACGCGCCCGCACCGAGCTCGGCATCGTGGTGGAAGTAGGCGTCGGCATGGGGCGGACCGCGCAGGATGCCGAGACGCACGCACACGCGGCGCTTTCCCGCTCGCATACGGGCCCAGGCACCCGCGGATTTGCCCTGGACCGGGAGGGGCACGCGCTGGTGCCCGCGCCGCGTCACCCCACCGCCACCGCCGCCGTGGCGGCGGCCAGCAGGCCGCGGGGCCTGGAGACGCTGGC
>OCZU010001068.1_pt1 | contig 18439 bp, 15 predicted proteins | sample 1539001 | NCBI WGS metagenome assembly OCZU01 (sample SAMEA3539306, study PRJEB22396) | soil metagenome | biome: tundra; feature: field; material: soil | place: USA | collected 2010-05 | depth 0.15 m | reverse complement strand
GGGACCGTGCTGGCCGGCGTGGGCTTCGCACTGGTGGCGGCCATCTGCTGGGCGATCTACATCCTGCTCGCGGCGTCTACCGGCCGCAGGTTCGCCGGGTCGGCCGGCCTGGTGCTCGCCATGGTCATAGCCGCGCTGGTCGTCACTCCGACGGCGGTGATCAGCGGCGGGATCAGGCTGCTGCGCCCGGCCGTGCTGCTCACCGGGCTGCTGGTCGGCCTGCTCTCCTCGGTGATTCCGTACCGGTTCGAGCTGGAGTCATTGCGGCGAGTGCCGGCCAGAGTGTTCGGCATCGCGATGAGCCTGGAGCCGGCCGTCGCCGCCTTGATCGGGCTGGTGCTGCTGCGGCAGTCCCTGTCGCTGCTCCAGTGGCTGGCGACCGCCTGCGTGGTCGTGGCCTGCGCCGGAGCGACCCTGGGCGCGGGCCGGGCCTCGCAGGCGCCGCAGGCCTAGCCGGCGTTCTACCATGGGGTCCGTGTCCATCGAGCCAGCCGCCCGGTCAGCTGCCGAGCCCGCTGCCGAGCCCGCTGCCCAGCCTGCTGATCAGCCGGCGGCCGGGCGGTCCTGGCGGGCTCGCGCCGTGCGGTGCACCGACGTCATCGTGAACCCGTCCCTGCTGGCCATGCGCAGGATCGCGCTCGCAGGCGTGATCGCGTCGGCGGCCATCATCGCGACCGGCGGCGCCGTCCGGATGAGCCAGTCGGGCCTGGGCTGCACGACCTGGCCCAAGTGCACGGCCGCCAGTTTTGTAGCCGCTGGCGCGAGCGGCGATCCGCTGATCCACCGGTGGGTCGAGTTCGGTAACCGGGTCGTTACCGCCGCGATTTTCGTTATCGCGATAGCGGTCTTTATCGCGGCCTGGCGGTTCAGGGACGCCCGCGGCCGCGGGCGGCGGCGCGACCTGGTCTGGCTCGCCGCGGCGCAGCCGGGCGGGATCGCGGTGCAGGCGGCGGTCGGCGGAATCGTGGTGCTGACCAAGCTGAGCCCGTTCTGGGTGTCGCTGCACTACCTCGCGACGATTCCGGTGCTCGGCGCGGCAGTAGCGCTGCAGGTTCGGTGCACCGAGACCGGGCAGCCGCCCCGGTGGCTGGTGCAGCCGCTGGTCAGGCTGGTCACCGCCGCGCTGGTCGTGGTGACAGCGGTGATGCTGATAGCCGGCACGCTGGTGACCGGGACTGGCCCGCTGGCCGGAGCGGCTGACGTGCCGCGCTACAGATTTCTGTCACTGACCGCGGTAACCCAGTTGCACGCCGACATCGGCTGGGTGCTCGGCACCGTAGCCGTGATGCTCCTGCTCTGCGTGCACCTGACCGACGCGCCGGTCAGGGTGGTGCGGCTGGCCTGGGTGGTACTCGCTCTGATCGGCCTGCAGGGCGTGCTGGGTTACGCACAGTACTTCTCCGGGCTGCCCGCCGGGCTCGTCTGGGTGCACGTGGCCAACAGCGCGCTGATCTGCATCGCTGTGCTGCGCCTGCACTTCGCGCTGCGCGACCGGGGCATGCTGCGGTAGCTTTCGGCCATGCCCACCGCAACGATTAACGGGATCGAAATCAGCTACAGCGACACCGGCGGTGCCGGGCTGGCCGTCGTGCTCAGCCACGGGATCTTGATGGACCAGTCCATGTTCGGGCCGCAGGTGCATGCGCTGGCGCCGGACTTTCGGGTCATCACCTGGGATCAGCGCGGCCACGCGCAGACCACTGCGCCCGGTCCGTTCAGCTACTGGGACTCGGCGAAGGACGTGCTCGCGCTGCTCGATCACCTCGGTATCGACCGCGCGGTGCTCGGCGGCATGTCCCAGGGCGGCTTCCTCAGCCTGCGGGCCGCGCTGCTAGCGCCGGACCGGGTACGCGGCCTGATCCTGATCGACACCCAGGCGGGCGTGGAGGATCCGGCCGTCGCCGAAGGCTACGAGCAGCTGCACGAGGTCTGGCGCACGCAGGGGCCCGGCCCGGTCCAGGAGATCGTCTCGGCGATCATCCTTGGTCCTGGTGAGTGGGACGACTGGTACGCCAAGTGGGCAGCGGCCGATATCGAGCAGTTCACGCTCGCCTTCCGGTGCCTGGTGGACCGGGACGACATCACCGGGCGGCTCGGTGAGATCGGCTGCCCTGCCCTGATCGTGCATGGCACGGCAGATGCGGCGATCCCGGTCGCCAAAGCAGAGGCTATGCGGGCGGGACTAGCCGGCCGCTCCGAGCTGGCGCTGATCGACGAAGGCACGCACGCGTCGAATGTGAGCCATCCGGCACAGGTGAGCGAGGCGATCATGACCTTCCTGGTGTCGCTGGAGCCCTGACCGGGTAGTCGCGCCGCGAGCGGGGACCTGGCCGGCGATAGGGTCGGGTCTGGGTCGGGATTCGGTGGGCAGCCCGCGCAGAGAGGCCTGATGCGACAGTGATTGAAGCGACAGCGAGCAACGCTACGAGCGAACCATCGGCCGGAGCGCCGCTGGAGTGGTCGGAGACCGACGCCCGGGCCGTGGACCTGATCCGGGTACTCGCGATGGATGCGGTCCAGCAGGCCGGCTCGGGTCACCCAGGGACCGCCATGAGCCTGGCGCCTGCGGCATACCTGCTCTTCCAGCGGGTGCTCCGGCACGATCCGGCGGATCCGGACTGGCTCGGCCGGGACCGGTTCGTGCTGTCCTGCGGCCATTCCAGCCTCACCCTGTACATCCAGCTCTACCTGTCCGGGTACGGGCTGACCCTGGACGACCTGCGGGCACTGCGGACCTGGGGCAGCCTGACTCCCGGCCACCCGGAGCACCGGCTGACCGCTGGCGTGGAGACCACCACCGGACCGCTCGGCCAGGGCCTGGCCAACGCGGTCGGCATGGCGATGGCCGCCCGGCGCGAGCGCGGCCTGCTGGACCCGGACGCACCCGCCGGGCAGAGCCCGTTCGACCACCATGTTTACGTATTCGCCTCGGACGGCGACATCGAGGAGGGCGTCAGCCACGAGGTCTCCTCGATCGCCGCGCACCAGCAGCTCGGCAACCTGGTCCTGATCTACGACGACAATGACATCTCGATCGAGGACAACACGGCGATCGCTAAGTCCGAGGACGTCTGTGCCAGGTACGCGGCGTACGGCTGGCATGTCCAGCACGTCAGCTGGCGCCAGCCCGGCGGTTACCACGAAGACGTAGCGGCGCTGCATGCGGCGCTGATCACGGCCAGGGAGCAGACCGCCGCACCGTCGCTGATCGCGTTGTCCACCATCATCGGCTGGCCGGCCCCGACCAAGCAGAACACGGGCGAGGCGCACGGCTCAGCCCTCGGCGCCCCTGAAGTCGCCGCCACCAAGGAGATCCTGCATTTCGATCCGGCCGTGGCCTTCCCCGTGGCTGACGAGGTGGTGGCCAGGGCACGCGAGGTGGCCGACCGCGGCAAGGCGGCGCACGCGCGCTGGGATGAGCAGTTCACCGCGTGGTCACAGCGGCACGCCGGCCGGCGCGCCCTGCTGGACCGGCTGGCGGCGCATCGGCTGCCCGACGGCTGGGCCGGGGCAATCCCCGCGTTTACCCCCGAGGACGGGGAGATGGCCACCAGAACAGCATCAGGCAAGGTACTTAACGCACTCGCCCCGGTACTGCCCGAGCTGTGGGGCGGCTCTGCCGACCTGGCTGGCAGCAACGACACGACCATGGCTGGTGAGCCCTCCTTCATCCCGCTGGTGCACCAGACCAAGATGTTCCCCGGTAATCCGTATGGCCGCACGCTGCACTTCGGGATCAGGGAATTCGGGATGGGCGGGATTCTCAACGGCATCGCGCTGAACGGGCTGACCAGGCCGTACGGCGGCACCTTCCTGGTGTTCAGCGACTACATGCGGCCGGCGGTGCGGATGGCGGCGCTGATGGGCCTGCCGGTGACCTTTGTCTGGACGCACGACTCGATCGGCCTCGGCGAGGACGGCCCGACCCATCAGCCGGTCGAGCACCTCTGGGCGCTGCGCGCCATCCCCGGTCTTGACGTGGTCAGGCCGGCCGACGCGAACGAGACAGCGGTCGCCTGGCGGACCATCCTTGAGCGCACTAGCCACCCGGCTGGCCTCTGCCTGACCAGGCAGAAGCTCCCGGTGCCCGACCGGACCGGCGCCGGAGGGCTGGCCAGCGCCGACGGGACGGCGCGCGGCGGTTATGTGCTCGCCGAAGCTGCAGGCGGCGAGCCGGAAGTGATCCTGATCGGGACCGGCAGTGAGGTGCCGATCGCGCTGGACGCGCGCGACCTGCTGCACACTGGCGGGATCGCCGCCAGGGTCGTCTCGATGCCATGCGTGGAATGGTTCGCCGAGCAGGATCAGGACTACCAGGACCAGGTGCTCCCGCCCGGTGTCCGGGCCCGGGTCAGCGTCGAGGCCGGCATCGCCCTGGGCTGGCGGACCTACGTGGGCGATGCCGGCGAGAGCATCAGCCTGGAGCACTTCGGCGCCTCGGCCGATTACCGCAAGCTCTACTCTGAATTCGGCATCACGCCGGAAGCGGTGGCGCAAGCCGCACGGCGGAGCCTGGCCCGCGCGGGCCAGGCCCGGCCGGGTCCGGCCGGTCACGGCTCGGGCGCAGTCAGAAGGGATCCGTCATGACCTCCCGCACCGACGACATCGTAGGCCAGCTGACCGCAGGCGGCGTGGCCGTCTGGCTGGACGACATCAGCAGGGAACGGCTCTCCACCGGCAATCTGGCGGCGCTGATCCGTGACCACCATGTCTGCGGGCTGACGTCGAATCCGACCATCTTCGATCACGCCATGTCCGCCGGATCGTACTACGACGAGCAGCTGGCTGATCTGGGGGTGCGCGGCGTCGGCGAGGACGAAGCCGCCCGTGCGATCACCACCTACGACATCCGGTGGGCGTGTGACGTGCTGCGGCCGGTCTACGACGCGACCGGCGGCGTCGACGGCCGGGCGTCGATCGAGGTCGATCCGCGGATCTCCGGCGACACCGCCAAGACGATCGCCGAAGCCAGGGCGCTGTGGTGGCAGGTCGACCGGCCGAACCTGTTCATCAAGATTCCGGCGACGCTGCCCAGCCTGCCGGCGATCACCGCCTGCCTGGCCGAGGGGATCAGCATCAACGTCACGCTGATCTTCTCCCTGGAGCGGTACGGCCAGGTCATCGATGCCTTCATGACCGGACTGGAGTCGGCGTCCGACGCCGATGTCAGCTCGCTCGCCTCGGTCGCATCCTTCTTCGTCAGCCGGGTGGACACCGAGGTGGACCGGCGGCTGGACGAGCTCGGCACGCCTGCCGCCGCCGCGCTGCGGGGCAAGGCCGCGGTGGCGAACGCCCGGCTGGCCTATCAGATGTTCGAAGAGCAGTTCGCCGGTTCCCGCTGGGCGGCGCTGGCCGCGCGCGGTGGGCGGCTCCAGCGCCCGCTGTGGGCGTCCACCAGTACCAAGGACAAGGCCTACCGGGACACCATGTACGTGGAGGACCTGGCGGCACCGAACACCGTCAATACGATGCCGGAGGCCACCTTGCATGCCACGGCCGACCACGGCGTGCTGAGCGGCAACGCGATCGAGGGCACCTACCAGCAGTCCAGGCAGGTACTGGATGGCCTGGAGGCGCTGGGCGTCAGCTACGCCGATGTGGTGGCCGCCTTGGAGCAGGAGGGTGTCCAGAAGTTCGCCGACTCCTGGCGGGAGATGCTGGCCACGATCTCGTCCCAGATGAAGGCCAGCCGGACCGGGCAGCAGGCGGTTGCCGGCCAATGACCAATCCGCTGCGCGATCCGCGCGACCGCCGAATCCCGCGGGTCGCAGATCCGAGCGTCCTGGTCATGTTCGGCGTGACCGGCGACCTGGCACGCAAGAAGCTGCTGCCCGCGATCTACGACCTGGCCAACCGCGGGCTGCTGCCGCCCGGCTTCTCGCTGGTCGGCTTCGCCCGCAGGAATTGGACGGACGAGGACTTCGTGCGGCTGACGCACGACGCGGTCCGTGAGTTCGCCCGCACCCCGTTCCGGGAGGAAGTCTGGCAGCAGGTCTGTGCGGGCGTCAGGTTCGTGGGCGGGGAGTTCTCCGATCCGGATGCGTTCGACCGGCTGGCCGCCACGGTGGCCAGGCTGGACGCCGAGCGCGGCACCGGCGGCAACTGCGCGTTCTACCTGTCGGTCCCGCCGGATCAGTTTCCCGTGGTGGTCGAACAGCTCGGCCGGTCCGGCCTGAACGGCGGGACGCCCGTGCCCGCGCAGCGGCCAGCAGACCGCGAGCCGCCAGCGCATGGGGAGCCGCCAGTACCCGTGGAGCCGCCCGTGCCCGGCGAGCCTGCGCCGCGCGGCTGGCGGCGGGTCGTGATCGAGAAGCCGTTCGGGCATGACCTGATCAGCGCTCGTGAGCTCAATGACATGCTCAGCGCGGTCTTCCCGCCGCATTCGATCTTCCGGATCGATCACTACCTGGGCAAGGAGACGGTACAGAACCTGCTGGCGCTCCGGTTCGCTAACACGCTGTTCGAGCCGATCTGGAATCGCGGCTACGTGGATCATGTCCAGATCACGATGGCCGAGGACATCGGCATCGGCGGCCGGGCCGGGTATTACGACGGCATCGGCGCGGCCAGGGACGTGATCCAGAATCATCTGCTGCAGCTGCTTGCCCTGACCGCGATGGAGGAGCCGGTGTCCTTCGACTCGGACTCCCTGCGGAACGAGAAGCAGAAGGCCCTGTCGGCAGTGCGGATTCCGCATGATCTGGCGACGGGCACGGCACGCGGCCAGTACGCGGCGGGCTGGCAGGGCGGGATCCCGGTCCGCGGGTTCCTTGATGAAGAGCGGATCGCTCCCGATTCGGTGACCGAGACTTACGCGGCGATCCGGCTCGGCGTGGACACCAGGCGATGGGCTGATGTCCCGTTCTACCTGCGCACGGGCAAGCGGCTGCCGACCAGGACAACGGAGATCGCGGTGATCTTCCAGCGGGCGCCGCACCTGCCGTTCAGTGTCGCCGACTCCGCCGAGCTCGGCCAGAACGCGCTGGTGATCCGGGTCCAGCCGGACGAGGGCGTGACCCTGCGGTTTGGCTCGAAAGTGCCAGGGTCGGCGATGGAAGTCAGGGACGTGAACATGGATTTCGGCTACGGAGGATCGTTCACCGAGGCCAGTCCCGAGGCGTACGAGCGGCTGCTGCTTGACGTCCTGATCGGCGACCCGCCGCTGTTCCCGCGGCACGAGGAAGTAGAGCTGTCCTGGACGATCCTCGATCCGATCGAGGAGTTCTGGGCAAGCTCCGGCAAGCCGGAACAGTACCTGGCCGGTTCAGCCGGTCCGGCCAGCGCTGACGCCCTGATGGCGCGCGACGGCCGGGCCTGGCGTCGGCTGTAGCCGGCGGCGAGAGGAGACCGGCGATGCGGCGAGACCTGACCGACACGACCGCCAGCGCGGTGCGTACCGAGCTGGTCAGGGCCAGCCAGCAGCTCGGCGGCCTGGCCACCGGCGTGGTGCTCAACCTGATCATCGTGACCGATGAGTCGGCTCAGCACGACGCTGTACAGGCGGCGGCCCAGGCTGGGCGCGAGCATCCATGCCGGGTACTCTGCGTCATCGTCAGGAACGCCGTGGCTGCCTCGCGGCTCGATGCCGAGATCACGGTCGGCGAGACCGCAGCCGGGCAGATGGTCTTGCTGCGCATCTATGGCGAGCTTGGCCTGCATGCTGACTCCGTGATCACGCCGCTGCTCGTGCCCGACACGCCCGTAGTGACCTGGTGGCCGGGCCGCGCGCCGTCAGAACCGGCTCTTGATCCGCTGGGCGTGCTCGCCCAGCGGCGGATTACCGACGCGGCGGCCAGCGCGGTGCCGGGAGAGACGCTGCGCGCGCTCGCGGCCGGCTACCAGCCCGGAGACACGGATCTGGCGTGGACCAGGACGACGAGATGGCGGTCGCTGCTTGCCGCGACGCTGGACCGGCCGCATGGCGAGGTCGCCGCGGTCACGGTCAGCGCCGAGCCGGGCAACTGCAGTGCCGAGCTGCTGACGGCCTGGCTGGCCGGACGGCTCGGCGTGCCGGTCAGCCTGGATACCTCTGGCGGTCCCGGCATTACCCGGGTTGCCTTCAGCGCCGGAGCGGGCGAGATCGTGATCAGCAGGCCGGATGGCCGCCACGCCACGCTGTCCCGGCCAGGCGAGCCGGATCACCATCTTGCGCTGCACCGCAGGGAGATAGCCGACCTGCTGGCCGAGGAATTGCGCAGGCTCGATCCTGACGAGGTCTACGGCGAGGCACTCGCTGTGCTCGCCGCGGGCGTGGCAGCAAGGGGGTAGCGCCATGTCAACTCCGCAGCTGCTGATTCACCGGGATGGCGAACTGCTCGCCCGTGCCGTTGCCGCCAGGCTGGTGACCAGGCTGGTCGACGCGGTCGCGGCCAAGGGCACGGCCTCGATGGTGCTGACCGGTGGCGGCATCGGAACATCGGTGCTCACCCAGCTGGCCGCCGCCCCGGCCAGGGACGCGGTCGACTGGCGCCGGGTAGACATCTGGTGGGGCGACGAGCGATTCGTGCCGTCCGGCGACCCTGAGCGGAACGAGACCGGAGCCCGTGCCGCGCTGCTCGATCATGTCGACATCCCGGCGGAGCGAGTCCACCCGATGCCGGGACCTGACGGCCGCGATGGCGGCAATCCGGAGGCGGCCGCCGACCGGTACGCGAGCTGGCTGAGAGCGGCCGCGCAGCCCCAGGACCGGGGCGGCGTGCCCAGCTTCGACGTGCTGCTGCTCGGCATCGGCCCGGATGCGCACGTGGCCTCGCTCTTTCCTGGCCTGCCCGCGCTGTACGAGGACGACCGGACGGTGGTCGCCGTCCGGGGCGCGCCGAAGCCGCCGCCGACCCGGCTGTCGCTGACCCTGCCCGCGATCCAGTCCGCGTCCGACGTGTGGATTCTCGCGTCGGGACCGGAGAAGGCACGCGCGGTCCGGCTGGCGCTGTCTGGTGCCGGGCAGATTCAGGTTCCCGCCGCGGGCGCCCGAGGCATGCAGCAAACCCTCTTCCTGCTTGACCGCGCGGCCGCTGCCGATGTACCGGTTCAGCTCGGCAGGCTCGCCTCACCTTGAGAGTGCGCCGCCCGCGTTTACCGGCGTCCGAGGCCGCCGTCTGGGCTGAGTTCCGATACATTCTCGCAGGTCTGGATCTCCTGATATCGCCGCACTAGAGTTACGCTCAGTGCAGATCTTCCATCTGGGTCTGATGAGTCAGCCGGTATGGGAGGAGAAGGGCCGGATGATGGGCATTTACTGGGTAGAGACTGCCACAGGCGCACGTGATCGCCTCAGCCGGCCCAGCATCGTATCGACCTTCATGGTCAACGATGTCTAATCTGTCGCGGACAGTACCTTTCGATTCCCCTCGCCGCCGCTCCGGTATGGCTTGTCGCGGGACGGCGCCAACGTCCTAAGGAGGACGTACGTGACCACTACTGAAGAGACTCCGGTCGCCGCTGCACTGGCGATCGCCGACCCAGCCCCGCTCGGGCTCGCAGCCTTCGCACTGACCACGTTCCTGCTCTCCGCTATCAACGCAGGCTGGGCGAAGAGCACCACCGGTGGTGACTGGTGGGGTTACGCGATCGCATACGGCGGCCTCATCCAGCTGCTGGCGGGAATGTGGGAGTTCAAGAACAAGAACGTGTTCGGCGCGGTGGCGTTCTCCAGCTACGGCGGATTCTGGATTGGCGTCGGCCTGTGGCTGCACTTCATCGCGCCGAGTGCTAGTAACCCGCTGCAGATCAACAGGGACCTGGGCTGGATCCTGCTTGCGTTCCTGATCTTCAACACCTACATGCTGATCGCCAGCACCCAGGTGAACATGGCGGTCTTCGCGGTCTTCCTGACCCTGGAGCTCACCGAGCTCTTCCTGGCCCTCGGAAACCTCACCACCAAGAAGGTTGCCCTGCCACCATTCGCCCTCGCCAGCGAGCACAACACGCTGATCGTGATCGGCGGCATCATCGGAATCGTCACGGCGGCTGCGGCCTGGTATGCCTCCGCGGCCGGCGTGATGAACGGCCTTAAGGGCAGGCCGGTATTCCCCGTCGGCAAGCCGCTGTTCGACCTGTAACCAGCTCTTCAACCCGCGGGAGCTGAGCGCTGGCTCCGCCGCCCGCGGCACTGCCTGGTCCCGGAGATCCTGCCCTGGCAGGGCTCCGGGACCACGTGCTTTATGCGGCATCGGTACGGTTGGCCAGTGGAGCGGCAGCAGATACAGCAAGTGGAGCGGCAGCAGATACAGCAAGGCGATCCGGCCGGCGACATCGGAAGGGTGAAGAAGCCCAACCGGCCGTTGCGGGCGATCGGCGCACTCGCAGTCTCGACGGCAGCCGCTGTAGCGGTGCACGTTGTCGGAGTCCCGCTGGACGCGACGGGTGCCCAGCTGACGGTAAGAGCGAATCAGTTCGTGCCGGTCATGACCGGCCGCATCGTCACGGTCGTCGGCGCGATCGCCTTCTGCCTGTTCGGCCTGGTGTCCGCCTTTGCTTTCGCTCGCTGGGCCAGGTCCATGCTGGAGCACGTCATCGGGCCGACCTACGGTGCCATCCTCCGCTACGTCGTGATCCTGATCGGCATCTGCGTCATCGGCGCGACGACTCTGGACATGCTGAGCTTCCCGGTCCACCAGTTGCTCGTCGGCGGTGTCGTCACCGGCGTGCTGATCAGCATCGCCGCCCAGCAGTCACTGGGCAATCTCTTCGCCGGTGTGATGCTCCAATTCGCCCGTCCGTTCAGGGTCGGCGACCGGGTGCGGATCAGGGCCGGGGCGCTGTCCGGGACGATCGAAGGCACAGTCGCCGATTTCACCGTTACCTATGTCCGGCTTGAGACCGATGACGGACGCGTCCTCCTGCCTAACGCGCAGGTTCTCGCGGCGGCGGTCAGCCCGGTCAGCCCGGCGCCCCCCGCTCCGCTGGCCGATCCGGCCGATGCCGCGCACGGATCCGCCGGGTGTGAGCGCTGATCGCCTCCGGCAGGCGCATCAGGACATCTGAGCAGCCTTCCGCCGGCCATGGACGACCTGGACGAACCGGTGGCCGGCACCCAGGAAGGTGCCGGCCACCAGTTCATCACCACCTGGCTGTGCTCAGTGATTTGCCTCGTACTTGGTGATGACCTGCGCCGGAATCCGGCCGCGATCGCTGACCTCCATGCCAGAGCGCTTTGCCCAGGCACGAATCTCAGCGCTGCGCCGGCGATGTGCCGTCGTCCTCCGCTTGGCCCGGACCATCTTTGTCGATACCTTGCGAGCCCGGTCAGCGAACCGCTTGACCACCTCGTCAAACTTCTGGCTGTGCTTCTCGCAGAGATCGATCTCATAGTCCCGGCCATCGAGGCTGAACGATCGAGTCAGGTGCTCGCCGTTGGGAATCTCTTTTGAGTCGTAGTCACAAGCGAATGTGACGGAGACCTTCTGTGCCACGTGTGTTTCCCCCTTCCCCAACCGCGACAATATTCCCGCCCGCCTCGGGTTCATAACAGTCAGTGGTCAGGCAATTTCTCAGAGCACTCATTGAACGCGTATCGACGGGTGCGACGGATCGATCAGCTATTCCGGGCGACCGGCCGGCTACGAACCAAGCCGATCAGTAACCGCTGGCACGTCCACTATCGGAAGCGGCAGGCCCGTTCCGGGCCGGCACGGACGGGAAGCTCATTAAACCAGGAGTGGCAGAGGGCTCCTGCATTACCGAGTCCCAGCCGCTAGTGGATGCGGGCGCGGCTAGCCATTCGCCCTGACCAGGGACGGCGGACAACGCCCGCGTCGCCTGAACGCGGTCCGCCTGAACGCGGTCCGCCTGAACGCGGTCCGCCTGAACGCGGTCCGCCTGAACGCGGTCCGCCTGATGATACGGATGACTGGCGAGATCGGGGGCGCCTGGCCGGTCAAGGTACGCCGGCGGGTCAGGACAGACCGGCCGGTCAAGATACAGCGGTGCGCCGCTGTTGCCGGGCAGATCGATATGCCGCGGCACATCGCCTGCCGCGGCCGCGCTGTAGCTCGGCCCATCTGCGTCGGCCGCGATGCCGTAGCCAGGCCCAGGATCGTACCCGGGGACCGCGCCATGGTCAGGAGTCAGGCCGCTGCCAGGGACCGCGCCATGGTCGGGAGTCAGGCCGCTGCCGGGAGTCGGGCCGTATTCGGGAGTCGGGCCGCTGCCGGGAGTCGGGCCGTATTCGGGAGCAGCCGCGTAGCCGAGGGCTCCGTCATAGCTTGGCGCTGCGCTGTAGCCGGGGACATCTGCGTAGTCCGGCACCACGTCATAGCCTGGAATGTTGCCGTATCCCGGCAGTTCGTTATGGCCGGTATAGCCGGGAAGATCGGCACTGCGATAGGCGCCGGTGGCAGGTTCGCTGGCTGCGGCGCGGTACCCGGCCTGATATCTGTCGGCGTCGTAAGACTGCTGGCCGGTCATGGCCGGGCGCGCGCGTCTGGTCGTGCCGCCGGCCTCCGGCCGCGGGCCATGGGTCAGGGTTTGTACCATCCTGGCCAGATCCGAGAACGGCAGCCGGAAAGTTCCGGTGCACCGCCCTGCCTGCCAGATGCTGAATACGGCTACTGCGCTGTCCGCGTACCAGCTCAGCCGCATGCTCCGGGCAGCCCCCCGAACATCGAAGAAGACCTCTCCCTCGCGGGGAAGGGGAACGGCATCCGGCTCCGACATGCTGCCTATCGTCGCCCTAGGCTGACAACGTTGTCCAGCTAATGGAGCGCATTGGTGCCGCGGACGGGCGCGGCCGGCGGCCAACGTTGCCACAGGCCACGCCGATGTGATGGTCTTTCGATTACACTGCGCTGCGTCTCGGGTGAGAATTGTCATCCTTGCCATGCGGCATGGTGCCCGATGGCATGATGATCCGGCGGTGCACTGACGTTGCGGCTTGCCGACCCTGCTGGCCCTCCGGGTGACGATCTAGGCTCTGGGACCCTTGGCCCGGCCAAAGATCCGGCTCCGGGTACCGGGCGCGGGGAGTCGGTCGCACGCGAAGACGGCTGATACCGGGTGAAGGTATCCGAACCGGACATTGGCGAGGGAACACTTCAGCGCTGTTAGACGTTTGCATGATGCGACGGGGCGAAAGGCCGTATCGCGATTATTTGCGTCCAGCGAGCCAGGTGGTCCGCTAGGCGAGTAGGAACACGGCGAGCTGGTTGAGGAGAGCTTTCATGTCTGAGGTACGCCGTCAGGCCGTGCTGTTGCAGCGGCCTAACTGGGGCTGGCAAGACCGAGCGGCCTGCCACGGCGAAGATGTTGTGCTGTTTTTCGGGCCAGATGGCGAGCGGCAGCCGGAACGTGACATTCGCGAGCGCAAGGCAAAGGCGCTGTGCGGATCGTGCCCGGTCCGGTCGGATTGCCTTGGCTATGCCGTCACCCGTCCCGAGAAGTACGGGACCTGGGGTGGGTTGAACGAGGACGAGCGGTCTGCTGAGCGACGCCGCCGGATGCGGCGGGCCAACGCCAACGCGGCTTAACCATCGGGCGCGGGGGTTTCCAGCCCGCGGTGGCGGGCACTGCGGAATACCAGAGCCGCCGGCAGGGTTGGCCAGACGCGACCGCTGACGCGCGGAATTCAGCGGTCCCGCAGCGGGAGGAGACGGCCGTGACTCACCCAGCAAGTGCGACGCCGCGTGCGGTCTGTGACGTAAGTCACCCGGCTATTTCGCCGATGCGTGCGATCTGCGATCCTTGGACCTACTCTGGTAGCAGGGAAATCGCATGAGCGGTCCCGCTCCGGGCTCGTCCCGGCCGCCCGAGCCACGGCAGCCCGGTCACGGGGCTACGCGCCATCGGACCACCGACAGGCAGGAGGCACCCGCGATGGAAAGGCTGGCGGCGGAAGCTGCGCAGGCCCTAGCGGGTGCGCCGGCCGACGAGGTGCTCAGGTGGGCCGCGCAGACCTTTCCAGGCCGGGTCTGCATTACCTCGTCGATGACCGACGCGGTCATCATCGACCTGGCCTCCCGTGAGATTCCGGGCATTGACGTGCTCTTTCTCGACACCGGCTATCACTTCGCCGAGACGATCGGGACCAGGGACGCGGTCTCCGTCGTCTACCCGGTGAACGTCATCAACGTGACCCCGCCGACGACCGTCCCTGAGCAGGACGCCGAACTCGGTCCCAAGCTGTACGCGCGCAACCCCGACCTGTGCTGTTACCTGCGCAAGGTTGTCCCGCTCGAGCGGTCGCTGGAACCCTACGACGCCTGGATCACCGGGGTCCGCCGGGAGGAAGCCGACTCCAGGACGACCACCAAGGTAGTCCAGTGGGACGCCAGGCGCGAGATGGTCAAGATCAACCCGATCGTCGAGTGGACCCAGCAGGAAGTCGACGACTACATCGCCGCACGCGGCGTGCTGGTGAACCCGCTGGTCTACGACGGCTACCCGTCGATTGGCTGCCGGACCTGCACCGCGCAGGTGGCGCCAGGTGCCGACCCGCGCAGCGGGCGCTGGGCGGGGACCGCCAAGACCGAGTGCGGAATCCACACCTGACCTGTGCGGGCATGACGACCGTCGGCCTCGCATCGGGGCAGCCGACGCACCAGGTCACGAATCAGGTCCCGGCGCTAGCTGGCTATGACGTGGCGGACGATCCGGCGCTGCTGACAGCGGTGTCCGGCCAGGGCGCCGGCTGGGTGCTGCCCGAATTGCACGAGATCGGCGTCCTGGCCGGTTCGGCTGAGGTGATCGAGCTGGCCAGGCTGGCCAACGAGCACCGGCCCGTGCTGCGCAGCCACGACCGGTACGGGAACCGGATTGACGAGGTCGAGTTCCACCCAGCCTGGCATGAGCTGATGGCTACAGCCGTCGGCCACGGGCTGCACGCCGCGCCGTGGGCCACCGCGGCGCCAGGCGCACATGTAGCCAGGGCGGCTAAGTTCTACGTCTGGACCCAGGCCGAGGCGGGACACGGCTGCCCGATCTCGATGACCTACGCCGTTGTTCCGGCCCTGCGGCACGCTCCGGAGCTCGCTGAGCGGCTGGAACCGCTGCTGACCGCCACCACGTACGACCCTGGCCTGCGTGCGCCCGACAGCAAGGCCGGGCTGCTGGCCGGCATGGCGATGACCGAGAAGCAGGGCGGCTCGGACGTCCGTGCGAATACCACCAGGGCCGTGCCGACCGGTGACGGCAGCTACCTGATCACCGGGCACAAGTGGTTCTGCTCGGCGCCGATGTGCGATGAGTTCCTGATCCTGGCCCAGGCCGACCAGGGCCTGACCTGCTTCCTGCTGCCGCGAGTCCGGCCCGACGGCAGCCGCAACGCGATCGCGCTGCTGCGGCTCAAGGACAAGCTGGGCAACCGCTCGAACGCCTCCGCCGAAGTTGAGTACGACGGTGCGCTCGCCTGGCCCGTGGGCTCACCTGGCCGGGGAGTCGCGACGATCATCGAGATGGTCAGCGCCACCCGGCTGGACTGCCTGCTCGGCAGCGCAGCGGCGATCAGGCAGAGCTGCGTCCAGGCGGTCCATCACGCCGACCACCGGATGGCGTTCGGAACCCGGCTGGCGGAGCATCCGGCGATGACAGCCGTGCTCGCTGACCTCACGATCGAGGCCGAAGCGGCCACGGCGCTGGCGTTCCGGCTGGCCGGAGCGGCCGACCGGGCGGCCAGGGGTGACGAGGCGGAGGCGGCCCTGCTCCGACTCGCGCTCCCCGCCGCCAAGCACTGGGTGTGCAAGCGAGCGCCTGCAGTGGCGGCCGAGGCGCTGGAGTGCCTGGGCGGCAATGGCTATGTGGAGGAATCCGGCCTGCCCCGGCTGTACCGGGACGCCCCGCTGAACTCGGTCTGGGAGGGCTCGGGCAACGTGACCGCGCTCGACCTGCTGCGCGGCTTGGCCCGCTCCCCCGGCAGCGTCGATGTTCTGCGCGCCGAGATCGACCTGGCCCGCGGATCCGGCCCCGGGCTGGAGCGGGCAGCGGCGGGGCTGTGGCGCGAACTAGCCGACGTGGCGGCGGCCGAGCCGGCCAGCGCCCAGTACCTGGCCCGCAGGCTGGCCGGCCTGGTGACCGTGGTCCTGCAGGCCGCGCTGCTGGTCCAGTCCGCGCCAGCGGCGGTCAGCGACGCCTTCTGCGCGTCCCGGCTCGGACTCACCGGCGACAGCGGCCCGGCGGCCGGACCCGCGAGCGGCTCGGCTGGCCTGCGTGGCCCGGGCGTCCCGTTCGGGATCCTGCCAGACGGGCTCGATCTCGCGGCCGTAGTCGGCCGTGCCCGGATCCAGAGGTAAGGTCTGCTGAAATGCACGTCTGGCCTGGAACTGCCTACCCGCTAGGTGCTACCTGGGACGGGACGGGTACCAACTTCGCGCTGTTCTCCGAGGTCGCGGAGCTGGTTGAGCTGTGCCTGATCGACGATGACGGGACCGAGAGCCGGATCGGCCTGAGCGAGGTCGACGGATTCGTCTGGCACTGCTATCTGCCCGGCGTCGGGCCTGGCCAGCGCTATGGGTACCGGGTGCACGGCCCGTACGAGCCGCGCCGCGGCGATCGGTGCAATCCGGCCAAGCTGCTTCTCGACCCGTACGGCAAGGCCATCGATGGCGAGGTCAGCTGGCACCCGGCGCTGTACGCCTACGTGCACGGCGACCCGTCCAGAATGAACACTGACGACAGCGCTCCTTTTATGCCAAGGAATGTGGTGATAAATCCGTACTTTGACTGGGCCGGTGATCAGCAGCTCCGCACGCCTTATCACGAGACCCTGATCTACGAGGCGCATGTCCGGGGCCTGACCCTGTGCCATCCGGGGGTGCCGCCGGAGCTGCGGGGCAGCTACGCCGGCCTGGCGTCGCCGGCCGTCATCGAGCATCTGCAGCGGCTCGGTGTGACCGCGATCGAGCTGATGCCGGTGCATCAGGCGGTGCCCGAGCCGCAGCTGGCAGAGCGCGGGCTGACCAACTACTGGGGTTACAACACGATCGGCTTCTTCGCGCCGCACCACGGGTATGCCTCGGCGACCGTGCCGCACGGGCAGGTGGCCGAGTTCAAGTCGATGGTCAAGACGCTGCACCAGGCCGGAATCGAGGTGATACTCGACGTGGTCTACAACCACACCGCCGAGGCAGCCGCGCTCGGGCCGACGCTTAGCTTCCGCGGCATTGACAACGCGGCCTACTACCGGCTGGCCGACGACGACCCGTCGGTATACCTGGACTACACCGGCTGCGGCAACAGCCTCAACGTGCGGCACCCGCACGCGCTGCAGCTGATCATGGATTCGCTGCGGTACTGGATCGACGACATGCACGTCGACGGGTTCCGGTTCGACCTGGCGTCGGCGCTGGCCAGGGAACTGCACGACGTCGACCGGCTGTCCGCCTTCTTCGACCTGGTGCAGCAGGACCCGCTGGTCTCCCAGGTCAAGCTGATCGCCGAGCCATGGGACGTCGGCGAGGGCGGCTACCAGGTGGGCAAGTTCCCGCCGCTGTGGACCGAGTGGAACGGTAAGTACCGCGACACCGTGCGCGATTACTGGCGCGGCGAGCCCGGCCAGCTGCCTGAGCTCGCTTCCCGGCTGACCGGCTCGGCGGACCTGTACGAGACCAGCGCCAGGCGCCCGGTGGCCTCGGTCAACTTCGTCACCTGCCATGACGGATTCACCCTCGCCGACCTGGTCAGCTATAACCGCAAGCACAACGTGGCCAACGGCGAGCACAACTCCGACGGCTCGGATGACAACCGGTCCTGGAACTGCGGCACCGAGGGCCCGTCCGATGACCGGCAGATCATCGAGCTGCGCGAGCGGCAGGTCAGGAACTTCCTGGTGACGCTCTTCTTCTCCCAGGGCATCCCGATGCTGCTGGCCGGCGACGAGCTGGGCCGGACTCAGCTTGGCAATAACAACAGCTACTGCCAGGACAATGAGACTTCGTGGGTGGACTGGGAGGCAGGGGCCAAGCACTCGGGCCTGGTCGACTTCGTCTGCGCGCTGTCGGCGCTGCGCCGGGCGCACCCGGTGCTCCGGCGCCGCAGGTTCTTCAGCGGGCTGGCCGACGAGGCTTCAGACGGCCAGCGGGATCTCGTCTGGCTGACCCCGTCCGGTACCGAGATGACCGGTGCGGACTGGCGGGCAAGTTATTCCAAGGCACTCGCGGTCTGCCTGAACGGTGATGCGATCTCTGAGCCGGGCCCGCGCGGCGAGCGGATCAAGGACGCGGACTTCGTGCTGCTGATCAACGCCCACAGCGATCCGGTCACCTTCACCGTTCCGGCGCCGATCGGCACTCCGGACGCGCCCTGGCAGCTAGTCGTGGACACCGCGACCGCAGTGACGGCGTCTGACTCCGGGCCGGACCGGATCCTGACCGGGCCGGATCCGGCAGCCGTTCCCGAGCTGACCGAGCCGGACCGGGCGGCCCAGCCGGGCGGATCGAGCTGGCCGGGCGGGTCGAGCTGGTCGGGCGGGGCGACCTGGCCGGGCGGGTCGAGCTGGTCGGGCGGGGCGACC
>OCZU010001067.1_pt1 | contig 18451 bp, 18 predicted proteins | sample 1539001 | NCBI WGS metagenome assembly OCZU01 (sample SAMEA3539306, study PRJEB22396) | soil metagenome | biome: tundra; feature: field; material: soil | place: USA | collected 2010-05 | depth 0.15 m | reverse complement strand
TGGGCGATGCCTACTATGCCAGTGGCAAGATCATCAAAGGCCTACTCGAGAAGAATCATCACCTCGTGACCCGCGCCCGTTCGAACGCGGTCGCCTACCGGCCGTTCGTCAGGTACTGGAGGGGCTGGAATCGACCGATCAGCCGTAGGTGGCTTGGAGATCATAAGTCAGTCGTGGGCTTTTGCTCCGGATTGATCGTCGCGCTAGCCGTAACGTTTCTGCAATCCGAACTCGACTGGCGCGGAAGCCTGCTGCCCTACTCGCGATGGCCCGTCCTCGGGCTGGCCTTTGGCTTCGGTGCAATGGCAGGTGATAGCCTCAAAAGCTTGGTAAAGCGCTGGCGCGGCATCCCGCCAGGGACTTCTTGGATCCCGATGGATCAGTTGGATTTTGTCGTGGGTGCGCTGGTATTGGTCAGTCCCTGGACAAGCCTGGAATGGCCTGATGTCGCTTGGATCCTCGCCATTTCATTCGTGGGTGATGTCGCCATCAACCATCTAGCCTACTGGCTCGGTATTCGCGACACGAAGTTGTGAGAATGGCTGGTGGAACGGCCCGCTACGCGAATCGGGACAACACACGGCCGCGCAACAATCGTCAGCGGCGCAAGCGAGAGACCGCGCGTGTGCTCCAGGAAAAGACCACGCGGGCCACGTGCCACCAAATGTAGACACTCCAGTGATGCTCTACGTCGCGCGGGTGACGCAGCACGGCGCTATCTTCGCAGATCTGTCTGAAAGTGGCTTCGACCTGAGCGGCAAAGACAGGGGATTCTATTTCCTGATTGGCCTCGAGATTCCACAGCGCGCCCCAGCGATCAAAGTTGCTCGAGCCGACTGACGCCCAGTCGTCGCACAAAGCGAGCTTGCAATGCAGAAATCGTTGCCGATACTCGTAGATCACGATCCCGTTGGCGAGAAGTCGCGCATAGAATAGACGGCCAACTCTTCTCACCAGCGGTGCGTCGGTATACCGGCCGGTCAGCACCAGCCGAACGTCCGTGCCGCGGCGCGCAGCCCGGCGAAGCGCCCGCCGTAGCCGCATCGAGGGCCAGAAGTAGGCCGTGGCAATCCAAGCGCGGCTCTTGGCGTTTTGGACTCGATTCACGATGGAACGCCCGACATCCTGTCTTCCGAGTCCTGCACTGGCGACCAAGCGGCCTGATTCACCCGGATACAGAGTCGCGGATTGGCGCGGCGCGACGTCGAGCTCGCGATGCAGGCAGCGACGCCAGGTGTTGGCGAACAGAACGTGCCAATCGATCAGGACTGGGCCAGTCATTTCGAGCATGCAATCCCGCCAATAGGACTCGGGATGCGCGTCGGGACTGAATGCGTCCATGATTCCAACCCCACCGGTGAAGCCAGTCGCCCCGTCTGCGATTAAGAGTTTTCGGTGATCGCGCAGGAATAGATTGGTGAACGCGCCCCAGCGCGGCTTATTGTAGAAGACGAAGCTGACGCCGCCGTCGCGCAGGCGTGCGCGATCGCGATCAGTCAGCCCGCGCGCGCCGAAGCCGTCAAAGATTGCCCGAACGCGCACGCCACGCGCCGATGCGCCGACGAAGGCCGCGATGAACGCATCTGCGACCGCACCCGATTCGACGAGATAGAACTCGGCCAGAATGTAGTCGTGGCTGGCGTTGATAGCCGACAGCATGCGGGTGAAGTACTCACGTCCATCGCTGACGAGAGTAAAGCGATTACCGGTGCGCCTGGGACCAGTGAGTCGTCGAACCACCGTATGTGCCTTCGCCCGCTGTGCGTCTTTGGAATACAGCCATTCTCGCAGCTTCCTCGCGCGGTACACATCGCTCACCGTCGATGCTCATCGGCCTCTCCGTGCAATCGATGTCGAAAGTCCCGTTTTGGCGATTCTCTGCTCGGTATGCCACTGATTTTGTTAGACAGGCTTTTAGGTGTATTAGGGCAAATTGACCGCAGAAAACTCCAATGAAATCAGCCTTCCATTTTCGAAAACGGGACTTTCGGTGCGAATTGTACGAGGAGGCCGTTATCCATTTCGCAGTGCGCGAGGCCGCAGTCAGCAACTGACGACCAATCCCCTCGCCCAGGCGGATGTGTACAGGATGATTCGACGGCGCGCATTCGCCGCAGGTATCAAGACACGAATCGGGAATCATACGTTCCGGGCAACTGGAATCACGCAGTATCTGCGCAATAGTGGTCGTCGAGAACTGGCTCAGCAAATGGCGGCGCATGAGTCGCCGCGCACTACGGCGCTGTATGATCGGCGAGATGACGAGGTTGCGGTGGATGAGGTGGAGAGGATTCTGATTTGAATAGCGCCTTCGTCCTACTGGGGACAATGCGTAGTTCAAAGTCACAAATACTACGCATCACCGCTTGGGTAAGCCGGGCGATGACCGGCAACGTCCCTGCCACGCAGGCCCCGCCTGACCCCTCCGCCTGCCCGGCAAGCCACAATAGAGTGCCGGCCGCGACTTGGCTCGGGCGATTCAGACCAAGAACTAGCCAACCGCTGGCGATGTGCGTAGCGATCAGGTCGTTCCGCGCTTAAGTAGAACGGGCATCAAGGCGAACAGCAGAAGTAGGATAGCGTAAATCACTCCTGGCGCAGTAGCAAAGCGTGCCAATTGCTCCGGCAGTGCTAAACCGCGCAGACTGTAGCCAACGGTAAAATCCGCCATAAGCAGCAGAACGAGCGCGCCGACGCCTATGAACGCCGAGGACCGCAAGTTCTCCGTCGTGCGAGCAATCTTGGGGACCCAGCGAGCAGCGCCGACCATGGCTATAACAAGAAACGGCGCCTCAATGAGCTCCGCGATGGCGGGGCCGACGCGCGGCTCAAGCCACAATACTCGAACGGGTCCCAACACTAGTCCGGTGCCAAAAACAACGGCGAAGTAAAGCAAAGTCGCGAGCACGATCCGCATGTCGTCTGAGGCCATTATTTCCCCGGCTGATCACGCGCCTCAGCAGGTGATGAGATCCGTGTGCCCGAAGCCCTTGGAGTAGTCGAGTACGGAGATCACCATTGGGGTCACACGGAAAATGCGGACATCCGCCGGGCCCGGCATTGGCAGGGGCATGGAGCCTTGCTCCGGATACTTCAGCATCAGCAAGCGGATGGCTTTATCCGCCTCAATCGGATCGACCACGACGTGCGCGTGCGCGGCGATGGACAGTCCGGTGATCTCCATGACTTGTGGCGTGTCGCCGTCGATCGTCAACGATACTCGATCATCTCGGGCCAGATTCGCCGCCTTCTGGCTATCCGGGCCGCAGAGGAAATAGAGCGTCAGGCCTTCGTTCGCATAGCCCACGGTCGTCGCCTGCGGCCATCCGTCTGGCCTTAGCGTGGCAAGCGTCATGATCCGATGCTGATCCAAAAGCGTTAAGACTTTCCGTCTTATTTCTTCGTCCATCTGTGGTCTCCGCAAAGTAAGGAGTACGGGTTGTGACTCGATACCATGCCGACTGGGCATCGACACGTGGCGAGACGCGTGGGGAGTACGCCGCACGCGCCGCAGGCCGATAAGCAAGAAGTAGATCAAACTCATCGGTTGAAGATCACGGACACGCTTAGGAATAGTGAAAACGCAATGAGGCCGATGATTATTGCCGGCCCACGCCGCAGTCCCTGTGTCGCGCGAATTCCAATGCAGAACAGTACGGCACACCAAGTCAATGTGAGTGAATAGAGAAGCATGACAACTTCGTGCCAGAGCGTCTGCGACGTCAGCATTGCCTCGTATCGAGGGAGATCGATTACGCCAAGGGCGCCGAGTAGACTCTCTGGCAAGTCGTGCGCCAGGGATGGCAGACAGGCAATATTGATGCCGAATCCGAGTGCGCACAACGAATCCTCGAACCTCCCCTTCCCCGAGTAGCCAGGACTGAGCAGTTGAGCGACCCCGGCCGCCAGAATCCAGCCCATGAAAAGGCTGGGTGCCAGAAGGTACTCGTTGTAGTGATAGTAGACCTTGGCCGGAATTGCCAGCCACGGCTTCAGGCCCGCAGGAGCTCCACCCCCGATCGATAGGAATATATAGACCAGGGTATAGAGCTGAATTGTGATCGCCATCGCGATCGTGCCGAATATGAGCCGACGGTCATCCGACATGAGCGCCGCGAACGTTGCGTGGTGCGAGGACTGTCCCGACGTAATAATCCATGAACGATCGCCTCTTGGGAGGGGGACGTTCGATTCCGTCGGGAGCGCGACCATTGGCCGGCTCGGCTTTCGGCGATGTTGAGATGTTCATCAGTCCCCTCGCTTCCTGGCGTTCTGCACCCAACTCTTGCAGGAGTTGAAGTACCCCACGAGTGTGGTCACATTGAACTTGTGGATGCAACATTGCCCGAAACGGGCACCGGCACACACTTTCCGCCGACCGACATATGCTGCTTCGGGCAGATAGTTCATCTCAGCGCCGCGTCACCAACGGTGGCTCTGGAGGGAATCGACTTGAGCAGATCGAACCAGATCAGGCAGCCGACGCCGGCCGCAAGACTGAGCGCGAGATCATCGGCGTGCAGGGGCGCAAACGAGAACAGCCTCTGCAGAGGCGGAACGCTCAATATGGCAGCCAGACACAGTCCAGCTCCGCCAACCACCCACCATAGCGCCGGATTTGGAGCGCGGAGCATGCTCAGGGCCGTTCGAGTCCATGAACGATTCACAAGAATGATGGTCAGGAACGCGACGACGAGAGTAGCGAACGACAGCGCACGAGCCGCATCCGGTCCATGACTCGGACTTGCCAGAAAAACGATACCCAGGCAGACCGCCAATACGCTCAGGCCCTGCGTGACCGCCATCGCCACGGTCTTACGTGCAAACAACGGCTCCTGACTGTTGCGCGGCGGGCGCCGCATCACATCGGCCTCCGATGCCTCGGCTTCAAAGATGAGGGAGCAGGACGGGTCAATAATCAGCTCAAGAAAGACGATATGCACCGGCAGCAGCAGCAGCGGCCAGCTTGGGAAAAAGATCGGCGCCATCGACAAGCCCGCGATCGGCACGTGCACCGCCAGGGTGAAGGTAATCGCCTTCTTGATGTTGTCGTAGATCCGGCGACCGAGCCTCACTGCCGCGACGATCGACGAGAAGTCATCGTCGAGCAATACCAACGCGGCGGCTTCGCGGGCCACATCGGTGCCCCGCCCTCCCATGGCGATACCGATATGCGCGGCCTTCAGCGCCGGTGCGTCATTGACGCCGTCGCCCGTCATCGCAACGATTTCGCCATTGGCCTTCAACGCGGTCACGATGCGCAGTTTCTGCTCAGGCACCACGCGGGCGAAGATTTGAGTGCCCCCGATACGTCGGGCCAATTCGGACTCCGACATCGTAGCGAGTTCCTGCCCGGTGATCACATCTTGCTGATCTGACAGTCCCGCCTGGCGGGCGATACTGCGCGCGGTCTCCGGATAGTCCCCCGTGATCATCACCACCCGGATCCCCGCTGTCCGGCACTCCGCGACGGCGGCCGGGACGTTGGCCCTCAGGGGATCCTCGAAGGCAACGAGACCGAGAAATTCCGGTACCAACGATCGATGCTCTGGCGGATACGCCCCGAGGGCGACTTCCCCTCGCGCCACCCCGAGCACTCGCAGTCCCTGCGAGGCGAGATTTCTGACGCTCATGTCGAGATGCAAGCGGCGCTCGGGTGGTAGCCGGCACAACTCGGCGATGGCTTCCGGCGCGCCCTTGGACGCGATAACCGCCGTACCCTCAGGGGTGACCTGCCATCCTTGAGAGACGACGAGCAAGTCTGCGGACAACGGGTATTCTCGTGTGATCGACCATTCGCCAGTGACAGTCCGATCTTCCGGCACCAGCTGACGGCGCGCGGCGTGCAGCGCACGCTCCATGGGATCAAATGGATCCGGCTTGCTTGCCAGCGCAGCGGTCTGCAGCAGGGTATGGAACTGGTCCGGCAGTGTGTCGGCGGTCTTATCGATCGTGATTTGCTCGGTCTCTGTTGCCAGACACCGCAGCACCATCTGGTTCTGAGTGAGTGTTCCGGTCTTGTCCACACACAATACGGTGGCCGCCCCCAGCGTCTCAATTGCGGGCATGCGTCGCGTGAGGACGTGGCTGCGCGAAATTCTCCAGGCTCCGAGGGCAAGAAACACGGTGAGTATTACCGGAAACTCCTCGGGCAGAATGGCCATCGCCATTGCGATCCCGGCCAGCAGCCCCTCCTTCCACACCTGCCAGTCACCTCCGCGCGTGAAGGCGTAGGCCACGACTACCACGGCACAGGCTGCAAGGCCCACGACCGCCAATGTGCGAACGATCCGGCCGGTCTCTCGTTGGAGGGGTGTGGCCTCAGGTTCAATCCGCTGCAGTGCCTTGCCGATGCGGCCGAGCTCGGTCCGGATTCCAGTGGCGAGCACCTCCGCGGTACCCTGACCAGAGGTCACTAGGGTGCCGGCAAAGAGCGACGGCAGGTCGTCACCGCCTGGCCGCTGAAGCTCTTGCGCCGCAACGCTCGCTCTCTTTCGAACCGGCACCGACTCCCCGGTGAGCAGCGATTCATCGACGCTCAGGTTCATACCGCGCCGGAGAATCGCATCGGCCGGTATACGGTCGCCTTCGGCAACCAGCACCACGTCTCCGCGCACGACCTCACGGCCCGCGATGCGCAATTGGCGGCCGCCACGAACCACGAGTGCCCGCGGGCTTGACAGGTCTCTAAGCGCTCCCAAAGCGCGCTCGGTGCGGCGCTCTTGGACGATGGTGATGCCCATCACTACGAACACGAAGCCCAGCAGCATCAGCGCATCCGCAAGCTGACCCATGACCAGGTACACGCTGCCGGCTGCCACGAGCAGCACGAACATCGGCTCGCGGGCGACTTCCACGGCGATGGCCAGAATCCCGCGCGGTTTGGCTGTCGGAAGCTCATTGGGCCCGTCAGCCGTGAGGCGCTCTTGAGCCTCCGAATCGCTGAGCCCGACTGGGGTCGTCAACTCAGTCTTCGTCTCGTCCGCGCAAGGGGACAATTGGCCCGCAGGGGGTGGCATGGTGTGATCCCGGCCATTCATGAACGCCTTCAAAGTACCGGGAGGCGTCACACAGGGGGCCTACGTAATGTGATGCACAAACCGCCCGCTCGGCGCTTTGCGAAACTGCATCACGTCTTCCGCGTGAGAGTCTTCCGCCGACTCGCCACCCTCGGCCGAATGATGGCAACGCTGATTTCCTGGATGGAAGAGAATTCCGAGCGTGATTCAATCCCCTTCTCAATCGCGGCCACAATTTGAATAGCGGCGTTCTCACGCGTAGCCTGATCCGCGGTGGCGAGCTTCGCATCCTGGACCGATACCCGCAGATGCGCGGCCCCGGCCAACACCTCCAGCGCCTCGGTCGGATAGCCCATCGCTGATGCCACGCTGGCGGTGACCGCCGGTAATCCTTCCAGCAGCTTTGCTGCTGGGAGGAAGTGGAGCTCCACTCGGGCTGCAACCGCCGAGAACCACCGAAACAGCCATCGCAGCTAAACCCTTCGCCAAGTACCGCGCGCACATAAATACCTCAGAAAATCTCTCTCAAGGTGACTATGCCAGTCGACGGGCCCGTGCGCATAAGGACTAATGCCTAGGGACATCCCGCGGCAATGGGGCAACACTTGCCAGATTGGGAGTCTCGAGATGGCCGTACCGGAGTTGTCAGCTAGCGCCTTGATGTCGAGACGCATTCTTCTTGGCGCGCTGCTCGGACTGCTCCTAACAGCATGTCTGGTTATACTGAAGCCGTTTTTGGCTCCCATCATCTGGGCTGCCATCCTGGCGTACGTTACCTGGCCCGTTTATCGTCGGGCGCGAACCCCCTTAGGGCGGCTCAACGGCACAGCTGCGTTCCTTATGACGCTCTTGGTGTCATGTGCCGTGGTATTGCCCTTCATCTGGCTTTTGGTTCTGTTGCAGGACGAGTTTGTCCGTGCGTACCGACTATTTACAGATTTCCTATCACAGGGCCCGCACACCTTGCCTCCCGCGCTCCGCAACATCCCGTGGCTAGGGGCGCGACTGCAGGAGGGATTGGACCGGTACGCGACCGACCCTACAGCTCTGGGCCGCGAATTCGTTGGCTGGCTGCAAGGATGGGCGAGTCACTTGCCAGATGTGCTTGGAAGCATTGGGCGCAATCTCGGCAAGCTCTCGCTTGCCGTGTTGACGCTGTTCTTCTTCTATCGCGATGGCGACTCCCTCATTCACCAGACTCGCCACCTGCTTCGGCGCATCGCGGACGAACAACTCGATCCTTACCTCAAAGCGGCCGGTGTGATGACGCGCGCGGTGCTCTATGGATTCCTGATCACAGCCTTGGCCCAGGGGCTGATCGCCGGCATCGGCTATCAAGTGGTTGGAACTCAGGCCCCGGTTCTTCTGGGTGCATTGACCGGGTTGCTCTCGGTGGTTCCACTTCTAGGTACCGCCTTTGTGTGGGGGCCCATCGGTATCGGGTTGCTCGTTGCCGGCCATGTCTGGAAAGGGATCATCCTGCTGGCGTGGGGCACGCTGCTCGTGCATCCCACCGACAACGTGCTGCGCCCCCTGTTGATCAGCAATGCCGCGCGCGTACCCTTCCTGCTGGTAATGTTCGGCGCCCTCGGTGGTCTCGCCGCTTTTGGGCTCGTGGGCGTCTTCATCGGTCCGGTGCTTTTGGGCGTCGCGGTGGCCATCTGGCACGAATGGGCCGATGACCCTGCGGGCACCCTCACGACGCGCACACCGAGGGGAACGACAAGCACCTCGACCGCGCCTAGTGCGACGTCCCATCGCGATCAGCTCTAGGCCTGAGCTCCCTTGAGTCGGACCCCGTTATAGTCCGATTTCTTTCCTGACCGCCACGCCCGCAACGCTGACGAGCGGCGCCTGTCAATCGAGCCGAGTTTCGCCTCAACCGGCGAACAGCAACGGAATCCACGCACCCGCGAGTGTGAGAAGCAGACCCAGACCGACCTCGGTGCCGTAGGCAAGTCCGCCACCGGCAAAGGCCGCGACCAATTTGCTGACGGTGTTCGCCGAGAGCGCGGCCAGGACGGGAAGTCGAACGGCGGCAATTGCGATCTTCCCGCCCGCCGCCAGCGACAGGGTCGAGGCGGCTGAGGCGTGCACATCAAAGGCGCCGGCCAGAGCCGCGGTCGCGCCCGCTGCCGTGTTGCCCCAGTATCGATCAGCCAGTGCGACGACGGCCGTGACTGCGGTTAGGGTGGCCGCAAACCCTGCCGCGTACAACAGATTGAACGCGCGCCCCTTGGACGGTGTCGGCGGGTGCTTGCCGCGCTGCCGCCACAGGCTGAATGCTGCTGCGGCCAAGACCGTGACCAGCGCCGCCAGTAGTGAGGGCGCCAGCAGCGCCAGCGCCGGTGGAAACACGGCGAGCACTACAATTCCGAGCAAGACGATGGTCGCGACGGTCGAGAACAGCGCTCCGGCGACCGATGCGGCGCGAAGCGCCGGCACTTCGCGGGCGCGCGCCCCGAGCGCGGCGATGGTGCCGGTGCTGGAGACAAATCCAGCCGCGAGCCCAGACAGCGCCAGCCCGATCGCTGGACCCGCGGCGCGTAAGGCGATGTAACCCGCCGCTTGCAACGCCATGAAGAGCACCACGAGTTCCCACAGTCGACGCGGGTTCGCATCAACTATCCAGGGCACTGATCTGTCGGGCAACAGCGGCAGCAGGATCAGTGCCGCCGCGGCGAACACCAGGCCATCACGCAATTCGGTTTCGGAAAGGGTGTCAACCGAGAACTCGTGCAAGGCAGCGCGTCCAGCCAGAAGGATTGTCACGACCACCGAGCCGCCGGCCGCCATGATCGGATGCTCGATCGCCATGACGCCCAGTAAGTAGGTGACCAGCAGCGCGACCTCGGTCGTGACCCCGGGATCGCGGGTTCGGTTTCGCCAATAGGCGATGGCAGCGAGGGTAGCCACCAGCGCGGCCCCGGCTGCGGTCAATAATGGTTGTTGCACAGCCTCGGTACCAGCACCGGCGAGGGCAGTCAGGGCGAAAGTGCGCACTCCTGCGAGCGCCCGCCTGGGGCCCGTACCCTTGCGTCGCTCCCGTTCGATGCCAATCAATAGACCGCCGCCGAGTGCGGCGGCAAATCCAAGCAGCGTCGTCTCGATAGGACTCATGCGGGTGATTATGCCGCCGATTCGGAGGTCCCCGCGCATCCGCATGGCGTAGTCAGTCCCCGCCGAAGTTGTTGATGCTCATGAGCACGGCGTGGCCTTATGCTGTTTCGGTCATCCTCGGAGGGCACGAACATGGCAACAGCACCGCCCGCGGCAGCCTACCGACGCGAAGGCGATGACACCCTCATTGAGATCCGACTACGCGAGGTGCGTCAGCTGTTTCACACGCTCGACCCAGCGCCGTTCCGTGAGAAGGACCTGGACGAAGCAGCCGAACAGTACTTGCTCGAGGCGGTTCGAGAAGCGGGATCCCGCCGGCCGCTGCGCCTTGTGGTGCACATGCCCGAATCCGAGGCGGCGAGCGACGCTGCACACACGCTTGCCGAAGCCGTGCACAATTACTTCGCCTACCGCGAACGACAAGCGCGCACGGATATCCTTCGAATGCTGCGCTACGGTGTGGTCAGCTTCGTCATTGGCATTGCGTTCCTGGTCGCCTGCTTGGGGCTGCGCCGCACCCTGGTCGCACCGCTGGGAGTGGATCGGGCGATCGTTGACGAGGGACTGCTCATCCTCGGCTGGGTCGCCCTGTGGCGCCCGACCGAAGCGCTGCTCTACGACTGGTGGCCGCTGGCGCGACGCCGCACGCTGCTGCGCCGCCTCGCCTCGATCCCGATCGAGGTCCGCACGAGGTCCTGAGGGGATTAGTGTCGCACGCGCGCCTCCGGTAGGTACTACTTCGAATGGCGCGGGACGACTAATCCCTCCAAGCTGAGGAGGTTGACGGCGTCGATAGCGTCATTCGTTGCCGGCGGGACCCATTATGTGAGCGCATTTCGTTCTCACTGTACGCGCTGACAGGTGATCGATGAAGGTGGTAATAGGCCGTAGATTGACCCGCTTGCGAAAGGAGCTGTCTGACGTAATCGCCGTGCGGAAAGTCAGCGCGCCGGTGATGGCGATCCTTCCCATGCTGGTCGTGTGTGCCCCCGCCTGGCCACAGCTTAGCGTCAGTATTGGGCTACCCAGCGTCAGAATCGGGATCAATGTCCCGGCGTACCCAAGCCTGGTTCCGATACCAGGTTATCCCGTGTACTACGACCCAAGGCTCGATTCGAACCTCTTCTTTTACGACGGCCTTTACTGGGTCTATGCCCAAGACAACTGGTACGTCAGTTCCTGGTACGACGGTCCGTGGGAGCTGGTTGAGCCGGAAATGGTGCCCGATTTCATTCTGCGCATTCCGGTGGGCTATTACCGCGTTCTGCCACCGTACTTTCTCGGGTGGGATCGTGAAGCACCCCCCCGTTGGGGCGAGCACTGGGGCCGTGACTGGGATGATCGCCGGCGCGGGTGGGACCATTGGGACCGCGCTTTCATTCCCGAGCGCGCCCCGCTGCCGACGTACCAGCGCCATTATCCCCATGATCGTTATCCGCGGGTTGATCAGCAGCAGACTCTACGGGATCGCAACTATCGTTACCAGCCACGTGAGGACGTAGACCGTCGTCATTTCGAGCAGCCACCGGGTCACCAGCGAGAGCCGAATAGAGTGCCTACCGCGCCTAAACAGCCGGGTGCGCCTCCCAACTTTAGCCGGGGTAACCCGCCCTCGCCCGCGGACCACCCGCCCACTACGGATCTGAAGAGGATTCCGCGAACGCCGGGCACGGACTCAGGCGATGGGCAGCACTCCGCGCGCGACCGCCATCCCTCTGGGCAACCTGACAAACCCAATACGACAAACCGGGGCGCAGCACCGCCCAACCGTTCGGGTTTCGACCGTCCGACTCCGCAACGCGGCAGTTCTGGCGCTTCGCAGCCGCAGTGGCGCCGAGAGCAGCCTGCACCGGCGCGGAATTCGCAGCCGACGCCACCGGCAAAACCGGCGCAACCCTCGCCCGACAAACCGCCAGGCTAAAGATGTCTCGATACGCCCATGGTCCATTCTCCCAATGATCACCGCGGGACCATAGGGCACTCGATTCGAGTCGCAAGCACATCGAGCTGCGTGCTACTCGCCCTGTGCGGCTGTACCTCGGTAGGACCGGAGCGGACGGTCGCCGCTGCCATTGACATACCAGCCTCCTGGTCCCTAAGCGCTGGTACAGACTCGACGAGTCCATCCTCTCTGGCGCAGTGGTGGTCGCGCTTCGATGACTCGCTGTTGACGGGTCTCGTGACTGACGCCTTGCAGGCCAATCCCAGCGTAAAGAGCGCGAAGGCCGCGCTGCGAGAGGCGCGGGCACTGCGGGACGTGGCGGCTGCGGCGCTGCTACCTGCGGTCAATGCTTCGACGTCGGCGCAGCGAAGCCGCCACGACAGCGTCACCGACAATAACTATCAGGCCGGTTTGGATGCGAGCTGGGAACTGGACTTCTTTGGCGCCAACCGCAGCGCGCTGAAAGCGAGCGACGCCACGGCGTGGGCCGCCGCCGCCACTCTGGGCGATGTTCAGGTCTCGATCGCGGCGGAAGTCGCTCTCAGCTACATCTCACTACGTGGGTACCAGGAGCGCTTCGCGATTGCGACTGCCAACCTCGAAAGCCAACAAGAGACGTTGCAGATCACGAAATGGCGCCGGCAGGCCGGCCTCGTCACTTCACTCGACTCCGAGCAGGCGCGAACGGTGGTTGAACAGACGCGTGCCCAGCTGCCGGCGCTTCAGACCAGTATTGAGCAAAGCCGCCATGCGCTGGCGGTCCTGACCGGCCGGCCGCCGGCGGCCTTGTCGAGCGTGCTGGCCGCTGCGGGCACGGTGCCGCAGGCAAGCGGTGAGATCACTCTGAACATCCCAGCCGAGATGCTGCGCCAGCGTCCGGATGTGCGAGCGGCAGAGCACCAGGTGACGGTAGCCTCTGCTCGCCTCGCACAGGCCAATGCGCTGCGCGCACCGAACTTCACGCTGGGCGGCTCACTGGGCCTGAGCGCATTGACATTGGGAACATTGACCAACGGCGCATCGGTGGTGAGTTCAATGCTAGCCGGCGCATCCCTCCCGGTGTTCCATGGTGGTGCCTTATCTGCACAGGTCCGTGCACAACGGGCGGCGCTCGATCAGGCGCAATTGGCGTATCAAACCACCGTGCTGACCGCCCTGGCGGAGGTAGAAGACTCGCTTATCGCACTCGCCGATGATCGCGAGCGCCTTCGGAGTCTGGAAGAGGCGGCCGAAGCGGCTGCCCATGCGGCGCTGCTGGCCCAGCAACAATACAACAGTGGGTTGGTGGATTTCCAAGTGGTGCTCGAGACCCAGCGCGCCCTGCTCAGCACGCAGGAAGGCGTGGCCCTTGCTCGCGCGGACCTCAGCGCCGATCACGTGTTCCTGTACAAGGCATTGGGCGGTGGTTGGGAGGGCGAGGACAGCGACGCGACTCGGAAAGCGATTATCGCCACGCCGCAGCCAGGTGCGTCATGAATGCCCCGATCACCGAGACTGCGGTCAACCCGACCTCCGGCGCTGACTCTGATCTGCCCGCCCTGTTCGCCGATTCGGATGTGCGCGCCTGGTATCGACGCCCCGTACTGTGGACCGGCGCACTACTCCTCGTAATCGCCGGTGCCGGCGGGTGGTACTGGCAGGCGCACCGTGCCGCCAGCACGGGCCCGAGTTACACGACACAGACAGTAGTACGCGGTGACCTCACGCTCACAGTCACCGCAAACGGGACATTGCAGCCCACCCGCTCGATCAGCATTGGCAGTGAACTCTCCGGCACCGTTCGGAAGGTCAATGTCGATGTCAATGACCGAATCCAGCAGGGCCAGGTTTTGGTCGAGCTCGATACGGCTAAGTTGGGCGATCAGATCCTGCGCTCGCGCGCTTCCCTCGCAGCCGCAAACGCCAAGGTTGCGCAGGCGGTCGCGACCGTGAAAGAGGCCACGGCGAGCCTGGCGAGGCTAGAGGAGGTGGAGCGATTGTCGGGTGGCAGAGTGCCATCAAGAACCGAACTTGACAGCGGTCACGCGACGCTCGAGCGTGCCGTGGCCGATGAGGTCAGTGCGCGCGAGGCCGTTAAAGACGCACAGGCGGCGCTGTCGACCGATCAGATCAACCTGTCCAGGGCATCCATCCGTGCGCCCTCCGACGGTGTGGTGTTGACACGCAATGTGGACCCTGGCAACGCCGTGGCTGCATCACTTCAGGCCGTGACGTTGTTCACCATTGCCGAGGATCTGACAAAGCTGCGCCTGCTGGTGTACGTGGACGAGGCCGATGTGGGTTCGGTCGCGGTAGGCCAGAACGCCAGCTTCACCGTCAGTGCCTACCCAAGCCGCAAATACCCGGCTCGAATCGACCGGGTCGCCTACGGTTCCACCATCACGGAGAATGTCGTCACCTATCTCACCTATCTGAACGTGGACAATGCTGATTTGAGTCTGCGGCCCGGTATGACGGCGACCGCAACCATCACCGCCTCGCAGCGGCACGATGTGCTACTGGTACCCAACAGCGCGCTGCGATTCACGCCGAACTCTGGTGTCGCGGGCAATGCCGCGTCCACCAGCGGCATCGTCTCGAGCCTGATGCCGCGCATGCCGAGAAGCAGCACGCGCAGTCCAGCGGCGGCCAGTGCGAGTACCGCCGCGGCAAGACAGCTCTGGGTCTTACGAGACGGCGTTGCAGTGCCGGTACCCGTGGTGCCGGGGATCAGCGATGGCCACCTGACCGAAATCACCGGCGGCGAGCTGCAGGCCGGCATCGAGGTGATTACCGACCAGAAGGCCTCCGTCAGATGAGCGCGCTGTCGCCCGAGGTTCCCGCCGGACTCGCCAGGGCGGCCGCCGACGCACCGACAGCCGCGCGCCCAGATCTGCTTGCATCAAACGTTTCTGTCATTCGCTCTGACTCGCCATTGATCCGGTTGCGCGGCGTGACCAAGCGTTACGGCACAGGCCAGGCCGCGTTAATGGCGTTGAATTGTATTGACCTCGACATCAATGCGGGCGAGTTCGTGGCGATCATGGGGCCCAGCGGCTCAGGCAAGTCCACGGCAATGAACATCCTGGGTTGCCTGGACACACCCAGCGACGGACAGTACCTTTTCCGCGGCACGCACGTCGAGGCGCTGTCGCGCGATCAGCGCGCGAGGCTGCGCCGCCGCTACCTGGGCTTTGTGTTCCAGGGCTTCAATCTACTCGCGCGCACCTCAGCTCAGGAGAACGTCGAACTTCCGCTGCTGTACCGTGGAGAAAGCGCCTCGAGGCGGCAGGCGGCGGCGGCGAAGGCATTGCAGTCAGTGGGCCTGGGCGGCTGGGAACATCACACACCGGGGGAGTTGTCTGGCGGACAGCAGCAACGGGTAGCGATCGCCCGTGCGATCGTGACCGAGCCGGCCGTGGTACTGGCTGATGAGCCGACCGGCAACCTCGATACGCAGCGCAGCCAGGAGATTATGGAGTTGCTCCGGGGCCTGAACGTGGAACACGGCATCACCGTGTTGATGGTCACGCACGAACCCGACATGGCAGCCTATGCACGGCGAGTGGTGCGATTCATCGATGGTCGGATCGAAAGTGATCAGCCAAATCCGCTTTTAGTCCCGCCCCGGCCACTGCATGCACCGGCCGCGCAGCCGCGGAGAAGCTGATGCTTCTGAATACTCTGTACCTCGCCCTGCGCTCCATTCGGCGAAATCTGTTGCGTTCCTTTCTGACCATCCTGGGGATCGTGATCGGGGTAAGCGCGGTCATCACGATGGTGACGCTAGGGAAAGGCGCCACGTTGGCAGTGCAGGCACAGATTTCAAGCCTGGGTACGAACCTGCTGATGGTGCGACCTGGGCAACGACAGGGGCCTGGCGGGGGGAGCGGCGGCGCGCCCTCCTTCAAGGAAGCCGACGCTGATGCGGTGTTGGCGCAGATTGGCGGCGTGGCCGCCGCCGCACCAGAGGGTCGCACGGGGGTCACTGTCGTTAGCAATGGCCGCAACTGGGCCACCAACGTCACCGGCAGCACCAACTCGTGGTTCGTCACGGGCAACTGGAAGCTTGCGTCGGGCCGTGAGTTCGAGGACGACGAGCAACGCGCCGGCGCGGCCGTCTGCATCATCGGCGAGACCGTCCGACGTGAGATCTTCGGTGGCATGCGTGGCCTCGGGGAGCAGCTGCGCATCAAGCAGTTCTCGTGCGAGGTGATTGGCGTACTCGCATCTAAGGGTCAGGCCGCGATGGGAAACGACCAGGACGACATCGTGTTGGTGCCATTGCACACGCTGCAGCGTCGAGTCACCGGCAATCAGCGGGTGGCCACGCTGCTCGTATCGATGCAGGACGGCACAGACAGCACGCGCCTGAAATCGAGTCTGCGCCAGCTGCTGCGCGAGCGCCGCAAGCTAGCCGAGGGGGATGACGACAACTTCAATATACTCGACACCCAGCAGGTCGCCGAAGCCCTGTCCGGGACGACTCAGGTGATGACGACGCTGCTGGGCGCGGTGGCCGCGGTGAGTTTGCTGGTGGGCGGCATCGGTATCATGAACATCATGCTCGTCAGCGTGACCGAACGAACCCGCGAAATTGGATTGCGCCTGGCCATCGGCGCACTGGAACGCGAGGTGCTGCTGCAATTCTTGATCGAGGCCGTGGTGCTCGCGGCACTGGGGGGTCTCGTCGGCATGATCATTGCCACCGGCGCGTCCTACCTGCTGGCGGGAGCGATGGGCGTGCCGTACGTGTTCGGCCCTGCGATCAACGTCTTATCATTGGTCTTCGCCGCCGGCATCGGTGTGGTATTCGGATACTTCCCGGCCAAGCGGGCCGCGCGGATGGATCCAATTGAGGCGCTAAGGCACGAGTGAAAATCTGCGCGCCATCAGCCCCAGCTGCATATGCCGCATATCCTTCAGCTCCTCTATATGATGCTACCCGCATATTTGGCGAATATGGCGCCGCCATTCGTCAGGTACTGGCGAGGTTGGAATCGCCCGATTAGCCGTAAGTGGCTTGGTGAACACAAGACGGTGATGGGGTTTTGCTCCGGATTGATCATCGCTGTAGCCGTGACGTTTCTGCAGTCCAAGCTCGACTGGCGCGGAGGCCTGCTGCCCTACTCGCGATGGCTAGTTCTCGGGCTGGCCTTTGGCTTCGGTGCAATGGCGGGTGATAGCCTGAAGAGCCTGTTGAAGCGCTCGCGAGGCATTCCGCCGGGACACTCCTGGGTCCCGATGGATCAACTGGACTTTGTCGTGGGAGCGCTGGTCTTGGTCAGTCCCTGGACAAGCCTGGGATGGCCTGATGTCGCATGGATCCTCGCTATTTCATTCGTGGGTGATGTTGCCATCAACCATCTAGCCTACTGGCGCGGTATCCGCGATACGAAGTGGTGAGAATGGTTGACGGAACGGGCGCGCTACGCGAATTGGGACACGGCACGGCCGCGTAATGATCGTCAGCGGCTCAAGCGAGAGACCGCGCGTGTGCTCCAGGCAAGAATCATGCGCGCCACGTGCCACCAGAAGTAGACACTCCAGCGATGCTCCACGTCGCGCGGGTGACGCAGCACGGCGCTCTCTTGGCAGATCTGTCCGAAAGTAGCTTCGACCTGAGCAGCGAAGACGGGGGATTCGATTTCCTGATTGGCGTCGAGATTCCACAGCGCACCCCATCGATCGAAGTTGCTCAAACCGACCGAAGCCCAGTCGTCGCACAGAGCGAGCTTACAATGCAGAAACCGTTGCCGATACTCGTAGATCACGACCCCATTGGCGAGAAGTCGCGCGAAGATAGAGACGGCCTACTCTTCGCACCAGCGGTGCATCGGTATGGCGGCCGGTCAGTACGAGCCGTACGTCACGACGATGGGTGGTCCCGCCGGCCCGGGTCATCGAACGACTGGTGTCGGAGGCGGCCACCCGGGCTCAGCGCTGCGTCTACCCAGCTGCTGACCGACTCCCAGAGCGATAAGCAGCGTTCCGCGCTCCGGCCTGCTGGACGCTCGCGGTGAAGCGCCGTATAGCACGCTCGCCTGGCTCAAGTTTCCGGCCGGTGCGCCCAGTGCCCGAGCAGTGCTCATGCACATCGAGCGGCTGAAGGTCATTCGCGCGATCGGCTTGCCGCCCGACCTAGACAAGCGGATCCATCAGAACCGATTACTGCGCCTCGCCCGGGAAAGCGCGCAGACCGCGGTGTATCACCTCAGCGACTACGAGCCCGGCCGACGCTACGCAACCGTGAGCGGACCCCCACTGATCCGAGATCCTATCCAAGTAACCGCGAGCTTCTGCAAGCCGCTTCGTCTGAAGCTCCCAGACGCGCTCGCGGCCCTCGTCCCTCATGGACCCAAACGTGATCTGCCCGCGAGATTAGGGCAGA
>OCZU010001066.1_pt1 | contig 18473 bp, 14 predicted proteins | sample 1539001 | NCBI WGS metagenome assembly OCZU01 (sample SAMEA3539306, study PRJEB22396) | soil metagenome | biome: tundra; feature: field; material: soil | place: USA | collected 2010-05 | depth 0.15 m | reverse complement strand
GGGTATCGGGAGTGACGAGGGTGGCCAATTTCCCCAGGCGGCGTCGGCCGACGAGTTTGGCTTTGTGCGCTAGCCGAATGCGCTGGGCGTCGGTGAAGCGCTTGGGTTTGCCACCGAGTTGTTCCAGCAGGATGCGATTTTCTTCCTGGAGGTATTCGATGACAGCCTGCTGGTGTCGGCTCATCCAGCCGGCGACCGCGATAAGCAGCAATTGGAGTTGCGTCGTCACAAAGTGGAGAATCTTTCAAAAGTCCTTGTGCCTCAATCCTCCATCTGACCTCGGCTGAGTTTTTTGGCCGTACAGGCTGGTATCCTGAGCGTCCAACCGCCTCTTGCGCTTTATATCCAACTTTCGGGTACGAACGTATTGCTATCCTGGCCATCCGCCTCGGCTTCGGCATTGTCACTTTTTTCCGCCGCGAATCTGACCGCGACGACGGATTGGCAACCGGTCACCAACAGTGTTGCGTTGGATGGCACTCTGAACGTTGTCACGATGCCGAACAACCGTGCCCAGCAGTATTTTCAACTCCGCGAGCCTGTTGACCCCAGCACGATGAACCGCAAGCTTCTGATGGGATATCAGGGCTGGTTTGGCGCTCCTGGCGACGGTTCGCAAAATAACCGATGGTTTCATTGGTTTCGCAGCCAGACCCCGACAGCCGCGAATGTGACGGTGGATTTCCTCCCCGACCTTTCCGAGTTCGATGCCGACGAACTGTTCCCCACCTCCATGACATACTCGAACGGCACGCCGGTAAAGCTTTATTCGGCCTACAGTCAAAAGACCGTGGTCCGGCATTTCAAATGGATGAAAGACAATAGCCTGGATGGGGTCTTCCTCCAACGGTTTGCCTCGGAATTGTCCAGTCCCTCGCTTTTTGCCTTTCGCAATCATGTGACCTCCAGCGTCCGATTGGGTGCGGAAACTTACGGGCGGGTCTTTGCGATTATGTATGACATTTCAGGCCAGCCCACGAACACCCTGGTCAGCACCCTCACCAATGATTGGCAGTATCTGACCAACACACTGCAAGTCACCCAAAGCCCGCGCTACCTCCGGCACAACGGCAAGCCCGTCGTGGCGATCTGGGGCTTTGGATTTTCCGGCCGTTCTGACACGCCGCAACAGGCCCAGCAGGTCATCAACTATTTCAAATCCGCCGGTTGCACCGTGATGGGCGGATTGCCAACTTACTGGCGCACCTTGAACAACGATACCCAAACCAATGCCGCATGGGCGGCGGTGTTTCGCTCCTTCGATATCATCAGCCCATGGTCGGTGGGGCGCTATGGCGACAACAACGGTGCGGACAGCTTCCGGACAAGTCTCATCGTGCCCGACCTGGCCGCAGCTATCAGCGCCGGGCGCGAATACATGCCCGTGATTTTCCCCGGTTTTTCGTGGACCAATTTGAACGCCGGGCCATTCAACCAGATTCCGCGCCACGGCGGCGCGTTCTACTGGCGGCAGGCGTATAACGCAATCCTCTCCGGCTGCACGATGATTTACGGGGCGATGTTTGACGAAGTAGATGAAGGCACGGCGATGTTCAAACTTGAACCCACCCGCGCGGAACTGCCGGCAGCGGGAAATTTCGTGCCCCTGAACGTTGACGGCATCAATCTGCCCAGTGACTGGTATCTGCGCCTGGCCAACGAAGCCTCGGAAATGTTGCGCGGCGATATTCCCCTGCAAACACAGGTACCGATTGTGCCGTGACAACTCCCAAGGTCGGGAGACAACTGTCCGGCTGCGAATAGGACCAGCTCACCGCCACTTCGCCATCGCCAACCAGCGGCAATGCTGGAATGTCGGAGGCACTTCTCACGCCGACCTGTCCGCCGAATTCATCTTGAAATAAACCGTTTCAGTATGATTCCGACTTGTGCCTGGCGACGGCTTCCAGGCGGCTGCGCACATGCATCTTCTGACAGATGTTTTTGACATACGTGCGCACGGTTTCCGTGCCGATGTTCAACTTGTCACCGATCTCCTTGTAAATGAAACCGCACGCCAGTAACTCCAGAACTTCCCGTTCGCGCGGCGAAAGATTTTCCGATTCCGTCGGCGAATTGCCGATCAGGTGAAAATGTCTGACCACCTTGTTTGCAATGTGGCTGGACATCGGAGCCCCGCCAGTGGAGACGTCGCGGATGGCGGCGAGCAGTTGTTCCGGCGGACTGGATTTGACGAGATAACCGTTCGCCCCCGCTTTCAACGCCCGGAAAATCCGCTCGCTGTCCTCGTAAACCGTGACCATGATGATTTGCATCGAGGGCAAAGTCTTTTTTATTTCCGTAACGCATTGAATGCCCGACATTCCGGGAAGCTTGATATCCATCAAAACCACGTCAGGATTTTTCGCCAGAATGGAGGGTAACGCTTCTTCTGCGGAAGCGAACGCGCCAAGACATTTGATGTCGGGCGCAGTTTCAAGAATCTGCACGATTTGCTCCCGCAATCCGCGATCATCCTCGACGACAAAGACTGATTTTTTCATTAAGGCAAATACGGTTCGGTTGCGAAATCTACTGGTTTTTTGATCCAGTGGCGAGCGTTTGCTTTATAAAGTTTGATCCCGCGGCTTGATCGTCAAACGCAGTCGCACCGTTGTGCCCGGACGGGGCTGGCTTTCGATGAAACAACTGCCGCCTATGTTGGCCAGCCGCTGTTTCATATTGGTCAGTCCGTGGCCGCCAACCTGGTTATCCGGCTGGAATCCCACCCCATCGTCATGGATCGAAATATCCAGGAAACCATCCGTGAACGCCATGCGGATGGTCACTTCCGATGCGCTGGCATGCTTGATGACATTATGCACAGCTTCCTTCACCGCCATGTTGATGTTGTGCCGGGTCTGGCTGGAAACCTGGACTTCGTGGGGCAAACCAAGCACGTGAAAACGGCAGCGAACCGGCGTGCCGTCGCACAATTGATTCACCATCTGGCAAAGATAATTGCCCTGAGCTTCCAGATTGTCGTTTTCCGGATTGACCGCCCAGACGGTTTCGTAAAGCGCCGAAACCAGTTCCCGTGACATCCTTGAAATCTTATCGAAATTCGCGCGGGCTTTGTCGGGAAAGGAGCAATTGTCCTGGGCCATCGCGCTCAGCAATGAAATCTGCGTCACCCGCGCACCCAGATCGTCATGGATGTCGTGAGCGATACGCAGACGTTCCTGTTCCAGCGCACGCTGATGTTTGAGCCGGACCATTTCCTGCCGCATTCGTTGCCAGACGAAATAGCGGCTGATGCCCACCATCATCGCTGTTATCGCAACAACGGCGACGCCCCAGAACCAGGGCGTTTTCCAAAACGGCTCGGGAACGAAAACCCCCAGTGCCGCCTCGGCGCCGGTCAACCCGCCCATCACATCAACACCGCGCATGCGAAAATTGTAATGACCTGCGGACAATCTGCCATAAAGGGCTTCGTGAAAATTGCCCGATCCCATGCTATACATCTCGTTCCATTCCACCACCAGACGGTCGCCGGGGGTCACCGCCGGCGCCGACTCCAAAATATTGTGCCATTCGCCGTGACTGGTCTGGTCCTCATCCAGAACCGCGAACGCCTTGGTCTGCGGGTCTTGACCGAATTTCACGATCTTGGCAATGCTCGGCCGCGTGCCGTCGTGCATCCAGCCGGCGGGCGGATCCTCGCCCACACGATTGTCGTGGTCATTCTCGAATGGCGATTGCAGCAAGACGACATTGCCCTGATTGCCGGAAGATTTCGACACCACCAGGTTGGCCACGACATAAATCCCGACGGTATCCGGCGGACCGGCCGAGGAAATCACGATCAGCAACCGCGTCGCTTGCGGCGGCACGACCAGGATTTCCCGACGATGCGTCAGGGAGGAACTTTTCAACGAGCCAGTCCAACCCGTGCTCTCACCGTTGACCCGGTAAATATTCTGACTGATTTGATCCCCCAAACCGTCATAAAAACGAACCGTCAACGCCATTTCACTGCTGGCTTCGTGCCAGCTACTGTCGAATCCTTCCAGCGTGTAACGCAAACGGAGCGGCGGTTTGCCGGCATTCGTGGCCACGCCAAAGCCGAAGACGATGTTTTCAGGAAACGGGCCGAGGCTGACACTTTCCTTGCCCCGGATAGGCAGCGATTTTCCATTCGCGTTCAGGAATTGGATATCCAGCGTATTCGTGGCCTCCGCCGCCCGTAAAGGCAACACCGCAACCGTGAGCCACAACGCCATTACCAGCCCTGCCGGACTTGGCTTCCATAAAAATTCCACCGGCAGAAAACTTTCGCCGGTTGAACGGAGGCTGGATTTCATGCTCGTTATCTTAACAGAGGGAACTTAAATGGAAACACCCGAACCGCCGGAATCATCATTGAACATGCGGTGTGGAAACCGGAATCAGGATGTAGAAATTTGCGTTGATTGGTTATGTTCCATTCAGTTCATCTGGGTTCATCCAATCGACCGGAGCGTCCCCCTGTGGAATCAAGTTTTAGTGTTCGCACCAGGAATTCATCCAATGCTTTTTCAAAACCCGCGCCCCCGGGAAAAGCATGTCCACCATTGGGCGTCATCCAATACGTCGCATCCGCGCCCGCTGCTTTCAATTTCTCATAGAGCACCCGGCCGTGCAGTCCGGGCACGATGGGATCTTTTTCGCCATCACAGATGAGTAACGGCGGAACGTCCTGACGCACATGGCCAAGCGGACAGATGCTGGTGTAAAGGGCCCTGTGTTCATCGGTATCGGGAGTGATTCCATGAAACAGAACGCGCAAACGTGGGCGCGAATCATAAGGGATTTGGCTGTCCGGACCGCGAAAGGAAATCTTCCCGCCTTCATTGGTGACGACATCGTCAGGTCCTTGTTTCCAAAACCGGACGAAATCTGTGGGCGGAATGTAACTGAAACTTCCCGAGACTCTGGCGCTGATACCTTCAAGTCCCGGGGTTGGCCCGCCGTCGGGAAAATTCTCCGGGACCATTGCCACCATGAGACTCAAATGGCCGCCCGCCGAGCCGCCAGTCACGTCAATCCGCTGGGGATCAATATTAAAGCGCTTTGCATTCTGGCGGATGAACCGAATGGCGTTGCGGCAATCACGAATATTTTGAGGAAATCCACCGGCTTCGCCCAAACGATACTGGACGGAAAATATCGCCAATCTCCGGCGCATGAAAAACTGCCAGCCACCCACGCCATCAACCTTCGAGGCCGATGCTCCGCCAAACCACCAACCTCCGTGGATTTCCACAATCGCCGGCGCGGGAGTCCTGAAGTAGGCCGGCAAAAAGGCGTTCAGCGTTAAATCTTTGCCATCGACCTTGCTGTAAACGATGTTCAATTCAGAACCATAAGCAGAAAAATCCTGCGCGCAGATCAGGCGGGCTGGTAAGGAAAGAGCCAGCCACACGGCGGCAAGAAAAATGGCGAAGGGTCTTTCCATCAGTTCAAAAATGGCAAGGATTTTTAATGGCCGACCTGTCTGGAACTATCAGGTTGTGCTGGCTCTGTGTCTCTTAGCTGCTCCGGCGTCGCGCAGCCATCCCCGATTTAGGGGATGGCTGCGGCCAGGAGACTTGGATAATTTTTTTGCCATCAGCTGCACGCAAATCCGCCGGAGGGTGGCATCGTCATTGTCTGCCATGCGTCGCCGTGCGTAAACTGAATCAGAAATGAATTTGCTTTGAAAAAAATCGCGTTTCTCCTCGTCTGTCTGGCGTGTTGCCTGGCCACTGCTCAGGACCGGAACAAGCATGGTTCATCGTCGCGTTATCCTTCTTATCAAGGTTTGGTAATGTGCGGTTATCAAGGCTGGTTTCGCGCCGAAGGTGATGGTTCAAACGAAGGCTGGGTCCACTACGGGAATCAAGGCAAGTTCGATACGGCGCATGTGCATTTGGATTTTTGGCCGGATGTGTCGGAATATCCAAAAACCTACCCGACTGCGCTCACAAACCAGGATGGCACGACCGCCCGGGTCTTCAGTTCCCGGGATGAAAGCACAACCGATCTCCACTTTCATTGGATGCAACAATATGGAATTGATGGGGTCTTTGTGCAGCGTTTTTTTGGCACCACCCGCAGCGAGCAAAGCCGGCGATCAAGCCGCGTAGTTTTGGAACATGCGCTTAAGGCTTCGCAAGAATATGGTCGTGCCATTGCCGTGATGTATGACTTGTCCGGTCTCAAAGCCAGCGGCGAGGATTGTTCATCGATCATGCAGGATTGGAAGGGGTTGGTGGATGAATTGAAGATCACCTCGCAAGGCACCAACCAAACCTACCTTTACAATCATGGAAAGCCACTGGTCGCAATCTGGGGGCTGGGATTTCCTGATCGCCCTTACAATATCCAAAACATTGGCATCGAAAAGCTCATTGATTTTCTGAAGCACGATCCGCAATACGGCGGCTGCGCCGTGATGCTGGGGGTGCCGGCTTATTTCCGGGATCTGAACGTTGACTGTCTGCCGGATCCTTATCTGCATCAGGTCATGGCCTCGGCTGACGTGATCATGCCCTGGATGGTGCAGCGTTTCACCCCGCTTTTACACGCGGAAATGGCGCGCTATGCGGCGCAGATCAAAGCGGATGTGGCCTGGTGCGACGCGCGGCATCTCGAATACGCGCCATGCATTTATCCCGGCTTCAGCTGGCATAATCTAAGCAAAACCGAGTTTGGTGGCGAGCGTCCGTTGAATCAGATACCTCGCGAAAAGGGAAAGTTTTACTGGGCGCAAGCCGGCACGGCCATTGCATCAGGCGCAAAAATGTTTTATGTGGCCATGTTTGATGAGATGGACGAGGGCACGGCCATTTTCAAGTGTGCCAACAACCTCCCCGCCGGCCTGAAACTTTGTGACTTTGAAGGTCTGCCAACGGATCAATATCTCTGGCTTACTGGCAAGGCTGGACAAATGTTGCGTGGAGAAATCCCTTTTTCAAAAGAACTGCCAGTCCGGGTTTCGAACGTTTCCAACCAGTGAAAATCATGAAAAAAGCCGTCCTCTCATTTCTGGTGCTTGGATCTCTCTTGTGGCCGGGCATGGCGCAGGCGCAAGTGGACTACGTTGATCCCGCCATTGGCGGACAAGGCTTCCTGCTGGAACCAACCCGGCCCACGGTCCATCTGCCCAACAGCATGGTGCGCGTGTATCCCGTGAGAAAAGATCAGTTGGATGATCAGATCCGTTCGTTTCCTTTGACCATCATTTCGCACCGCTTGGGTGAACTATTCTGGTTGATGCCGTGTGACGGAACGCCGGACGCGGGTGCTTGGAATCATCCGGCAGCTTACGATCAGGAAAAACTGACGCCTTATTATTTATCAACGCGCTTTGACGATTCGCTGATCCAGACTGAATTCACGGCGACGGAACGTTGCGGTTATTTTCGATTCTCCTTTCCTTCGGGCAAGCCGACGGTATTGCTGGCAAACCGCATGGCGGGGGAACTGGCCGGCAGCAGTAATGGGATCACGGGCATGGAACGTTTCCACGATATGCAGGTGTTCGTCCAGGGCGAATTCAGTGCGCCCGTCAAGATTCAGTCCAGCGTTGAAGGTGATAGAACGCGGCTGGTCATCTTCGGTCAGGCTGGAAAAAATGTTTTGGAATTCCGCTATGGCGTTTCATTCATCAGCGTTGAACAAGCGCGAAAAAACCTGGAAAGGGAAATTGAAACGCGGTCTTTTGAACAAGTGAAACGCAACGCACGCGGCCGTTGGGAAAAAGTGCTGGGTCAGGTTAAAGTCGAAGGCGGTACGGAAGCGCAGCGCCGGGTTTTCTACACCGCTTTGTATCGTTGCTATGAGCGGATGGTCAACATCACCGAAGATGGCAAATATTACAGCGCCTTTGACCATCAAGTGCATCAGGACGCGCGTCCGTTCTATGTGGACAACTGGCTGTGGGATACCTACCGGGCGTTGCAGCCGCTGCAAACCCTGTTGAATCCAGAAATGCAGGCGGACCAGATCCAATCCTACGTTCGCATGTACGAACAGTCGGGTTGGATGCCGTCCTTTGCCGTGTTATGGGGTGATTATCCCTGCATGACCGGCAATCATGCCGCTGCCTGGATGGCGGATGCGTGGTTCAAGGGCGTCCAAAACTTTGATGTCAAAACCGCTTATGCCGGCGTGCGAAAAAATTCCGTCGAGGCCACGATTCTGCCGTGGCGCAACGGACCACAAACTTCCTTGGACAAATTTTATGCCGATCACGGATACCTCCCCGCCCTGCGACCCGGCGAAACGGAAACCGTCGCCGAAGTCCATCCCTTCGAACGGCGGCAATCCGTCGCCGTCACGCTGGCGCAAAGTTATGATGACTGGTGCATTGCGCAGTTGGCGCGCGCCAGCGGCAATGATGCGGACTATCCGTTCTTTCTGAAGCGCGCGGGCAATTACAAGAATGTTTTCCGGCAGGACAAAAATTCCGTGTGGCCAAAGGACGCTGAAGGCAACTGGATTGAACCGTTTGACCCAAAATTCTCCGGCGGCATGGGTGGACGGGATTACACCACCGAGAACAACGCCTATACCTACGACTGGGATGTGCAACATGACCTGGACGGCCTGTTTGAATTGATGGGGGGCCGGACAAAAGCTGAAGCGAAGCTGGATCAACTTTTTCGCGAGGGACTTGATCGGAGCAAGTATGAATTCTGGTCTAAATTCCCCGATGCCAGCGGACTCGTCGGACAATTCTCCATGGGCAACGAACCCAGCTTCGCCATTCCTTACATCTACAATCACCTCGGGGCGCCGTGGAAAACCCAGAAGCGCGTGCGCATGCTTTTGGACACCTGGTTCACAGACACACTTCTCGGCATTCCCGGTGATGAAGACGGCGGCGGCATGAGTGCGTTTGTCGTTTTTTCCATGATCGGTTTATATCCGGTCACACCCGGCGTGCCGGTGTATGACCTCACCAGCCCGGTTTTTGACCGCGCCACCATCCGGCTGCACAATGGCAAAACTTTTTCCATCGTTTGCCGGAACAATTCCCCGGACAACAAATACATCCAAAGCATAAAGCTGAATGGCCAATCACAGTCGCACGTCTGGATCAAGCACGCCGACGTTCTCAAGGGTGGCATATTGGAACTACAGTTGGGGAACACGCCAAACACAGCGCTCGGAAGCAACCCGGTGGATTTGCCGCCGTCAGCCATGGCGCTGGATCCACGAGCTTTTGCACCTGAAAAGCTCTAGGACTTTTATGCCAGACGCACTTTCAATGAAAATCCATGCCAAAAAGAACGGGGCGTTCACTCTGATCCAACCAAGGAGTATTCGATGAGTAATTGATTGGCAAGGTTCGCGGAATGGCAAGTGCTTGACGTGCGCACAAAAACATCTGATTCTATTGGCGTTCGTTAGTTACGGGGCGGTACGTCTCTGGCGGCAATGTGGTATTAGTGAAGTAGTAAGTTTTGGAAAAACTCCCTGCTCTTTTTCGAGCCCCGCCACCGGTACCAACTTTGAGTCCTGGCATCTGGGGGTTGAGTCGAACCCGATTGAAACGCCCAACAAACCGAAAACTTCATGAACTCCCGGTGTCTCTTCCCCGTTGCCGCCTCCTGAATCAGCGCATGAAAGAAATAAACAGCCCGGCGCGATGCCTGGGCGTCATCATTTTGGCAGCCGGCAGTTCCAGCCGCATGGGACGGCCCAAGCTGCTTCTTCCATGGGGCAAGACTTCGGTACTGGGACAGCAAATTCAAAGCTGGCAGGAATTGGGTGCCCGGCAGGTCGCCGTGGTTTGGGCGGAAGGAGACGAATTAATGCGAATGGAGCTGGATCGTTTGAACTTCCCGGTCTCCAACCACATTCAGAACCCGCACCCCGAACAAGGAATGTTCGGCTCGATTCGTTGCGCGGCGCAGTGGCTGGGTTGGTCCGCAGGATTGACGCATTGGGCGATAACATTGGGCGACCAGCCCCACCTGCAATTGGAAACCCTGCGGGCGTTGCTTCAATTCAGCGCGACGCAACCCGACCGGGTCTGCCAGCCGCGCAATCTCGGCCATTTGCGTCACCCGGTGATTTTGCCGAAGGAAATTTTCCGGCAACTCGCCCAAACCAGCGCGCCCACGCTCAAGGAGTTTTTGAAAACAATTTCCGGAGAAATCGTGGGGTGCGACCTTGACGACCAGGGCTTGGATTTGGACCTGGACACGCCGGCGGATTACGAACGGGCCGTCGCGCTTTATCTCAAGGCGAGGTAAAAAGCGTTTCTTTGCTTTGCAAAAATCGGCACGGCTGCTAATCAATGCTGTTGCCACGCAAAATCAGCTTTTAACGAAGTAATCGATCAAGAAAAATCACCGGACTCAAATTGAAGCATCCCGTGCCATGAAACATTCCGCACTCTTCACCATCCTCGCGCTTCCGATTGCATTAACCATTGTGTCCATGACGGGTTGCGGGGATGACGTCCGTCGGTTCCAGCCTTCAGTGGCGCCAGCCGGTTCAACTGGGAACGTGAAAACGGATCCCGTTCCCGTCGCCGCTGTGCCGGTTCTAGCACCGGATCTCGCGACCAATCCTCCACCCGTCGCCCGGGTGCTCAATCCGAATTTGCCGGTCCTTTTCATCGCCGGCGATTCGACCGCCGCTCGTGGAGCTGGCGAGGCGCAGCAAGGTTGGGCCGTGCCGTTTGCTGACTACTTTGACCCGACGAAAGTCAACGTCGCCAATCGCGCGCGTGGCGGTCGCAGCAGCCGCACGTTTGTCACCGAAGGCTTGTGGGATCAGTTGCTGGCCAATGTGAAGTCCGGCGACATCGTGCTGATTCAGTTCGGTCACAACGATGCCGGTGCGATCAACGACGCCTCCCGCGCGCGCGGTTCGTTGCGCGGAATCGGCGACGAGACTGAGGAGATTGACAACCTGCTGACGAAGAAGCACGAGGTCGTCCACACGTTCGGCTGGTATATCAACAAGATGATAGCGGAGACGAAGGCGAAAGGCGCAACGCCCATCGTGCTTTCATTGACCATTCGCGACATCTGGAAGGACGGCAAAGTGGAACGCGGTTCGGGACGTTTCAGCCAGTGGTCTGCCGAAGTCGCTGGTAGCAACGGTGTTCAATTTGTTGACGTGATGAACATGGTCGCGGACAAATTCGATCCGCTCGGTCAGGAAAAAGTTCATGCGCTTTATCCGCGCGACCAGACGCACTTCAACGCCATCGGCGCTGACATTCATGCCGCCACCGTGGTGTGCGGCCTCAAGAGCCTTCGTTCAAATCCGGTGCGGCGGCTTCTTTCCGCCAAGGGCGAGGCGGTTGAAGTTGACCGTTCCGCTTCGCTCAATTTGCCAAGACCCGCGAATCCCTCGCTGGCGTCGCTTTTTCTCATCGGCGATTCCACCGTGCGCAACGGACATGGAGACGGCGCGGGCGGCCAGTGGGGCTGGGGCGATTTCGTCGGCAAGTATTTCGATTCGGAAAAACTCAACATCGTCAACCGCGCCGTCGGCGGCACGAGCAGCCGCACCTATTTTTCAGGACAATGGCCGCGCGTCCTTGTGATGCTGAAGAAAGGCGACTTCGTGATGATGCAATTCGGCCATAACGACAATGGTTCGCCCGCCGCGGGCCGCACCTCGATCAAAGGCATCGGCGAGGAAACGCTGAAAGTTGACAATCCCACGAACAATCAACACGAAGTCGTTTACACGTTCGGCGGATATTTGCGGAAATATATCGCCGACACGCGCGCGCAGGGCGCGACGCCGATTGTATGCTCGCTCATTCCCCGAAAAATCTGGAAGGACGGGAAAATTACCCGCAACAAGGAAAGCCACGCGGGTTGGGCGGAACAAGTCGCCAGGGCGGAAGGTGTCGCGTTTGTTGACCTCAACGAAATCATCGCCAGCCGTTACGACGAACTCGGGCCTCAGAAAGTCGAGCCGCTTTTTGGCGACGAGCACACGCACACCAGCGCTGCCGGCGCGGAGTTGAATGCTCACTGTGTAATCGCCGGCCTGAAGATGCTCGAAGAGAATCCGCTGGAACCCTATTTGCGACCGGAATAGCTAAGTTGAATCAAATGAACGACCTGAAGACCACGGCCGCCGCCAAGTTGAATGCCTTGCTTCCTGCCATCCTTCCGGCTTCGCGTTGCTCCCCCGTGACCGCCAACCACGCTTCGGTTCCGACCATCGGCAAAATTCAAGCAAACAGCTCGTGACGTGATTGATGCCCTGAATCTTTTTGAGCTGGAGAAGCTGGCAATGGAAAAATTGCCGCAGTCCGCGCACGACTACTTCGCCAGCGGCGCGTGGGATGAGGTCACGCTCCGCGAGAATCGCGCGGCCTTTGAGCGGATCAAAGTCCATTACCGCGTGCTGGTGGACGTGAGCCGGCGCGATTTGTCCACAAGGTTGTTCGGGCAGGGGATTTCGATGCCGATTCTCATCGCCCCGACGGCCTTCCACAAACTGGCGCATCCGGACGGAGAACTGGCGGCGGTGCGGGCGGCGGGCACGGCGGGAACGATCATGGTCTTGAGCTGCCTTGCGACCACGCGGGTCGAGGACGTGGTGAATGCGGCGAGTGGTCCGGTCTGGTTTCAACTTTACATCAACAAGGACCGCGGCTTCACGCGTGACCTGGTGGCGCGGGTCGCGGCGGCGGGTTGCCAGGCATTGATGCTGACCGTGGACACGCCGGAATGGGGGCGGCGCGAGCGTGACGTGCGGAATAAATTTCATCTGCCGCCGGGACTTGCCGCCGTAAACCTGCTGCCGTCCAACGAACGGGGCGAAGTCATCGGACAAAGCGGCGCGGGCATGGGCCACGCCTTTGCCTGGATGCTCGACGCATCGGTGACCTGGAAGGATGTGGAGTGGCTGCGCTCTTTTACGAAATTGCCTGTGATTCTTAAAGGAGTCTGCCGCGCGGATGACGCCAAGCGTGCCGTGGAGAGCGGCGCCAGCGGAATCGTCGTGTCCAATCACGGAGGCCGGCAGATGGACACCGCGCCGGCGACGATTGACGTTTTGTCACGGTGCGCTGAGGCGGTAGGCGGTCGCGTGCCGATTCTCATGGACGGCGGCGTGCGGCGCGGTCTCGATGTGCTGAAAGCCATTGCGTTGGGCGCGACGGCGGTGCAAGTGGGCAGGCCGGTTTTATGGGGGCTGGCCGCAGGCGGGCAGGAAGGGGTCGAATTCGCGCTGGGCTTGTTGCGCCAGGAATTGGACCTTACGATGGCACTGGCCGGTTGCCCGGACCTAAAAGCCATTACGCGCGATTTGATCACGGTCTGACATGGCAATTCCGAATAATTCTGTCTGCACTGCTTCAACTGGCTCTTTCTTCCGACGAACGACCAAGCCAATAACCGAAGCGAAATGAACCTGGATCAATTTGGACCAATTCAAGGGACTGAATCGCTTGCTTATTTTTTGGAACATTTTCCTTGCCTAATCCTCACACTCATAATAGTGATGAATCACAGCCTGATTCGGATCAAAAACATAACGAGCCGGAATAAACTTGAAAGGACATGCCATGAATAAAAACCCAGAATTGATCTCCATCCGTTTTATCCTTGCGTTGGCCGCAGGATTGGCCGCATCCAACATTTCCAGCCATGCTCAGAGCGGCACGGCTTCACTGTCCGGTGTGCCGGCAACGGGTGGTTTTAATTACACCCTGACGCTAGACAATACGGGTGCCACTGTTTTCAATAGCTTTTGGTATGGCTGGACCACGAGTGGCAACAACCTGCCTTCAGTCCCAAGCGGCGCGACGAATAATCTTGGCTGGGGCAATTTAGTGTCCGGCAATTCAATCATGTGGATAAACAGCACCGGCACCGCACTGGCATCGGGCCATTCGGGGGTTTTTGGCTTTTTTAGCACCTCTACACCAACGCAAATGACCGCAGGAATAGCTGGGGAATCTGTTGCTTACGTTAACGGGATTGATTTCAGCCAGGGCGTACCTGGTGACAGTACTGGGATAATTACTCCGAGTCTGGTTGCGCCCGAACCTTCTTCGTTCGCTCTGCTTATATCCGGGTCGCTCGGCTTGTGGGCTGCGGGTTGGCGAAAGCTGCGCACCTAAAAAATTGGACGACTCCGATCCGTGCAGGGTTTGCCTGGATTAGGAATGTGCGATTGTCTCCGGCGGAAGATTCTTCAGCCGTTTCAGTTTGCCGCCGCAATAAATGACGCGAGTGTCGGGACGGAAGACGGGCGTATCTGCGAAATGCTGCGATTCATTTCGCCACGGGTTTCAATTCCACCGTGCGCAGTTGCATCAACTCTCCCTTCTTCAATTCCACCGGCGCAACCTTGATCTCGCTGGAACCTGACTTGAGCGAAAGCCGACCAAGAGCAACCGTGCGAATCGTGCCGGCCTGCACGGTCTCCTGGAGTCGTTGATCGCCCACCGCAAGCGCGAACGTGTTGCCCGCTGAATCTGGCTCCGCGTCGTAGGTCGCCGAAACGTCAAACGCGGCGTCGCCATTGAGACGCACCGGCCAGGAAACGAATTCGTCGGCTTTCGTCCAGCCGGTGATATGCGCGTCGCGGGTCTTTCCCGGACCGAAACGAAGCCCTTTCCCGTGAAGCTGCGCGTCGAACACCCGCAATGCCTCGGTCGCGAAGGAAGGTTGAAGCAGCCGGGCTGTGTCGGTCACGATGTCGCCATCACATTCCAGTACGACGACGGAATCCGCGGCGTCCGGCGCGTTGGTGGGAACATCAATGCACACCTCGAGTGGGTTCAGGCGGGAAACGTGGTTAGACGAAAGATGTTTTACAATCTTTCCCATGAAGTCATTCGACAAATAGGCACGCTTTACTTCCGATTTCAGCCCGCCCACAACAAGTTGCCCATTAGTCGGCCAATTGAAAACGTGCAGGTAAAGCGTGTTGCCCTTGCGCGTGGATTCACCCCAAGTCTGCACTTGCAACGGCGTGCGGTCGCAGCCGCGAATGGATTCGCCGTTCACTTTCCACCAGTTGGCAATGCCTTTGAGAATCGCGATGTCCTTCGGATCCATCTGGCCATTACCCATCGGCCCGATGTTCATGAGAATGTTCCCGCCACGAGCGGTGGCCTTGGCGAGAATCTGGATGAAGTGCGACGCCGGCTTGTGCGAGTCATCAAACTTGTTCCAGCCATAGGACTCATTCGTCGTCGGGATGCCCTCCCAATCGCCTTCGTGGGGCGAGAACTCAGCGGGACGATCGGCGGTGGAATCGTAATCGCCCCAGCCCCGGACGATGCGGCCGTTGATGACCACGCGCGAACTCGCGGCCCGCACCGCCTTCATGATGCGGTAATTCTCCGACGGCGGAAGTTTGCCGGGCGTGTCGAACCAGAAAATGTCCGGGTCATAATTCCGGATCAACTCCTGCAACTGCGGGATGGATTTCTCGTCCACGTATTTGCGCGCCTGAGTCACGAACTCCGGCGTGGTTTCCCACCAGTCCGTGCCGCCGATCTTCTTGTCGCCGCCGGGATTGTTGCAATCCCAATCGTTGCCCGGCGCATTGGAGTTGCCCCAATCGAACGCGTGCGAATAGTAGAAAACGAACTTGACGCCATATTTTTTGCACGCGGCGCGCAAATCCGCCATCGGGTCGTGATGCCACAGCGTCGCGTCCACGACGTTGTAATCATTCACCTTCGTCGGCCACATCGCAAAACCGTCGTGATGCTTGGACGTGATGACAAAATATCCCATGCCCGCTTCCTTTGCCGTGCGAATCCATTCGTCGGCATTGAAATTCGTCGGATTAAAACTGCCCGCGACTTCGGCGCGATATTCCGGGATGGGAATTTTCAATACGCGCTGGATGTGCTCGGCGTAACCGCCGCCCGGGCGGCCCTTGTATTCGTTGCCGAGACCGGAGTAAACACCCCAATGCACGAACATGCCGAACCGCGCCTCACGCCACCATTGAAGCCGCGTGTTGCGCGTCTTCATGGATTCGTTCCACCATGCGGCTTCCGGGCTATCTTTCGATGGAAGATCAAATGATTCGGCGTGAAGCCAGATGTTTGCGCCGAGAGATACAACGGCCAATGCGAGCAAGAATTGCACTCGTGTAAACAAGTTGAGCATTTCAGGAGGATAGCAATCCCAGCCGGGTGATTCAACTCGCCATAGCCCGCCCTGCCTGTGTCCGGTCTGCGCTTTCGTTTTCATTCGCCTGCCGTTCATTCCTCTGCCATTCCGAATTTGGCAGCGGAATGATCGGCAGGGGAATAATACGAGCAGTTCCAAAGCGGCGCTGAAGCCGCCGCACTCCATACGCGACCGCGAGTATCCGGCCTCATCGCGTTTTCACGGTTGTTGAATCTTCAACTCGCCTAGGATTTTCAAAACCACAGTGGAGGAAATTTTATCCGGCGCGGCAGCGGGAACTTCCACAACGACCCCCGCATCAGTTACGGACGTTTTGAGTTTCTTTCCATTGGCCAGCAACGAAGCCGACGTGACCTTGTTTTTCAAACCCGGCACGACCAGCCTGCCGTCATTCGGCCAGTCGAACACGTGCAGGTAAAGCGTGGCACTGCTCCTGGCGAGCTTCTTCGTGCAGCGGCCCCAAGCCAGGTGTTCGAATGGACTGGCCGTCGTGCCGTAAATGGCTTCGCCGTTTGCCTTCATCCACGCCCCGACTTCCCGCAGCCGCTCCACGGATGGATCGGGAATCACTCCTTCGCTCGTCGGGCCGACGTTGAGCAGATAATTTCCGCCTTTGCTGGCAATGTCCACGAGATTGTGAATCAGCGTTTCGGTCGGTTTCCAATCATGGTCGTAAGACCGGAAACCCCAGGTGCGATTCATGGTCATGCAAGCTTCCCAATCCTTTCCGGGAATGCCGGTGGCGGGAATCGTCTGTTCCGGTGTGGAGAAATCGCCGGTGGATTTTTTGGAATCGAGACGATTATTGACGACCATCTTCGGTTGCAACTTGAGCAGCGGGAGGATTTTTTCCGCGCGCTCGCTGTTCATGCCCACCGGCGTGTCAAACCACAGTTCAGCCACGTCGCCATAATTGGAAAGAATTTCCTTCAACTGCGGCACGGCGACTTGGTCCATGTAAGCGTCCATGCTGCCTTGTTGCGCCGCATCCCAATGGTTTTGCCTGTCAATGAAAGGTTGCCCGGTGCGGCTGCCCGCCGCCGCGCCGCCGGGATGATTCCAGTCCTGCGCCTGCGAATAATAAAAACCCAGCTTGATGCCTTCCTTCTTGCACGCCGCGGCCAGCTCCTTGAGCGGGTCGCGCTTGAACGGCGTGGCGTCGTAGATGTTGAATGGATCGGCCTGGGAATGAAACATCGCAAAACCGTCGTGATGCTTGGCGGTGATGACAATGTACTTCATGCCCGCGTTCTTCGCGATTTTCACCCACTCCTCGGCGTTGAACTTGACCGGGTTGAACTGCGCGGTGAATTGTTGGTAGTCGGCGACGGGAATCCGGCCACGGTTCATGATCCACTCCGCGCCGCTGGACGTTACGCGGGTACCATTCCAAACACCGGCGGGCACGGAATACACGCCCCAATGAATGAACATCCCGAACCGCGCCGCGCGCCACCACTTCATGCGCTGATCATGGGTCGGGCCATATTCCTTCTGCCAGGCCAACAGTTCCGGGGTGGGCGCATTGGTGTCCAAACTGGCGGCCGGTTCGGCGGCGTTCAAGGGCCGGCAGAGGGCAGCGAGCGACGCGACGATGGCGAGCAAACCGCAACGTTGAGTCAAAGAGACCGGGATAAAATTCATTTCTATGATTTTGTTTGGACAGAAAGCTACGCCAAAACCGCCTCCACTGGCCATTGAACGTTTGTTCGGCGGAAGAGGGCGCCACTTTTATGCGCGATGGATTTTTTTCGGCGAGGTGAGCGACCGCCAACTCGCGGCGTGAGCCCCGTAAAGGGGCGTGGCCCCACGGGGCTGGACGCCCGCGAAGCGGAACTGACCGCGCCCACCGGCTTTGGCCCCAGTGATCTTTAGCCGGACGCCACGTCTGAGCTGCCAAGCGACCACGTTTCGCGAAGCGAACAGTCCCTTTGGGGCACCCTTCCGGTCGAGGCTTGGGAAGCCACAATCAAGACGGAGCACCTCGTTCTGCGGACGCAAAAACGGAAAAGAAATCTTTTCCGGCAGGAAATCTTTTGCCTATTGACCTCGCGGGCTTAATAGGGGTTAGGGCGCGGTCTTTGCTTCGTATCCATACTTTCTTGCGATCTTTTGGATCGTCCTGAACTCTAGTCCCTCAGCAAGTGTGATTTTTTAGCTCGCGGGTAAGAAAAAGCTCGAAATGGCCGTCTTTATTGATTGCAATACGTTTGTTAAAGCACGACAACAATCAACAAAAGGCCATTTCGAGTGAATAGAAGCTACCGCAAGATTCTTCGCAACCGCAAGCAAAGAATCGCCCGTCGTCTCCAGCCCAAAAACTGGGAGGATCAATCCCGGCCGATGCTCGCTGCCAGCAAC
>OCZU010001065.1_pt1 | contig 18477 bp, 16 predicted proteins | sample 1539001 | NCBI WGS metagenome assembly OCZU01 (sample SAMEA3539306, study PRJEB22396) | soil metagenome | biome: tundra; feature: field; material: soil | place: USA | collected 2010-05 | depth 0.15 m | reverse complement strand
ACTGCACTGGGTGCTTGCGACGCCACATGGCCAGTTATGTCAACAGTGCTGCTGCGGCGCAATGCGCTCGCAGGAGCCCGCAACATCTGCGTGCTTGGTGAGGCCGCAGCGTCCGACCCGTTGCCTTGCTAAGTGCCGGCGCCGCCTGTTGACTGCTGCGGCCTATATGTTTTACTGGGGGTGGCGCCAGTAGTCCGCGCGTAGTGCGTTCCGATCGGCGCAGGATTTCATGAGCCTGTCATCCGGATGTTCGGGGTACCCAAGCGATGTCAGATGCGGCCGCTTACCATGTTTCGCTCAGCACCCCCTCCGGGTCCGCCATGGGAAATTGCGCATACGCGCTTTGCCCAAATAACCCTCCCGTGCGCGGAACAAATATGGCCGTGCGCAAGTCAAAAATAGTGTCGAAACACGTTACCGCTGCGTTGAGTATGCGGTGATGAGCGCTGAATCATTTATCCGTCAGCGCCGATCAGCAAGTGGGTGATCCCGTGAAGAATCAAGCGACCAACCGGCCTCTGGCGATCATGCTTGTGGCTTGCCTGGTGACTTTTGGGTGGAGCGGAGTCGCTTTGGCTCAAGGCGGCGGCGGGCACGGAGGCGGTGGCGGCGGCGGTGGGCACGGAGGCGGCGGCGGCCATGGCGGCGGTGGACACGGTGGTGGCGGACACTTTGCCGGCGGCCGAGGCGGCTACGGCGGCTATCACGGCGGTGGTGGCTATGGCGGTCGCGGCGGGTATGGTGGCTATGGCGGTCGCGGCGGGTATGGTGGCTGGGGTTGGCGCGGAGGCTACGGCGGCTGGGGTTGGGGTTGGGGCGGCCTTGGGCTCGGACTGTATTTCGCGACCCTCCCGTACTACTACTCGACGTATTGGGACGCCGGCATTCCTTACTATTATGCCGACGACAATTATTATTCATGGGACAGCAGTGTCGGTCAGTACAAAACCGTCTCACCGCCGCCCGAGGTTCAACACCAGGCGGAAATGCAGTCTCCCAATCTGATTGCGTATCCAAAGAACGGTCAAACCGACGCGCAGCAGGCGACCGACAAATCAGAGTGCAGCGCATGGGCTTCGACTCAGAGCGGCTTTGACCCAGCTCAGGCCGCGGCCGGCCAAGCTTCGACCGCTCCTTCGACTAACAATCGTACGGATTATATGCGGGCGCAAGCAGCGTGTTTGATGGGCCGCGGCTACAGCGTGCAATAGCGTTGTCGCGAAGCGGCTGGCCTATCCAAATCACTGCCGCTGCGTAACATCAACATCTCTTCGGTGCGCCGGCGCACTGATGCATGTGGCGACCTGCCATAGAGTCGCAATTCGATGAGGCGTGGCTGTGCGAACACTCGCACCGTCGGCGATAGGTATCGCTGTCGGACACACCTGCCAAGGCCGCCAATCCCGCGGTGTCGGCGCCAAAACCCGTCAAGCCGATTGAGCGCGTCGAGGATTGTGCGAAGGCCTCGCAGAGTGCATACCGGCGGAATTATGAAGCAAGCAGTTGAGAAGATCGGTCAGTGCAGCGGCGATTCGTTGGTTGCCGCGTTTGCCGCCGACTGGAGCGGATGCGACGTTACCCCAGTGTCGGCATCCTTTGTTAGTGACATTCTTTACCTCCCAAGCTGTCATTTGTACCTTTCAATCTGTCACTAGCGACGGAAAATTCGTGAGCCGCTGCTGTATGAACCTGAATAATTAGGTGAACCATTGATGGATCCGCGCTCCTCCGCGCGAGCTGCCCGTGGCACTAGTGAGAGTACAACTCACTAGGCAGATAGATGACACGTGCATACCGCAACGGTGTCAATATGCGGTGCAATTTCTCGCAGACTTCTCGTGTGTTACGACGTTCTTGCGGGTATGGAACCGTCATAATTTTTGTGGTCAGAAACAGCTATGAAGGATGCCGACAACTATGTTGAGTCTCCAGTCTTAAATCCTTAGCGAGAACTACCGGAGCCCGGCGAGTCGCGGGTGACCGGTGTCCGGCCCTCCCGAGGAATCTCTGTTTTTTGCAAGGTAGGTAAGTAATCCGATGGTGGCAATGTTGTCATATCGGCGGCACTTAGAACGCCGATGTCGACGTTGGGTGTAAAGTGTCTAATCCGGCCTGGATCCCGCTCGAGCGCAGTGCGGACATTCGGTTCGCGGGGTGCATACATGATGGCCTCCTCATATGAGTGAATCATTTGACTCGGGGACCGAAATCCCCAAACGCGAAAGTACCGAGGCTTATACCCCGAGTCAGTTCGCTATCGCACAGAGAGAAAGTTGCGCTCGTCCGGTTGCAGCCGGTTAATTCTTTCCCGTGGACGACCGCTATTGCCCGGGAGAGCCGGCTGAGCTTCCCGTGAGCCGCCACCCTCTCCAAGTCCCTACACCTCGGTCTGTTCCGCCATTTCAAGTGCGTCATCGACCTCGATCCCTAGGTATCTCATTGTGCTTTCTTGTCTATGAATGACCAAGCAGCAACTGCACCACGCGTGGGTTATCGAGAGGCCGCCCAGTATTCAAGCGCGGCTCGGAGTCTGTCGAAGTCATCATAATGATCACCTATGGCCAGCTACGGTTTGCAACTTGTGCCAGGGTCGCTTATCGGGCAACAGCCTCTGCGAGTGAGGCCGTGCAGCAGTGCGGCCGCTTGGAGATTGACGTCGTTTGGCACGAGCTTGACCCTTCGTTGCTCGCCCAACCCGAAATTTTCCAACGCGTCCGCGAACGTTCCGATGGACAATAGCATCAGGACAACAACCCATGAAGCTGCCAAATCCAAAAAGCGATTCCGGGGAAAGGGACATCTTGACGACACGCATTATCGGTCTGGGTGCCTCCGCGGGGGGCCTTGAACCCCTGGAACAGTTCCTCGCTCATGTGCCAGCGGCGAGCGCGCTTGCGTATATCGTCGTGCAGCATCTCGACCCGACGCATAAGGCGATGCTGACCGAGATCCTGCAGCGCGCAACGCCCATGCCGGTACGGGAAGTCGCGGCGTCGATGCGCGTGGAACCCAATGCCGTCTATGTGATTCCGCCCAATACCGAACTTACCGTGATGAACGGTGAACTGCGCCTCGCCGAGCCGAGCGAGCCGCGCGGTATGCGCTTGCCCGTCGACGTCCTGTTCTGCTCCCTCGCTCGGGATCCGGCGGACTGCGCCATCGGAGTCGTCTTGTCGGGCATGGGGTCGGACGGGACGCTCGGTCTGCAGGCCATCAAGGCGCAAGGCGGTCTGACCGTCGCACAGGACCCTAACTCGGCGCAGTTTGATTCCATGCCCAAGAGCGCCATTGGGGCCGGGGCTGCGGACATTGTGGGGCTCCCGGCCGATCTGCCGCGACGTATTTTGATCGTCACATCCGCACAACCTAACGCAAACATTGCGGCGCGCGATGCGAAGGACGCTGCGACGATCGCCTTGGACTCCATCCTCGATTTGCTGCGTGCGCGCAGCAACCACGATCTGACGCTCTATAAGCCGAGCACCTTGCGGCGTCGCATCGAACGGCGCATGTCCATACACGGCGTCAAAACGATGGCCGAATACGCGGCCTTGTTGCTCGCCAATGCGTCGGAACTCGACCTGCTATTCAAGGAGCTGCTGATCGGGGTCACGAGCTTCTTCCGCGATCCCGAGGTTTGAGATCAACTCAAAACCGTCGTGCTGCCGGCGTTGTTCGCTCGGAGCGAACCCGGACAGCGGTTCCGTGGCTGGGTCGCCGGGTGCTCCACCGGTGAGGAGGCTTTCTCACTCGCCATCGTCTTCATGGAGGCGCTAGGTCAACTACCGGGTCCGCCCGCACCGACGCTTCAGATCTTTGCCACGGACCTCAGTGCGGACGCCGTCGCATTCGCCCGGCGAGGACACTACTCCGCCACGATAACCGCCGAGGTCAGCCCGGAGCGCCTGGCCCGGTTCTTCCGCACTCAGGAAGACGGCTACGTCGTCGACACGCGTATCCGCGAAATGGTGCTGTTCGCCCAGCATGATGTGATCATGGATGCGCCATTCACCCGGCTCGATCTGCTCTCGTGTCGCAATCTCTTGATTTACTTCAACGCGACGCTTCAGAAACGTCTGCTGCCGCTGTTTCATTACAGCTTGCGTCCGGGCGGCATACTGATACTCGGCGGATCGGAGACGGTCGGATCGGCACAGGGTCTATTTCCGGTGCTGTCTTCGAAGTCGAGAATTTATCGACGCGGGGTCGATGCGGTTGCGATCGGTGCAGTGGATTTCCCGGTCTATCAACGCTCGTCAGCGCATGCGCCTGCGCAGGAGTTGCCGTGCAGGCTCTCGCCGACCAGTTGCTGTTGCAGAACTTTTCCCCACCGGCCGTCATGGTGAACGAACTCGGCGATATTCTCTACGTCAGCGGACACACGGGAGAGTATCTCGAGCCCGCGGCGGGTAAGGCCAACTGGAATATTCATGTGATGGCCCGACCAGCGATCCGCACACAGCTGGCGGTCGCCCTGCGGCAGGCCGTCAAAGGGCGCATCTCGGTCGAGGTGCACGGTCTTCGCATGGATGGAAATTCGACCCGCCGGCTCGAGCTCACCGTCGAGGCCGTCGAAGATCCGAAGGCGCTCGAGGGCATGGTGATGATTATATTTCGCGAGGTCGCGGCTCCGCCGGCCGGCAAGTCGCGGCGAAAGGCGCCGGCCAGCGCAATCGATCCGGCCATCGGCGCAGAACTCGTGAACTCCCAGGAAGAAATCAAGTCGTTGCGCGAGGCAATGCGCGCCTCGGAGGAGGAACGGCAGGCGGCGATCGAAGAGCTGCAATCGACGAACGAGGAGTTGCAGTCCGCGAACGAAGAACTCACGACCTCCAAAGAAGAAGGCCAGTCGATGAACGAGGAGTTACAGACGATCAATGCCGAACTGCAATCCAAGCTCGATGACCTAGCGCTCGCACAGAGCGACATGCAGAACCTGCTCAACAGCACCGACATCGCCACGCTGTTCCTTGACAAGGACCTGAACGTGCGGCGTTTCACCGACCAGATCAAACGCATCATCAATCTGCGGGAGGCCGATATCGGGCGCCCGCTCAGCGGCCTCACGACCACGTTGAACTATCCTGAACTGCACACCGACGCGAAGAATACATTGCGAACGCTCGCGTTCAGCGAGAAGGAGATCTCGACGACCGATGCGCACTGGTTCAAGATTCGCATCATGCCCTACCGCACGGTGGCCAACGTGATCCAGGGCGCGGTGATCACCTTCGTCGACATCACTGCGGCCAAGGAACTCGAGTCCCGACTGCGTAAGGCATAGAGGAGTAGGCTGTGGAGCATCAGATCGTGACCCCGTCACGCCAACTTTGAGGTAGCTTCATGACGGGAAATCCCAACGATCCGCGCGAGCGGGCCGATCTTCGTTCTCGGGCACTTGCCCACTTGACCGAACCCGGCGCTCAGCCTCGGGTGCGGACGGACGCATCGGCCGCCCTTGGAGTGCTCTACGAACTCGCCTCCTCGCCGTCGACTGCCCCCAACGCGCTGGCTTTGCTGCATGGGCTTCAGGTCCATCAAGTGGAAGTTGACCTGCAAGATGAGGAGCTGCGCCGTTCGCGCGTTGAGCTCGAGACAGCGCTCAATCGGCAGGTGCACCTTTACGATTCCGCGCCCGTCGCTTACTTCACGGTAGATCGCAACACAGTGCGGAGCGAACTCAATCTGCCGGGGGCAAGCCTGCTCGGATTCGACCGCGAGTTTCTGCTCGGCCGTTCGCTCGACAGTTTTCTGACTCCAGACAGCGTGCGGATGCTGCACGCGATGCTCGAGCGCGTGACCAAGGGCGCAGCGGAAGTCGCCGATCTACAGCTGCGGGGGCAGGACGGCCGGACCCGCCGCGTGCACGCGGCGGCTCGCCGGGATCCAGCGGGCGAATGTTTCCTGATCGCGTGGATCGAGGCCGCCGACGCGCAGCCGGCATCGGCCACCTGAGGTTCTCAGACAGGTCGTGTCCCTTTCCACGGGAGTTGCGGCAAAGCCACAGTATCAGCGCTCGCGGTAATCACCGCCCGCAGCCGGCGTTCCTGTAGCTGCTCGGGACCCTCGCCGCTCGAAAATCCTCATTTGGGCCTCGCGCTTCGGCCCGCGTTGCTGTTCGCGACCCGCGCTTTGCGGCAAGGCACACAAAACTGTAACCCGCAGTCTATACTCTGACAGCCGCACTGTTGTTTAGGCGCCCCAAAGTCCCCAATGCTTACCGTCCACGATCCCTCGGAGAATCAACTCCTCGCACGCCTCAATCCCGATGAGCAGGGGCGGCTCGTGCCGCACCTTGAGCTCATCGACATGCCGCTGGGCTCCGTGCTCTACGAGTCCGGCGCTACACTGCGTCAGGTTTACTTTCCGATCGATTGCATCGTCTCGCTTCTGTATGTGCTTGCGGACGGTGCCTCCGCCGAGATTGCCATGGTCGGCAACGAAGGTTTGATCGGCATTGCGGTTTTCATGGGGGGAGAAACGACCCCCAGCCGCGCGATCGCGCAGAGCGCGGGGCACGCCTATCGGCTCGCAGGTCAACGGCTCAAGGACGAATTCCATCGTAATGGCACGCTTCACGAGTTGTTTCTGCGCTATACCCAAGCCCTGATCACCGAGATGGCGCAGACCGCCGTCTGCAACCGCCATCATTCGCTCGAGCAGCAGCTTTGCCGTTGGCTATTGATGTCACTCGACCGCTTGTCTTCGAACAAGTTGAGCATGACCCAAGAACTGATCGCCGACATGCTGGGCGTGCGGCGTGAGGGAGTCACCGGCGCCGCGGGCAAGCTCCAGAGGCTCGGCATCATTCACTACCAGCGCGGACAGATCACGGTTCTTGACCGGACGAAGCTCGAAGCTCTCTGCTGCGAATGCTATGCCGTCGTCAAGAAGGAAATGGACCGCCTGATGCCCTATGTACAGCGCCGAGCGAGCGCCTCCGCGGCTGGATCCCGAGCGTCAGCCGGTCGCAATAGCCGCAGTTCAGTAACTTAGCGTGCGAGACTCTCATCGCCCGTCTCGGCATGATTTCAAGAAACGGAAATTTACGTAGTGCGCCGGGAGACCGGCATGGAGTAGATGGTGGAAGTCCATTACGGTGAAGGTCTAGCGAACCACACCGACCCCGAGTCATGCATCGGCGTCCGTAAGGTCGCGGGTGAAGCGTTGACAGGGGAGCGTGCAGGCCAGGTATTGAGCCGCGAAACTTTTCTCATCCAGGACGCCGACGTTGTTACGTAAACGGAAGGCAAAACGAACGGGAGCGGCATCGCAAGCGCCCGAACGGTCCTGCGTGGTCGCAGACCCTGGCATGCACGGACGCTCTATGCGCGGGAACCGGGAGATCTCCAGTTCGGCCATTCGCGTTCGTGAAGTGGTCCGCATCGGGAAGGCGAGGGGCCGAAGCCGATGGTGAACGAAGCGGAGAAGTCAGACCCTTTCACAGTAGCTGTGAAGCCGACGAACAACTCCGGGATGGATGCGGAGTCGGCGGAGCCAAGGGAAGGGGCCAAGGGGAACACGCCTGGTTATTCCTCCTCCTCCTCCTCCTCCTCCTCCTCCTCGTCTATGGAAAAGTTGATCAATTCCAGCGGCATTATGATTGTTTGCGAACTGTCTTCCTCCTCGAGGATAGGAACCTCCATGGTCCCCGATGTTTCGGCCGCCGCAGGCTGGGCAGCGTCTGGGATCCTCGGTATCGTCGGTGGAGGCGCTCTGTCTTGCGCAAGCGGAGGAATTTCCACGGCTTGGGTGGTCGGCGGCGGTGGGTGGAAGGGGTCTTGGCTTCGCAACCTGTGCAGCGCCAGTTCGGGCTCGATAGGCTCGCTGAAATAATAGCCCTGCCCGAAGTTGCAGCCCATTTTCCAGAGGACCGCCGCGGCCGCCTCGGCGTCGACGATCTCCGCAATCGCCGTGAGATTCAGACTGCGCACTATCTGTATCATCGCGGCAATCATCCTCGTGTTGGCTTGATGGGGGCCCTTGCGGATTACGAACGGGCAATCGATCTTGACGAAGTCGAATGGAAACAGCTGTAGATTGCTCAGCGATGAATAGCCGGTTCCAAAGTCATCGAGCATCAATTGGCACCCTAAGCCCTGGAGCCGATTGAGAGCCTCACGCGCCGCCCCGACATCGCCGGTGAGCGCCAGTTCTGTGAGCTCAAATTTGAGCGCCGATGGCGGCAGCTGAGTCTCCCGCAGAAGGGTTGCCAGGTATTCGCTGAGCCCTGGATCTCGCAACGCCGTCGGGGAAAGATTGATGCTGATATAGAACTTTTGATCGGCGGGTAAATGCCGGAGCCATACCCCAGCAAGCTTGACCACTTTGAGAATGATCCAGCGGGTTATCGGCACCATCAATCCGGCTTCTTCTGCAATGCGCAGGAACCTGTCCGGAGCGACCACGCCCTCTACCGGATGGCGCCAGCGCAGGAGCGCTTCGGCACCCACCATCTTGTAGGTTCGCAAATCGACAATCGGCTGGAACAGCAAGTACAGCTGGTGCTTTTCCAGTGCGACGTACAAGTCAGCCTCGAGGCTAACAAGATTGGCTGCCTGTCCGCCCATGTCTTGCGCGTAAACGACGATCTTTGTAGTGTCCTGATGCTTGGCGATCGACAGGGCGATGTCGGCCTCGCGCACGATATCCTCCGCGCGCTGTTGGCCTGAATCCACAATTGTGACGCCCATATGCGCCGCGATGATGAGTTGGTGTCGGCGCAGCTGAAAGGACGAGCGCAGTTGATCTTGAATGAGGCTGGCAGCGTCGAGGGCCGCTTCAGCCGAGGCCACGTCGAGGATCAGGAGCGCAAATTGATCGCCGCTCCAACGTGCAAGCGTCCCCTCGAATGCGGATGCGGATTTTTCAAAGCGGCGCGCGACCTGAACCATCAGCTCATCGCCGGCTGTATGACCCAGCGTGTCATTGATGAGTTTGAATCTGGCGATGTCGATGATGACGACCGCGATCCGCCGGCGGCGCTTTGCGCGCACGTCACGCAGTGCCCGGTCGAGCTGATCCATGAAATAGCGCCGGTTCGGCAGTCCGGTGAATGTATCGTGAAAGCGCGCATGGTCGTAGGTCTGCTGCAGATTCAGCCGCTGCTGTATTTCCGCAGCCAGCTGCTCATTGATGGAGCGCACGCGGCGGCGCGTGGCTGCCAAGGACGCGCGAGCGCGTTGCAGCGCGTGGCCCAGGTCGTGGGTGCCGAAAGCCAAAAGCCACGTCAAGAACGCCAGGAGGGCTATGTCAGTTGCGAGCAGGCTTGCCGGATACCAGCCGGTACGTGGCCGTATCGCCACCTCCAGATAGCTACCAGCCATTGCAGCCGCCGTCGGTAGAGAAATTCGGGTGCTGACGGCATCGGTCAGGGGTTCGGCACTCGAGCCGACGAAGATGCGCGCTCGCGCACTGCGGGGCTCGATTTGAGACAGCTCAAAGTCGTACCCCATGTCGACCAGCCGGGCCAGGTGGGCATTCGCAACCAGCTCATCCAATTCAGCGTAGGCGACTGACCAACCCCGCAAATGCACCGCCTGCCCGGGGTTATCGGGTAACACCGGAAAGCGTACGGCAACGAGCCATTCGCTGCCTAGACGCATCGGACCCAGAACGGAGGAGCCGGGTATTGCCCGGGAAGATTCTGCCGACTGCCACTCGCTTGCAATACCGCTTGCGGTCGCAGCTTCCGAGGACCGCGCACTCAGCACTTTGTCGTCGGCCGTCAACCAAAACGTGTTGGTCGCCAGCGTCGCCGACTCGAGAGCTGTAAAACTGTCCGTGTTCGACAGCACTTTGGCCGCCGATGCCGCCTGCCGAGCTGCCAGGTCGGAGAGCCTTTGAAGCGGCGGTTCAATTTTCCTGACGAAGTCGGTCGAAACCGTGGCCGCTCGCTCGCGGGCGAGGGCCGCGTGGTGGTACACGCTCAGGTAGATCAGTCGCGAGCCTGCGATCAATACAACGGCTAGTACCACGATCGTGGGTAACGACGCGATGATGCGCGCACGAATCGACCTGATCACCGCGCGGTACCCGTAGCACCTACATGGAAAATATAGTTGAGCGTTAAGGTGGCGCGCTTGTTGCCCGACAATTCGAGGTAGTCGGCGATCAGGGTCAGTTCGCTACGTTGATGCGCAAAAGGTTTTGACATTCCAACATAGCCTTCCTTGAGTTGACGCCCCGGATACTCAATACCCAGATTTAATACGGTAGCCGATGCCTGGCCAAATGCCACGCCGCCGAGAAAGTTCACCGCCGCTCCATAATTGTCGATTCTTGCGGTCGTCATACGCGTCCCAAGATTGCCGCTCACCGTGTATTGGTATGCGACCGATGTCAACAGGCGAGGACCCCACAGGTAGGAGAGCCCGGCCTTGGGCAAATTCCCGTGCGTGGTTTCGACATCAATGCGCCGATCTTCGAGTTGCGCGGACAACTTGTGGAAAAACGTGCCGACGACGCCAACGGCTTCGATCTCATAATTGAAGGTATTGGGCCCATCATTGCCCGTCCCTTCGTGCGCCTCGCCGTAAACGCTGATGCGAGCGTCCTCCGGCCCGCGAGTCAGCGATCCGGTGACGGACCCAAAGGTCCAACGCGCAACGGAGAGGTCTTGATGTTCGACCGCGAGGGTGCCGATCGAACTGGCATCGAAATTGTGCAACCAGCTAAGCGACCCGCCGCCGCCGCCATCGGTTCCCGTGAGCGTGGACCCCTGGACGCTGACGGCAATCCGATCATCGGTAGTGGAAGTTTGACCGGGCGCCGCACCTGGTGCAAGCGCAATGCAGGCCAGCACGTTGGCGATAAACAGCGGCCGAATCTTCATCGCTGCCGCCGCATCGTACCAGCGATGGTCGACGAGTTGGTGGCAAACGGATCGGCGGTTCCCCCCTTGGCGACTGGGAGCAATGACACGCTGAAGAGACACTCCTCTTCGCCAGGCAACGCGATTGCAGTGCTCGAGACCTGATAAATTCGCGAGCCGATTTCGACGTGCATCTTGCGCCGACGAGTCAAACCGGGGTCCCACCATGGCAGCCCGGCAACCGTGTGAGACAGCAACTGCGCCGCATCGGTTCCGACCTCGACGCTGCCGAATAGGTCGACGACGAGCCTGTTGAATGCCTGAATGCGTCCGCGCGCATTGACCACCAGGGCGGCATATTCGGATGTGTCCAGCGCCGCCCTCAGACAAAAAAGCTGCGTTGCGTCCTCGATGATCAACAGCGCCAGGCGACGGCCCTTGTGCGCGACCTGCAGCACGCGCAATTGCGTCAACCGCAGTTCGCCAGCGACGCGCATTGCGGTCAACGGCGCTGCGCTCTCCGGGCCGACGATGAGCTCTTGCACAAGGTCGGGATAAGAGAACTGCACGGCTTCGAACAGATGGCGACCCTCGAGCGGCACATCCCCGCCACGCAAAAGGGCGGCTGCGAGCTCGCTGAACGCGACGATTTGCAGGCTATCCGGATCGATCATCAGAGCCGGCATCGGTAACCGCTCAATCAGGCCGGCCGCAAGCTCCTGCCCGCGCTCCGCCTCGGTCCGTGCCTTGATGCTATCCTCACGCAATCGTTCGAATATTGTGCCGACAAATTCGGCGGCCACCGCACATGCGAACAGCGTGACGGTGAACACCTCTAGCAGCACGATCAGATAGCTCGTCGGTGCATAAAAACCCGCAAAAGAAGGCTGCCGCGCCGTGCCGTGAGAGCCGAACAACGCGGTCAGCCATGCATCGCCGCCGATCAGGCCGCCCGCGTAGGAACGCAATTCCGGAGCCTCGCTCAGAGCCACGAAACCGACGACGAATACACTCAACACAGCGATGAGATAGGGCTGCCAGCGTGACAGAAAAATCGCGCCAAAGACCGGCAGGGCAAATACCATAAGAAAAAGCGGATTCTGCAGCGCTCCGACGTGCTGCCAGATAAACCCGATCAATATGACGCCGATCGCGTGCAACAGCGTCAATGCGTGATCGCGCCATCGATTGTACGACGTCGATGGGGACGCTAGGAGTGCAAATGGGACACGCATTCCGCCGAGGGCAAGCAGGCCCCAACTCGCGGTTCCGACGTCCGCCTCGAAACCGCCGGCAAACCAGGGAACGCCCGTAGCGACCAGAATGGCGACGATCGTCAACAACCAGATGTCGTTCAGCAAATGAACGCGCGGATTCTGCCAGGCCGGGCGCGGTATGGACTGAGTGCTGTCAAGGTTCGGTCTCACGGAAGTACCGCCCTAGCTAGCGCGAGCTGGTCTGTGCTTCGGCGGCCGCACTCGTTTTGACCGGGCTGTTGCCGAAGTTGTTGTTGTCGAGAACCGGTTGCGATACCACCTTTTGGCCGTTCGGCGGCTGGAAGTCCTCGGCGTTCAGCGCATAGCTGTGGGCGCGCAACACCTGATTTCTGCGCAGGTTTGGAGAATCGCCGATAACATCGATTCCGTTGAATTTCGGTTCGATAATCGTATTATCAACTGCCGTGCTGACGCTGCGTGGGTCGCCGAGCACGAAGGCGATGCCGTACCCGCAATTGTGGAAGCGGTTTGCTCGCAGCAGCGTGTTCGCCGAACCCCGTAACATCACGCCATACGCGGTCAGCCCTTCCAGTTCATTGTCCTCGATGATCGCGCCGCGGGCGCCTTCTGCGATGATCCCCATCGATGCGCCGCCATTGATGCGGTTCCCTCGGATCACCGCCCCGGCTCCCACCAGGTGTACCGCGGCCTCGAGGGAATTGATGAAGTCGTTCCGCTCTACGAGTACCGGAATGTTGCCGGCGACGATCCCGTTGCCGTCTTCCGTGAATTTGTTGTCGTGGATCCCGATGACATCGTCGTGCGAATCGGGAGCGCTGCGTACTGCCCAGAGGCCGGCATCCTTGTTGTCCGTAAACTCATTATTGGCGACCGCCGAATTGTGGCCCGATGCCCCGAAGCGTACACCCAGGCGGTCTTTCAGGAAGTGGCTGTGCTCCAGCAATGTGTCGCTGGCATTGTCGGCAATTTCCACGCCGACGTCGCACGACTGGATGGTCGACCCCGCAAGTCGAAAGTGCACCGCGCGAACCAGGATGGCGGTCCCGGGACAATTTTTGATGGTGATCCCTTCGATCGAGGTATTCGGACCCGAGATGTCAAACACCGACCCGGTGCTCAGAGCCTGCGCGTCAATCTGTACACCCGACGCCTGCCCTACGAGTGTGACCCCATGGCCGTTCACAAATGCCGGCAGGGCGGTCTCGAGGTTGATGGCAGGAACCTCGATCGAGATGCTGCTGGGACCGTTCGCACCTGCTACGAGGAACAAGGCTTCGCGCAGCGTTCCGGGGCCCCTGTCGCCGGCGTTCGTCACATGCACTACCACGGGTTTCTCCGGGGTGCGCTCTGGTTGTACCTTTTGCGTTTCGTACCATCGGCCGGCCGCGACCAATGCGGCAAGCAACACGAAAACGCCGACGGCTAATATGGCGCGACCTTTATTGGCCATGCTCATGATCCCCGTATCCTAGGTCCAGTACGAACACGGCATGCCAGGATCGCTTGACCGCGAGGCGGCCGAATAGCGCATCGATCGGCAGCGAGAGGGCTGTCGCCAGAGCCAGCAGGCTCAGCGACATCGCTCTGGGCATATTGCGGACGTACGGCAATAATTGCCTCCTGAACGGAGCTGGATCAACGCCGGTCAGTGCGCGCAGCCTAAGGCCGCACGCGCGGATCATGGTCAGATAAACATCGCGGTGACGGGCCGTAAATACCGTCGAATCGCACCGATCCACCGCGGCAGTCGGCGCGGCCTCGAGCAGAATCATGCGACCGCTTGGCGCGAGATGCGAGGCCATCGCCTCGAGCGCGTTGCGCAACGCGCCCGGATCGAGAATATGCTGCAGGACGGTGACGCCCAATACAATGTCAAACCGTTCGCCCACGTTGAGATTCGAAAGATTCTGCACTTCGAAGCGGCAGCGATCGGCGATGCCTTCGGTCGCTGCTCGGCATCGCGCCTGCTCGATCATCGTAGGGCTGAGGTCCACGCCCGTTACACGGGCGCCGCGCGCGGCGAGCAGCCTGCTCCAGCGCCCAACGCCGCAACCGACGTCCAGTACGCGGGTTCCCGTAGTTACCTTCAGCCATGGCTCGAGCGCCAGCCGTTGCTCCAGGTGAATCGCACGATTGTAGAACTCGGGCATGCCGTACGCACACACAGCTGCCAGTCCCTCGCCTTCGCCCGCGAAGCGCTGCGCTCGATCTTCCCAATACAGGCCGGGGCTATAGCACAGCGGCGCCGGAACTCCACGCACGGTCATTGAATCACCCCGGTTTCTCCGAGGCGATACTCGGGTCCGCGGGACTTTCGTAGTGATCCTGATAAATACGCCGGTGAAATAGCCTGAGTGCAAAAAAATTCGCGTAGCCGACCGTCATCGGCAATATGTGGACAATGGCATAGCACAGGTACAGCGGGACGATGGGTGCCGTATAAGATCGCTCCGATTTCGGCACGCTGGTGAAGAGCGCGATGACCCCGAGGGCGAGATAGCTGCTGATCGCCGCGGTAAAGTATTGGGGGTTTATCAGAGTCCCAGGCACGAGGTCATCAAAAATCATCGCATCGATACCGCTCAAAAAGCTCAACAGGAGGAGCGCTGCGCTCACGACCTTTATCAGGTGCATCGCCAGCGTCAGTCCGCCGACATAGACCAGGTAGTGGTACGCTGCGAAGGGCGAGCGGCGACTGATGCGAAGCACTTCGGAAAACCGCTCGATATAGACTTTGATAAGTCCATGATACCAGCCGACGCGCTGCGAGAACCAGCGCGGCAAGGAGCCTGGACCTTCCGTGCTCACTACGAGGCGCCCGTCGTAATAGATGCGCTCGCCATGGCTAAGCAGAATCAGGGCGTTTTCGAAATCCTCGGCATACACCGATAATGAATGTTCGTTGAGCGCGCGGACTAGCGCACTGCGCCGATAAAAGGACACGCCGGACGTGATGCTGAAATCGGCGAGACTCTCGCGGCCGACACGGAACGCGAGCGCGTACTCAAAGGCCTGAAATCGTGCCAGAAATCCGTCTTGCTCGATCATGATCCGCGGGCAAGCCGCGGCGGCACCGGATTGCTGGAAATCGCTGACGAACCGATTCACATCGATGGTACTGCCCTCATTCAGTCCGCGTATGCGAATGTCCGGATCGACAACCATGATAGTTTCGATATGAGCCGGCAGTCGCTCGAGCAGGCGGCGCAAGGCGCCAGGCTTGCGGCGGTTGATGCCGTCGTCGAAACATCGCCATCCTGCTTGAGTTAGGCGCAGCACAGTGTTGTCCGTTGATCCGTCGCTGATGAGCCATACGCGAGCACGATACGGTGCGTACGCCTCCATGAACTCTTCGATGCGCTCCTCGAGATTAAACACCGAAGCGATGATCGCAAAACCCGATGCGGGAACCACGCTCCTTGAGTCCGGCGGGAGAATTGCCGCGAGGTTAATCGAAATATCGCCTTTTGGGCCGCTTTGGGAGATTCCGCCCGCAGCAGCCGTATGACGGCGCCGCATGTACAAGCGCAGCGCGAAATCGAGCGCGTCGGTGTACACAATGAGATTGGCGACCGCAAACACGAATATCGAGAATCCGGCGGCGCGCGAGTTGTGCACCGACAGCAGAATCCAACCAGCCAAGAGTCCGCATACCGCAAGCGGCGCGAGAACCGACCATGTGCGCCCAAGTCTCACGCGATTGCGGCGGCGAACTGCACCGCCTCCGGTCGGAATGCGGGAAGCCGGGCGTACAACTCCGCCCGAACCTCGCTCTCATCGGCAATGGATTGACCGAACTCCGCCATGATTGGAATGGCGCTTAGAATCCACAACAGAGATCGTACGCGCGAGGGCAGATGCGCCACGTGCTTCTCCAGGCCGGCGAGCGTCACCTCGAAGTTGCGCTCCATCCGCAGAATCAAGTCCGCCACGACGGGATCGATCGGCAGAATCTTTGCCGGCTGCTCCCAGGCGATATTGGTACCTCCGACCTGGCGATGAACGTAGCGCGTATGCGGCAAAAGACTGGGGTCGCGCGAAAACGCCGCTCCCGAAAATGGAATGACGTAGGGATACATCCCAATCTCGCACCCCTGACGCATCCAGTGGTACGCCCCGCGCAGCGTCTCCGCTACATCCTCCAGAGCGGCACGCGGGGAACTCAGGATCAGATCGATGAACGGGGTCACTCCGGTGGCTAGAGCCGCAGACAGCATCGGCTCGATGTGCCGGTGTATCTGCGCCTTGTTGAACTCGCCGAGCACTCTTTTCGAAAAACTCTCGATGCCGAAGCCCAGCACCCGGAATCCAGCCCGCCGCATGGCTGTCAGACGCTCCACGGACATCGAGTCGATCCGATTTGTGCTGATGAACTGCAGATGCGCGGGGATCCGTCCACTCTGCTTAGCGGCCACGATCCCTTCGCACAGCGGCAGTATGCGGCGATCCTGCGTGAAAGTGAAAATATCGTCTTGGAAGATGATCGTACGCGCGCGCGGATGGGCGGCGATGATACGCTCGATCATGTGCAGGCACTCGGGCGCTTCCAGACGTGCGATGGATGCGATACTCCCCTGAGCTGCATTCAAAAAGTTGGTAGCGGAGCAGAACGTGCAGCTCATCGGGCAATAGTTGAGCGTGATCAAGCGTACCGAGCGGATTTCGGCAAGGTGCGCCTCACGTGCTGCCTTACTCGGCAGCGCTCCAATGCGATACGCCGCCTCCAGGCGTTCCCAATAGGCCGAATACGGCATCTGCTCGTACGGAGTGCTGTAAATCGCGTCCCGCAGTTCGTCGCGATTCAGCGCATGCTGCGGCATTGAAACAATGCCGCCGTCCGCGTTACGTTCTGCGGTTCCAGTGACTCCGCGCAAGGGTCGGCCTGCGCGCATGCGCGCTACGAGTTCCAGCAGCGGCCTCTCGCCCTCACCGAGAACTATCAGATCAAAGGGACCGAGTTCAAACATCAGCTCTGGACGAAATGTCGCCTCCATACCGCCGGCGATAATCAATGCTAGCGGCGTCACGCGTCGCACAATGTGCGCGAGCTCTAGATCGAACCGCAGGGTCATGCCGGTGGTTGAGATACCAACGATGTCCCATGCACCCCCGAAAAGCTCGCGTTCGAGTGCTCGTTGTGGCGGCTCGCAACAGCAGTTTGGGTCGAACACTTTCGTCTCGACGCCTGCCGACTGGAGAACGCCGGCAAGTCGCCAGACACCCAGCGGCGGCGCGAGGAACGTGTATTCACCGCAGTGCGGATCGTATGGGCCGACCAACAACACCCGGGGCGCGCTTGCATTGATCACCGATTCGGCTCCTTCAGTGCCCTGTTCCGTGGAGGGAGGATAGATTCGCCAAGCAGGCCGGCTCGAATTCTGAACGTATGCGACACGTTCATTATTAGTAATGAGTACTTGCTAAAGAGCTGACTTTCCTGTCCCACTTGCATTTGTGGGTGTGAAAAAACTGCGCGCTTCACGTTTAAAAGTCAACCGCTGTGCATCTTTTTTCCATTTGGCCCGAATGCGGCGGTTGCGCGGGACGGTCACGTCGAAGCCAAATATGTCAAAGTCACGCTTTTCATGATAAAGAGCGCGTTCGCTGCGCCACCGAACCCGCTGCCGCGCGCCGTTAGTCTATGGCACCTTCGACCCGTCGAGCATTAGGACCGAGTCCAAGTCCCGAACGCTGGTCTTCACGTAAGCGGGATTCAGATGCCCTTCGTCTCGGTAGATGGGCACTCCCCCGTGGGTAAGCGCAGGACAATAATCCTCACACAGATACTCAACAGGATCAATGACGTGAGCGGCGGTGAGCTTTGCGATGCTGCGCAGCCTTGCGTCAATCGGCTGCACGGCGCGCATCAACGAGACTTTGCTGATGATCGGCGCCTTGACCCTGAAGCTCGCACTGCCCCAGCGCGTCCCGATCAGCTGCCGTGGATTCAGCGCATCATCGTTGGGGCTTTGAAGCAACAAGTAAACCTCTTTGCCGTCGTCTCTGAAGCGTGCAAACATCGACTGGAGTTCAGTCAAGGCGAGGTCCGCGCCCCGGGATCCTAGCAGCAACTTCTCCTTCTTGTGGTCGTCGTCGAAATAATAAAGGTACCGACGATCCATTGACACGAAGTAACCCACCCAATTGGCACCGATCACCACGGCGTTGACGTTGGGATCCTATGCGAATCGTTCTTCGCGGTCGAGCAACCCATTGCAATACAAATGGTGGTCCTCACACACCTTTGGGACGGGTGGGCACCCCCGCTGGATGCGAAGACCATGCGGTCGGTGACCGTCGGACGTGACTGAAGCAGCCAATCGATGCGCGGATAGTACTGCTCGATAAAACTGTCGCCGATAAGGCCTCCTCGTGCTTTTGATGTCAAAAGTCCCGTTTTGAGTGTTGCGATGCAATCATTCTGGC
>OCZU010001064.1_pt1 | contig 18491 bp, 14 predicted proteins | sample 1539001 | NCBI WGS metagenome assembly OCZU01 (sample SAMEA3539306, study PRJEB22396) | soil metagenome | biome: tundra; feature: field; material: soil | place: USA | collected 2010-05 | depth 0.15 m | reverse complement strand
GTCCGCGGTGGCCTCCCGGTCCAGCCGGTCGGCCCCGATGGCGCCGAGCACGCCCAGCCGCAGCAGTATCTGCCAGCGGAGCCGGGAATCCAGGTCCGGACCGCTAGGTAGCTGGCCGGCGTCGAGCCAGGTCCGCAGGACGGCGATGTCGCCGGCCCGGGAGGCGCTGTCGATCAGCGTCCGGGCCGCGATCAGCCGCAGCCCGCCGGGATCGTCGCCGGCCGGCCGGGCGAGCAGACCCTGGCCCAGATCGGTGAGGTCCGCCAGCGCAGGCCCGCGCCGCCCGGACGTGAGGTAGCGGTCGGCAACCGTCCAGCGAGCGTAGGCGAGGACCTGCCCGGTGATCGAGGGGTCGGTCTCGGCGGGCAGGTGCCTGACCGCGAGCGCGACGTATTCCTGCGGCGCGAGTTCCCCGTCGCGGACGAGATCGCGGACGCTGTTCCAGGCCAGCGCCCGGTTCAGCGGATCGGCGATGCGCCCGAGCGACGCGGTCAACGTGGCCAGGGACCCCGGATCCAGCCGGATCTTGCAGTAGCCGGCGTCACCGTCGTTCGGCAGCACCAGCGCAGGCTCGGGCTGGATGGCCGCCGGGGGCAGCGTGACCTCGTCAGCGTCGGCCGGCACGAGGACAGGGACCCGGGCGCGCAGGGCGAGCTGGCCGGCCCCGTCCGCGTCGTACACCCCGAGCCAGATGCGGTGCGGCCGTCCGCCGCGGTGAGCGACCGACCAGGCGCGGGCAGCCGGTCCCGGGCGGCTGACCGTGAGCGTGTCCACGCCGGCCGTGCCCAGCCAGCGCCCGGCCCACCCCCGCACGTCCGTGCCGGACGCCCGGCTCAGGCAGTCCAGCAGGTCCGCCAGGTCGGCGCTGCCGAAGCGGTAGCGCACGAGGAAGTCGTTGATCCCGGCAAGGAACGCCGGCCGGCCCAGCCAGGTCACGAGCTGGCGTAGTACCGAAGCCCCCTTGGCGTAGGAGATGTCGTCGTAGGCCGAGCGCGCCGCATCGGCGTCTGGCACCTCCCGCGGCTCGGGCGCCACCGGGTGAGTGGACGGGCGCTGGTCCGCGTCGTAGCCGCGGGGCTTGCGGGCCAGGGCGAAGTCGGTCCACGTCGCGCCGAACGCGGTGGCCTCGGACAGGACCTGGAAACCCATGTACTCGGCAAACGACTCGCTCAGCCACACGTCGTTCCACCAGCGCATGGTGACCAGGTCGCCGAACCACATGTGCGCCATCTCGTGCGCGATCACCACGCCGCGCGTCTGCCGTTCGGCCTGGGTCACCGCGGACGGGAAGAGGAACTCGTCCCGGAAGGTGACGCAGCCGGGATTCTCCATCGCCCCGGCCTCGAGCTCGGGGACGAACGCCTGGTCGTAGGAGTCATAGGGATAGGGCTCGGCGAAGATCTCGCTGTACCGGTCGAAACAAGCCCGGGTAATGGCGAAGATCTCCTCGGCATCGCGGCGCAGATGCCCGGCCAGCGACTGCCGGGCGTGCAGGCCGAACGGGAGGCCGCGATGGTCGGCGCGGATGCTGTGAAAAGGGCCTGCCACGACCGTGAACAGGTACGTGGACATGGGCGGGGTGGCGGCCAGCTCCCACCATCCCGGCCGGGTCGGCCGGGCCAGGCCGTTGCCGACGACGGTCCAGTGCGCGGGTGCCCTGACCGTCGTGGTGATGCCCGCTTTCATATCCGGCTGATCGAAGGCCGCGAATACCCGCTGTGCGTCGTCCAGTCCGCCGTGCACGGCGAGGTACGTCTCGCCGTCGGCGTCGTCGGTGAAGCGGTGCAGGCCCGCCCCGGTCCGGGAGTACGGCATGTCCGCCTCGACCCGCAGCTCGTTGGCGGCCTGCAACCCGGGGAGCGGCAGCCGGTTCCCGTCCAGGGTCCGCGGATCCAGGTCCCGGCCGTTGAGCACCACCCGGCGCAGCCGGGCCGGCCTGATCTCGGCGAACGTGCTCGCACCAGGCGCCCGGCAGCCGAACCGGACGACGGTGACCGACCCGAACACCTCCTCGCCGCCGGTGAGATCGAGATCGACGTGGTACCCGGACACGTCGATGAGCCGGGCACGCTCTTGCGCCTCGGCGTACGTCAGGGCGGTCACGGGCACTCCGGGCATCGGGGCGGTGGACAACAGCCTAGGCTCCCGGCTGCAGTCCGGCTTGTCGTGTCCGATTCGGGGTGGTGATCGGCGCGGATGTTCCAGTTCTGTTCTCGCCATCCGGCTATCTTCGGCGTAGGCTGATCTGATCTGGTCTCAGCGGAAGGTCTGGAACCGTTGAGGGGGGAACGAGCGGTGTTCGCATTATGCCCGAGCAGGCAAAACGCGGCCTAGGCGCGTCGAGTTGCGCCGGCATCGGCAGGCTGGCCAGACGGCACCTATATCAGCTGAGGAACCTGGCCCCTCCGTCCCTATGAAACCTCGGTGCAATGGTGCCGGCCGGGTCTAAGGCGAGTGACGTGATACTCGCGGACGCCCGAGCGTGAAGGGGGCAGGAATGGTGGATCACACGCGTTCGAGCCGTGGGTGGCGGTGACCAGTTAATGAACGACCTGACCGCGACTAGCGAACTTGCCGCCACTTCGACCGAGCCCGGCGCGCAGGTCGCCTCCTCCCTCCCGGAACCGACCGGGACGGAGGTTTGGGCGGTCTGCTGCTCGGGCGGCGGCATCCGCTCGGCTTCTTACTGCCTGGGCGCGTTGCAAGCGCTCGAGGAGGCCAGGTTCCTGGATAAGGCCAGGCTGATCCTCGGCGTGTCCGGCGGCAGCTACATGGCGGCATCGCGTGCGCTCGTGGCGCGCGGCCTCGAGCTTGGCGCGGGAGGCGCGGGCGCGACCGGGCTGCCCGCGTACGCGCCCGGCAGCCCCGAGGAGCAGCACCTGCGCGACAACACGCGATACATCGCGCCCGACGCCAAGACGCTGCTGGCCGGGGTGCTTTCGCTGATATTCGGCGTGGCGGTCACCCTTGTCCTCGTCCTCACCCCGGTCTTCGCGGTGGCACATGCCTGGGGCTGGGTGCTGCGCTCCCGGCGGGTGCTGACCTACACGGTCACGGTGGCGCAGCATTCCCGCACGCAGCAGTGGACGGCCGCGTTCACCGCGGCCACGTGGTGGATCTGGCCGGTGATGGCAGCCGGGGTGACGTTCGTCATCTTCCTGTGGTGGTGGGTCACCCTGAAACCAGGCCCGCGCGGCCAGGAGCGCCAGAGCCAGGTCGCGGTCAAGGCGCTGGGGTGGGCCACGTTCATCACCGTGGTGCTGGCGGCGGCCATGTTCGCCGTCCCTGGGGTGGTGGCGTGGCTATCCAGCTCACACTCGGGCGCGCTCAGGACCGTCCTTGACGACCTCGGCTTCGGTAGCGGTGCCGGGTGGACTCCGGCGGCCATCGGCGGCTTTGTCGCCGCCGTCATCGCGGTATCCCAGTCCGCCAGGAATACGCTGACCAAGTACAACCTGCTCAAGACGCCGGAGGCGGCCAAGGGGGACGCGCCGAAGCCGGGGCTGATCGGCACCGCCGGCAGCTATCTCCGCGGGCTCCTGCTGCCCTGGCTGGCCAGCGTCCTGGTCCTGCTCGCGTTCGCCGTGGCCGGGCTGCGCTGGGTGAAAGACGGCGCTGTGGCCGGATTCACCCTGCACCAGCTGTGGCAGGTCATCGGCGCGCTCGCGGTCATGCTGGTCATGCGGTTCCTGGCCGACGCCAACCGGATATCGCTGCACGACTTCTATCGGTGGCGGCTGGCCAGCGCTTACTCCGTGATCAGAGACACCAGTCGGCAAGATGGTAAGCCAGTGCCGTTCGGTACAAAGGATTTTCCCGGCGCCCGGCTGTCGCAGCTGAGCGGACAGCGGCCAGAACTGGTTATGTGCACCACCGCTAACATCAACGCCCACCGGGAGGTGCCGTCCGGGCGAGGCGGGCTGAGCTTCAGCTTCGATCCAGACCACGCGACGTTGCGCGGACCCGGGCCGGCGGAATCGGTCCAGGCGCGCACGTCCGACTACGAAGCGCTGGTCGGGCCGAGCCGGTTCACGCTGTTCGACGCGTCAGCCATCAGCGGGGCAGCCTTCTCCCCGCTGATGGGAGTGGCGACGCAGCAGGCCTACCGGATCTTGTTCACGGTCACTAACTTGCGCCTCGGTGTCTGGCTGCCGCACCCGGCCGTCGTGGACGCGGCCGCCCAGGAGCTGGAACGGCAGAAGACATCCGGTAACCGTGCCGACCGATGGTGGCACGCGGTATGGCTGCTGCTGTGGTACATGCCGCCCCACCTCACCTGGCGGCACAGCGACGAGAGGCCCGGCGGACGCGAGGCGCGGCTGTGGGCATACGTACTGAGGATGCGCAGGGACGGTACCCGCTCCCAGCAGCTCTTCGGCGCCCTGCTGTACCACGCGCTGCAGCCCACCCTGGGCATGCTCTACGCCGAGGCCGCCGGGCACACCAGCTACCGGGACACGTGGATGTGCGTCACCGACGGAGGGCACTACGACAACCTGGGCCTCGTCGAGGCCCTGCACCGGGCGCCTGCGCTGGGGATCACGCACATCCTGGTCCTCGACGCCAGCGGCGACAAGGCGGACACCTGGTTCACGCTCGGCGGGTCCATCGCGCTGGCCAGGTCTGACGCGGAAACCGAGATCGTGATCAATCCGATGACGATGGTCACTCCGCCGGAGGGCGACGCACCGAAGCTGGGCAGCGGACAGGTCGTGTGCCCGTGGGCCAGCGGTACCTTCCGGCAGTCGTCGGCCGGAACCGGGCGGGACAGCACGATCGTGGTGTGCAAGCTCGGCTGGTGGGCGGGCGCTCCGTGGGACGTGCGCGCCTACGCGGCGGGTCACCCGACCTACCCGACGGACTCCACCCTGGAACAGCTTTACGACAGCGCGGAGTTCGACGCCTACCGGGAGCTGGGAGCATCTTCGGTCAGGCTGGCCATGCAGGAGAGCATCGGCATCGCGGTGGCGAAGGCCGTCGGAACGAGATAAGAGGGAGGAGCAGCTATGAATTCGCCCGATACACCACCCGAGGGTGTCAGCACGTCAGACGTGCCTTACCGGCCCGGCCGGCTCGAGCGACTCTACGACAAGATCACGGGCGAGGTGGCGGTCAAGCACCCCTGGTACACGTTGCCGAAAGATCTTGGCCTGGCTGAGCTCATCGGCATTCGTGACACGCTCCGGCGGGAGAACCTTTTCGATACCTCCCGCCTTCCGTCGGTTGATCCTGTGCCACCGCCACCGTATGACGAGTCGTACCTGACCGCACGCACCGCGGATGGCAGCTGGAACGACCTGGAGCACCCCGAGATGGGGATGGCCAGCACCCGCTTCGGGCGCAACGTGCCGCTGGGTGACACCTGGCCCGGCAAAGACCGGATGATGGTGCCGAACCCGCGCGAGATCAGCCTCAAGCTGATGACCCGCGACACCTTTAACCCGGCCACGGCCGGCAATGCGCTGATTACGGCGTGGCTGCAGTTCATGGTCCACGACTGGGTCAGTCACGGCACGAGCCCCAAGGACGACCCGTGGGTGCTGCCGGAGGTCGAGGGCGACGACTGGCCCACGCCCCCCGTCGTCGTCATGCGCGTACCGCCCGACCCGACCTCTGCCCCGGACTCGACCCTGCCGCCCACGCACCTCAATGTGAACACGCACTGGTGGGACGGATCGTCGGTCTACGGCAACGACCTCGAACAGCAGCGGTTTCTTCGCCAGGGCGCGGGCGGGCGGCTGCGACTGGCCGGCGGGTTGCCGCCGATCCCGCCTGACCCCGCGAACGATCCGACCCTCGTGCCAGGTTTCTGGCTGGGCCTGGGCATGATGCAGACGTTGTTCTCGATGGAGCACAACAGCATCGCCGCCATGCTCGCCGCGGCACATCCGGAGTTCGACGACGAGACGCTGTTCCAGAAGGCCCGGTTGATCACCTGCGCGCTCATCGCCAAGATCCACACCGTCGAATGGACGCCCGCGGTCACCGCCCACCCCACCGCCGTCGAAGGGCTGTACGCGAACTGGTGGGGCCTGGCGGGCCAGAAACTGCACAAGTTCGTCGCGACGATCTCCAAGAACGAGGCACTGCGCGGCATTCCCGGCACCGGCACCGAGGACTACGGCGTGCCGTACGCACTCACAGAAGAATTCGTCGCGGTCTACCGGATGCACCCGCTCGTGCCGGACGACTTCGACTTCCGGTCGGTTCGCGACGACGCGCCGACGCTCGGGCCGCGGTCCTTCAGCGAGCTGACCGGACCGCAGGCCGTCCCGATCCTGCGGGACCAGCCGTTGACCGATATCGTCTACACGTTCGGCACCACGCATCCGGGCCTGGTCACACTGCATAACTTCCCGAAGGGCCTGCAGACGTTCAAGCGGCCCGATACCGGCGCGTACATGGATATGGCGGCGCTGGACATCCTGCGCTGTCGCGAGCTCGGGGTGCCGCGGTACTGCGAGTTCCGCCGCCTGCTGCACCTTCCCGTGCCGCGGACTTTCGAGGACGTGACGAGCAACAAGACCTGGGCGAAGGAACTGCACGACGTGTACGGCGGCAAGATCACCGATCTCGACCTCATCCCCGGCGTCATGGCCGAGGACTTCCCGCAGGGCTTCGCCTTCAGCGACACGGCGTTCCGCATCTTCATCCTGATGGCCTCCCGGCGGCTCAACAGCGACCGCTTCTTCACCGACTACTTCACCGATGAGGTCTACACCCCCGAGGGCATGACGTGGATCGCGGACAACACGATGCGTTCGGTGCTGGCACGGCACTGCCCGGACTTGGGGCCGACGGTGGCGAAGCTGCCGAACGCGTTCGCGATCTGGGACAGGACGGCCGCGAGATGACCGCCCCCCAGTCGCTGGACGTCACCGCCGCGCACTACTGACGCGGCACACTGGCTCGCCTCGGGGCCCGACGCCGGCCTGGAACTCGTGTTGCGGTTACGTTACGAAACGATGCCAACTCTGTTCCGGGCTTGCTCGCCATCCGGGACCAGTTTTGAATGAGGATTCATGCCGGAACATGCCGCTCCCAGTGGCGAGGAAACGCTGTTATGAATCCGGGTTCAGTACTCGAAGTCGAGAACGTGACCGTCCGATTCGGCGGCCTGACGGCGCTCGATGCCGTGTCCCTCGCCGTCCCGCCCCGTCACGTCATGGGCGTCATCGGGCCGAACGGCGCCGGTAAGACCACGCTGCTCAACGTCTTGTGCGGCTTCACCCGGCCGGACGACGGCCAGGTCCTGTTCGGCGGCCGCCAGCACAACGTCAGGCCGCACCGGCTCGCCGCCCTCGGCGTGGCGCGGACCCTGCAGGGCGTCGGCTTGTACGGCGGGCTTTCCGCGCTGGAGAACGTCATGGTCGGCGCGACCTGCCGGGCCTCGGCCGGATTCTGGTCCGCGTTGCTCACGCTGCCCCGGGCCGGCCGTGATGAGCGCACGCTGCGTGAGGCGGCGCGGCAGGCCCTGGAACGGGTCGGGGCCGCCGACGTCGCGGACGCCAGGCCCGGCGAGCTTTCCTACGGCATGCGGAAAAGGGTTGCGCTGGCCCGGGCGCTGGTGGCCAAGCCCAGCCTGCTCTTGCTCGATGAGCCGGCCAGCGGCCTGGATGAGAGCGAACTGGCCGAACTCGGCGCCCTCATCCGCGACCTCGCCACCGAGGGATCCGTGGTGGTGGTGGAGCATCACATGGACCTGATGATGGCCGTCTGCGACTCGATCACGGTCCTCGACTTCGGGAAGGTGATCGCCACGGGCACGCCGCGGCAGGTCCAGGACAATCCCGCCGTGACCGCCGCCTATCTCGGCGCGGGCAGTGGTCAGGCTCCCGCCGATGAGTAGCGGCGTGAACAGCGCTACCGGACCAGGCGCGCCCGCGGCAGGCAGCGGGCCCGCGCTGGCCGTCGAGGAACTCGTCGCGGGATACGGCGGGGTGACCGCGCTGGACGGCGTCAGCATCTCGGCGGGCACGGCCGCGATCACGGCGGTACTCGGTGCGAACGGGGCGGGTAAGACAACGCTGCTGCGCGCGGTCAGCGGGATGATCAGGCCCCGCCGGGGTCGTGTCCTGCTCGGCGGAACCGACCTGGCCGGCCGTAACCCCGAGCAGATGGTCAGGGCCGGGGTCGCGCACGTGCCCGAAGGGCAGGGCGTGATCGCGGAACTCACCGTCGAGGAGAACCTGCGGATCGGCATGATGAGCTGGCGCGGCGGGCTGCGGCGGACGGCCGGAGGAACCGCGGTCCCCGGACACTCCCGGGCGGACCGGGCGGCCGCGCTTGACGAAGCCTACGAGCGCTTCCGGCCGCTCGCCGACCGCAGGCGCAAGCTGGCCTCGACGCTGTCCGGCGGTGAGCGGCAGATGCTGGTCATCGCGCGCGCCCTGCTGGCGCGGCCGCGCGTGCTGCTGCTCGACGAGCCTTCGCTGGGCCTCGCGCCCAGGATCATGACGCAGGTCATGGACCTGGTGGTCCAGCTCAGCCGGGAGCACGGGCTCACCATCGTCCTGGTCGAGCAGAACGCCCGCGGCGCCCTGGCGATCGCCGACCACGGCGTGGTGCTCAACCTGGGCCGGGTCGTCGCCTCCGCGGATGCCCGGACGCTCGCCGCCGATGTCGCCCTACGCCATCACTACCTCGGGTTCTAGCCACTCATAGGAGAGCATGCCAGTGGTCGAGTTCCTTCAGTTCACGCTCAGCGGGATCGTCTTCGGGATGATCTACGCCGCGGTGGCGCTGTCCCTCGTGCTGATCTGGCGGGGCACCCGGCTGCTGAACTACGCCCAGGGCGGGATGGCCATGTTCACCACCTACGTGGCGATCGAGGTCATCCACCACACCGGCTCCTACTGGGCCGGGTTCGCGGTCGCGCTCGCGGCCGGCGTCGTGCTCGGCGCCGCCTTCCAGCTCACCGTCATCCGGCCGACCATGAACAAGCCGCCGCTCAACGCGGTCATCGTGACGATCGGGCTGCTCACCCTGCTCGAAGGCGTGGCCGGCATTCTCTACGGCGGGCAGTACCGGTCCTTTCCCGCGGCGTTCTCGATCACCGGGCTGAAAATCGGCACGACGCCGCTCGGCGTATCGCGCTTCGACGTGTTCGTCGCCGCGGCCGTGCTGGTGACCACGCTGGTGCTGGCGGCGGCGTTCAAGTACACCACCGCCGGGCTGCGGATGCGCGCGGCGGCGTTCAACACGACCATCGCCCGGCTGTCCGGCATCCGGGTCGCACGCGTGCTCACCGTCGGCTGGGCGCTGGCGGGCCTGATCGGCGCGCTGGCCGGCGTCCTGGTCTCGCCTTCCACGTTCCTCTACCCGAACAGCATGGACACGATCTTCGTGTTCGGCTTCACCGCGGCCGTGATCGGCGGCCTCGACAGCCCGGCGGGAGCGGTGGCCGGCGGCCTGCTGCTTGGCGTCGTGCTCAGCTACGTGGCCGGCTACCTGGGCTCCAAAGGCTCCGACCTGACCTCACTGGTCGCCCTCGGCATCCTCGTCGTCGTGCTGATGATCCGGCCAGGCGGGTTGTTCTCCGCCGCGCGGGTGCGGCAGGTTTGACGATGCAGACGCTGCCGCGCAGGCTTGGCGTCGCCGTCATTGTGGCGGTCATCGTCGCCTTCTTGTCCATCAAGCTGGACACCTTCCGCGATTACCAGATCGCGGAGATCGCGGTCGAGGTCACGGCGGTGGCCGGCCTCACCTTGCTGACCGGGCTCAGCGGCCAGATCTCCCTGGGCCACGGCGCGTTCATGGCCATCGGCGGCTACACCGCGGCGCTGCTGCTGATGCATCTCAACTGGCCCTTCGAGGTCGTGCTGGTGCTGGCCGCGGTCGCGGCCGCGGCCTCAGGAGCGGTCGTGGGCGCGGCCGCGGCCCGGCTGCGCGGCCCCTATCTGGCCGGCGCCACCCTCATGCTGGGCGTCGCGCTGCCGTCCCTGGCGTACGCCTACCCGGGGCTGTTCGGCGGGGATCAGGGCCTGAACGTGGCCTTCACTACCCCCGGCTTTCTCGGCGCGACCTTCCCGCTGACCAGGTGGCAAGCCTGGGTCAGCGCCGCGGCGGCGCTGATCACCCTGGTCCTGCTGGCGAACCTGTACTACAGCCGGATCGGCCGCAACTGGCGCGCCGTCCGCGACGATGAGGTGGCGGCCGCCCTGGACGGCGTGAACGTCGCCGCGGCCCGCATCCTTGCCTTCGTCGTCAGCGCGGCCTGCGCCGGGCTGGCCGGCGCCCTGCTCGCCCTCGTCACCGAGCTGGTCGCGCCCGGGGCCTTCACGATCACGCTCTCCATCGCGCTGCTGACCGCGGCCGTGATCGGCGGCCTGGGCAGCCTGCCGGGGGCGCTGTGGGGGAGTCTCGTGATCGTCCTGGTGCCCACCTACGTCACAGACGTGGCCACCAGCCACGGCCTGTCGAGCTCGGTCGGATCCAATATTCCGGTGGCCGCCTATGGCGTGGTCCTCATCCTCGTCATGCTCGTCTTCCCGCAAGGGATCCAGGGCGGGCTACGACGGCTCCTTGCCCTGTTCACAGGTCCTGACCAGAAAACCCCGAAGCGCTCCGCGCTCCCGGTCGCGCCTCCGGCCGACCAAGCGCGGGCCAGCCAGCACGCACTGCTAGCCCGGGGGGACGAACCAGAAAGCCCCCCGGATCCGCCCGAAAAGGAAGGCACTTCATGACCAGACCTATCCGGCTTCGCTGGCAGGCCGCGGCCATCATGACCGTGACCGCGCTCACCGTCGCCGCGTGCTCATCGAGTTCGTCGTCGAGTTCGAGCTCCGGCTCGACCCCGGGCTCGGGCAGTTCCAGCGCGGCCCTGACCGCCTCCGCGCCCGGCATCACCTCGACCCAGATCCTCATCGGGAGCCACCAGCCGCTGACCGGGCCCGCCGCACCCGGTTACGACGAGATCGCGCCCGCGTCGGCCGCGTACTTCAGCTACGTCAACGCGAACGGCGGCGTGAACGGGCGCAAGATCGTCTACAAGTACATCAATGACGGCTACGACCCGACCACCACGGCCTCGGTCGTCCGCCAGCTCGTGCTGCAAGACAACGTGTACGCCATGTTCGACGGCCTCGGCACGCCCACCCACCTGGCCGCGGTCCAGTTCCTGAACTCGGAGAAGGTTCCCGACGTGTTCGTCGCGTCCGGGTGCGAGTGCTGGAACTCCCCGACGACGGCCCCGGAGACGTTCGGCTGGCAGATCGACTACGTGCGCGAGGGGAAGATCCTCGGGCAGTACGTGAAGCAGCACTTCGCCGGCAAGAAGGTCGCCTTCTTCTACCAGAACGACGAGTTCGGCCTGGACGGGGTCAAGGGCCTTGAGGACGAGATCCCGGCCTCGATGATCGCCACCAAGCAGAGCTACGTCGACACCAACGTGAACATCGCACCGCAGGTGGCCGCGCTGCGGGCCTCCGGCGCCCAGGTCGTTATCTCGTTCTCCATTCCGGCCTTTACCGCGCTGCTCAAGCTGAACACCCTCAAGCTCGGCTTCAGCCCGACGCTGGTGGTCAGCGACGTCGGCTCCGACCCGATCACCTTGTCCGGGCTGCTCGAGTCGTTCGCGAAGCAGGGCGGCGCGACCGTGAACGGCAACGCGCTCACCAACGGGATGATCACCGACGAGTACCTGCCGGCGCTCAGCACCAGCGACAGCTGGTACGTCCTGTTCAAGAAGGTGCACGACCAGTACGACGCCAAGACGCCGCTCGACGGCAACGTGTTCTTCGGCATGGCTGTCGCCTACACGTTCGTGCAGGCGATGCTGAAGGCGGGCAGGAACCCGACCCGGGCGAGCCTGGTGTCGGCGATCGAGGGCGGCCTGCCTCAGGGGCCGATGATCTCCCCGTTCGCCTACGCCTCAGGCAACCACGCGGGCGCCACCGGCGCCTACATCGGCATCATCAACAATGGTGTCGTGACGCAGCAGGGGCCGGTCCTGGTCACGGACACCTCTACGTCAGGTCCCATCACCACCTATACGGGAACCGAACAGCAGGCGCCAGCGAGTGGCATCCCTTCGCCCTGACGCTGCGCCTCGGCCATCCCGCACCCAAAAGAAGCAGGGATAAGCCGATATGCCAGCTGACATCAACCCCCGTGAACGGGGGGCTGGAGAGCCCCCCCGTTCACGGGGGGCCCGGGAGGAACGGGGGGGCGGGCAGCCCCCCCGTGATCGGGGGGTTCCGGGGGGTCGCCCCCCCGGGCCAACACAGCGTCTGCTGACGGCGGCCGAGGAGCTGTTCGGCGAGCGCAGCTACCACCGGACGACGGTCGCCGACATCTGCGCCCGGGCCGGGATGGCCACCGGCAGCTTCTACTCCTACTTCGGGTCCAAGGCGGAGATCTTCGCCGCCGTGGTCCGGGCCATCAACACCGACCTGAGACGGTCGATGAAGGTAGCTCTGGAGCATGCTGACGGCGGCCAGCGGGCCAGGGAGCGCGCGTCCTTCCGGGTGTACTTCGACATGCTGTCCAAGCGCCCCTGGATCGACCGCATCGTGCGCGAGTCGGAGTTCATCGACCCGGCGTTGTTCCGCGAGTACTACGAGAACCTGACCCGGGGTTATGCGCGCGGCGTCCGGGGCGCCCAGCTGGCCCGCGAGGTCGACGCCCGCTACGACCCGGAGGTCGTCGCCTTCGCCTATACGGGCATCGGCAACTTCGTCGGCATGCGCTGGGCCGAGTGGACCGCTGGCGGTCGGGTACCCGAGGACGTCCTTGACGACATCCTCGAACTGCTAAGAAGGGGGCTGCCCCCAGAGTCGGCCGACCCCGAAAACCCAGCAGACCCGCGCGGCTGAACGCACGGCCTGTGGATAACCCTGTGGACTTCGTGGGGACGATACGATGTGTTCCTGGGGAAACTCTACGTGATGGCCTGTGGATTAGTTCACGGCATAGCCGCAGGCGGGAGATCGGCCGTATCGGCCGGAGCCCACCTCAGCGGACTGGAGCCGAGCGCGGTGAGCTCGGCCAGCTGCATGGCGCACCAGGGCGAGATGGACTGCCGGCCGGCCCGTACCGCGTCGCAGAACTCGCCCCAGTTGACCCACCTGACCTCGGCGACCTCGGCCGGGTCAGGCTCGGGCGGGTCATCGGAGTACGCCGCGTAGACCGGGCATACCTCGTTTTCCAGCACCCCGTTCTCCATCCGCGCCTGGTAGCGGAACCGGGGCAGGACGAGCGTGAGCTTTGCCGTGCCGATCCCGAGCTCCTGCTGCAACCGGCGCGTCACGCTGCCGGAAATGGGCTCACCGGGCTGCGGGTGACCGCAGCACGTGTTGGTCCACACCCCGGGCCAGGTGCGCTTGGACTCAGCTCGCCTGGTCAGCAGGAACTGGCCGTCCCCGTTGAACAAGTAGCAGGAGAACGCCAGGTGCAGCGGCGTCCGGGCGTGATGCACGACAGCCTTGGCCGCGGTGCCGCTGGCGTAACCAGTCTCATCGAGAAGGACGACGCTTTCCACGTGCTCCTGCCTGACGCTCGTCGAAGGGGGCAGAGTCGCACATTACCTGGTCACGACGGGTACGGACCGCTTCAGCGGAAAACTAGCCGCAGGTCAGCCCCGTTCCGGCCGGTTCACCCGAACATTCCCGTTCGCTCCGTTCACGCCCAGATCGGTACCGCGGCGGGCTAGTGCGAGTCGCGCGGTACCTCGTGCCCGCTGGCGCCGACGAGGAAGTCCAGGTCGGCCCCTGAGTCAGCCTGCAGCACGTGCTCGGTGTACAGCCGGGTCCAGCCCCGGCTGGCGTGCGGCGCGGGCGGCTGCCACCCGGCGCGGCGGCGGGCCAGCTCCTCGTCGCCGACCTCCAGGGTCAGGCTCCGGGCCGGGACGTCCAGGTGAATCCAGTCGCCGGTCCGGACCAGGGCCAGCGGGCCGCCGGTGGCGGCCTCGGGGGTGACGTGCAGCACGACCGTGCCGTAGGCGGTGCCCGACATACGGCCGTCACAGATCCGCACGATGTCGCGGATGCCGCGCAGCAGCAGCTTCTTCGGCAACGCCACGTTGGACACCTCCGGCATGCCCGGGTAGCCGCGCGGCCCGCAGTAGCGGACGACGATCACCGTGTTCTCGTCGACGTCCAGGTCTGGATCGTCGGCCACGGCGTAGTAGGCCGAGGGCGAGTCGAAGACCAGGGCCTGGCCGCGGTGCTGCAGCAGGTGCGGCGAGGAGGCGGACTGCTTGATCACGGCCCCGTCCGGGGCGAGGTTACCGCGCAGCACCGCGGTTCCCGTGCCGGCCGGCTGGAACGGCTCGGCCAGCGACTTGATGACCTCGCGGTTCCAGCACGGCGCGGCCGCCACGTTCGCGCCCGCGCCGGATCCGGTCACCGTGATCGCGTCGCCGTTCAGCAGGCCCGCCTCATCCAGTTCGCGCATCACCGCGGGCAGCCCGCCGGCGTAGCAGAAGTCCTCCATCAGGTACTCACCGCTCGGCTGCAGGTTCACCAGCGTGGGCACGTCCCGGGCCAGCGTGTCGAAGTCGTCAAGCGACAGCGGCACGCCCAGCCGCCCGGCCAGGGCGAGCAGGTGGATGACCGCGTTGGTCGAGCCGCCGATGGCGGCGTTCACCCGGATCGCGTTCTCGAACGCGGCCCGGGTCATGATGGCCGACGGACGCAGGTCATCCCGCACCAGGCCGACGATCACCTGGCCGGCCCGCTGCGCGGTCTCGAACCTGCGCGCGTCCACGGCGGGCCAGGTCGCCGAGTACGGCAGCTGCATGCCGAGGGCCTCGGCCATAGACGCCATCGTGGACGCCGTGCCCATCGTCATGCAGTGCCCGTTGGACCTGGCCATGCAGCCTTCGGCGAACGCGCATTCCTCCTGGGTCATCCGCCCGGAGAGCAGTTCTTCCTCGAACCGCCATACCGCCGTCCCCGAGCCGACGTCGGTGCCCTGGTACTTGCCGCTGAGCATCGGGCCGCCGGTGACCATCACCGCGGGCAGGTCCACGCTGGCCGCGGCCATCAGCAGCCCGGGCGTGGTCTTGTCGCATCCGGACAGCAGCACCACCCCGTCCAGCGGGTTGGCCCGCATCAGCTCCTCGGCCTCCATCGCGAGCAGGTTCCTGTACAACATGGCGGTGGGCCGCAGCAGCGTCTCACCCAGCGCCATGGCCGGGAACTCCAGCGGGAACCCGCCCGCCTGCCAGACCCCGCGCTTGACCGACTCGGCGACCCGGTGCAGGTGGACGTTGCACGGTGCCAGTTCCGACCAGGTGGTCGCGATGCCGATCACGGGGCGGCCGTCGAAGACCTCGGGCGTGAACCCCTGGCTGCGCATCCAGGACCGGTACACCATCCCGGACCGGCCCGTCTCCCCGAACCACTGTGCACTGCGCAATCCGCTGTTCGCTGTCATAGACCAATTCCTAACACCATCGCCCGTCCGCGGCGAGTCGTGTGACCGGCGGTATCACCACGGCTCGTTCAGAAAAGTGGCTCTGGCTGTTAATGTCGCGGACGTGAGCCGTGTTCACGACATGGGCGGGCAGGCCGGCTTCGGGCCGGTGCCGGTCGGCGACGATGGTGGCGTACCGTTCGCCGCGGACTGGGAGGCGCGCGTCTACGCGCTGGCCACGGTGCTGCGGCGGCGCGGCGTGATCAACGACGACGAGCTGCGGGACGCGATCGAGCGGCTGCCGCCGCAGCAGTACCTGGCGGCCTCGTACTACGAGCGCTGGCTCGGTGCCCTCGAGCTGCTCGTCGCGGAAAAAGGCCTGGCATGAGCGAGCCGCAGGCGAGCGGAAGACAGAGCATGAGCCACGACCTGGGTAGCCGGGTCCGCGTGCGGGCGGGGGATCCGGACCATCACACCCGGGTGCCGCGGTACGTGCGCGGGCATACCGGGGAGGTGGTCGCGGTCCTCGGCCGCTGGCCGCTGCCCGACGACAGCGCCCGCGGCATCACGCCGCCGCGCACGCAGACGTGCTATGCGGTCCGTTTTTCCGCCGCCGACCTGTGGGGGAGCGGCGACCATACCGTGACCGTCGACCTGTGGGAGTCTTACCTTGACCGGCCATGACGACCATGTGAGCCAGCCGGCCGCCGCGCGGGCGGGCCGGCTCGAGGAGCGGCTGATCACCGCCGGGCTGACCAGCGACGATGAGATCGACGCGTTCCTGACCGCGCTCTCCACCCGCGCTTCGCCGGTGAACGGCGCCCGGATGGCCGCCCGGGCGTGGACCGATCCGCGCTACCGTGACCTCTTGCTCTCGGACGGCAGCGCCGCGGCGGCCGAGCTGGGCTTCGACTGGCTGAGCTACCGGCTGCGGGTTGTCGCCAACGACGAGGATATACACAACGTCATCGTCTGCACGCTCTGCTCCTGCTACCCGGTGTCGCTGCTCGGGCCCTCCCCGGGCTGGTACAAGAGCTTCGCCTACCGGTCGCGAACGGTCAGGGAGCCGCGGGCCGTGCTGGGGGAGTTCGGCGTGACACTGCCGGACACGGTCCAGATCTCGGTCTGGGATTCGACGTCGGAGGCCCGCTATATGGTGCTGCCGCGGCGCCCGGCCGGGACCGGCGGGCTGGCTGCCGAGGAACTGGCCGCGCTGGTCACCAGAAACGGGCTCATCGGAACCGCGCTCGTCTAGGCCGGCCGAAGGCCGCTGTGGTCCGGCCCGGGCGCGGCATATCGGTGGAAATCCGGTGCAACCGGCGCACCGCGTCGCGCGTGTCAGATACGAGTCACACGAATCCCGGCGCCACGGAAGGGGATCGCGGATGCGCGACCCGGAGAACTTCGACGCGTTCTACTCCGGCAGCGTGCGACGCGTCATCGGCCAGCTGTACGCCCTGACGGGAAGTCGCGCTGAGGCCGAGGACTGCGTGCAGGAGGCCTATGCCCGGGCCTGGCAGCGATGGGACAAGGTGTCTGACTACGGCGACCCGGAAGCATGGGTCCGCACCGTCGCCTACCGGATCAGCATCAGCACGTGGCGCAAGGCGGCGAGTATGCGTGCGGCCCATCGCCGGCACGGCGTGCCCGACAATCTGCGCGGGATGAGCCCGGACTATGTGGCGATCATCGCCGCCCTGCGCAAGATCTCGGCCCGGCAGCGTCAGGCGATCGTCCTGCACCACCTGGTGGGCCTCTCGGTGGAGGAGGTCGCCAGCGAAATCGGAGCACCCACGGGCACCGTGAAGGCGCGGCTGGCTCGCGGCCGCCAGGCACTGGCTCCGCATCTGACCGAAACCGACCGGGCCGGCACCAGTCTCGTGCCCGATCCGGTGACCGGCATCAGCGGGCGGGAGGTGTCCTGTGAAGCCTGACGAGCTCGCCGACAGGCTCCAGGCGGGATCGGCCGCCTTGGTGGCGGCGATCAGCCCGCCGGCCCCGGACGCGATCCGGACCCGAGGCGACCGGCGGCGCCGCCGGAAGGCGGTCATGTCGGCGCTGCTCGTACTCGCGATCGGCGCAGGCGGTAGCGGCGGCGCCTACGTAAGCTTCGACGTGCCCGGAGCGCACCGTGCGCCCGTGACGGGTGCGGCCGCCATTCCGCCGCCCGCACGCCCAGGGATCGTCGCGGTGACCTCCAAGGGCGAACTCGTGGTGCTCGATTCGGTAACCGGCGAGGCGACACGGATTCTGGTAGCGAGCGGCGTGACCGCGGATGGCGTCGCCGTCTCGCCCGGCGGCTCGACCGTCTACTTCTCGGTCCGGGCCGGCTGCGGGCATGAGATCGAGTCCGTTCCGGTGACCGGCGGCCGCCCGACGGCGATCACCTCCGGCATGCTGCCGGCCGTCAGCCCGGACGGAGCGGAGCTGGCGCTCGCCCGCCAGCCCTACCGCGGTGGTCCCGATTCCGGGGCCGACCCGGCGGCCTGCCGGGTGCCGGGGAGCACGGGCGCGGACTTCACCGTTGTCGTCCGCGATCTGGCCAGCGGCCGCGAGATGGCCTACCCGGCGTCACCCCGGGCCGCCTCGGCGCTGCCCGCCCCCATCTCTCACCTTTCCTGGGCACCGAACGGCCGGAAGCTCCTGGTATCGGCCGGCCCGTCGCGCGACAACAAGGGCTGGGATCTGGTGGAGATGGACCCCGCGACATCCCGCTACTACCTGCCGTCAGGTAACACCGCCGGCAGCGGGGTCAGCGTGGGGGACATCGCCGGGCCCGACCCGGCGGATAGCTATTACCGCGAAGGAGTCTTCCTGCCGGACGGCCAGCTGTTCGTGAACCAGGTCTGCTGCTCAGGTGAGCCGGTCCGGGACACCTCGAGCCTGCTCTGGGAGATCGACTCGGCGGGCCGGCTGTACCGGCAGGTCGCCATCGGCTTTACCAACCGCGACCACAGCAGCCTCGACGCGGACCCGGCCGGATACTGGCTGCTGTACCTCTCCGGTCAGGATCTGTTCGTGTCGCAGGACGGGACGGCCCCGTTCATCCTGACCCCGGGACTTATCGCGGCCGCCTGGCTGTAGCGAGGTACCGGCGGGGGCTCTGTCGTTACGCCCTGGAGAGCTGCAGCTGG
>OCZU010001063.1_pt1 | contig 18501 bp, 15 predicted proteins | sample 1539001 | NCBI WGS metagenome assembly OCZU01 (sample SAMEA3539306, study PRJEB22396) | soil metagenome | biome: tundra; feature: field; material: soil | place: USA | collected 2010-05 | depth 0.15 m | reverse complement strand
GGACCGGCAAGCACCTCAGCCAGTGACCTGCCGCGACCTCCGGAAGATCGCCCGCCGCACGGGCACTAGTCCGCGGCCAGCGCCGGCTCCAGCCGGCCGATAGCATCACGCGCAGATCGCGGAGAACGCCCACCGAGCCGAGCCGCCGATCTGGCGCGATCCTCAGGCCGCTGGCGTCAGTATTCGGAGCGCTGGTTATGCGTGCCTTCTACCGGCGCCTATGGGATGCGTTCGTCGGCGGCGGCACCGGGCGTTGTGGGCGAGTGATCTGGGGCACGTGCTGGACCATTGACCGCGTTGCTAGTCGAGCAGTGCGGTGAGCTTCTTCGGCGCGAGGTTCCGGTAGCTCTCGGTTACGAGTTCACGGATCTCCTCCCAGTCGGTGTCGTCGGTGAGCAGCACCCCGATGCGATCACGGCCGGCTCGCGAGGCGAAGAACGGGCGGCCAATGGACAGCAGCGCCTCGCGTTCGTCTGGGTCTGCGCGCAACACGAGCAGCGGGACGGGCTTGCCGGCCGGGCACTCCCGTGCTACGAGCAAGCAGAACGACCTCCGGCGGATGTCGAACGAGTGCGCCGTCGATCTCGTTCTGGTTAGTGAACCGTCGACCCGCACCGTCACCTCGGGTAGCGCCAGGCATAGCGTGCGGACCCGCTCGAAGATGCCCTGCGGGACCTCTATGGGCGCGCTCGCGCGAGCACTCCGGCGCGCCGCTGGTGAACCACCGCCATTTCGTGGCTGCACCGGCGACCTACCGGCGGAACGCGGCCCGGACTTCAGCTGCGGTGGAGCTGTAGTACCCGGGTGGTTCGATGAAACCCCACTCGTCGAATGTCCGGCCGTTGGTGAGGGCGCGCCGGTAGCCGAAACAGGCGAGGTAGAGCGTCCGGATGTACATGACCGCCTCGAGCCGGTCGAGTTCGTCGTCGGTCGGCTCGACGTGCCGGCGGTAGGCGCTGACGGCAGCGTCGATCCACTCGTGGTTCGGCCGGCGCGGGTTCCACGAACCCGTGCCCCATATCAGGTATGCGAGGTCGGCGAGGCGCGGTCCGCGTCCGGACGCTTTCCAGTTGATCGCGACTGGCCCTTGCTCGTTCAGGACGGCGTGATCGGGGGCGTGCAGGAGGTTTCCGTGGAGCAAGCCTTCCGGGAGGCCGTGACCGTCGTCGGCCGAGCGCACCTGGTCGCGGAGCTGTTCGAATCGCTCCCGCCCGGCGGCCGTGACCTTCGTGTCGACGGCGTCGAGGAACGACAGGGCGGCCAGCAGGTCCTGACGGGGCGTGCCCTCGCGGCTCGGGTCCTCACCACTGGCTCCACCCGGGCGGCTGGCGGAATCGTCGCACGGCAGCGCGTGCAGCCGCCCGAGCAGCTCACCCATCATGGCGAATTTCGCGGCACCGTCGGGGAGCCGGGCGCCTTCAACGAACCGCGTCACGAGGACCGCGCTGCCATCGAAGTCAGATACCGCATCGCCGGCCGCCAGGCGCTCCGCGGGATAGTCCTGCCGCTCCAGGAATCCCAGGATCGCGGCGTCGCCCTCAGCACCGGCACGCGGCCGGGCGGGGGGAAACGCGCGGGCGACCCACGGGTCGCCGTCATTACGGTCGATGCGGAACACGTAGGTCTTGTGCACACTCAGCTTCGTCGCCGCGGCCGCGTCAATGCCGTAGCGATCCCGCAGATGAGCGAGTAGCCGCTCAGGAACTGGCTCGTGGTGCATTCGCGCACCGAGACCCTCGAGATCCGTCAGCGCTTCGGTGTAGCGCTGCCCAGTCTCCCCGGCGTGGCGCCGGACAACCTTTTTGAAGCTGGCGTCCTTGGTCATGGACAAGCCTCCCCTTGACACCCTCGTCCCCCAGCGACGCGGTGTTGGAAGATGGCCTGTGACAATGACGACCGAGAGGGCGAATCCCCTTCGCCAATGGAACCCCGGCTGGGGCGGATGTTCCACAGCTCGGCGACCGGTCGCCGCCGCGAGCAAACTCTTCCTGAGGCGCTCGGCCTGCGTCAAGCGGTTCAACCACGAGATGACACTGCGGGAAGTGCCGGCAGTGAGGCAGGGACGACCAGGAGCGATGCAGCCGGCCGAACTTCGATCGCGAGCCCAGCCCGGGTGCGCGACACGAATTCGCGAGCTGACCGCGTACGCGGCGACGGGCGACCGTCCTAGAACGCGCTCCGATTCAAGATCCTCAGGAGCCCCCAACCGCCGGCAGGCGGCGCACATAACGACTGCGGTCAGTCCGGCCAGCGCAGCGACGGATCCGGCGATATGCCTCCGTGTGAGCGCATAGGGCGCTGCCAAACTGCTCACATACCGTAGCGGCATGATCATGCGCCTCATCGGCGACTCCGGCCAGAGCAGACTGGGCCGTCAGCCCACGCAATCCTCGGCTCCGGCCTGCCGACTCGCGGCGCTGGTCTCGGCGGTCTTGGCGTCCGGGCCGGGATGACTCAACGAGAGCCGGAATTCTCTGCCAGCCACGGCCGCCGGGGATCAGCTTGCGAACGAATGCAGCGTTCCGGTGCCGCTTGAGGCTGCGCATAGCCCGGCCAACGCCAAGAAAATCAGCAACCTTGGCTCCCCGTTTGGCTCCCTAACGATCATCTCAAGCTCCGAAAACAGTGGGCGCAGCAGGGTTCGAACCTGCGGCCCCTCGCTTGTAAGACGAGTTATTACCGTCGCTGGACGTGGCTGGACGTGGCCCGGTGTGCCATCTGTCAGCCATGTCCGTGGCTGGACGTGGCCCTACGTGGCCTGATGCCGGTGGACGTTGGCTCCCCTTTTGGCTCCCTATTTCGTTAGCGCCGCTAAACCCTTCAACTAACACGGGCGAAGGCCTGAAACTCGCCACTGCCCCCGGCGAGAGAAGCCTCCGGCTCGAGGTCGACGGCGAAACCTTCGCGATCGTGCCCCGTACCACCAGCCATGAGATCCACCGTTACAAGCCTTACGCCACGCCCACCACGCAGCCTGTGATGACAGCATGACCGGCGCTACTGTGCACCTCATGAACACTCCGGCCGGCCCGCCCGCTGCCTTCGATACCGAGGCTGCCCTGCTGGGCGCCCTGTTCTCTCCCGCCGGACGATCCGACCCGCACGTGATCTTGCGCTCCTGCACCCTGCCCGGCTGCCAGTACCTGTTCGTCCGGGACGTGCTGCGCGACCCGCGGTTCGCCGCGCCGTCCATCCCTCCCTCCCCCGATGCAGCATTCCAGCTGCTCGCACGGTGGATGCTGCGGCTGGACGGCGACCGGCACCGCCGCGTCCGGGACGCTTTCGGCGGCCTGTTCACCGCCCGCAGGGTCGAGCGCTACCGGGCCATCATCGCCGAGCGGGCTACCGCGCTGATCGACCAGGCAGCCCCCGCAGGCAGCATGGACCTGGTCGCCGACTTCGCCCGGCCACTGCCGTTCACCGTGATCGCCGAGGTGCTCGGCGTTCCGCCTGATGACCGGGGCTGGCTTGCCGCGGCGATCGCGACGCTGAACCGCGGCTTCGCCCGCCAGCGCGACACCGACCGCACCGCGGTCCAGGCCGCCAGCGACGCGGCGCGGCACATGCTGTCCTACTTCGCCGGGCTCCTCGACCAGCGCACCGCAGCGCCCGCCGACGACCTAATGACCGCCCTAGCCGCCCGGCACGCCGAAGGCGAGGACCGCCAGGACCTGATCGCGAACTGCATCTTTTTCATCAACGCCGGGCACCAGTCCACCACCACCCTGCTCACCCTCGGCACCCACCTGCTCTGCACTCACCCCCAAGCACTGGCCGACCTGACCGAAGACCCCGGCCGCTGGCCGGCTGCCGTCGAAGAAATGCTGCGGCTGATCACCCCGGCCACCTTCACCGCCGCAACCCCCCGCGCCGACGCCGACATCCACGATGTCCCGTGCGCCGCGGGCCAGCCGCGGCTGCTGTTCCTGGCCGCCGCCAACCGCGACCCCTCCACCTTCCCCGATCCCGACCGGTTCGACATCAGCCGCGACCCCAACCCCCACCTCAGCTTCGCCGCCGGAGCCCACTTCTGCCTCGGCGCCCCACTGGCCAGGCTGCACGGCGAAGTCGCGCTGCCCACCCTGTTCACCCGCCTGCCCGGCCTGGCCGCCCTCACCCCGCCCGACATCTCCGCCAGCGTCCCGACCCGCCAGATCGACCACTTCGCCGTCACCTGGAACCAAGACTGACCAGCACAACCTCGCAACACTGACAGCACGATCCACAATCGCAAACCGTCTAGGGCGTGAAAGGATCAAGCGAGGACGAAACGCGGCGGCGCTCAGCCGGTGGGCCAGATCCCGGCAGCTTAGCTTCAGGTGGTGGATCCCCCGAGCGCTGGTGCGTCCAACTTCGTCATGACTGCTCCCATTCTGGGACTTAATCCGGCGGCTAACTCAGCGATAACGGCTGGCATTAGCTGGCCACGGCGGTCAGGGGCCAGCCGAAGAAGCCGTCCAGTGCGACCCGGCCGCCCGCGGAGCGCAGCGGATCGGTCGCCGTATAGGTGGTGATGAACGTTTCGATCTCGTGGTGCACGAGGACTGGCCGAACGGGCCCGACGGAGGCGCCGTCGGGCCAGGTGGCCTTCCGGATGCCGACAGCAGAGCTGTAGCTGCTGGTCTGGGTCAGGACACCGACCAGCCAGTATCCGCGCCCGCCCGCTAGCGGCAGGGCGAACGTCGGGTCAGCGGCCGGGGCGAACTGCTGAGCCAGCGTCGCCCCGCCGGCGCGGTCCTGCCTGATCTCGGTGGCGGACTGGCCATTAACCGAACCGGGACCTGAGAAGAACGAATTCACCGCGAACGGCGCCGCCGCTGCGAGTGTCTCCGTTGCGGCAGTTGCGGCGTGGTCCAGCGTCCGGGCCAGGGCGGGCGTGTATTTCGCGGGCGCCAGGACGGCCGGGGCCGTTGTCCCGGATCCGGCCCGGCACAGCGCCGGCCAGGCGGGGTTGCCGCTGCCGGAAGAGTGATTCACGATCGCAGCGAGCTTCCACGCGCGGCCGGCCCGCTGGAACACCAGGGCTACCGGCTGCATGGACTGCCCGAGGGTAAAGACGTTGGTGTCACCGTAGGCGACGAACGTGGCTGCGGCGCCATGGTGGCACGGCACCGTGATCGATACGCTCGTGAGCCGGAACGGCGGCCGGCCCGCCGGGCCGGGGTCGTTCCTGGTCCGATTCTGCTGGGCCAGATAGGCGCTGCGCGCCTCACCCGTCGTCACCTGGTTCAGCGGCGCGAAGTCGTTCCTTCTCCATATCTGGTTCGTCTTGGCCAGCCAGTTCAGTGTCGCCGCCAGCTCCGCGGCGGTGTGCCGCGACGCGGGCGGCGCTCCGACCGCGGGGACTCCCCCTCCCCCGCACGCCGCAGCGGTCACGGCGGACGTGGCCACGATCGCGGTGAGCAGCGGCGCAGTCCGGCGTCTCCCGGTAGCGTTCATCTGCGTTCCCTCCTTCGCGAGCGACGCGGTGTTCCGCGCTTAGCTAAGGCAAGACGCTAGGGACGCCGGGGGCAGCAGTCATCGGGGCGAGCCCCGTTCCGCCGCGGGGCTAGCCCTGGCGATGGTCGGGGCTAGCCCTGACGCCAGATGGGCCGTGCGGTGTGACACTGGAACTGTGCCACCCTCCGCCGCCATCCTCGTCGTGGACGACCACGACGGCTTCCGGGCGTTCGCCAGGATGATGCTGGAAATGGCCGGCTTCACGGTCGCCGAGGCGGCCAGCGGCACCGAGGCGACGCGGACGGCCCAGGCCATCCGGCCCCGCCTCGTCCTGCTGGACATCCAGCTTCCCGACTTCGACGGGTTCGAGGTAGCGAGGCGACTGGCTGAGCAGGAGCACCGGCCGGTGATCGTGCTGACGTCCACCCGTGAGGCCAGCGACTATGGCGGCCAGATCGCGGCCAGCCCGGCAGCCGGGTTCCTGCCGAAAGACCAGCTGTCCGGGGCTGCGCTGCGCGGCTTCCTCGGTGCAAGCCCGCCATGAGCCGGCGGCTGCGGGCTGTCCTGATCGCCGGGCTGGTCGCGGTGACCGTCTTCAGCGTGGTCACGTTCTATGTCAACAGCTGGCCGGAGCCGCCTGGTCCGGCGATCTACGTGATCACTCCGACGCTGGTCCTGCTGGCTTATCTTGGGGTGGGCCTGATCGCCTGGCAGCGCCATCCGGCGGAGCGGATCGGCTTGCTGTTCACGATCGTGGGCTATGCCTGGTTCCTGCCCGCGCTGACGCGGCTGCATTATCCGCTTCCGTTTACGATCGGCTACCTGACCGGGAGCCTCTATCAGGCATCTCTCGCGCATCTGGCCCTGGCCTGGCCGTACGGGCGGCTGCGATCCCGCCTCGACAAAGCGGTGGTCGCCGCGAGCTACGCCTGGAATGTCGGCAACAACCTCCTGCAGATGCTGTTCTGGAATCCGCGCACGAACGGATGCGGCGTGGCCTGCCCGGCCAATCTGCTCCTGGCCGACAGCTCCGCCCGGCTGTACAGCACAGTTGGCACAATCGCTTCGTTCTTCGGCATCTTCGTGACAGCGGCCGTCGTCGCCCTGGTCGCCTGGCACTGGTGGTCGGCCCGTGGTTATGCGCGCCGGGCGATGACGCGACTCATCTGGGTGGCCCTGCCGATCGGCGCGTATGTCATCATCCTGGAGACTCCGTCTGATCTTGGGCTCTCCACTCTGCTGGTGCAGGGCTTCGGTCCGCTGATCCTGATCGCTGCACCCGCCGCGTACGCGATCGGGATGGTCCGGACACAATTGGCCCGGCGTGCTGTCGGAGCGGCGCTGGTGGACCTCGAGCCCGGGCCGCCGCCGGGCCGGCTCCGTGACGCGCTGGCGGCTGCCCTGGGCGACCCGGCCCTCCAGCTGGCCTTCCGGGTGGCTGGCCATGGCCGCTACCTGGACACCAGCGATCAGGCCGTCGACCCCGCGCAGTTGCCGGCTGGACGCATGCTGACGGCACTGAACCCGGCCGGTGATACCGTGCTCATCCATCATGAGGAGCTGCGGCACGAGCCGGATCTGGTCAGGGTCACCGTGACCGCGGCCTGCCTGGCCCTTGAGCATTCCCGGCTCCAGGCCGAGGTGCAAGCTCAGCTAGAGCAGGTCCGCGCCTCCCGCGCACGGATCGTCCAGGCCGGCGACGCCGAGCGGCGCCGGCTGGAGCGCGATCTGCATGATGGCGCTCAGCAGCGCCTGGTCACCCTGAGCCTGGCACTCGGCATGGCCCGCAGCCGCGCGGCCGGGGCGGACCCCGAACTCGTGTCGCTGATCGAGTCGGCCGGCAAGGAGGCGCAGGAAGCCCTGGTCGAGCTGCGGGAGCTGGCCCGGGGCATTCATCCGGCCGTCCTGACCGAGACCGGGCTGGCCGGGGCCATCCAGGCCCTGGCGGAGCGGTCGACGGTCGCCACGACGATCACCGCGGTGCCGCCCGGGCGGTTCCCGGCCGCGATCGAGGCGACTGCCTACTTCGTGGTGTCAGAGGCGCTCGCCAACGTCGCCAAACATGCGCTGGCCGACAGCGCGCAGGTGACGATACGGCAGCTGCCGGGACGGCTCATGATACAGGTCAGTGACGACGGAGCCGGGGGCGCCGAGCCTGAGGGCGGATCCGGGCTGCGTGGCCTGGCCGACCGGGTGGCGTCGGTGGGCGGCGTGCTGCGGGTCGACTCCCGGCCGGGTTGCGGGACTCACCTGGAGGCGGACATCCCTTGCTCGTGACGCAGCCAGCGGCACCGCTGCGCGTGGTCATCGCCGAGGATGCGGTGCTGCTGCGCGAGGGGCTGCGCCGGCTGCTCACCGAGGCCGGCCTGGACGTGATGGACACGGCCGGCGACGCAGCGCACTTGCTGCACCTCGTCGGCGCCTTGCGTCCCGATGTCGTGCTCGCCGACATCCGGATGCCGCCCTCCCAGACCACCGAGGGGCTGCAGGCAGCGGTAGAGATCCGCCGCCAGTGGCCGGGCACGGCGGTCGTCGTCATGTCGCAGCATGTCGAGACCGAGCACCTGTTCGAGCTGCTCGCCGATGATCCCCGCGGAGTCGGCTACGTGCTCAAGGAGCGCGTCGCTGACATCGCGCAGTTCACCGACGCGATCCGCAGGGTCGCCGCCGGCGAGTCGGTAATCGACCCGCAGGTCGTCTCCCGGCTGGTGGCCAGGCCGCGGCGAGACAGCCCGCTGCAGACCCTGACCGAGCGCGAGCTGGCTGTGCTGGCCCAGATGGCCGAGGGCCGCTCCAACCACGCGATCGCCGGCCAGCTGCACATGTCGACCAAGACCGTGGAAACCCACATCGGGAGCATGCTGGCCAAGCTGGGCTTGCCGCCCGCACCGGAAGATCACCGCAGGGTCCTTGCGGTCCTGACCTACCTGCGCCGCTAGATTCGACCTGATCGGGCCCAGCGCCCCGTCCACAACCTCGGTGCCGTTTAGTTCGGGTTCCTCCCGCTGTCGTCTCGGCCAAAGCATCCTGGCGGCGGTTCGCGGCGCATCACCCCGCAGCATGCTGCTGGTGAGCCATCTCGCCGCAGGCCTGGACTCGCACGATCCGCGGCATCCGCTGACCTTGCGCAGGTAGCCAGCCCCGAAACCGCGGCCTGGCCGATCGCGCGTGCGATGACCGCTCGCATGGTGCAGCACCCGACTTTGGCTCCCGGTTGGCTCCCCAACGCCAACTGGAGGCATACCGCTGGCTTGTTAAAACAGTGGGCGCAGTAGGGTTCGAACCTACGGCCCCTCGCTTGTAAGGCGAGTTCGTACCGTCGCTGGACGTGGCTGGACGTGGCCCGGTGTGGCATCTGCCAGCCACGACTGTGGCTGGACGTGGCCTGGCGTGGCCTGATGCCGGTGGACGTTGGCTCCCCGTTTGGCTCCCCCATTTCGTTAGCGCCGCTAACCTTTAACGAGCACGAGCGCCAGCCTGAAGCACGCTACTCCCCCGCCATGGCGACCAGGGAACGATCGATGACCGTGCGCCCGATGTCCAGCTGCGAGGGCTCCGGGGTTAACCGCCGGGAGACACTCCGACGCAGCACCATCCGGCACAGGCCCGGTCGAAGCCGCCTGCCGCGACTGCCGCGCCGACAGATCGCTATGAGTCCATAGCGGGATCGTGAACGTGGCCTGGCAGGGCGTCGAGTCGACCGGATCTAGCTGATGAGCGGACTTGATGAGTTCGGCTCGATGACCCGCCGCCTGTACGCCCGAGGTCTCTGCCCGCAACTACTTGGCGCTACAGCACCTGCTCCTCCCGCCTCGCAGCCAGGAGATCCCGAGCGGAGTCATCAAGAGGGTCGCCGTGCCGGTGCACGACCTTCCACGCGCCGCCCTCCCGGCGGAAGACAATGGTACAGTGTCTCCGCCGCAGACCCCGGTGCAAATCCCTTTGTCGCTGCTGTTTTTAGAACTAAGCGGCTACTACGTGAACGCTGTTCAGCTACATGTCCACGCCGCAGACGTCCTGGTCAGGTGCGGCATACACAGGGAGGGCTTCAGATAACCGCCTGATTGGTGCGGCCTGGGCGATCGGGCGATCCGGCTCGGGACAGTCCAGATCGAATCGTTATGTGCGCCCTCGGGCTGCGAGCCGTCCTGGCCCTCAATGTCGGCCACGGTGTCAGGGCCGCGACCGGTCACGAATGCCAGTTCGCTCCCCGTCGCCGGGCCGCTGAGCGGAGTGACCTGCGGTTGGCAGGGGTCGGCGTCGTCGATGTATAGCAGGCGGGTAGCACCCGCGCCGCCTGAGAACGAGCATCGCGCCGAGCAGCATCGAGCAATCGCCCCAGCATTGGGTCTGCTGCACCATCGTGCCCATGTGCAGGAAGTCGACTGCGAGGATTCCGGGTAGCGGCCCGGCTTGCGCCGGGTGCTCGCCGGGCTGTATTTCTTTGCGCTAGTTTGCGGTGCCAGGCCAGGGAGTGTCGCGGGCGTCACGGGAAGACTTCGGTCCAGCGCCTGCGGGGTATTAGTCTCGCCAGCGCGGCGAACCACACCCGGTCAGCCGGCTCGTACCGCATCCGGCGTGCCGGCGCAGCAGTGCGTTCTCGTGCCGGAGCACCAGCAGCTCAGCATCCTTCGCTCGGTCGCCGCGGAACATCAGGACGGCCATGCTGAGCACGCGGCACGTCAGCAGGTAGGCGACCTTGAGCAGCATCCGGCCAGCCAACCGTCACCACCTCCGGCTGCCGGCAACAGTGCAGGTCAACCATGTAATCCAGAATTCGAGCGGCACACGGTCCGATCGGGATGCTGGCTGCGGCGTCGAAGAAGTACAAGGCACTGGCGTTCGTGGTCTTCGCGGACGGCACCATTTACGAGAGAAGCTGGATGGTGGCTGGATGGTCCGCCAAGTTCAGGCTGACGCGGTGCCGTTCAGCGTGCTGGCGCAGGCGGCAGGCAGGCGTTTGTTCAGGCGCCGCATGCTCTGGCGCTCCCGGCCGCCATGTGACGTAACCCGACAGGGCCGCGCCTGCGCGGCCACGCCGGCCTGCATTAACTGAACCCCAAGGAGGCACAAATGCCATCGACCACCACGCTCAGCCCTTCGGGGGACACTACGGGGGCGGCCGACACCGCCGCGATCAACACGGCTCTGGGCAGCGTGGGCGCTGGCGGGAGCGTACTGCTCGGCCCGGGGGACTGGTACACCGGCGCGCCGCTGAAGATCCCCACCGGGGTCGAGCTGGCAGGCATCAAGGGCGGGATCAACGGGAGGACCTCGACCACGCCCGCCGGGTCGGTGATCCATCCCGTTGCCACGTTCAGCGCGACCGGGGGGATCCTCGATCTGGTGGCGGGCGTCGATGGTGCCAGGATCCGGGACCTGGCCATCCTCAACGACCTCGGCTCACCCGCCGGCGTGGACGGGATCTCCTGTCACGGCAACGTCAACGGCCTGGAGGTCCGGCACGTCTCCGTCGCCCTGGTCAGCGGGTACGGCCTGGCCTACTACCGGGACGCCGGCGGGCACGGCGGCGACGGCCTGTGGATGAGCCGGTGCATGTTCCAGCGCACCGGCAAGTCGGCGGTTCACCGGCCGGTCAGCGATGCCAACATCCATAACGTTCACATCCAGTTCGCCGGCCATGTCGCCGGAGCCGCCGATGGCCACGGGTTCTTCACCACCCCGGCCTCGTCGGGGAACATTGCCTATGTCGGCTGCCGGGCGGATCTGTGCGCGGGCAGCGGCTGGCTGATCGACCATGAGGGCAGCTTCGGGGACGCCACCAAGCTGATCGGCTGCTCGACCGAGCGCAACTGCCAAGATGGCGTCCTGATCACCAACAGCTCCCCGGCAGGCACCGGCTGGCGGGGCCCGGTCATCATCAGCGGCTGCTGCTTCGAGGGCGACGGGATGAACCACGGCGCCGGCGGCGAGTACGCCGGCATCCGGGTCCGCGGACAGAACCGGGTGTTCATCGATGGCACCACCGTCATGGTCAACAAGCTCGACGTGCCAGCCGGGGCCCCGAAGTACTCACTCGGGATCAACGAGACCGGGTCAGCCCCCGGCAAGCCGGAGACGATCGAGTGGGCCAGCGGGCGGCTGAACTACTCCACCGGCCAGGGCGGCCAGGCGATCCAGAACCACTCGCTGGCCGATAACCTGCTGATCGGCCCGACCGTCACCCAGGCCGGCGGATACGAGAGCAGGACCATCTCGCCAAGGTCCGGGAAGGTAACCCTCTCCGGCGGGACCGCCACCGTCTCCAGCCCCTGGGCCTTCCCGGCCAGCCTGATCTACCTCACCAACATCAGCCCCTCCGGCACGCCCGGGACGCCGTATGTCTCCTCCCGCGGCACCGGGTCATTCACGATCGAGTCCACCAGCAGTACCGACTCCGGCACCATCGCCTGGATGATCATGTAAGAGATTACGTTGAGTGAACCGGCCGACGGTCCTGATGACATTGGGTCAGTCAGCTATGGTGGGCTCCGGCTGCGGCGTGGTCGCGGCCGCGTTGCCGGCCAGCCGGAGCAGGAGCACGATAGCGCCAGCTACGGGCCGATCAGGCCGGCCGCTGCCGGCAGAAAGAGCGCGGTACTGGATCAGGTTCTGCAGGAAAGCCGCCGATGAAGGATCTGGCGATGCCGAGGCGATCGTGGCGAGGATGCCCACCGGATCGCGGCCAGGGACCAGCAACCGGGGCGATCGCCCCGGCTATCAGCCTCACAATTACGAGGACTAGGACGAAGGCCAGCATGATTGACCCGCCCCCGGACGCCGGGACGAACGGCTGCGGTGGCGGGCACCGCAATGAGCGCGGTTACCAGGTGATGCACCGCCCTTGCGGGTCCGGGTCGACGGGCAGGTCAGCGGCGTGTCCAGCGGCAAGCTCATGAGGAACCGGCGACCTGGCTAGTTCCGCCAGTCATCGAGGCGGGCAAACAATGTCACGGACGGTGAGAATCCGTCAGCCGCCAGCGTGGTGCGCTTCGCCGCCTAGCGTGCATATCCGGAGCGGCTGACAGGTACTCCGACCCTGCACTCGGCACGCGCAGATCGTCCCCGTTCTGCGCCTCCTTTCGGCCGGGTGGCCACCACGTGACCGACGTCGGCGCACAGCGGATCCGCCGAAAACCCGCCTTCAAGGGCCCGATCAACGAACACTCGCGCGCCGCCTGACGCATGGAAGACTCGCAGGCCACCTGCCTGATCCTTCTGAAGCGGGACAGCCGGCTGGGGTCCCTGCCGGCGAGCGACGAGGCCGTCAAACAAAATTACGCCGTGAATGTCATGAGGATTACACCGGTCCCTGTGTGCCGCCGGCTTCACCTGGTCAAGGTGGGCTTAGCGCCGCTCGCGCGACGCGATACGACGCAGCGCGACCCGCGCCCGGTTCAGCGGCTCGAGCAGCTCATATGTCCAGTAGGCGTTGTGCTCGATCAGCCGGAACTTGGTGCCGCGGGGGCCGGGCGGATGCCGGTAGCCGGACGAGACGTAGCGAATGAAGTCCTCGTGCATGCGGGTGAAGAAGCGCCTGCGCTCACGGCGCGGGACCAGCCCGCTGCGGCCGATCGGGCCGATCCCGATGCCGCCATTTTGCAGCACCGTGCTGTAGTGCCAGATCGCGCGCTCGAACAGCGCCGCCCGGACGCCGGCTGTGGCCGGGACACCGGCGGCGGCTTCCCGTTTCGAAAGGGAATCAAAGACCTGCCGGTAGGAATCGAAGATGGCCAGGTTATCGCTGCTCGTGGTGACCATGAAGGATCCGGGCCTGGCCCACCGGTAGCGGTAGCAGACCTGGTCCAGCGCGGCGATCTGATGCGCCTCCAGCAGCGCTGCGCAGCTCACCGGCACGTCCTCGTGGATGCCTGGTGGGAACGGTACGCCAAGCTCCGCCAGGAAGGCGCGCCTGATCACCTTGCTCCAGCAGGTCATGGTCAGGTTGATCAGCTGTGGGTGCTGCGCCAGCGTGAAGGATCCCGGCGGTGCTTCGCGTAACAGCGCCCGGCTGTAGCTCGGCTGCGTTCTGCCATCCGGAGTCAGGTACTCGTAGTCAATCAGCAGTACGTCAGGAAGGTCGCGGCTGAGCCGCTCGGTGATCGCCTCGACGGCGCCGTCCGCCACGATGTCGTCGCTGTCGATGAACCAGACGTAGTCTCCGGTGGCCAGGTCAAGGCCGACGTTGCGGGCGTTGCCCGGGCCGCCAGTGCGTTCGAGGCGAACGATTTGCAGCCGCGGGTCCAGCCCGGCGCGGGCGGCTAATATCTGGCCGCAGCCGTCGGGAGAGGCATCGTCAACGGCGATCACCTGGACGTCGGCGCCGGGCTGGGCCAGCACCGAGTCGAGGCACTCGGCCAGGTACGGCTCAACGCCGTAGACCGGCAGCACCACGCTGATCCGCGGGCGGGCGGGCATCAGGGCACGTGCCGCAATCGAGGATCCGGCTGCGTGCGCACAAGGAACGCGTCCATTAGGTCTTTGTAGCAGGCATTGGGTCTTTATGGCTGGTATTAGATGATGCTGGCTTATCTCAGCCATGAGAACGCCGGGACGTGACATCCCTGGCTCTGGTCACGGCTAGCTAAAGATCTTCAATTGCGGGGGTTACGCCTGGTGACGGCTGGCGTGTCGTGCGGTATGCCGGTGGTATGAGGTATCCCGATGGTGGCGGGCTGACCGCCGAACAGCGGGCCCGCCGGGAGCAGGTGCGGGTGGCAGCAGCGGAGTTAATCGAGGCGGGGGCCGGTGACCGGGAGGTAGCCAAACGCTTCCGGGTGTCGCGGATGTCGGCGAACCGGTGGCGGCGAGCGCTGGCGGCCGGCGGCCGGGCCGCGCTGGCCTGCAAGGGCGCGGGCGGGGCGAAGTGCAAGCTCACCGTCCCGCAGCTGCGGGAGCTGGAGACGGTGCTGGACGCCGGCCCGGCGGCCTGGGGCTGGGATGAGGATCAGTGCTGGACGCTGGCCCGGATCGCCGAGGTCGTCCGCGGCCGGTTCGGGGTGCGCTACACGCTGGCCGGGCTGGACCTGCTGCTGCACCGGATCGGCCGGAGCGTGCAGGTTCCCGCGCGGCGGGCGGCGGAACGGGATGAGGCCCGGATCGCCGCCTGGCGGGAGGAGACCTGGCCGGTGGTAAAAGGACGGCGGCCGACCTGGGCGCCTGGCTGATCTTCGAGGACGAATCAGGCCAGGGCTTACGCCCGCCCAAGGGCCGCACCTGGGGCCGCCGCGGCTGCACTCCTGTGGTGAAGGTGACCGGCGGCAGCAACAAGCGCGTCTCGCTCGCCGCGCTCATCTGCATCAAGCCTGGCTGCCGGCCCCGGCTGATCTACCGCGTGCACCATGGCCCCGAGCACGGCAAGGACCGGCGCAAGGGCTTCACCGAGACGGACTACGCCCGGCTCCCGGCGCCGCGCACCAGCAGCTCGCCGGACCGCTCGTCGTGGTCTGGGACAACCTGAACTCCCACGTCAGCGCCGCGATGGCTGAGCTGATCGCAGCCCGGGACTGGCTGACCGTCTGCCAGCTCCCGCCCTACGCCCGCGAGCTCAACCCGGTCGAGCTGGCCTGGTCGCACCTCAAGCGGTCCCTGGCCAACCTGGCCAAACGCAACCTCAGCCAGCTGACCGCGCTAGTGAAGACCCGGCTGAAAAGGATGCAGTACCGGCCCGGCCTCCTCGACGGATTCCTCTCCAGCACCGGCCTGGACCTCACACCCTTCAGTAACCCCCACCATTAGAGATCTTTTTATTCATCGTATGGCTCTAGCATTGACCCATGGCTCCGCCGATGATCATCACTGCCACAACATTCGCAAGCGCCCGCGATGCGGTCCAGGCATTTCTGGACGAGCGGCCTTACGTCAGTGGCCTTGAGAAGAGGACGATTCCTTTCTTGGCCAGCCTTCTTGTTCTGGCAAACCGCCAGAACCTTTCGAACCGCGAATTGTGGGATTGGATCACACAAGACCAGCTTGGTTCCAAGCTTTACGGAATAACCACTGAAGCCGCCACAAGCAACGATAGAGAAGAAACAGAGGCAGCTACGTTTATCCTTAGATGGCTTTCCGAAGAGAAACGCGACACAGGCGTCGCTATCGAGCATAACGGCATGAGAGGCGCGGCCGCGAATATCATTGGGGCTGAAACTCTCAGATGATCTAAATATACTATTCTTAGATCCTGCGGCTCGCTCCTACCATTGAGTACGCGCACCCAAGCCGATCAGCACCAAGACGCAGCCAAGATCGATCCAGCCGGAAACGATGGCGAGTTCAGCGTAGCCTGTCGCCGCAGGCCCCGCCTCTGTGGGATATGCGTGGGACGACCATCTGCCATCTCGTTGTAACTCACGTCCGCGCCCAGGTCGCAGCCGTAGCCCGATGGAAGCGGTCACCATCTGTAAAACCGTCGGCTAAGCCTACGTTGGTTCGAACCCAACACCTGCCACGTGCAACGAGGTACTGTGCCGCTCTGTTGCCCCTGGCGCCGGCCACCGAGTCGCTGGCACCCGGCGTGGACAGCGGTGGGCTCATATCCAATCCCCGGCCCGGGCTCTCCCGCCACCGATCGGGTTACTCATGGGACACTAGACAGAACACCTGGCCGATTAGGCGCTAGGAAGTCGTTGTGTACCGGGATCACCGACGGGCGCCAGGATCAGCCATTCCGGCGCGCCGAAGCCGGTCAGGTCCCCGTACGTTCTTGATCGGCTGCGGTGACGATGACGTCGGCGATGTGGTCCAGTGCGGCGGGCTGGCCCTGGTCCGGTAGCGTGACCGGGCCGCGGCGTGCGGCGAGATAGGATGCGCAGGCCTCGGGCTCCCCTGCGGCCTGGACCTAGCGCCGGGCCGGGCATGGAAGCTGTCGCCGGGACAGCGATCGGGGTCGCCCGGTTGCCTGCACGGTGGCTGTGCGAGCGGGCCGCTGGGCTGACGGCCCGCTCGGTTTGAGCGGGAATGTGGCCTGGATCCCGGGGGGCTGGGCGTGCCTCGCACTTGCAGTCCGGGCCCGTGGTTGGGGGCCCTGATTAGGGCTCGCAGCCGCAGGTCAGCGGGTAGCCCCGGTAGGTCCTGGTGTGGAGGGCCATGGCGGTGACGTGCAGATTGCCGCTGGTGTTGCCGGTGCTGTCAAGGGGAGGCCTCCCCGGCCGCGCCGCGGGCGGCCGTAGGGTCAGCTGGGCGGGGCCTGGGCGGGCAGGCGGCGCAGGTCCTCGGCGGTGAGCTCGCCGGTGGAGATGAGCAGCCGCGCGAGCTCCTCCAGTGCCCGCGGCCCGCGCAGCCCCGGGACGCCGAGGCGCACGTAGCGGTCCCGGATGTTCTCGCACCGCTTGGCTACCGTGTGGGCCTGCCAGCCGATCCGTACTGCGGCGTCCTTGGCGCTGGCCGGCGCCGGGTCCCCGGCATGCCGCCAGGCCAGGTAGGCCTCGAACCGGGCTGCCAGGACCAGCCGGTCGGTGTCGGTCAGCGGGGCGCGGCGGCGGGTGCTGGTCACCGACCGCTGCCCGGTCCTGTCGGTGACCGGCGAGTCGGCTGCGGGGTCGGGCGCATCGTCGAGATCGGGCAGCCGCAGCCGCAGCGTGTACTGGTCCAGCGCGCCGCTCAGGGTGACCTTGGCGTGCCATTGCTGCAGCGGCACCGCTATCCCGGGTGGCAGGTCGACCCGGAACCCGCGGTCGCCGAGCATGCCCAGCACCGAGGAGGCGCTGTCGTTATGCAGCCACCAGGACCCGTCGTGGTGCCGGAAGCTCCCGGCGGTCCGTGATACCCCGCGGTCGGCGGCAGGCAGCACCACACTAGAGGCCGGAGCCCGGCCGAAAGTGAACGGCTCACCCGGGCGGACACGCCACGTCCGTGACTGGTACATCACGATGAGCAGCATTGGCCCGGCCTGTCTCCCTGCCGCCACCGTAGGTTCACCGGCACGGCGCGTCAACAACCGCGTCCCGGCCAGGCCAGCCCAGTCCCGTCACTGGCAAGGCGTGTATCGGCAGGACGCTGTTGAGCGGTCAGAGCTGCACCCATGCGGCTGCGGCCGGGCACAAGAAGGCTTGCCCGTGACTTGCGTGGTTGCGGGCTGGCCGGGCGAATGGCGGCGGATTACCGGCACAGTTCGACGTGCCAGGAGTCTGAACTCTGCCCCAGTCCAATAGCTATCGGGGACGCTCGCGGCACCCGCTAGCGGCCTGAGCGGGGCCAGCTAGTCAAATCCGGCGCCTCGGACCGCTGCTGGTGCACGGGGGCCGTGCGGCCATTTAGACGCCGTCGGCTTGACGGACGGGGTACTCAGCGCGTATCCGCATCACCGCTCCGGCCGTGCCCTGCCAATGATGGTGTCCGCCTCGCGGTCATAGTCGCGCAGGGCATGCGAGGCCGGGCTGCGGATCAGCGGAGGCCCCGGCATCGGCGGGATCTTAGGGCGTACCGCCAGGTAGGGCCTGTCAACGTCGCGGGTCTCAACTGGAAGCCCGAAAAGGTGCGGCATGGCCCGGGGCCGGGGATGGTCATCGGGCTGCGGGTCCGCCATGCCCGTGCCGGGCGGCAAGATCCAGACGAGCTCGGCATGATACGGGTCAAGCCCAGGGACGCGCTCGGCGATAAGTTGCAGCGCGTAGACCTGTTCGCTGAAGTCGGGATAGGACATCTGGTTCCCCTCCTTGCGAACGACGTTACAGGTCCCCTCCCCGCTGATTCCTCACGCACCATCCCGCACGCTGGCGCTCCGTTGTCGGGAACTCACCGCCGCGTTCAGCTGCAAGCTCCATGCAAGCCGACGGCGCGCGCGGCCGGCGTCCGAAGCCGCTGGCAACATGGTTCGTGTGAGGACCATGCATCGGCTTCTGCCGCGGTCAGCGCGCGGTCTTTTGGGGTGTGCTGGCCTTATGGGATGAGGTCGACCTGATTGCTGGCGGTCTGGGCGAGTGATAGCCGCGGAGATCAACAACAGCGCCGTAACCACGCCGCTGGCCGATATCCGGCTGTGGGAATTCTCCGGCAGCAGTATCACCATCTACAGCGGCGACCACGGCACGATCCTGGCCCATGGGCCACCAGCGAGTACATCGA
>OCZU010001062.1_pt1 | contig 18505 bp, 18 predicted proteins | sample 1539001 | NCBI WGS metagenome assembly OCZU01 (sample SAMEA3539306, study PRJEB22396) | soil metagenome | biome: tundra; feature: field; material: soil | place: USA | collected 2010-05 | depth 0.15 m | reverse complement strand
GGCATACGAGATTACAAGGTGACTGGAGTTCAGACGTGTGCTCTTCCAATCACCTGCGCCGGGCGTGTGCGTCTCCGACGACGGTGCTATGGGGATGCGTCTGCCGTCATGAAGCACCGCCACGTGATCGACAGCACTCGCCCGCACGAAGCCGGGGTGATAGACGCCGACTGGTGACGCGTCCGCGGGTGGCGCTGCGAGGTGAAAACCCGGATAGCTTCCCAGGCCGATCTCGACCGCGTGCGCGCTGAAGGATCGGCCGGCGATCGCCGGATCGGGGTCTCTCACCCTGCAGTGCAGGAGCGCGCTCGCCGCTTCCTCATCGTCCGAATCCGGATGGTCGGTTCGCGCAAGGGTCCAGTGCACCTGCTGCGGTGGTGCGGAGGCCAGCCCAGCGGTCATCTGATCGCGCACCAGTGCGGCCTTGGCCTCGATGTCGGTGCCGCACAGCACGAAGGTGACAGCGTTGCGATAGCCGGTCAGCGTGTTGCAGGACACCTTGAACGTGGGCGGTGGCGGCTCCCCGCGAACGCCCGTGACACGAACGCGGTCCGGTCCGTCGGTCGCCAGCTGAATGCTGTCGAAACGGGTCACAACGTCGGGGTCAAGGTAGCGAGGACCGTCGATCTCGTAGAGCAGTTGCGCGGTCACGGTTTCGATGGTGACCGCGCCGCCGGTGCCGTTGTGTTTGGTGATCACGCTGGATCCGTCGGCGTGGACTTCGGCGATGGGAAACCCGGGGTGGCGCACATCGTGTTCCGTGAAGAAGCTGTAGTTGCCGCCCGTCGCCTGCGAACCGCATTCGAGAATGTGGCCGGCGACGGTCGCTCCCGCGAGCGCGTCCCAGGCGTTTCGTTGCCACCCGAAGTGCGCCGCCGCAGGCCCGACCACGAGGCTCGCGTCGGTGACGCGCCCGGTCACCACGACACTCGCGCCGGACCGGATGCATTCGGCGATCCCCCAGCCGCCGAGGTATGCGTTGGCGGCGAGCGGGCTGCCGAGGCCGAGCTCCGCGGCACGGCCGGTCAGATCGTCTCCTTCAACCGAGGCGATGGTGGCCCGAACGCCGAGACGGCGTGCGAGGTCGCGGAGCGCGGTCGCGAGCCCGGCCGGGTTGAGCCCACCCGCATTGCTCACGATCGTGACGCCACGATCGACGGCAATAGCGAGGCAATCCTCCATCTGGCGGAGGAAGGTTCCCGCGTAGCCGCCTTCGGGGAGCGCCGAGCGCTGCCGCGCGAGGATGAGCATGGTCAGCTCGGCGAGGTAGTCGCCGGTGAGGACGTCGAGTTGACCGCCGTCGAGCATCTCCCGAAAAGCGGCGAAACGGTCGCCGTAGAAGCCGGAAGCGTTGCCGATACGCAGAACCGTGTCCACAGGCCCGGCAAGGCTACCCTGCTTGCCCTCCCGGGTGACCCGGCGGCGCGACGCCGGGTCAGACCTGCGGCTCCACGCGTTTGAGGAACTCGTCGAAGAGCGGGACGGTGAATGCGGTGTCCCCGTGCGCGGGGCTGTAGATGATGCCCTTGGCGATGAGCGCTGAACGGCGCGGCGCGACCGACTCGACACGCGCGCCCAGCGCTGTCGCGATGTCGCCGGAGCGGTGCGGCCCGGGCCCGAGCGATGCCATCGCGGCCAGGTACTCACGCTCTCGAGGCGTAAGCCGGTCGAGCCGTACCAGGAAGAAGTTCTGGTCAAGCTGGTCTTGAACTCGAGGCGCCGCACGCTCGACGTCTTCGGCGGTGATCGGGCTCTGCGGCGCCGCATTCCAGACGTGGTATCCCCACTCCTGGAGGAAGTAGGGGTAGCCGTGGGATCGCTCGACCATGATGTCGAGCGCAGCGTCGTCGATCCTGGCTCCACTCTCCTCGGCGGGGAGGGCGAGTGCGGTCCGCGCATCCTCGGCGCCGAGCGAACCGATCTCCGGAAAGTCGAACAGCCGCTCCGCGTAGGACTTTGCCTCGCCGACGAGGGCGCGCAGCTGGGGAAGGCCGGCACCGGTGAGGATCACCGGCAGGTTGAGCTGGTTGGTGCGGTGGATCGCCACGATCAACGCCGACAGCTCCTCGGCAGGCACGTACTGCAGCTCGTCGACGGCGAGCACGATGCCGGTCCCCCGGTCTCGAGCCGCGTCGCCGCACGCCACCAGCAGGTCGGTCACATCGTCGGCGAGGTTCCCGGAGTCGGCGACTCCTCGCAATGCCTCGACATCGATGGACACGCGCGTCCCGTCGGGGAGCTGGAGGCTGAAGGTTTTCAACACCCGCAGCGCCCGGGTCACGGCCATCGACACCACGTTGGTGCTGAGTGGCAGGAGGATGCGCCGGAGCCGCCCGGCGAGCAGCGACGGGAAATGACCATGCTCGGGAGCCTCGATGAGGCCGACCCGAAAGCCCTCCTGCTCGGCGATCTCGGCAAACCGATTGAGGAGGACGGTCTTGCCGGCACCGCGGAGCCCGATCATGAGGATGCTCTTGCCCGGTCTTCCGGCCACCGCCCGGCGGAACGCAACGCCGAACCGGTTGATGAGGTCGTCGCGACCGGTCAGGGCGGGGGGAGGTGTGCCGGCGCCTGGGCGGTACGGGTTGATCAGCTCATCCATCGATCTTACTGAGTTTACCCCAGTTCAACGATAGCTTTCAGGTCTTATGTAGCTTATGTAGGCTACTCCAAAGATTTGGTAACTCGTGGCTAAATTGGTCAAAATCGGGCCACTCTCCGTGCGATTGCCGCGATGGTCCAGGACTCATGGGCAAGGCTCAGGAGGGAGGCAAGGTTCCGGGATCGGCTACGCGGCCGCCACCGTAGGCGCCCCGTTCCTGTGGCGGACGCCGTCGAACCCGAGGATCGCGAGCGCGATCCAGACCAGTGCGAACCCGCACAGGAGTGCAAACGAGGTGCTCTCGCGGAGGATCAGCACGCCGATGGCGAATTGCATGACGGGAGTGACGTATTGCAGCAGGCCCATGGTTGAGAGCGGGAGCCGGGTCGCGGCCCCGGCGAAGAACAGCAGCGGCAGCGCGGTCACCGGACCCGCCGAGATGAGCAGAAGGAGATGTCCGGCGGTCGCAGCGTGACCGACGAACGTGGCCTGCCCGGCGACAGCCAGGACCGCGAGCACGACCAATGCCGGCACGCTGGTCACGGCTCCTTCAATGAACAGTCCCTCGGGTGCCGACGCGCGCACACCCTTCTTGAGAAACCCGTAGGTGCCGAATGTGCACGCGAGGGCGAGGGCGATCCAGGGCGGGCGCCCGTAATCGAAGCTCAGCACCGCAACCGCGACCACTCCAAGCCCCACCGCAGCCCACTGCACGGGCCGGAGCCGCTCGTGAAGGATCACGACACCGAGGCCGATGGTCACGAGCGGGTTGATGAAGTAGCCGAGGCTGGTCTCGATGACGTGGCCGTTGTTGACCCCCCAGATGTATACCCCCCAATTGATTGCGATGGCGATGCCCGCGGCGCACAGCCGCCCCACCGTCCCCCGGTCCAGCCGGCGAATCCCGTCCAGTTGATGCCGAACGGCAAGCAGGACGGCGATGACCGCGAAACAGAAGACGATGCGACAGGCCAGGATCTCGAGCGGATTCGCAGGCTCGAGCAGTGGCCAGAACAGCGGGAAGAGGCCCCAGAGCAAGTACGCGCTGACCCCATAGACCAGCCCCCCGGCACGCTGCTCCGGGGTCTCGAGGTTTTTGTTCAGCACCGCCACGCATGGTAGTGAGCCTCGGTCCCGCGACGGTCTGACTTCACAGTTCGATACTGCCGATGGCAAGCGGTCGCTCCTCGCCGCTGAGCGGCTGACCTCGGTCACCGCGCTTGCGTTGTACGAAGCTCCGTACAACGATGCACCCGAGGCGCAACCGGCCTGGGCTAGTAGATGAACGCCTCGACGCCGTTCAACGATCCGATCTGTCGTTGATCGACCACTCCGAGACCGAGCATGTTGGCCTCGTCGACGGTGAAGCTCCTCGGACCCTGCACGGCGACGACATACGCCACGTGTCCGAACTGACTGTAATTGCCACCCGGCCCGAAGACCACCAAACTTCCGACGCGCGGCGTCCGGCCCTCGAGTCGACCGGCCGCCCGTGCGGTCGCCGCCCACTCCCATGCGTTCCCGCTCCAGTACACGTTGCGCAAGGACGCGACGTACCACGTGCACTGACCCCATGGATAGTCGTCAAACCGCGGGCCGAACGCGAAGGGACGAAGCGCATTGCCGAGGACGTGGGATGCACCGGCGCCGGCCGCCGCAGCCGCTGCTGCAGCAGCGGCTTCCTGCTCGCGACGTACCTCCGCGATCTTCGAGCGTACGCCCTGGAGTTGCGACAGGAGCGTGGCGGCCTTGCCCTTCAGTGTCGACGCCTCCTGGCGATACGCGACCTCCTCGCTCTGCTGTTGCCCCGACAGCGACTGGAGGCTGGCGACGAGCGTGTCGGCGTGCAACTGGTTGATGATCTGTTGCTTCTGCAATCGATTGAGCTGGTCGCGCTTTCCCTGGATCTGCGTGACCAATTGCTCGACGCGAGAGCTCACCTGGTTGGCGCTCGTGAGCGCGTCCATCGCATCGATGAAACTCTTGCTGTCCACGAGGATTGCGGTGACGGAACCGTCGTCGGTGAGCTCGTAGACGTGCTTGAGGATTTGCGCAAGCTGTGCCTGGTCGGCTGTGTAATCGCTGTGAACGACCTGGAGTTGCACGCTGGTGTTCGCCAGGTTCTTGTTCGCCTGATCGAGCTCCGTCTGTGCCTCCGCCAGTTTCGCCTGCGTGTTCGCAATGGCCTGTGCCGATGAGAGCGCGTTGCTCAGTGCCGCAGAGCTCGCGCCGCTCAGCGAGTCGATGGCGCGGTTGAGCGCACTTGCCTGCGCTGAAAGCGCCTGGATCTGCTGGGTGAACTGATCAGCGAGGACCTTGTCCTGGCTCAGCGGGGAGCCGGCCACCAGCAGTGCGATCGTGCCGGCCAAGGCGACGAGGGACACGCGGCGAGCGAGCAACAAGTGCCTCCGTGAGGTCGACGTGAACTGGGGTGAATGGAGGCCGACCGTAACAGGCATCCTCTGAACGGTCAACCCCATTCGACACCTTTGTCGATTGCACGTGACCCAATCGTGCGCCCGTCACTCCATACGTTCCATTCGCGTCGTGACAGCGCGCTAGACTGGATGCTGGCATGGACTTCTTTGGTGGCCATCTTCCCGAGCTGATCATCGTTCTGGTGGTGATCCTGATCATCTGGGGACCGGGCAAACTTCCCGATGTCGGCGCAGCGGTGGGACGAGGCATCCGCGAGTTCCGGAAAGCTTCGGCCGAAACCCGCGACGCGATGCGGGCAGCGACCGCCGAGGAACCGGTGACCCCGACATCGCCGGCACAACCGGCACCGGCTGCCGAGGCGGAACCGGCTCCCGCCCCGGCCCCAGGAGGACCGTCAGGCTCCAGCGCCGGCTGACGGAGCGCCGGCGGCTCGGAACGCCTCCCCTCGGGTCCGGTAGTCGTCGATGCGCAGGATCCGACCCTCGCGGACCGTGAAGACCATGAAGATCTCACCGTTGAGAAACGGAATCTCCCGAAAGCGAGGCCCGGCGATGCCGACGACCACGCTGTCGCCGGCTGCATGCAGCTCGAGGCGCTCGATACCGGAATCGCCGTTGCCGAGCGAGGAGCGCATCCGATCCAGCACCGCGTCGCGCCCGTCGCAGACCAGCTCGGGCATGACCCCCTGATGGATGACCTCGGGGTCGAGTCCGGTGGCGATGGCATCGAGGTCGTGCCTGCGCCGGGCATGGAAGTGGTCGAAGACGGTCTCCATGGATGCATCGCTCATCGCTATCTCCTTGGGTGCGGCACGTGCTCGATCGTCGATTAGTATCGAGCACAGCCATGCTGATGCAACCGAATAGAAAGGACCGACCGGTCACGATGGTGCGCGGATGAACGACGACCGCTGGGCCTTTCCCCCGCAGCCACCGGCATGGCCGCCTGCCCCTTCAGCAACGCCGCCAAAACGGACCTCGCGGACGCTCGCGGCCATTGCCGTGTTTCTCGCCACCGGCATCGTTGCCGCGGGCATCGGCGTCGGCGGGGTGCTCCTGCTGCGCCACGTTCAGTCGCAGACGACCTCCAACCCGCCGACCGCAGCCGCCGGGACGAGTTCTGGAGCTGCCCAGGCGCGAGCGACCTACCAGCAGGCGGTGACCGCCACCGGGGCCTCAGCGGGATTTCACTACGTCGCGGTTTCGACGGGTGGTGGTGCGCAGACGATCGTCGGTGACGCCGGGCAGGCGAACGGCCGCCAGGCAATCACTTTCGTCTCGAACTTCGGCACCGAGCAGTTCACGCTCCTCCTCGTCGGCGGCACCGTGTACTTTCAGGGCAACACGCCGGCGGTCGAGGATCAGCTCGGGGTGACCCCGACCACCGCAGCCGCCGTTGTCGGGAAGTGGGTCTCGGTCAAAAGCGGCGACGGCCCGTACCACGTTCTCCAGCCGGGCATCACGACTGCGAGCCAGGCGAGCGAGCTGACTCTGACGCCCGAATCGTTGTCGACGGTCACCGCGGAGGCGGTAACGGCGACCAGAATCTCCGGCATTGTCCCCGCGACAAATAACCTGCCGGTCGGGTCAGGGTCACTGATCATCGCTTCCAGTTCCGACCTGCCGATCAGCTACGCCTCGACGATCTCCGCCGGTGGCACCACCCTCGCATTCACCACCACGTTCAGCGGCTGGGGCACCGCCCCGTCAGTGAGCGCCCCGGCCGGCGCCGTCGCCTGGTCGACATTGACGACAGCGGTCCCCGCAGGCGGCGGGTACGGCGGTGGCGGATTGCCGGCACCCGCGCCCGCCCCAACGCCCACGCCCACCCCAACTCCGGGAGCGATCTAACCCGGACTCAATGGGTGTATCGCTCGGCGAGCAAGTCTTCCAGGACGGCACGACCGATCTCGGATGCCTCGTGGTCCTTGATCTCATGAGGATCGAGGTCCGGGAAGAAATGCGCGACCTGCGCCGGGTCCTCGTCGGTCACCCAGCGGACGAAGGCGTGGCCGAATTCAGCTGCCTTTTCGTCAGTCAACTCGTCGATCTTTGCCATCTGCGCTCTCCTCGCTAAAAGCCGGCGGCGACGCGATTGGCCGGTCGCAGAATTATCCCGCGTTGACACTGGTCACGATCGAGGCATGGCCGCCCGGGGCAGGAGGGGAGAGACGCCCCAGCGGCGGCCATACCCGCCAGATCGTGGAGCTCACATGCGGCTCCGTCGTTCCCGGAGGCAGGTACGACGCAGTGTGAGTGGGTTGGGAACGCACTCCGCCGTCTCCGAGAATCTCAAGCTTGAGGGAGGGTACCGACCGGTGTCGGTCCGCAACCGAACACACATTCCTGATCCGCGCACCCACCTTCTGGCAGCGGCAATACAAGACGCCTTGACTCTCCAGTAACTGGAGGCTCCAAGCTGGGGTCATGGAACTCTCGATCGGCGAGCTGGCTCAACTCACGGGGCTGCCCGTCAAGACCATTCGCTACTACTCGGATATCGGGCTCGTTCCCGAAGCCCGCCGTACCGGCGCCGGCTACCGGCGATACGACGGTGCCGGGCTGGCACGTCTGGAACTGGTGCGGACGCTCAGGGACCTGGGCATCGACCTGGCCGCCATACGGCGGGTCGCCGACCGGCACGTGACACTCGACGAGGTAGCGGGAGCCCACGCCGACGCCATCGACCTGCATATCCGCCAGCTCACATTGCGTCGAGCAATGCTCCGTGCCCTCGCCCGGAAGGACTCTCGACCGGAGGAGGTACCCCGAATGACCGCGTTTGCCCGCGCCTCGGCTGATGAGGCCGACCGCATCATGGAGGACTTCCTGGCGGCGGTCTTCGCCGATCGCGAGGACGACCCGTTTGCTGAGCGTATGCGCGCTGGGATGCCGATGCTCCCGTCCGAGCCCTCCGATGCCCAGGTCGATGCCTGGATCGAGCTCGCCGGGCTGGTGAGTGACCCGAGCTTCCGCGAGCGGGTTCGCTCGATGGTGGTCGAGGGGGCTCGCATGCGTGCGACGCCGGCGGGTGAGCCTGACGAGGCCGCGCAGGAGGCGGGCCGGATGGTGACCGAGCAGGCCAGACGTGCCGCGGAGCGCGGGGTCACCGCGGACTCAGCCGAGGGTGCTGCGATCGTCGGTGAACTGGTGAGCCGGTTCACCGCGGCCTCGGGACGGAAGGATGAGGCCGCGTACCGTGCTGAGCTCGCCGACCAGCTCGCGACCTTCAGCGACCGCCGCGTCGAGCGCTACTGGCAGCTGATCGGGCGCATCAACGGCTGGCCGGAGCAGCCGAGCCACGTTCCGGCATACGAGTGGTTCATCGCGGGACTGCGGGCATAGCGGGCTGGACCGCGTGCGATAGTCACCGGGGCGCAGAGTGGTCGGATGGCATCGAAGAAGTGGACCACCGCTGACATCCCGGACATGCAAGGCAGAACCGTGGTCGTGACCGGGGCCTCGAGCGGTCTCGGTGTGCCGACAACCAATGAGCTCGTGAAGGCCGGCGCACGCGTCGTGCTCGCGGTGCGCAACGTCGCCAAGGGCGAGGCGGTGGCGCGCCGCGCCGGCGGCCGGACGGAGGTCCGGCAACTGGAGCTGACCGACCTCGCGTCGATTCACGCATTCGCCGCCGCATGGACCGGTCCGCTCGACGTGCTCATCAACAACGCGGGCATCATGATGGTGCCGTACGGAAAAACTGTCGACGGCTTCGAGCTGCAGATCGGCACCAACCACCTCGGTCACTTCGCGCTCACCAACCTGCTCTTGCCGCATATCACCGATCGCGTGGTGACCCTGTCCTCAGGGCTCCACCGAGGGGGTCACGTCGACGTCGACGATCTCAACTGGGAGCGCCGGAAGTACGACCCAAGTCGTGCATATGCCGACTCGAAGCAGGCCAACCTGCTCTTCACGTTGGAGTTGCAGCGACAGCTCGAGGCAGCCGCCAGCAACGTTCGCGCGGTGTCTGCGCACCCGGGGGTCGCCAGTACCAATCTTGGTTCGCATCTCAGTGGTTTCCGGGGCACGATGGCGCAGATCGGCATTCGCGTCATTGCACAGGATCCGGAGCACGGCGCGCTCCCCACCCTCTACGCGGCCACGCAGGACATACCGGGAAACACGTACATCGGACCCGACGGTCTCGGCCAGATGCGCGGTGCTCCGGTGGTGACGGCGCCTTCGAGGTCGTCGCAGGATCCCGACCTGGCGAAGCGGCTCTGGGCGCGCAGTGCCGAGCTCACCGGCGTCGGCTCGCCGACGCTCACTCGAGCCTGAGTTGAGGAGACGACCGTGAGCAGAGCAGCGCACCTCGTAGGGAGTCTCCCTGGCGATAGCGCCGACGATGCGATGCGCCTCGCTGTCTCGAACCTCGGGGCGGCGCTGCAGTCGCTTCCGGACGGCGAGACCGGCGAGAGGCACAACTGGATCATCCACATCATCGAGGGAATGCGCGGCAATCCCGACCTGGAGCTGAAGAAGGATGGCGATTGGTCGGACTACGACGACATCCCGGTGTTTCGAGTGCGTCGAGGGCACACGCTGCATGCGGACTCGCTCGACTTCGGGCACGTTGCAAACTTCGAGGACAGCTGGCCGGCCTTCACGCGCCTGCGTGAGGAACAACGCGACCCGGCGCTGGCGTTCCAGGTTGGTATCCCTGGCGACTTCGACATGGCCCTCTTCACGCTCGGTCCAACCGGCCCATTCCGCAACCGCGCGGCCTTCCGCCAGGCGACGCTGCGCGAGATCCGCGAGATCTATCGTCGCGGCGGCAACGACGTCGTGTTTCAGATCGAGATCCCTGCTGAGCTCGCATTCGTGGCGCGAATGCCGGCGCCGTTGCGCCCGGCGATGGCGAAATTCCTCGCTCGTGGCATCGCGCGCCTGGTGCGCCTGTCGCCGAACGGAGCGCGCTTCGGCATCCACCTATGCCTCGGTGACATGAACCACCGAGCCCTGGCCACCATGCCCGACACCACCCCGGTGGTGCTCCTCGCCAACGCGATCATCAAGGCCTGGCCGGCCGGCAGGCCGCTGGAATTCGTCCACGCTCCGTTCGCCGCGGCAGAGATCGAGCCGCGGACCGACCCGGAGTGGTACGCGCCGCTCACCAGGCTCAAGCTCCCGGCATCCACCCGGTTTGCGGCGGGATTCGTTCATGAGGACCAGGACCTCGAGGTGCAGCGACAGCTGCGCAGCCTGATCGAGGGCAATGTGGGTCGGGAGGTTGCCGTCTCGACGTCGTGCGGGCTCGGGCGCCGCACGCGGCCGGCGGCGGTTGCCGCCCTCGCGCGCACGGCGGCCCTCACCGTCGACTGACGCCTAGCGCGACCTCGCGCGGAGTGCAATGCATACCCGCAACCGCGGTCGGCGAGCAATCTTGCTGGGCCTGTTCCGCGTTCCGGTCATTCGGGTGCGATCAGCCTGTCGCGATATGCAGGAGCTGATTCCCCAGGCTGGCCACCAACCACAACCCCGAGTCACCGGGGATGAGCAGAATCGGGTCGCCGCTCGCGGGCGAGGCAGGGAGCAGTGAGCGGGACGGTGCGGCGCGTCCCGTCACCGGATCGAGCGACGTCAGGAACGACTGATTGAGCGAGTCATCGGAGTAGGCGATCCAGATGCGCCCGGTCAGCGATGCGACGGCCACCGGATATGGTCCTTCCCACAAATTCGTGACCGCGCCATCGACGGTGGCCACGCGAGCTACCGACACATCGCCGTCACCCGCGGCGCCGATGAGAAAGAGGGAGTTCGCGTTGCACGCCATCGACGCCTCGTAGTCGTTGGGGATCGTCGCAACCCTGCGGACGGCCCCGCCGTGCGGCGGAAGCGCGTAAATCGCCACGTTTGAACTTGCCGTGAGCACGGTGGTCAGCGCCACGAAGGCCTGGTTGGAGCACACGGCGACTGCAACGTCTGGCGACAGGGATGAGAGCGGGACGTTCAGGGTTCCCGGAAGCGTGGCGACCGCCTGTGCGCGACCCGATGCCAGGAGGCTGATCGCCGATTGCTGTCCCGGGTTTGCAGCGATGACCAGCGCGGATGTTGGATTGGCGACCAGACCTCGCGGGTCGAGCACCGGGTACACGTGCACGAGGGCGCCGGTTGCGACGTCGAACTGCTCGACCGTGTTCGGCTCGGCTACGGTCCCAGCGCCGTCGGCGCTATTTGCCACCCACACGAAATCACCGCCTGCCGCAACGGCAACCGGATCTCCGCCGACGACCCAGCTTTCGGTGGCGCGTGCGGTCGACCCATCGACACGCAGCAGGGTGCCCCTGCCGCCATGTGTGACCGCGTGGGTCGCGACCCACACGACACCCAGGCCGACCGACATGGCGGTCGCCTCGCGCGGCGCGAGATTCAGCCGTGCTGTGACGTCGAGCGGCACGGTGGTTTGCGGGGTTGGGGTGGGCGCGGCGGGGACCCTGGGGCTCGGCAAGGCGTTGGGTGAGGTCAGCTCAGCCGGTCGAACCACGGCAAGGATCAGGCCGACGATGACGATTGTTGAGGCGCCGCCTGCCAGCAGGGCGACGGACCGGGATCTCGAGTTCAATCTGACCCAGAGCCCCATCGCACCCCCGATGCTATCGCCGGCCGGTGCAGCGCCGCCGCCTCATCTTGATCGTTGCCTATCCCATTGTGCCTAACTAATTGTTGATGGTTGGTAAATAGGTTGTGATGGGTATGTTCTGGGTCCATGGTCAACAGCGCGGCAGGTGTCGCCTCTCCGCCCTGCGTGGTTTCCGAGGAATCACCCTCATGACGGCGGAAGGCAACGGACCGGAAGTGAACCCACAGGACATCGAGTTCGGGTTGGACACGTTCGTCTACGCGAGCGTCGACGCCTCTGGTCGAGCTGTCGACGGTGACGTCGTCATCCGGAACACGATCGAGGAGGCAGTTCTGGCCGATACTGTCGGCATCGACTCCTTCAACATCGCCGAGCACTACCGCCCGGAGATGATGGACTCCGCCGGGCATGTGATGCTGGCAGCGATCGCCGGCCGCACCGAACGTATCCGGCTCGGTACTGCGGTGACGGTATTGAGTACGCAGGACCCGGTGAGGGTGTACACCAATTTCGCCACCCTCGACGCGGTGTCGAACGGTCGCGCGCAGCTCATCGTGGGGCGAGGGTCGCTGACCGAGTCCTTTCCGTTGTTCGGATTCGATCTCGCCGATTACGAGGAGCTCTTCGAGGAAAACCTCGACCTGCTCACCCGCCTGCTGCGAGACCAGCCCGTGATCTGGTCCGGCACCTTTCGGCCGCCGCTCACCAACCAGTACCTCAGTCCACCGCTTCCAGAGGGGCATGTGCCCACATGGGTTGGTGTCGGTGGCAGTCCGCAGTCAGTGATTCGTGCCGCTCGCTACGGTCTGCCACTGATGCTGGCCGTGATCGGCGGACCTGCGCGGCGATTCGCCCCACTCGTCGACCTCTACAAGCGGGCGCTCAATGCGTACGGGCACGCGCCACTGCCGATCGGGATGCATTCACACGGATTCGTGGCCAGGACGGACGAAGAAGCTGTCGCGATTCAGTGGCCGTACTGGGCGGAGGTGTTTGAGGGCGCAGCCGCCGAACGAGGATGGGCGCGCCCGACGATGGAGCGATTCCAGGCCGAGATCGCAGACGGATCGCTGTATCTCGGATCGCCGGAAACCGTGGCGACCAAGATTGCCGCGGTGATTCGGCAGCTCGGGCTCAGCAGATTCGACTGGGCGTATGCCACTGGGCGAGTGCCTCACGAGCAGCGAATGGCGACGATCGAGCTCTATGGGCGCGAGGTGATTCCACGCGTCAGAGAGCTGCTCGCGGAGCCATCCCCCGAGCCTGCATCCTCGAGTGCGCCGGCGACGGCGAATCACGGAGCCGCGAATGTCCAGCAGTAGTCCAACTGACCGCCGTCTGGGCATTGTCGGCGCTGGGAAGATGGGCACCACAGTGGCCCGCGCTGCAATGAGCGCCGGGTACGACATCGCCATCTCGGGTTCGGGGCCGCCGGAGCGCATCGCGCTGATCGTTGAGGTGCTCGCTCCCGGCGCTCGCGCGGTCACCACCGACGAGGTCGTCGGCTCTGCAGGCATCATCGTTCTGGCCGTGCCCATGCACCGCTTCCGGGAACTTCCACAGGATCTCTTCGCCGGCAAGATCGTCGTTGATGCGATGAACTACTGGGAGGAAATCGACGGGGTGGACGAGGAGCTCGCGGCGGCGCCGTTGGGAACGAGTGTCGTCGTGCAGCAGCGGTTTTCGTCAGCGCGGGTGGTGAAGAGTCTCAATCACCTCGGCTACTACGACTTCGAGGAGAGCAGGCGCCCGGCTGGTCTGGCGGGCCGCATCGCGATCGCCGCCGCCGGCGACGACCGTGCCGGGGTCGCGGCAGTTCTGCAGCTCATTGACCGGCTCGGGTTCGACGCCGTCGATGCGGGGCGACTCGAAGCCGGGCTGGCGCTTCAACCCGACGGTCCGGTGTTCGGCGTACGTCACGCAGCCGGCGAACTGTCCGAGCTGCTCTGGGCGGAGGCGTCGTCGGCATAACCGACAAGACCATCTCTCGATCGGTCGGGGTGGGACGCGTGTATGGCAACATCGCGCACTCCGGCATCGAGCGCAGACTCCGCCCCGTGCAGATCGGCGTTGTCTACCCGCAGACGGAGCTCGGTGGTGACCCGGCCGCCGTTCGCCGGATTGGGAGGGCGGTCGAGGAACTCGGCTACAGCCACCTTCTCGCCTATGACCATGTGCTCGGTGCTGTCCACGCCGACCGCACGCCTCAGCTCACCGGTCCGTACACCGAGCACGACCCGTTTCATGACCCGTTTGTGATGTTCGCGTTTCTCGCCGGCATCACCGAGCGCATCGGTTTCACCACCGGGGTCCTGATCCTTCCGCAGCGCCAGACCGCGCTGGTTGCGCGGCAGGCCGCCGATGTCGATCTCCTCTCCGGCGGCCGGCTTCGACTCGGTGTCGGCATCGGCTGGAACCCCGTCGAGTACGAAGCGCTCGGGCAGGACTTTCGTACCCGCGGCGCCAGGCAGGAGGAGCAGATCAACCTGCTCCGTCGCCTGTTCACAGAGCCCGTTGTCGACTTCGCCGGCCGGTTCGACCGCGTTGACCGGGCTGCTCTTGTGCCCAAGCCGGCGCGGCGCATTCCGATCTGGCTCGGTGGATCAAGCGATGCGGCGTACGATCGCGCCTCCCGTCTCGCGGACGGCTTCATCTTCATCGGTGGCGATATCGCTCGCAGCGTCGACGCGTGGCAACGGCTGCGCGATCGTGTGCGCGGCGTTGGCAGGTCGGTCGACGACTTCGGTGGGGAATATGTGGTGCGTCCTCGCAGTGGCATCGACAACCTCAAAGCGCAGATCGAAGTCTGGCGCGAGGCGGGTGGTTCCCATGCCTCCGTGGCCACGATGGGCATGGGGCTGGACTCGCTCGATGCGCATCTCGACTTCCTGGCGGAGATCGCGCGCGGCCTGGGCTTGGCGTGAGGAGTGCAAATAGATGACGACTATGAGTGAGCGCACAGGAGTGCCAACAATTCGTTTTGACGCCACGCTGTACACGATCGACCAACGGGCTATTTTGCGCTTGCCTGAGAATGCGAGCGGGAAACTGCCGTCGCGCGGGCAGGTAGCAGTACAAGGGACGATCAATGGCCATGGGTTCCACACGGTGTTGGAACCAGACGGCTCTTTTGGCCATTGGATGCGTATTGATCGAAAGCTACAAAACGCCGCTGCCCTAAGCGCTGGTGACACCGCGACGCTTGAAGTCGAGCCACTCAAAGATTGGCCGGAGCCGAACGTGCCTCAGGATCTTGAGACGGCTCTGGCAGCTGCCCCTCAGAAGATCCAAGACCTGTGGAGAGCTATTACGCCGATGGCGCGCTGGGAATGGGTGCGCTGGGTCAATGCAACCCAAAACTCTGACACGCGCAAACGACGGGTCGAAGTAACTATCTCGAAAATGAAAAGCGGCAAGCGACGGCCTTGCTGTTTCAACCTTGCCTCGTGCACTGACCCGAACCTGTCAAAAAGCGGGAGACTTATTGAGCCAGGCTGATTTGTCGCAGGTGTCTCATCGGACCTTGAGACCCACGGTCGCTCGTTAGCTGCGCAAACGGCTGCCCCGGCGTCGAGCGCCAAGCGGAAGGAAGAGATCGAATATGAGAGAGCGGGAGACGAGACTCGAACTCGCGACATCCAGCTTGGAAGGCTAGCGCTCTACCAACTGAGCTACTCCCGCGTCCTGTCCATGGTACCTGCCACTCGCACCAACGACGTGCTGGCGGTAGGCTGACCTCGCAATCGGGTACCCGGGAGGAGGCAGGTGAACCAGCGAGCAGCACCCGCGGCGCCCTCGTCAACGTGGCTGCGCACGAAGCTCCGTGGCGGGGTCCTCGCCGAACGCGGCCAGGGATTGGTCGTGAGCCTGCTGCTCATCCCGGCCATCCTCGCCACCAATCTCATCTACGAGTCGCTCAATCACGGCCCGAACCGCATCTTTCTGGAGACGCCGCTGGATCGCGCCCTTCCGGTGGTGCCGATTTTCGCCATTCCCTATGTCTCGCTGATTCCTTACATCGGCGTCAGCCTCATCGTGTTTCTCTTCTGCCGGGTTCGCGTCTACCGGTCGGCGGCGCTGACGATGATCATCGTCTGGTTCATCAGCTATGCCTTCTATTTCTTCCTGCAGTCGTACATAGCGCGGCCGGCAATCACGGGCACGGACCCCTTCTCAGGAATGATTCGCAGCATCTACGCATCCGACCAGCCCTACAACGATTTCCCGAGCCTGCACACGTCCCTCTCGACGATCATCGCCATCCACTGGTGGAGATTCGACCGACGGATCGGCATTCCGGCGGCAATCTGGACGGCGCTGATCGTCGCCTCGACGGTCCTCGTGAAACAGCACTACCTCGCCGACCTGGCTGGCGGGCTCGCCCTAGCCGCCGTGACTTCCCTATTCGTGATGCGCGCCACGCGGGCAGCCTGATGCGCGGAATTATCGCCTGAGGTACGATGCAGTCGATCAATCAGCACGACCACTGGAGGGCAACAGACATGGCACTTGCGATTGCGCCTGCAGCGCCCACCACCGACGTCGTGCCCGGCGGCTCCGCCGCCTGATCGTCCGTTGAACCCGCGCCACATGCTGGTGCGGGACTGCAATCGGAGCTCCGGGCTCTCACTGCAGCATGGAGTTCACACTTGTCGCACGATCCTCGCCGTCTCACCGCGCTAGGGTGGAACGGGTCTCTCGAATCGGCGTTCGCTGACGCCACCTCCGACGGGCGCCGGGGCCTGGTCGTCCGCGTTGACGGGCGCGTGGTCACCGTTCTGACCGATGCCGGTCAGGAGCGCGTCCCGCTCGCAACCACGCTGTCCGGCGTCCCGGACGACGGAAGCGTCACCACCGGTGACTGGCTCGTCATCGACGCAGGCATCGCCGTGCATCTGCTCCCGCGACGAAGCGTGCTCATGCGTCGCGCAGCCGGCGTTGCGACTGCGGGTCAGGCCGTCGCGGCCAACATCGACCTCGTCTTCATCACTGTCGCGCTCGGTGTTCCGCTCCGACTCCGTCGCATCGAGCGCGCTCTGGCCATGGCCTGGTCGAGCGGGGCCGCCCCAGTCGTCTTGCTCACCAAGTCCGACCTCAGTGCTGACGTCAATGAGGATCTCCGTGCGGCGCGGTCGGTCGCCGCCGGAACCGAGGTCATCGCCGTCAATTCGTCGGGCGCGGGACTCGCGCGCCTCCGCGAAATACTGCTCGAGGGCCTGGTCGCCGTGCTCGTCGGACCGAGTGGAACCGGCAAGTCGACGCTCGTGAACCGCTTGTCAGGCAACGAGGCCCTGGCGACCGGCGAAGTGCGTTCCGACGGCAAGGGGCGGCACACCACCACGCATCGCGAGCTGATCGAGCTTCCCGGTGGCGGGTTGATCATCGATACGCCCGGCACCCGCGAGCTCGGCCTCTGGGACGCAGCAGCGGGTATCGACGAGGTGTTCGGCGACCTCACCGAGGTCGCTGCGCACTGCCGCTTCCGCAATTGCAAGCACGAACAGGAACCCGGCTGCGCGGTGCGCGCCGCCGCGGCCGGCGATCCCAGCGTCCTGGCCCGACTCGAATCCAAGCGCAAGCTCGAACGCGAGCAGGAACGCCTGGACAATGCGCGCGACCTGAGGGCACAGGCTGAACAGCGTCGCGAGCTGCGCCGGCGTGCGCGCGCGATGCGCCAGCGGTCACCTTGACCGCGCCGCGCGCGTCCCGGGTCCGACGCGACGAGCAGCGTGCCGGTGATTCAGTGGACGGGCGTCGGCCTCACGACCACGCCCGCTCCGTTACCGAGGCGCTGGCGGCGACTCTCGCTCAGACGGACTTGGCTGCGCCGTTTGGCTGAGCCGGCATCGGCTCGCTACCGGAGTGGCCCGGAACGCCATGCGGCGTAAGGCTCAGGGTCCCAAGTACCTGGACGTCATCCGCGTTGAACGTGGTCAGAGACCCCTGCGTCCCCTGCGCGACGATGTAGACGCCGGCCTTGACCGAGCTCAATGCAGCCGACGCGCCCTTGACGCCGTGATATGCAGTCGAGCTCGACACGCTCACGGACTCGAGCTGACCGTCGCCGGTGACCAGCGTGACCGTATGGCCGCTCACGGACTGCACACGCCCGCTGATGCTCGGCACCTCGATCGTGATCTCGGTCGCGGCAACCGGTGAGGTCGCCGTCGGCGACGTTCCGGTTCGCTTGCCACGGACGGCGACAACATCGCCGACCCTCACCGCGCTGAACTTCACCGACTGCTCCTCACGGCTGTACGTGGTCGAGGAGCTGGTGGTGACCTTGACGTTCCCGGCAAGCGTTCGAAGCGTCAGCGTCGAGCCACTGATCTGGGTGACAGTGCCGGTCTCACCGCCGCAGAACCCTCCCCCGAAGAAGGAGGGGACGCCGAATCCGGCGCCCGCGAACAGCCCGTCACACCCGGCGCCGAAGCCACCGCCTGGGCCGAAGGACGGCCGGTGGGTCGATGGTGACGGGCTCGGCTTGCTGGTCGCGGCAGTCGCATTCGCTGCGGTCGGCGACGCCGCGCGAGTCACGATCAACCCTGCAGTCGCGCCCAGCACGGCGATGGCGAGTCCGATCCCGGCCACGCGCAACCGGCTGCTTCGCCTGGCCGGTGGCTCAACGGGCGGAGGCGGAGGCGGAGGCTCCGGAAAATCGGGACTCATCAGTGCCCGCCAGCGTACCTCGCCGACCTGTCGAAAAGGTTACTAACGCGTCAGAACGATCAAATGTCATGAGGGTCCGCCGAAGCGCTGCTCCATCCCGGCAACCCATGCGGCCAGCGTGCTCCGGTCGCCGATTCTTGGGAACAGCGGCTCGCCGACCTCCAGGCTGCGGCCGGGGCCGAGCGTTCGCAATTCCGCGCTCGCGGGACC
>OCZU010001061.1_pt1 | contig 18511 bp, 12 predicted proteins | sample 1539001 | NCBI WGS metagenome assembly OCZU01 (sample SAMEA3539306, study PRJEB22396) | soil metagenome | biome: tundra; feature: field; material: soil | place: USA | collected 2010-05 | depth 0.15 m | reverse complement strand
GGTCGCCCGGGCCAGCGCGACGGCCGCCCGGACCGCGAGATTGGCCGGGCCAAGCGGCACCGCCGGGCCGCCCTCGCCCGTCACGACCACCCTGGTGCGATCGGCCGGGCGCACGGTCACCTCATCGAACAGCGAGACCGCGTGGAAGACAGTGACCAGCTCGTGGTAGCCGTCGGCGCCGCGCGGGCCGACCGAGAGCTGCAGGTTCACCTTCGCAGGCACCCGCGCGGTCACGGCGTCGGCTGGCCTGCGAATGGGTGTCACGTGCGTCACGATTCGATGATCGTACGCGCAGCGGCCGCAGCGTGCGCAATCCGGATGTACTCGGCCACGCCGAGCGCCTCGCCGCGCAGCGCCGGATCCACACCAGCCGCCCGGAGCAACCGCTCAGCCGCTGCCGCCGATCCGGCCCACGAGGCGAGCGCGGCCCGGAGCGTCTTGCGCCGCTGCGCGAACGCCGCGTCCACCACAGCGAACACGTCCTCGCGCCGCACGTCGGCCGGCTCCGGCAGCTCGTGCCTGGTAATGGCGACCAGTCCGGAATCCACTCTCGGCACCGGCCAGAACACGCTGCGGGGCACCGACCCGGCCCGGCGCGCCGTGCCGTACCAGGCCACCTTGACCGAAGGAATGCCGTAGGTCCGGCTGCCCGGCGGAGCGACCATCCGGTCAGCCACCTCGGCCTGGACCATGACGAGGCACCGTCGGATCGAGGGAAACGACGCCAGCAGGTGCAGCACAACCGGCACCGCGACGTTGTACGGCAAGTTCGCGACCAGCACGCCGGGCGGCTGGCCGGGCAGCTTGGTCAGCCTCGCAGCGTCGCCGGTCACGACCTCGAGCCGGGCGGCCAGCGCAGGCGCCCTGGCCGCGACGGTGCGCGGCAGCTCAGCCGCCAGGACTGGATCCAGCTCGACCGCGACGACCCGGCCCGCGCTGGCCAGCAACGGCAGCGTCAGCGACCCGAAGCCCGGCCCCACTTCCAGGACCACGTCATCGGGCCGCAACCCCGCCATGGCCACTATCTTCGTGACGGTGCCCGCATCGACCACGAAGTTCTGCCCGAGCTGCCTGGACGGCCGCAGCCCGAGCCTGGCGGCCAGATCGCGGATCGCGGTCGGGCCGAGCAGCGCGGGCTGAGCTAGTTCTGCCACGGGCCGAAGACCCGCTCGCCGGTGGCCAGCACGAGCCCGCACAGCTCGGCGACATCGAGCTGCTTCAGCTCGGCGACGGCACGCAGCGTGTGCGCGACCTGAGCGGGCGCGTTTACCTTGCCGCGGTTAGGGACCGGGGTCAGGAACGGCGCGTCCGTCTCCACCAGCAGCTGATCCGGTGGAGTGGCGACGACTGCCTCGCGCAGACCCGTTGCGCTGGAGAATGTGACTGTCCCGGCGAAACTGAGCACGTACCCGGCAGCCGCGCAGCGCCGTGCCAGGGCCGCATCGCCGGAGAAGCAGTGGAAGATGACGTGCTCGGGCGGGCCAGCGGACTCCAGGATCGCCAGCACGTCCTCGTGCGCGTCCCGGTCATGGATCATCAGGGCCTTCCCGGTCCGCTTGGCGATCTCGATGTGCGCGCGGAACCATTCCTGCTGGACGGCGGGCGGCGCGCTGTCGCGGTAGTAGTCGAGCCCGGTCTCGCCGACCGCGCGCACCTGCGGCAGCGCGGCCAGCGCCGCGATCTCGGCGAGCACCACGCCCTTGTCGCCAGCGCGCGCCGTCTCGTTCGGGTGGATCGCGACCGCGGCGTAGACCCCGGAGTGCTCGGCGGCGCAGCGAGCGACCCAGCGGGACGACTCCAGGTCGCAGCCGACGGTCACCACCCGCGCGATGCCCGCGCGCCTGGCCTCGGCCAGCACGTCAGCCACCGGCTCATCGAGCATGTCCAGGTGCGTGTGCGCGTCCAGCGCCTGCGCGGGCAGCGGCTCGGGCGGACGCGCGCGCGGCAGGCTCGTGATCGTGGTCACCAGTCAGTCACCACGACTGGCCGGCGACCACGATCATGGCAGCCTCGGCTCATCGGTGACCCAGCCGCGCCAGCTCTTCCTCGGCCACGGCCGGGTCGAGCTTGGCGAACAGCGGCGTCGGCTGGGCCAGCGGCGTCCCCGGCTTGATCGGCGCCGACTCCCAGCTCGCTCCGCCCGAGTAGTCCCCGGTGATCACCGGGTAGGGCCGGCCGCCTGCCTCGTCGACCTCTTCGATCCGCGGCATGCCCGTCCACTGGCCCTGGTTGCCGAGCATCTGGGCGACGAGCGACGACGAGCGCGGCAGGAACGGGGTCAGCAGCGTCTTGCCGTCATCGACCAGCTGCAGCGCCACGTGGCAGATCGTCTTCATCCGGTCCGGGTCGGACTCGCGCAGCTTCCAGGGCGCGTGGTCGGACAGGTACTTGTTCGCCTCGGCCAGCGTGCGCATCGTCTCGTTGATCGCCAGCTTGAACCTGGATTGGCCGAGCGAGGAGCCAACCGAGGCGAACGCGTCCTTCGAGTGCTGCAAGATCGCGCGGTCGGCGTCGGTGAGCTGGCCGACGTCGGGGATCGAGCCGATGTTGCGGGCCGCGAACGAGACGCTCCGGTTCACCAGATTGCCCCAGTTGGCGACCAGCTCGTCGTTGTTGCGGCGGACGAACTCGGTCCAGGTGAAGTCGGTGTCCTGGCTCTCGGGCCCGGCCACCGCCACGTAGTAGCGCAGCGCGTCGACGTCGTAGCGGGCCAGGAAGTCCCGCAGGTAGATGACGACCGACCGGGACGAGGAGAACTTGCGCCCCTCCATGGTCAGGAACTCGCTCGACACCACCTCGGCGGGCAGGTTGAGCACTCCGAGCGAGCCGGGGACCGGCTCTTTCCCGGCGGTGGTCGGGCCGGCCGCGCCGCTATAGCCGAGCAGCATCGCTGGCCAGATCTCGGAGTGAAAGACGATGTTGTCCTTGCCCATGAAGTAGTAGGCCAGCGCGTCTGGCGACTGCCACCAGGCCCGCCAGGCATCCGGGTCGCCGGACCGCCTGGCCCACTCAATCGAAGCCGAAAGGTACCCGATCACCGCGTCGAACCAGACGTAGATCCGCTTGTCGGCCCGGTCCCGCCAGCCGTCCAGCGGGATCGGCACCCCCCAGTCCAGGTCTCTGGTGATGGCCCGCGGCTGCAGGTCGCCGAGCAGGTTGAGCGAGAACTTCAGGACGTTGGGCCGCCACTGGCCGCTCTTGGATTGCAGCCACGTGCCGAGCACGTCCGCGAAGGCTGGCAGGTCCAGAAAGAACTGCTCAGTCTCTACGAAAACGGGTGTCTCGCCGTTGATCTTCGACCGTGGGTTGATCAGGTCCGCTGGATCCAGCTGGTTCTGGCAGTTGTCGCACTGATCGCCGCGAGCGCCGTCGTAGCCGCAGATCGGACAGGTGCCCTCCAGATAACGGTCGGGCAGAGTGCGTCCGGTGGACGGCGAGATCGCGCCAAGCGTCGACTTGGCGAAAATGTAGCCGTTGTTGTAGAGCCCGGTGAATATCTCCTGAGTGACCGCGTAGTGGTTCAGCGTGGTCGTCCGGGTGAACAGATCGTAGGACATTCCCGCCTGGGTCAGGTCCTCGGCGATCACCCGGTTGTATCGGTCGGCGAGCTCCCGCGCGGTGACGCCCTCGGCGTCGGCCTGCACCTGGATCGGGGTGCCGTGCTCATCGGTGCCGCTGACCATCAGGACCTGGTTGCCTGCCATCCGCTGGTACCGGCTGAACATGTCACAGGGTAGTCCGAAACCGGCAACGTGCCCGATATGACGGGGTCCATTGGCATATGGCCACGCAGGCGCGGCCAGGATGTGACGGCTCGTAGATGGCATGGTCCAAGATTAGGGGCCGCGCCGGACCGAGGTGGTGGCTGCGGCCGTCATTTCCAGCTTTCATTGTGGCCAAAACCAATGCTAGGCACCCCTACGATGACTGCGATGCAAGCATTCGAGGAAGCGCCGCCGGTTAGTCCGCCGGACGCTGAACCCAGCCCCGCGCAGGCCAGCCGACTGCGAGACCGGCTGGCGCCGCCGATGCCGCCCGCGTCGGTGTGGGGCTGGGCCGGGCCGCTGCTGGTCACCTTGTTCGGCGGATTCCTGCGGTTCTACCGGCTCAGCATCCCGCACGCGGTCATCTTCGACGAGACCTACTACGTGCCGGACGCGTACGGCATCTTGCGGCGCGGCGTCGAGATGAACGCGATCGACAGCGGCGCCAACCGGACCGTAGTTGACCGGCTGCTGGCGCATGGCAGCACCCACATCCTCACCAATACGGGCGAGTACGTGGCGCATCCGCCGCTTGGCAAAGTGGTGATCGCCGTGGGGGAATGGCTGTTCGGCCTGAGCCCGTTTGGCTGGCGGTTCGCCGTCGCGGTGGCCGGGACCGCGGCCATCTTGATGACGGCCAGGATCACTCGCCGGATGACCAGATCGACCCTGCTCGGCTGCATCGCCGGCCTGCTGATGGCGCTTGACGGGCTTGAGCTGGTGCTCAGCCGGACAGCCCTCCTGGACATTCTGGTGATGTTCTGGGTGCTCGCCGCGTTCGGCATGCTGGTGATCGACCGCGATGTCACCCGAGCACGGCTGGCTGACGCAGCCGAGGCGGAGGATTCCGATCTTGGCGGCGGCGGTCCCAAACTGGGTATCCGGTGGCGACGCGTGCTGGCCGGGATCTTCCTGGGCTGTGCCTGCGCCACCAAATGGGACGGGATCTGGTACATCCTCGGCTTCGGCGGCCTGGCCATCGCCTGGGATCTCGGCGCCCGCCGCGCAGCCGGCTACGGCGACCGCATTTACGGGACGCTGCGCAGCGACGTCAAGTGGCTGCCAGTCTCGTTCGGGCTGGCGCCGGTCGCCGCGTACCTGGCGTCGTGGAGCGGCTGGTTCGCCAGCAGCGTGGGTTACGGCCGGAACTGGGCCGCGCAGAACGGCAATCACACCCCGATCTGGTCGGCGCTCGACTCGCTGTACCAGTACAACAGGTCCATGCTGGCTTTCGGCCTAGGCCTGAACAGCCACCAGGGCTACGTGTCGAACCCGTGGACCTGGCTGATCCTGGGCAGGCCGGTTTCGTTTTTCTACGCCTCGCCGAAGGGCTGCCCGGGCGGTTGCTCCCAGGAGGTGCTGGCGATCGGGACCCCGGCGATCTGGTGGACCGCCAACCTGGCTCTGCTCTTCTGCATCGGCTGGTGGATTGCCCGGCGGGACTGGCGGGCGGGCGCGGTGCTGCTCGGCGTAGGGGCTGGCTGGCTGCCGTGGTTCTGGTTCGCCTGGCACGACCAGCGCACCGAGTTCTACTTCTACTCGGTCGCTTTCCTGCCGTTCCTCGTGATAGCGATCACGCTGTGCCTTGGCCTGATCATCGGCCCGGTGCGGGCCGCCCCAGGCCGGCGGGCAGCGGGCGCGATCATCGCTGGCGCGTTCCTGATCCTGGTGCTGGCCAACTTCGCCTACCTGTATCCGATCCTCACCGCGAAGGTCATCCCCTACTCGTTCTGGCACCAGCGAATGTGGTTCAGCAGCTGGATCTGAGCCCGGCTCCAGGGCGCTGTGATAGATTCCTCACCGTGCGTGACTGTTGAACCGTTGTACAGCCCTGAGCCGCTGCGTGGCTTTTGAACAGTCCGAGGAGCACTGGCCCGAAGGACCCGACCGCTGTCCGGTGTGCAGTCGGCATCAGCTGGCCTGCTGGCTGGCCGCGATGCCCCCGAGCCGCCTGCCGAGCGTCACCGGGTTGTTACCCAGATCACCAATCCAAAACACCCGCTTGCAACGTCATAGATATGACTAGACAGCGAGGGAGGACCCCCGAACCATGACCGCCACCCCCACCGGCCGCGACGCCCAGTTCGAGCGTGACGTCTTGCCCTGCCTCAGCCAGCTTTATCCTGCCGCCCTGCGGATGACCCACAACCCGGCGGACGCCGAGGACCTGGTCCAGGAGACCATCACCAAGGCCTACACCGCCTGGCATCAGTTCACCCCGGGCACGAACCTGCGCGCCTGGCTGCACCGCATCCTGGCCAATACCTTCATCAACACCTGCCGCAAGAAGAAGCGCGAGCCGCTCCAGGCGTTCGGCGCCGAGCTTGACGATGACTGGCAGATCGGCGTCGACCCGCTCCGGCCCCCGACCCCCTCGGCCGAAGCTCAGGCGCTGGACAACATGACCGACACCGACATCCTGAACGCCCTCCGCGACCTGCCGCCCGACTTCCGCACCGCCATCTATCTCGCCGACATAGCTGGCTACCCCTACCGCGAGGTCGCCGACATGATGGGCACCCCGATTGGCACGGTCATGTCCAGGCTGCACCGCGCCCGCGCGCGACTCCGGCACAAGCTCGCCGACCACGCGCCCCGACCACCCCGCGGCACGCTCACCCCGGCAACCTAGTCGCGCGGCGCACAAACTTCAGCGCGCGGCGTACAGGCTGAGGATGACCGACGCGATCCGCCAGCGCCTGACCAGCCGCATCTTGCTAATAGCCGTGGCCGCCACGACGTCGGTCGGAGTCCGGCCTGCCGGGGACAGGTCCTGAGCCCACTGCACCGTCCAGACTCTGGTGACGCCGCCCAGCCGGGCAGCCACCGCGCTGGCCGACGCTTCAAGTCCGCGCAAGGTCGCGGATCCGATCGGCGATACGCCGAGCTCGATGTCGCGCAGCCGCAGGAACGGGGCCGGGTACGCCAGGCCGATCATCCGGGTGTCCCACGGCAGATAGACGATGGCGTCACCAGGCAGCTCACGCGCGGCCACCACGGCAGCGACTGCGCGCAGGTTGTCCGGCCGCGCCGACACCTGCCGGATCGCCCGCTGCGGGCCGATCAGGCCAGCGACCATGATCACGGCGATCGCGACCGACGGCACGAGGGCCAGCACTCGGGTCGACCGGGCGCTGCCGGCCTGGACCCCCCGGCGACGTAGCTCCGTGCCGGTGAGCTGAGCCAGCCGGATCAGCCCGGCCGCCGACAGCACCGAGAGGGCCGGCAGGCAGAACACGACGTACCGCTCCACATAAACGGGGTGCGCGAGCGAGACCGCCAGCAGAACTACCGGGGGCAGCGCCAGCCACGGCAGCGCGACCACGGCCAGAGCCAGCCCGTTGCCGCGGCGCAGCCCGGCGCCAGCGGCGCAGCCGAGCCCGGCAAGCACGGCGACCACCGGGATCAGCACCGTCCACCCGGCGAAGTCGCGCACCAGCGCCGCCACCGCCGACGGGCCGGGAGCAGTCACCCAGTTCAGCTGCGCCGACTGGCCAACGCTCACGATCACCATCGGCGCCAGCAGCACCGCCGCTCCGGCACAGGCTGCCAGCCACCGCAGGACCGCGCCGTCAGCAACCCACCCAGCCGACCCCGGCTCGGCCTGGTCGGCCGGGGTAGATCGGGCTTGACGCGCCGCCACCAGGCTGACCCCGTGTGCTACCGCGAGCAATACCGCGAACAGGTTGAACATCCCGGTTAGCGTCAGCGCCACCGCATAGCCGGTCCACCACGTCCACCGGCCGCTACCGGCGGCCCGGACCAGCAAATAGGTCGCCAGCACGGCGAAGAGCGTGGTCAGCGCGTACGGACGGGCTTCCTGCGCGTACCGGGTGGTCAGCGGCACCGAGACCAGCAGCAAGCCGGCGACCAGGCCAGTCAGGGCTGGCCTGGGCAGCTCCGCTGCGATCGCCAGCCGGCGGCCGAGAATCGCGGTCAGCGCGGCGGCGAGGCACATCGCGATCAGCGACGGAAGTCGCAGCGCCGTCGCTGAAATGCCCCCGACGACGATTACCACGTGCATCAGCAGGTAATACGGCCCGTGGACCACGTCCTGGTTCCGCACCAGGGCGAAGATCGCGCCGACGGGCCGCTGCGAGCCCGAGATCGTGGCCGCCTCGTCCCGCCACAGGGACGGACCGGAGATCCGGTAACCGCCCACGACCAACTCAGCCAGGGCAGGAACACCGGCCACCAGCCAGCCGGTCAGCGAGCCGCGCGCGGCAGATCGTTCCCGGCCGGGATTGGCTACCGGCCGCGTTCCGGCCGCGCCGATGGCCTGGTCAGCCTGCGGCGCGGACACGCAGGCGCTTTCCGCCGCTGGCGCCGGCCGACCCAGCGGGAGTCTCCACGACCAATTCGTTATGCATAAATTCAGGTCACCTGGTGGCAGTTTAGTCCGGCGAAGATCCGGTCGCAGGCCCGTGCCGAAGCCTTCCCATCGTCCAGCGGGCAGAACCTGGCGGCAAAGGCGACATAGGCCGGCCGGTAAGTCGCCGCAACCGCGTCCAGGTCCGACAGCGCCGCAATCACCTCGTCCGAGCTGGCCAGCAGCGGTCCTGGGGCGCCCGCTTCAAAGTCAAAGTAGAAGCCGCGCAACTCATCCCGGTACTGCGCCAGGTCGTAGGTGAAGAACAGCATCGGCCGGCCAGTCGAGGCGAAGTCGAACATGACGGATGAGTAATCCGTGATCAGCACATCGGTGACCAGCAGCAGATCGGCGATGTCGGGGTACCCGGTCACATCAAGCGCAAATCCCGGCCAGGTCTGGGCCGGGATTCCGGCGGCCATCAGATGATGGCCGCGAATCAGCAGGACGTAGTCGGCGGCCAGCCGGCGGGCGGCCGCCTCGATGTCCAGCTGGAAGTCCAGCCGGTACGAGCCCGAGGCGTCATGCTGATTATCCCGCCAGGTTGGCACGTACATCGCCACACGCTGGCCGGCAGGCAGGCCGAGCCGCCGTCGGACGTCGGCTGCCCGGTCGGCGGGTCCGCCCGGCTGGCCGCTGATCACATCGGCGGCCAGCAGCACGTCGTTCCGCGGGTAGCCGGACTCGCAGATCTCACCGGTGTACCTGAACGCCTGCGCCATGATCGGCGTGCTGAACGGGTTCGGCGACAGCAGCAGATCCCACTGGGCGACGTCGCCAGCCATGAACTCGAAATAGCGGGCTCCGCTGGCGAACTTCGGCGCGGCGATGTCGTAGCCGATGTGCTTGAGCGGGGTGCCGTGCCAGGTCTGCACGTACCGCTGACCTGCCCGCTTGCGAAACGGCCGAGGGATGTGATCGTTGGCGATCACGTATCTGGATCTGCCCAGCGCGGCAAAATACGCCCGGGTGCCGATCAGCACCGCGCTCGCCCCTGGCGGCGCCGGAGTTGACCAGTCCGCCAGCGCCCAGATGTGGTCCCTGCCGTCGTTGCGGCGGCGCAGCTCATCGGCGATCCCGCGCGGGTTGTCCGCGCACTGCTTGCCGTGAAAGCTGGTGAAGACAATCGCATCCCGCAGCGGCAGTCTGCGCTGAATCGGGTAGTAGAGATCACGCAGCAGGCGCCGCCGGATCCGGCCTCGCTCAGTCGGCCCGAGCGCGGGACCGGCGGAGATCACCAGGCCCGAATGCGCGGGGAGCGCGACGGGGGCCGGCAGGCAGCGGTAAAGCTTGCGGCCGACAGTCACCTGACCGCTGGACGGACGGCGCGAAGCCGGTAGATCACAGCTAAGGACAGTGAGCGGCCCGGCCTGGCCGCCCGGCCGGTCGGCGGGCCGACGGACCAGGATGTCCCAGCGGCCATCGGCCAGCGGCAGCAACTCGCCGAATACCTCAAGCGCGCCTACGCCGATGGCGACGCTGAACCGGTCACCGTCCCGGCCGACCGGAACGACGTGCCGATCGGAGCTATTGCGACGTCGCAGCACCAGCTCGCAGTCGTCAGCCTCCGCCGGGAGCCTGCCACGCAGGATCAGCTGGCCGTCCTTGCTCCACGCCTGCTCCGTCACCACCGGGATCGGCGCAGCCGACCCTGCTCCCGCGCCTGCCGCTAGCGAACCAGACAGCACCGCGCTGGCCTGCGCCGCGCTGGCCTGCACCGAGTCGGCCTGCACCGAGTCGGCCTGGCCGGTGGCATCCGGAGCAGCGACCGACTGCGACGGCCGGTCCAGCCGGACCTGAAGTTGCAGCCGGCGGCCTGCCCAGCGCGGGATCAGGGTCAGTCCGGGGGTGATCTGCCTGCGCTCGGGGCGGTCAGCGCCGGGTCCTGGGGTGTGCAGCCTGGCCGGCCGCCAGGCGCCGCGAGCGCGCACCAGCACGAAACAGTCCCAGTCGCCAGTCATCCAGCGGCCACCGCGACGGAACTTGCGCGGGCTGACGACGCAGCGGAATCCGGCCCAGTCGTAGGAGTATCTGTGCTGCCCGGACCGCGCGGTCGCGTCGGGACTGCGGACCGATCGGGCTCGCGTCAGCACCGGCAGGCGGCGGCGACCGCGCGGAGCCAGGACCACGAGCTTGGTCGTATGCCGCCGCTCGCTGATATCGACCGAGGGAATGTAGGCGCAGCCGGCGATGACCAGGCGATCGCCCTGGAAGGAGAGGCCGTCGACTTGCACGACCGGGTCTAGCTCCCGCCAGGCTGGCCGGAATACCCCGGCCGGGATGGCCAGTCGCCGGTCGCCCCGGAAGGGCAGGTCAGCGCGGAGCCGGCCGAATCTGCGCACCATCGGCGGGGTCCGGCCCGGCTGCGCGGCCAGCCATGCTGCGAACTCGGCAAGCTCGGCCTGACGGCCGTGCCCGATCAGGTAATAGGCCAGCTTGTGGCCGGCCGGCAGACCGGCCACCACCTTGGGGCTGACCTGATCCAGGTATCTCCTGGCCAGGCTGATGAACTCGCCCTGGTAGTCCGCATCGGTCCTGGACAGGTCGCCGATGTAGAGCCACAGGTCGTTGATCAGCGCCTTGCGCTGGTGCTGGCCGAGCATGGCCGGAGCGCCGCGCTCGCGCAGGAAGGCGTCGATCAGCTCAAGCGCGCTGATCCGGTCGCGGAAGTTGCCGATGTCGGTGCGCGACTGGGTGATCGACGGCGCGCCCTTATCCCGGTCACGCCAGCAGTACACCGGTTCGGTGATCACGTCGACGGCGCTGGCTAGCACGTGCGCCCTGGTCATAGCGACCAGGTCCTCCCAGAGCATGCCCTCGGGAAAGGCCAGCCCGGCGGCGTCCCAGAACGACCGGCGGAACAGCTTGTTCCAGACTGAGATGTCATAGAAGAGCGCGGGCGTCCGGCTGATCTGGGTGCCCAGTCTCCTAGCCTTGATCGCGCGAGCGTGCAGGCCAGATTCGCCCAGGCCGTCTGTGCTCAGCCGCTGCACCGCGCCGGAGACGAAGTCCGATCCGGACTGCTCAAGGACTGCCAGCAGCGTCGCGTACGCCTGCGGCGGCAGCATGTCGTCAGCATCGACGAACGCGAGGAATTCGCCGTCGGCCGCGGCCACCCCTCGGTTGCGGGCTGAGCCCGGACCGCCGTTAGGGACCCTGACCAGGGTAAATCTGGGGTCGGCGGCGGCCTGGGCGATGGCGATGGCGGCGCTGCCATCGGTCGAGCCATCGTCGACCATGATCACCTGCAGGTCAGCGAACGTCTGCGCGGCGATCGAAGCTAGGCAGTCGCCGAGCAGATCCTCGTTGTTATAGAACGGGACGACGACGCTGATCCGCGGAACGGGCATCGTGCCTCCCCTCACCGCCGCCTGGCCTGGCCAGGTCGCTGCGGTCTGCTGCTCGCCCGGCTGCCCGACCTGTTAGTAGCCGCGCCTGCTACTCGCCGCGCCAGGCGGGAGCCCGCTTCTCGGCGAACGCGATCGCCCCTTCCATCGCATCCTTCGATCCGAACACCGGGCCGATAATCTCGCCCTGCCGGGCGAACGCCTCGTCAGACGGCCAGTCCGCGGCCTCGACGATGACCCGTTTGGACGCGGCAAGCGCCAGCGGGGCGCCGAGCGCGACCTGGCCAGCCAGCTCCGTGGCGGCGGTCAGCGCCTGGCCGGCCGGCACGACCACGTTAACCAGCCCGGCTGCCGCCAGCCTGGCCGCGGGGAAATGCGCGCCGGTCAGCGCGATCTCCATGGCCAGGTGATACGGGATCCGGCTCGGCAGCCGCAGCAGCCCGCCGGCCCCGGCCACCAGGCCCCGCCGGACCTCGGGCAGGCCGAACTTGGCATCCTCGCTGGCCACGATCAGATCGCAGGCAAGCACCAGCTCGAACCCGCCAGCCAGCGCGTATCCCTCGACGGCCGCGATCACCGGCTTGACCGGCGGCCGCTCCACCATGCCGCCGAAGCCGCGGCCGTCCGCGACCGGAGCATCACCGGCCAGAAAACCCTTGAGATCCATGCCCGCGCAGAACGTGCCCCCGGCGCCAGTGAGCACCAGCACGCTGACATCGGCTCGGGCGTCGAAGTCCTGCACCGCGGCTGCGATGCCACGCGCGACCTCGCCGTTCACCGCGTTGCGCGCCTGCGGGCGGTTGATCGTGATGACGGCGATGCCACCGGAGACCTCGGTGAGAACAGCCTCCGACATATCGGCGCCTCCAGGAGTCTGGCTTGGCTCTGACCGGCCTGGCTGCCCGGCGAGCTGGCTTGTCTGCTTTGGGGTCTACTTGGGCTGGAACCTGATTCCGCCGTCGAACCTGACGACCTCAGCGTTCATGTAGTCGTTCTCGATCAGCGATCGGACCAGCTGGGCGAACTCGGCGGCCGATCCCATCCGCTTGGGGAAGACCACCGGCGCGGCCAGCTTGGCCTTGAACTCCTCGCTGGCCGGACCCTCGCCGTAGATCGGCGTATCAATGATTCCCGGGCAGATGGTGTTGACCCGCACGCCGATCGCCGCCAGATCGCGGGCGGCCGGGAGGGTCATTCCGATGATCCCGCCCTTAGACGCGGAGTAAGCGACCTGGCCGGTCTGGCCCTCAAGGCCGGCGATGGAGGCGGTGTTGATGATCACGCCGCGCTGGCCGTCGGCGTCGGCAGGCTCGGTCCTGGCGATCGAGGCGGCCGCGATCCGCATCAGGTTGAAGGTCCCGATCAGGTTGACCTCGATCACCTTGCGGTAGGCGGCAAGATCGTGCGGAGCGCCGTCGCGCCCGACCGTCCTGGCCGCCCAGCCGATGCCCGCGCAGCTCACAGCGACCCGGAGCGGCGCGTCCAGCTCATTCGCCGCGGCCACCGCAGCCGCGACCGATTGCTCGTCGGAGACGTCGGTCCTGGCGAAGACCCCGCCAACGGAGTCGGCGATCGTCTTGCCCCGGTCGGCGTTAAGATCGGCGACGATCACCTTGCAGCCGGCTGCCGCCAGGCCACGCGCCGTAGCCTCACCCAGGCCGCTGGCGCCGCCGGAGACGATTGCCGACGTTCCGTTCAAGTTCATGGCCGGAGCATACTGCGCCAACGGCGTCCGGGCTGACGAGGGCTGCGGCCGCCCGACTGCCTCCGGGCCCCGATGGCAAGCAGCCCGGCCGCCGTCGCCGCCTTGTCAGAACCTCCGCCTAGCATCGAACCTAGCGGCCGGACGGAAACCGGCCCGGGCAGCGAAGCCGGCCGGAAACCGGACGCGATGTCCAGATCGGGGAATAGCGGCGGTCCGGCCGAACGCTGCAGCCCGTGCGGGCCTGGTCGGGTCAGGCCAGGTGCAGGCATGTGCATGTACGGCAGTGGGGAAGGTTAGGCAAACGTGAACAAGTATCGCGGCAGACCGTGGGTGGTTCTGATCGTGGTCTCGCTCGGGTTCTTCATGACCCTGCTTGACCTCACGATCGTGAACATCGCGATCCCCAACATGATCACGAATCTGCATGCTTCGCTAGACGGCATCCTGTGGGTGATCAACGCCTACGCGCTCGTTCTCGCGGTGCTGCTGATCACCGCCGGGCGACTCGGCGACCTGCGCGGCCAGCGCACCCTGTTCATCTATGGCGTGGCGCTCTTCACTCTGGCCTCGGCCGCCTGCGGCTTCTCGCCGACGGTCAGCTGGCTGATAGCGTTCCGCGCCGTGCAGGGCATCGGCGCGGCCCTGCTGATGCCGCAGACGCTGGCCATCTTGACCATGGTGTTCCCGCCGGAGCGCCGGGGCGCCGCGTTCGGCATCTGGGGCGCGGTAGCCGGGGTGGCGACGATCGCCGGCCCGACCCTCGGCGGTCTGCTGGTCACCGCGTTTGACTGGCGGTACATCTTCTTCATCAACCTGCCGGTCGGCGCCATCGTGATCGTGCTGAGCGTGCTGCTGATCCCCGATCTGCGCACCGGCCGCGAGCACCGGCTCGACGTCACCGGCGTGCTGCTGGCCAGCGGGGCGCTGCTCGCCATCTGCTACGGCCTGGTCGAGGGACAGCGCTACAACTGGGGGAAGATCACCTCCTTCATCTCCATCCCGCTGGTGATCGGCGTCGGCGTGGTCCTGCTCGCCGTTTTCCTGCTGGTTCAGGCGCGGACCCAGGACCGCGAACCGCTCGTTCCGTTCTCGCTGTTCCGCGGCCGTAATTTCGCTCTGATGAACTGGGTGTCCGGCGCGGTGGCGATCGGGATGATGGGCATCTTCTTGCCACTCACCATCTACTTGCAGTCAGCGCTTGGTTTCTCGGCGCTGAAGGCCGGCCTGACGATGGCGCCAGCCTCCCTGGTCTCGATGTTCGTCGCGCCGGTCGCTGGCCGGATGACCGACCGGATCGGTGGCAAGCTCATCCTGGTCAGCGGCCTGCTGCTGTTCGCCGGCGGAATGGGCTGGGTCGGGGCCGTCGCATCGGCTAGCTCTACCTGGCAGGACTTCCTGCCTGGCCTGGCCATCGCCGGCATCGGCCTGGGCTGCACCTTCGCCCCGATGACTACAACGGCGATGCGCAGCGTCCAGCCGATGATGGCCGGGGCTGCCTCCGGCATGCTAAACACCGTGCGGCAAGTCGGCGCAGTGATCGGCACCGCTGCCATCGGCGCGCTGCTGCAGAACCGACTCGCCGTCGCGCTGCCCGCAGAGGCGGCGCGGCGTGCCGTGGCGCTGCCAAGCAGCGCACGCAGCCAGTTCGTGGCCGGATTCGCCAAGACAGCTCAGACCGGGGTCCAGGTCGGCGCGGGCCACACCAACGTCAAGCTGCCGGCCGGCACGCCGCACGCCGTGGTGACGCAGCTTGAGCAGCTGGGCCGAGCGGTGTTCTCCCAGGGCTTCGTGAACGCGCTGCACCTGACGCTGATCCTGCCGATCAGCGTGCTGACGATCGCAGGCATCAGCTGCCTGGCGATCAAGCGGGTTGTTACCACCCCGGCCAGCCCGGCAGCCAGTGAGGCCGTCTCGCAGCCGGAGGCTTCGCAGGCGCCAGCGTGACAGCAAGCGGCGCGAGCGGCGCTGCCCCCGAGGCAGCAGGCGAACAGCCGGACAACGTAGAACACGTTGACCAGCGGATACCGCAGAGCGCCGCGCAGCAGTTCAGCCGAGACGACGGACAGCAGCCACCCATCGCGGTGGACGCTATGGGTGGCGATCACGCGCCGGAGGAGATCGTGGCCGGCGCGGTTGCCGCGTTTCGTGAATGGGGCATCCCGATCGTCCTGATCGGGCGCCCTGGCCAGATCCGCCCGCTGCTGTCCAAGCAGGGCCTGCTCGGCGAGATCCGGCTGGTGACCGCAGAAGAGTCGCTGGCCATGGACGAGGGTGCGCTGGCCAGCTGGCGGCGGCCGCGGTCGAGCATCGCCGTGGCCTGCCAGCTCGTCCATCTGGGGCAGGCCAGCGCGGTCATGTCGGCCGGATCCACCGCCGCCATCGTGGCCACGGCACGGCTACGACTGCGTAATCTGCCCGGTGTCCTACGGCCCGCGCTCGCGGTCGCGCTGCCGACCCGGCCGACCCCTACCTTGCTGATCGACGCCGGCGCGATCGCCGACCCGAAGCCGGAGATGCTCGTGCAGTTCGCCCAGCTAGGCGCGGCATACGCGGAGGTCGCGTTCGGGATCACCAAGCCGACAGTCGGCCTGCTATCGATCGGCGCCGAGCCCGGCAAAGGCAACAAACTGGCCCGCCGGACGCACGAGCTGCTGAGCGCCGAGCCGCCGCACGGCGCGATGCCGATCAGCTTTGTCGGGAATGTCGAGGGCAGTGATCTGCTGGCAGGCACGGTCGACGTCGTCGTGACCGACGGTTTCGCCGGCAACGTGGCGCTGAAGACCCTGGAAGGCACGGCCGCGTTCGCCGCGAGCCAGTTCAAGGCGACGCTGGCCAGTTCCCGTGCCACCAGGATCGGCGCGCTGCTGCAGCGCCGGGCGCTGCGCGAGCTGCAAGACCGGATCGATCCGGAGAGCTACGGCGGCGCCGCGCTGCTCGGCCTTGAGGGCACGGTGGTCATCGCGCACGGCGCGGTGACCGCGCGCGGCGCCGCGGCCGCCTGCCGGCTCGCGGCGGAGCTGACGACCGGCCAGATCACCGACCGGATCAGAGAGCGGCTCGGCCCGCACCGACCCGGTCACTTCCTGCGCCGAGCCTAACCATCGCGCACGGACCCTCGCGCGCCGGGCAATCTGGTTGCGAGCGATCGATAGGCTTAAGTCATGGCTGATCTTCAGGCCGCTCTCGCGGCGCAGGTGAGCGGTGCCCTCGCGGCTGAGTTCGGCGCTGAGCATGCCGACGCCGACCCGGTGATCCGGCCATCCTCGTTCGCCGACTTCCAGTCCAATGTCGCGCTGCCGCTGGCTAAGCGACTCGGCCTGCCACCGCGCCAGGTCGCCGAACGGCTGGCTGCGCACTTGCACGACACGGCCATGTGCGAGCGGGCCGAGGTGAGCGGCTCTGGCTTCATCAACCTGACGCTGCGGGCCGACTGGATCGGCGCTCAGGCCGATGACCAGCTCGGCGATCCGCGGCTGGGCAGCCCGGCCGACGAGCATCCGCAGCGCGTCGTGGTCGACTACTCAGCGCCGAACGTCGCAAAGGAAATGCACGTCGGGCACCTGCGGACCACCATCGTGGGCGACGCGATCGTGCGCGTGCTTGAGCACCTCGGCCATCAGGTGATCCGGGCAAATCACATCGGCGACTGGGGCACGCAGTTCGGCATCCTGCTTGAGCACCTGCTTGACGTCGGCGAGGACGCTGCCCGCGCTCAGCTCGCAGCGGGCGAAATCAACGTCTTCTACCAAGCGGCCAAGGCTAGCTTCGATTCAGATCCGGAATTTGCCGATCGTTCCCGGCGCCGGGTAGTCGCGCTGCAGTCCGGTGACCAGGAGACCCTGCGGCTGTGGCAGATGCTAGTCGACGACACCAAGCAGTACTACAACGCCATTTACGCCTGGCTGGGCGTGACACTCACCGACGCCGACCTTGCGCCGGAGAGCTTCTACAACCCGATGCTGGCCGATGTCTGCCGTGATCTGGAGCAGGCAGGCGTGGCACGGATGAGCGATGGCGCGCTCTGCGCGTTCCCGCCCGGCTTCACCAGCCGGGACGGCCACCCGCTGCCGCTGATTTTGCGAAAGAGCGACGGCGGCTACGGGTACGGCACTACTGACATGGCCGCCGTCCGCTACCGGGTCTTCGACCTGCACGTCAACCGGATCATCTATGTGGTCGGGTCGGAGCAGGCGCAGCATTTCCAGATGGTCCTGGCGGTCGCCCTGCAGGCGGACTGGCTGCCTGACTCGGTCCGGGCCGACCACGCCGCGATCGGCATGGTCACCGGAGCCGACCGGAAACGGTTCAGATCCAGGTCCGGCGACGTGGTCAGGCTGATCGACCTGATCGAGGAGGCGGTCGCGCGGGCCGAGGAAGTGATCAAGGACCGGTATGACGATCCCGAGCTGCGGGCCCAGATCGCCAAGGCAGTCGGCATCGGAGCGCTGAAGTACGCCGACCTGTCGGTCGCCAGGGCCTCAAGCTACGTGCTCGACTTCGACCGGATGCTGACCCTGACCGGCAACACCGGCCCCTACCTGCAATATGCGACCGCCAGGATCCGCTCGCTCTTCCAGCGAGCTAGCCTGAGCCCGGCCGACGCCACCGGGCCGATCACGCTGGGCGAGCAGGCCGAGCGGTCACTGGCGCTGCGGCTGCTCGGCTTCGGAGCGGCAGTCGCTGAGACCGCGCAGGCGGCCGAGCCGCATAAGCTCGCGACCTTCCTGTTCGAGACGGCGAGTGAGTTCACCACCTTCTACGAGCAGTGCCCGGTGCTCAAAGCGCAGGACCAGAGCGTCCGGAGTTCCCGGCTGGCCTTGTCCGCCCTGACCCTGCGGGTGCTACTCGCCGGACTGGACCTGCTCGGCATCCCGGTGCCCGGCCGGATGTAGCGGCTCGACCCAGCCGGTTCCCAGTGAAATCTCAGCATCTACCCGCTGATGTCTCAGACCTTGATGCCACGGTGGCCAGCATGGACAACTTGTACTCATCGGGCGGAGCTGGCATTCCTGTTGACCCGGCCTATGGCCAGGGCGGCGACGGCCGAGGACAACCCGCGCGCCGTAGGCATAGCCGGATCACCCGCTGGGCGGCCGGCCTGGGCGTCGCCGCCCTGCTGATTGGCGGCGGTTCCATCATCGCCGCGCGCGTCGCCGGCGGGGCGGCCGGGGCAGGCGCCGTGCTGTCCGGCTACTCCCAGTCGAGCGGGACGAGCCAGTCCGTCACGCTAGCCTCGATGCTCGGCTCACCCACCTCGGCCGGCGCCGCCGTGCTGGTCAGTGGCCGGGCCGGCCAGTCCGTCCCGGCCGGCCCCATCGGCGCCCTG
>OCZU010001057.1_pt1 | contig 18523 bp, 13 predicted proteins | sample 1539001 | NCBI WGS metagenome assembly OCZU01 (sample SAMEA3539306, study PRJEB22396) | soil metagenome | biome: tundra; feature: field; material: soil | place: USA | collected 2010-05 | depth 0.15 m | reverse complement strand
AAACATCATGTTGACCGGACGCTCGTGCGGCGGGACCTTCGTCATGTCGGCATCTTCGATCATGATGCGTCCGCCGCTCGGCTCGGCGAAACCTGCCAGCATGCGTAGCAGCGTCGTCTTGCCGCATCCGGAAGCGCCCACGAGCGCGAACATCTCCCCCTTGTAAATGCGCAAATTGACGTTATCGACCGCGGTGAAGGCGCCGAACGTCTTGTTGATGTTCTCGATGACGATCTGCGGTTTGGCGTCCGGATCCAGCCAGGGCCGATCCGCGGTATTCTTTTGCTGAGCGGAAATCATCCGCCTAAAAATCGGCCGGCGGCGTCGCTGAACGGCGCGCAGGCGCAAAGAATGCGCGCTCGACGACGCGCGCCCGCGACATGCGCCGCTCCCAGACAAGTTCGCGATTCAAGTAGATGTCCACCCAGACGGTCGATCCCAGCGCGAAGTGCGGCGCCTCGACCATAGCAAAAGCGATGTTGCGCTTGCAAGTCGGCGACCACGCCGCGGAAGTCACGTTGCCGATCTCCCGCTTGCCGGAGTGTTCCGTATACACGAGCGCATTATGCGCCGGTTTGTTGCCGGCGATGTCGAGACCCACTAACTGGCGGCGCGGCCCGGCGTGCCGCTCCGCTAGCAAGGCGCGGCGGCCCGTGAAATGGCCCTTGTCGAAATTGAGCAGCCAGCCGAGGCCGAGTTCCAGCGGCGAACGGTCGCGGCCCGTACGAATCGTTTGCTCCGCAGAGATGAAATCGACATGTGGGCCGATGAATCCGGCCTCGATGCGAGCGATGTTGAGGGCTTGCGAGCCGATCGCTCGAATCCCGCGCGAACGCCCCGCCAGCATCAATGCGTCCCATACGGCTTCGGCCGCCGCCGGATCCATCCAGAGCTCGTAGCCCAAATCGCCGGTAAAGCCGGTGCGCGAGACCGTCACGGGGACCGCGGCGAGCTGAAAATAGCCGATATCGAAGGGCTTGAGTTTCTCGACACCATGCAGGCCCGCGGCCTTGAGAACCGCGCAAGAGGTGGGTCCCTGCACGGCGAGCGATGCGATCTGCGCCGTCACTTCCTCGATCGCGACATCGAAACCGATCGCCGAGTCCAGCAGCCAATTGATTTGGCGCTCGGCCGTACACAGCCGGTACTCGCTCTCGCCGATTCGAAACACCGTGCCGTCGTCGATCAGATGGCCGCTATCGTTGCACCAGACGCAGTAGGCCACGCGGTTGGGGCCGAGCTTGGCGATATCGCGCGTCACGAGGCGGTTCAAATAGGCAACTGCATCCGGTCCCGCAATCCGGTACTTCACCATCGGCGTCAAGTCGTACAAGCTCGTCGCGTTGCGGATCGCAAAGTATTCCTGCTCGGCGGTCGTGAACACGTCCACCGTCGTATAACCCGCCCAAGGAATGAAGCTCTCGACTTGCGCGAGCGCCCGGGCACGTTCGTGAAACGGCGTCTTCAGCAGAGGTTGCTTGAAGTGAGGCGCGAGCGATTCAGGATTCGGCATGTCAAGTCACCTGCTTCAAAACCTGCTGAGCGGCATTGCGGCCCGCGATCCCCATGACGCCGCCGCCCGGGTGGCAGCCGGCACCGCACAAGTAGAGACCCGCGAGCGGCGTGCGGTGCTGCGCGGCGCCCGGAACTGGACGCACCATCAAGAACTGGTCGAACGCAAGCTCGCCATGGTGCCAGTGTCCGCCGTCGATGCGAAATTCTCGCTCCATATCGACCGGCGTCAGCAACTCGGCGCCAACGATGGACTCTCTTATTCCCGGTGCGTACCGTTCCAGCATCGCAACGGCGCGTTCCGTGAATTGCGGCCGAGCGGCATCCCAGCCGGCTTTCAACGCGTACGGCGCATATTGAACGATCGCCGAGAGCACGTGGTGACCCGCCGGAGCGAGCGACGAATCGCCGATCGTAGGGACCGTGATTTCCATGACCGGCTGCTCGGAGAACTCGCCGTATTTCGCGTGATTGTAAGCATGCTCGATGTACTGCATCGACGGCGCGATCAACAGGCGACCCGCCGATTGCTGCGCGCTCACGCCGGTGAATTGCGGAGCGCGGCTTAACGCCAAATGCAGCTTCGCGGCGAGGCCGCGCGTGCGGATATGACTGACCCGGCGCACGAAGCCGGTATCCAAATGCCGGGCACCGAGCAGCTTCAACAGGGTGGTTTTCGGGTCCGCGCTGGAAATCACCGTGCGCGCGCGAATTTGCTCGCCCGACTCGAGCACGACGCCACTCGCGCGATCCGCTGCGACCAGAATTCGTGCCACCGGGGCCGACGTGCGCAGCGTCGCGCCCGCCGCATTCGCCGCGCTCGCGAGTGCCTCGCACAAGCTGCCGAGGCCGCCGCGAAGTTGGGCGAGTCCCGCAGCGCCCGCGGCGGACTCGGCCGCGAGCCGATAGAGCAAAGTCAGCACCGTGCCCGGCGAACGCGGCCCGAAATTCGTTCCCAATATCGCATCGAAGGCGAGCGCGCCCTTGAGCTGCGGCGATTGAAAATTCTCCTCGAGCAAATCGTAAACGTTCATGCCGCCGATGCGCAGCAATTCCCGCATGTCGGTGCGGCCGAGGCGGCGGATTTGCAAACCGAGCCGCAGCAGCGCGAGACGGTCGGACCATGCGTTGGTACCGAGCCGCGGCGGCACGCTCGCGAACAGCGGCGCGAGAGCTGCCGCATAGCGGCGCATGCGCGCGGTATAGAACGCATAGGCCGCCGCATCTGCCGCGCTGACCCCGCCCGCGAGCACCAAGGCGATCGCGAGCGGCTCGCTTCCGGCGATCAGCGCCGTGGTGGGCAGGTGAGTGCCGGCCCAGGCGAGGCCGTGCGATTCGAGCTTCAGTGCGCCGATCATCTCGCTGGGCATTAAATGCAGCAAATGGGCGCCGGCGGAAACCTGGTAGCCGGGCGCGAATTCGCGCGTCACGGCCGCGCCGCCGAGGCGCGCATTGGCCTCGAGCACGAGCACCGAGCGGCCGCTGCGCGCCAGATAGTTCGCACAGACGAGGCCGTTGTGTCCGCCGCCGATCACGATGACATCGTAGCCGGCGCCTGTCTCCTCGCCCGCCATGGTCAATGCGCCCTGCCCAAGTCGCGCAACACCGCGCGCGCCGCATTCGCGCCGGGCGCGCCCATGACGCCGCCGCCGGGGTGCGTGCTCGACCCGCACATGTAAACGCCGCGGACCGGCCCGCGATACTGCGCATAGCCCGGGATGGGCCGGTTAAACAACAACTGATCCATCGTGAGTTCGCCTTGGAAGATATTTCCCTCGGTCAGGCCGACCTCGTTCTCGATGTCCCAGGGCGTACGTATTTCCACATGCAGAATCAGATCTTTGAAATTCGGACTGTGCCGCGCGATCGTGTTGATCACGGTGTCGCCAAAGGCTTGCCGCTTCGCGGCCGTCCATTCGCCGTCCGCCAGTTCATAGGGGCAATATTGGACGAAGACCGACATGTAATGCTTGCCGTCGGGCGCCATCGACGGATCGATCTGCGAGGGTATCAACATGTCGATGTAGGGCGCGCGCGACCAACGTCCGTCCTTCCAATCGTCGTAGGCACGCTCCATCATTTCGATCGTGTCGGTCACATGCATGTCGCCGCGCGTACACGGCGCACCCTCCGGGATCGCCGGAAAACGCGGCAGCCCGTCGAGCGCGATATTCAATTTTCCGGATGAGCCGCGAATCTTGAAATTTCGTACCTGTCGCAGGAAATCATCGGGCAAGTCTTTGGCGTCCATGGTCTCGAGATAGGTCCGTCGCACATCGAGATTTGAAATGACGAGCGGCGCCGCGATCTGCTCGCCGTCCTCGAGTACGACTCCGCATGCGCGACCGCCGCGGACTTGAATTTGCGCAACCGGCGCGGCGCTGCGCAATAGGCCGCCGCTCGCCTGAAACGAAGCGCCCAGCGCATTGCTGATCGCGCCCATGCCGCCGCGCGCGAAACCCCAGGCGCCGACCGTGTCGTCGATGTCGCCCATGTAATGATGCAAGAGCACATACGCGGTTCCGGGAGAGCGCGGGCCGAGCGCCGTGCCGATGATCGAGCTGCCCGCGAAATGCGCCTTGACGATCTCGCTCTCGAAATACTCGTCGAGAAAGTCCGCGGCGCTCATCGTCCAGAAGCGCAGCGTATCGTACATGCGTTCCTCTCCGAGACCATGGAATCGCCCGCCCAGGTATAGCAGTTCCTTGATGTCGCGCGGCTTGAACGAAGTCGGATCGGGCGGTTCGCGCATCAACATCGGCTTGATGAATTTGCACTGGCGCATGACGTCGCGCGAATAGCGCTCGTAGGCTTCGGCGTCTCGCTTGGAATGTCTGGCGATCTCGCGGCGCAACGCATCGTGGTTGTCGTAGAGCGCCAGGTGGCCGCCGTCTTGCATCATCGTGCAGCCGCCCTCATACGGAATCACCTGCAGCCCGAATTTCGGCAACTCGAGCGTGCGGATGATTTCCGGACGCAGCAGGCTGCAGACGTACGAGCAATTCGAGTAGGTGAAATCCTTGTACAGCCGGCGGCTCACGGCCGCGCCGCCGATGTATGGCTGGCGCTCGAGCACCAATACCTTGAGGCCCGCGCGCGCGAGATAGCAAGCGGCGACCAGGCCGTTATGGCCCGCACCGACGATGATCGCGTCGAGATTCTTCGCTTGAGCCACCGGCGCTGCGCTCAGGCCGGAACTTTTTGAGTCGCCTTGCCGGCCTGCAAGGTCGCATCGACGGCGGCCTCGAACGCTGAGAGCGTTTCGGCGAGGCAGGTGTCGTCGTGCGCCGCGGATATGAACCAGGGTTCGCGCGAATCCGGCTCGCACAAGACGCCCTCGTCGTGCAGTACCTGGGCCATTGCGTCGTAAAACGAATAATCGCTGCTCTTCCAGGCCCGATAATTGCGCGGCGGCTCGTGCGCGAAATATAGACCGCTCATCGACGGGTGGCCGACGAAACTGTGCGCGATGCCACGCGCGCCGAGGATGCTGCGCATTCCCAGCCGCAGGCGCGACCCATAGTCTGCAATGTGCTCGAGCGCATCGGTCTCATCGAGAATTTCGAGCGTCTTTTCCGCCGCGGCGAGCGATACCGAGTGCGCGGTGTAGGTCCCGCCGTGCGCGACACCCTTGCCGATCTTGCGCATGATGTGTTCCCGGCCCGCGAGCACCGAAATCGGATAGCCGTTGCCGAGGGCCTTGGCGAAGGTGCACAAATCCGCATGCACGCCATAGAGTTCCTGCACGCCGCCGCGGGCGACGCGAAAGCCGGTCTTGACCTCGTCGATCAACAGCACGACGCCGTATTGGTCGCACAAGGATCGCGCCACGCGTAGATACTCGGGTTCCGCCGCGATGCCGAGACAATTACCCATGATCGGCTCGATCAGCAGGCAGGCAATCCGACCCGCATTGCGCTTGAACACGTCCTCGAGCTGGTTCGCGTCGTTGGCTTGCACGAAATGCGCGAAACTGCGCGAGGAGACCGGTATGCCTTCGCTGTAAGGGCGCACTTCGGGCTCCCCGACTTGCGACCATTTGTCCATGGGCGTGAACCACATCGCCGCGTCGAACAGGCCGTGGTAGCTGCCCTCGAGGATGACGTAGTCGTCCTTGCCGGTAAAGGCGCGCGCCAAGCGCAGGCCCGCCATGACCGCCTCCGTGCCCGAGTTCGAGAAGCGTACGAGTTCGGCGGCCGGCACCATTTTCGATATGCGCTCGGCGACCGCCAATTCGCGCTCGGTGGACAGCGCGAACACGCCGCCGACCTCCATACCGACGCGCGCGGCTTGATCGACACGCGGATCCGCGTAGCCGAGAATCCCGGGGCCGTAACCCATGCGGTAATCGACGTAGACGTTATCGTCGAGATCGACGATGCGCGCGCCGCGGCCTTGCTTCACATAAATGGTGCGATCATCGCCCCAATAGCGAAAATTCGATGCGACGCCCAACGGTAGGCGTTTGACGGCGCGCTTAAAATGCGCGTTGCTTTTGGTCAGGTTTCTGGCCATGACATCCCCCGCAAATGATTTGATCTGAACATGTTGCGGCATCGCGCAGCGGCGAGCCTGTGGCCCCGGCGGCCCGGCACCGTGCGACCCTAACATTGCCGGAACGGAACGTCCAGAAATATTATATGGTCATATAAATTCATGCGCCGGCAGCGGCCTCGAGAGACGCCGCGAGCGGCCCGCCGGACCGCCCGTCAAGCCTTGCGGGCCGCGTTAGCGCCGCATTTTCGCAGGTAAAACCAAGCCATTTGACGATCATTGCCGAGATTGCTGCAGTGCTCAGGCTTGCCAAGCATCGCGCCTAGAGATTATATTGAACGACTATATAAAACTGGGGGAGTAGCTCCACATGTCAAGCGTAGCCCTCGTAGCCGCCGAAACCACCCAGCACGCTTCCTTGCGGCGCGCACTGCCCGCTTGGGTCTACAACAATGCGGAGCTCAATCGGCTCGAGTTCGAGCGCGTTTTGATGCCGAGCTGGCAAATCGTCTGCCATATCAACTCGATCCCAAAATCCGGCGATTATGTGACTTTCGACATGGGTTCCGAGAGCGTCGTCGTGCTGCGCGACCGGGACGGCGAAATTCGCGGGTTTCACAACGTTTGCCGCCATCGCGGTTCGCGCCTTCTCGACGCCTCCGGCAACTGCCCGGGCCCGATCACCTGCCCTTACCACGGCTGGAGCTACCGGCAGGACGGCTCATTGCTCGGCGTGCCGATGCGCGAGAGTTTTCCGGGACTGGATCGCAGTGAATTTAGCTTGAAGACGGTGCGTATCGACGTCGCGTTTGGATTCGTATTCGTCGCGCTGCGCGGCGATCCGCCGCCGGTGACCCAGGTTTGGGGAACGCTCGCCGACGAGTTATCCGGCTACCGCGTCGCAGAGATGGTGCCGCTGGGACCCATTTCCTATGACACCTGGAATGTCGATTGGAAGATCGCGATCGATAATTACCTCGAGTCCTATCACGTGCCGATCGGCCATCCGGGCCTCAATCGTATGTTCACGCCGGACTACGAGGATCAATCGGCGGTCGCGTCGGTGGCGCGTGGCATCAGTTGGCTGCGCGAACAAGAGTCCTCGAAGTGGTCGGAGCGCATGTATCAGCGCCTCGCGCCCAAAATCGCGACGCATTTGCCGGAAAAACAGCGCCGCGCCTGGCGCTTCTACAGCGCCTTGCCGAATCTCGGGATCGATGTGTTTCCGGATCAAATGGATTTCTTTCAAGTCCTGCCGATGGGCCCCGGTAAGTGCGTGGTTCGCAGCGGTCTGTTCGGCCTACCCGACGCGCGCCCGGAGATGCGGGCCTTGCGCTTCCTCAGCAACCGCATCAACACGCAGGTCAACAACGAAGATCGCTGGCTGTGCGAACGCGTGCAGCGTGGCCTCGCCTCGAGCAGCTACCAAGCCGGTCCGCTCTCGAAGCTCGAGCGTTGGATGCTCGAATTCCATGAGATGCTGCGTGAGCGTATCCCGGAAGTGAAGTTGCCGAGTGCTCCGGCGCACTTTGCGTAGCGCCACCACGGGCGCTTAAGCTTCGCAGCCTCTCGGCGCATGCCGCGCACGCGGCGGCGCGGTACTCAGAAGTGCAGCGACACCGCGAAATTCACGCGCCAATGCGCGGGGCCCGGGATCGACGGCGGATTGATTTGCCGTGCGAGCTCGCCCGAAACGTCCACGGGCCCCAGCGACGCCCCTGTTCGGCCCAAGGAGTCGCGCAATCCGAGCCCTGCCGCCGCACCAATCTCGGTGCGTGGTTCCGATGCAATGGCCCCGAGGTTCACGACCTCGCCGCGGGCCGCGAACAGGTAGGTCTGCGTAGCGTTCGACGTCGAGCCGCGATCCCACTTGATCGTGTGCTGCAATTCGGCGCGGGCGACCCAACCGCGATCCCCGCTGAAATTCGCGTAGTCGTAAGCCGACAAATCCGTGGGTCCTCCCAATGTGAATTTCTCGGTGAGCAGCAGCGGATGCGTGGCCACGTATTGCGCCCGCAGCTGCAGTTCGGCCGCCAGCTTTGCCGGCAGCTCCTGGCGCAGCGTTGCATGCCCCTCCCACTTCGTGAACGCGTTCGACGCGCCGGGCTGCGACAGCGGCGCATTTGCGGTCGCATCGGCCGGGCTGCGGCTGCCGAGTCCGTTGAGCCCTTCGGACAGGTCGATGCCGACGGATGCCTGCGTCGCGGGATTGAAGAGCCGCTCGAGCGCAAGCCCGAGACGCAGCACCCGCAGCTGATCATCGAACAGCGAGCTGCCGTATGGATTTGCGGTTTGCACCAGCGAAGTCGCATCGAAGCCGGCCGCGCCAACCAAGCTCGTGCCGCTACTCTTGATGAAGGGATAGGTTGCGCGTATGGCGGCGCGCTTATAGGTGCTGGCGGTATCGAGCAAGCCGATGTCGGCATCGGACTCGGGTAGCGCCGTGGGGTTGATCGCCGACCAGGTATAGCGAACATCGATTTCACCGCCGCTGAGCCCGAAGGGCGCACGCACTGCCGCCTCCAGCAGCCGTCGCAGCGAGCGCGAGCCGAGGCCGTCCGCATCGGCCGCCGAACTCAACGCGAGGGAGACCTGATCGACGAATTGCGCGGCCGGGTTGTATGCGCTGATGAGCGTTGCCGAGGTACGGCCCACGGCCGCCGGGTAGGCGTTGTCGACGCTGACCAGATTGGTGAATGCGCGGTAGGCGCCATTCAATACGAGAATCACGGCATCATCGGTCGCCCCCGCCTGGAGTGTGGATTTCAGGTTCAGCGCCGGAAGCGTGCCCGCGATCAACACCGCGCGTTCGAATTGCGCGCGCGTCAGCGACGCGAGCCCCACGAGGGGTGCGACGAATGCCAGCACACGGGCACGATATTGCTTCGGAATACCCGTCACGTCGACGCTGCCGATAGCGCGATGAATCACGCGCAGCCGGAACTCGCCGCCGTCGGCAACGTCCTGCGAGGGCACGCTGACCAACGTCAGGAAGCGGCCGTGATCGACATAAATCCGCTGGATTTCAGCGGCCGCGGCGCGGATGGCCTCCATCGCGACCGGGTGGTCGCGCAGCTTCGAGAGGATGCGGTCGGTGGCCGCAGCAAATTTGGGGTCCGCATCCTCGACCGTGAAGCGACCGACCGTCACATCGGTCGGCACGGTTTGCGCGGCCTCAGCGGGCTGCGTGGCCGGCGCGAGCTGCGGCGCCGTTTGCGCCGCGCAGACCGTCGCCAGCGACAAGCTCAACAGCCCGGCCGCAAAGGCGCGGCGGTTGCCTCGATGCATGCGCTGCCGCGACGGCCGAGCTACCCGAGATGGATCCAAGCCGACTTCGTTTGCGTATAGGAGAGCAGGCTCTCCACGCATTTGTCGCGTCCGAATCCCGATTGCTTGTAGCCGCCAAACGGTTGGGTCATGTCGCCGTGATCGAAACAATTGACCCAGATGACGCCCGCTTCCAAATCGCGCACGGCCTTGTGCGCCACGGTCAGATCGCGTGTCCATACCGAGGCCGCGAGGCCATAGATCGAATCGTTCGCGATCGCCAGACCCTCCTCGAGGCCGTTGATCTCGATCGCCGCAGCGACCGGTCCGAAGATCTCCTCTCGAGCGATCGTCATTTGGTTGTTGACGCCCGAGAACAGCGTCGGATTGACGAACGCGCCGGGCATGTCGGGCGCAGTTCCACCGAATTCCAGCTTCGCTCCATCCGATTTCCCGCGGCCGATGTAATTCATGACGCGGGCGCGGTGCGACGCGGTGACCAGAGGCCCAAGATTGGTCGCCGGATCGAGCGGATCGCCCGCACGATATGCGGACTTGCCGCGTTCGATGAAGCGCGCGAGGAATTCCTCGGCAATCGGCTTGTCGATCAACAAGCGCGAGCCCGCGTTGCAGACTTCGCCCATGTTGCCGTAAATGCCATTGATCGCATAAGTGACGGCCACATCGAGATCCGGCAAGTCCGCCAGAAAAATCTGCGGAGACTTGCCGCCGCACTCCAAGCTCACGCGCTTCATGTTCGATTGTCCGGCATAAATCAGCATTTGCTTGCCGATCTCGGTGGATCCGGTGAACGCGATCTTGGCCACATCGTTATGCAGCGCGAGCGGCGCGCCGACGAGTTCGCCCAAGCCGCCGACGACGTTGAAGACGCCCGGCGGTCCGCCCGCCTCGACGAACAACTGAGCCATCAAGGGCCCAGAGAGCGGCGACTGCTCGGCGGGCTTCAGAACCACCGAGTTACCGGCGGCGAGCGCCGGCGCGACCTTCCAGGCAGCCATCAACAGTGGATAATTCCACGGCACGATGCAGCCCACGACGCCGAGCGGCTCGCGCAAGATATAGTGAAACGCGTCGGCCGCGGTCGCCGTCACCGCACCGTCGATCTTGTCGATGAGTTCGGCAAAATAGGTGAAATTCATCGCTGCGGCCGGGACGTCGATCGAGACCATGTCGCGGATCGGCTTGCCCATGCAGAGCGTATCGAGCAATGCAAAACGCTCCGTGTTCTGCTCGATAGTGCGCGCAAAATTCTGGAGTACCGCGGCTCGTTCGCGCGGCGCCTTGCCCCTCCATACGCGTGCCGCGAAACTGCGCTTCGCCGCGGCGACCGCAAGATCGACGTCCGCGGCGGCGCCGGCGCTGACCTCGCAGAGCGCATTGCCGGTCGCCGGATTAACGACCGTCAGGCGTCCACCGCCGACGGAATCGACATATTTGCCGTCGATAAAATGCCGCGTCTCATAGCGAAGCTTAGCCGCCCGCTCATGCCAATCGCTCGTGCTCAGGGTAAGTAAACTCATACGCGTTGCTCCATTAGATATCGCGGCATACCGGCCGGCATCGACCCGCAAGCCTCGCAAGTATAGTGAATTATGACCAAGCGGTCGGCCCTCGATCGCGGCGCAATGCCGGAATGCGCTGGCGCAGCCAGGCCCGGAACGCGGCTTGCGCTCGTGCGGGCCGGGTTTGACCCGCGGGTGCGTAGCCGAACGCAACGATGCCCTGTTGCACGGATTCGGCTTGGGCCAGCGATTCCAGCCGCAACGCCGGGGTCAATCGCAAGGCAAGATAGTTCAAGGCACGCGCGCCATGCGCCGAGTCGACAATCGTGTATTCGAAACGGCGGACTCGCGCTTGGCCGGGCGCGATGGGCAGGATTTGCAGTATCGACAGGCCGTCGGGCCGCGCCTCGATCAGTTGATTCGGCGGCAGAAACAGCCGCCGCCATCGAAATTCGCCCCTATCGCCCGCGCCGAACTGCGCGGCCGTACTCCGATAGCGCGCAGCCGACCACGGCTGCGGTTCGTGCGCCAGCACAGCCGACCAGTCGATGATTTGCGATGGATCCTTGACGGCGAGGCGCGGCTGGTCCCAGATCGCGCCCGACCGCATGCCCGATGCTTCGGGCGGCGCGTCCGACAAGCCCTCCGGCAGCGCGTTACCCAACCATTGTTCGACGACGATCTTCCAGTCGGCCGCCACGACGACCTCGGTCTGCGGCGCGAGCGGCCGCATCGGTAAATTCTCCCGGCCGTCGAATCGCAGCGTGCTCGAAGGCGCGCTCGTCGAGGCGCCGCTCGTGCGCACGAACATCAAATCCCCAAGCAAATCCAAGTCCATGACGGTCAAATCGGCTCCGGCCCCTTGCACCCGGCACGACCCGTCGAGCGCAAACTCCAGTCCGTGGGTACGGCATTCCAGGGGCTCGACCAAGCGGCCCTGGTTGGCCGACGACAGCCGGTGCGGCACTTCGGGACAGCTATCGCGCAAGGCGCGGACCACGCCCGCCTCGTCCTGCACCAGCAAAATCCGCTCGGTGCCGATATCCACGGCGAGGAAATCGCCGCTGTGCACGAGCTGCCGCCGATGACCCACGAATTGCCAGGTTCCGTTGTAAAGATCCGAGCGTTCGCTCGCCGCTAAGCCGGCATCGTCGTAGCTCCAGCGAGGCAGGTGCCGATCATGCGCGAGAGATTCTGGATCCGCATCCCGGAGTATGCGACCCGGTGAGAATTCTCCGGGAAAAATCGACCGCAAATAGGCCATGCAGCGATGTTTCGCGGCCGCGCGATCGATCGTCGTCTCGGTTTGAAATGCAAAACCCTGCCAGAGAATTTCCAGCACACCGATGAGCCCAAGCGCAATGGCGTCCGGATCGAGCTGCGCCTGTCGCGTTTCGAGGATCAAGCGCTCCACGAGATTTCGAACCAGCGCGGCAAAGCGCTCGTCCTTCTTGCCGCAAATGTCGTAGTATTCCTGGCGGGAGCTGGCCTCGCCCCAAAAGGCGTACCAGACCGAGACCTTGCGCGGGCTGGCCAGATCGGGATCGAGATACAGGTCGACCATCAATTCCAGCGCGGCGACGGGGCGCTCCTCGAGGCGGGCGACGGGTACCAACAATCGTTCCTCGAACTCGGCCGCGAGATATTGCAGCGATGCGACCAACATCGCGGCTTTGGAGTCGAAATAGAATCTGACGATACCGGGTGACATCTTTGCGATTGCCACGACTTTTTCCACGGTGGTCCGCGACGGTCCATACATATGCAGAGCCGAGATGCAGGCCTCTATCAGGCGCTGACGCTGGCGGCTGTTCGATGAGCGCGCTCGCGGCGCAGGCGCTGAAGCGAGCGATTTTTTCGTGGATCGCCTCACCCTAGGAAAGAAGGTCCAATGAGCGAACGCAGCAATTGGCTCAAGAAACACGGCAAGTGGTTCATTATTCTTCCGCCCCTATTGTATCTGTTGGTCTTTTTTCTCATTCCGTTCGCCTACGCATTCCGCATCAGCCTCGCCGATACCGCGCTGCACGTGCCCCCGTACTCCGATATTCTATCCATGAGCGGCAGCTCGCACATCAACCTGACGCTGAATCTCGGTAATTTCAAGTATTTATTCGCCGACCAGGTCTATGGTCTCGCCTATCTTTATTCCTTGAAAACCGCATTTTTCTCGACGCTGATCTGCCTCGCGATGGGCTATCCGATGGCATACGCCATTGCGCGCACCTCCAAGAGCACACAGAGCATTCTGCTGCTCATCATCATTCTACCTTTTTGGACATCGTTTCTGCTGCGCGTCTATGCCTTGGAGGGCATCATTCGCGAAACCGGCCTGCTCAATTCCAGCTTGCTGTGGCTGGGCATCATTCATGAGCCGCTGCAGATCATGCGCACGACCACCGCGGTCTACCTCGGGATCATCTATTCGTATCTGCCGTTCATGGTTCTGCCGTTGTTCGCGACGCTGGAGAAGCTCGATCGGTCCCTGCTCGAGGCTGCCTCGGATTTGGGAAGTCCGCCATGGCGGGCGTTCATCGACGTCACCCTGCCGCTCTCGATGCCGGGCGTGATCGCCGGCTCCATGCTCGTCTTCATTCCAGCGATCGGCGAGTTCGTCATTCCGACGCTGCTCGGGGGACCGGACAATCTCATGATCGGTCGCGTGCTGTGGGACGAATTCTTCGGCAATCGGGACTGGCCGGTCGCTTCTGCCGTCGCCATCGTGTTTCTCGTGCTGCTCGTGGGCCCCATCGCGATTTATCAGCATTACAGCACCAAACAGATCGAGGCCTGACGATGCAAGAGCGCGCACCATGGTCGTTGATGTCGGTTCTGTTCCTGGGAATCGCGATCCTCTACATTCCGATTTTCGTGCTGATCGCCTACTCGTTCAATGCATCATCTCTCGTCAGCATCTGGGGCGGCTTCTCGACGACCTGGTACGCCCAACTATTGCACAACGACGAAATTCTCAATGCCGCATGGCTATCCTTGAGAATCGGCTTCGTCGTCTCCACCGGCTCCGTACTGCTGGGCACGCTCGCAGCAATTTCCCTGGTGCGCTTCAAGGATTTCCCGGGCCGGCTGCTGCTCACCGGAATGGTCAGCGCGCCGCTCGTGATGCCCGAGATCATTACCGGCATCACACAGCTGTTGTTGTTCATCTCGATGCTGCATCTGCTTGCGTGGCCGCACAGGGGCTTCACCACGATCGTCATCGCGCACATCGCATTTTGTACGGCCTACGTCACGATCACTGTCCGCTCGCGTCTGCGGACGGCGGATCGCTCCCTCGAGGAGGCCGCGATGGATCTAGGATCGGGTCCGGTGCGCGCCTTCATCGACACGACGCTGCCCGGCATCGCGCCCGCGTTGGCGTCGAGCTGGCTGCTCAGCCTCACGCTCTCGCTCGACGATCTCGTGATCTCGAGCTTCGTATCGGGTCCCGGCGCGAGCACGCTGCCGATGGTGATCTTCTCGAAGGTCAAGCTCGGCGTGAGCCCCGACGTCAACGCGCTCGCGAGCGTGATCATCTGCGCGGTCGGCGTCTGCGTGGTACTTGCCGGCTACCTGATGCGCCGTAGCGACCGGCAACGCCGGATCGAGGCGCAAATGGCCGAAACCTAGAGGCCGGCTTTCAGGTAGCGCGGGTCGTGAGCGGCGCGTGTGAAAATTCGGCGCACCAGCGGCTCGAAGGTCGACATCGGTTCGGTCGGATAGTCGGGATCGAACGAACATTGATCCCAATTGGCGCAAAAATCCTTGCAGGCTTGGTACCAAGGATGACCTAAAAACCGGTCGCGCGCGTTGCGGTCTCCGCCCAGGTAATGCACGTAATAATAATTCTGAAATAGCGCGTGCTGCTCGACGATCCAGGTAACCTCGGGTCGCACGTAGGGACGCAGGATCGCCGCGGCGATTTCCTGGTGATTGTAGGGCGCGAGTCCGTCCCCGATGTCGTGCACGAGAGCGGCCACGACCAGCTCGTCGTCCGCGCCATCCCTCATCGCCCGCGTGGCCGCCTGCAAGCAGTGCACCAAACGGCTCACCGGGTAGCCCTCGAGCGAGTGATCCAGTTTGGCGAGCGCGGCAAGTATTTTGTCCGGCAGATGCTTCGCGTAATCGCGCTCGACCCGATCCAGAAATTTATAGTCCTCGCGAGTGCCGTCCTGCATCCTGCGGAAACTGACCGTGTGTTTCATCTACTTCGCCGTCTTGATGCGCGTCCAAGTGCGCGTGAGGATCCGCTCGGTCGATCCGGTGATTTCCGCGGTTCGGTACAGCCGGGCCTCTATCTCCGGAGTCGGATAGAGCGTTGCATCGGCGAGTATGCGCGGGTCGACGAATGCGCGCGCGGCCATGTTGTCATTGCCGTAATAGATCTCGTTGGTGATCTCGGCGATCACCTCCGGCTGCAGAATATAGTCGAGAAACAGGTGCGCCGCTTGCGGGTGCGGGGCCCCTTCGGGAATCAACAGCGATGAAAACGACTCATTGGCGCCTTCCTTCGGCACGGTGAAGGCCAGATTGACCGTGATGCCGACGGCCTGCGCACGCGCGCGAGCGTTCGCATAATCGCTCGACCACGACATCGCGACACAGACCTCGCGATTCGCGAGCCCGTTCATGTATTCCGTGGAATCGAAAGAGCGCACATAGGGCCTCACCGTGAGCAGCAGCCGCTCGGCGGCCTTGAAATCCTCGGGCCGGGTCGTGTTGGGATCCAGCTTCAAATATCGCAGAGCAAGCTCGATCGTGTCCTCCGGCGAATCGAGAAACGTCACGCCGCAGTCCGCGAACTTGGCGATGATCTGCGGGTTGAAAATCATGTCGAGGCTATCGACCGGCGCGTTCGCCATGCGCGCCTTGATCATGTCGACGTTGTAGGCAAATCCGTTGATGGCGTGCAGATAGGGCACTGCGTGCGCATTTCCGGGATCGTAATCGCGCTGAATGGCCAGAATTCGCGGATCCAGATTCTTCAAATTCGGGAGTTTTGACTTGTCGAGCGGCATATAAACGCCGGCCTTGATTTCGCGGCCGAAAAAATTCGTCGATGCGCTGACGATGTCGTAGCCGGACTCGCCGGCCATGAGCCGCGCCTCCATGGTCTCTTCCGCATCGTAGATGTCGTAGACGACCTTGATGCCCGTGAGCCGCTCGAATTTCGCGATCGTGTTGCGGCCGATGAAGTCGGCCCAGTTGTAGACGTAGAGCCGCTTCTCTTCGGCGAATGCCGGGGTGCACACCTGAGCGCCCGCGAACGCGATCAGCGCGAGCGCCAGGATTCGCGCGCGCCTCACCGCGGCAGCGCTGCGCTTGCGCGTGCGATCAATGGGTTTGGCCGCCGGCGAGGGCCTCGACGAGGCTCCATTCGAGCAATCCGAGGGCTTCATCGACGTCGGCGTTGCCGATCAGCAGCGGCGGCATGAAACGCACCGTGCTCTGGCCGCAGGACAACAGGATCAAGCCGTTGTGGTAGGCACGCGTGATCAGCGCATCGCTGAGCGCTTTCGCGGGCACACGAGTCGCGCGGTCCTTGACCAATTCCATGCCGATCATGAGGCCCTTGCCGCGCACCTGGCCGACCACCTGAAACTTTTCCGCCAAACGCTCCAATTGCGCGATGAAATACGCACCCACGGCGGCAGCGTTCGCGCAGTACTCGCGCTCGACCAAATCGAGCGTCGCCAGCGCGGCTGCGCAACACAGCGGATTGCCGCCGAACGTGTTGCCGTGGGCTCCGCGCGTCCATCTCTGCATGATCGAGCGCTTGGCGACGACCATACCGATCGGCAGACCGGAGCCCAGTCCCTTCGCGAGCGTCATGATGTCCGGCACGACGTCCCAATGCTCGCAAGCGAACATCTTTCCGGTTCGGCCGATCCCGGACTGCACCTCGTCGAAAATCAACAGGATCCCATGCCGGTCGCACAGCGCGCGCAGGCCCGCAAGAAAGCCATCAGGCGGGACGAGATAGCCGCCCTCGCCCTGCATCGGTTCGATGAGTATGCCGGCGACCTCGTTTGCGGGCACATTGGTCGTGAACAGCACATCCTCGAGATAACGCAGCACCGCCTCGCCTTGATCCACACCCGCGAACAGCGGCCGGAATTGATTCGGATAGGGGATATGCGTCACGCCGGGCATCGTCGGAAAGAAGCCCTTTTGCTGCGTATATTTGCTCGACGTGAATGCGAGCGAACCCATGGTTCGCCCGTGGAAACCGCCGAGAAAGCCGATGAAGCGCTGCCGTCCAGACGTGTAGCGCGCCAGTTTCAGCGCCGCCTCGACGCTCTCGGTCCCGGACTGCGCGAAAGAGCTCATGACCGGCTCCTTCATCGGCGCCAGTTCGTTGATTTTTTCGGCGAGGCGTACCTGGCCCTCATGCCAATAATCCGAAGAAATGTGCAAAAACTTGTCGGCGGCATCTTTGATCGCCTGAACCACCGCGGGATGCGAATGCCCGGTACTACAGACGGCGATACCCGCCGCAAAATCCAAGAATCGATTGCCGTCGACGTCCCAGACCTCGGCACCACGACCGTGAGACATCACGAACGGGTAATCGCGCGGATACGAAGGCGATACCACCAAGGCATCGCGGGCAAGCAATTCGCGTGCCTTGGGGCCGGGTAATTCGGTCTTGATGTGCAAATTCTTCATGGCTTTGATTCGCCGATAAAACTCGATTAGGATCTTAAGGGTGCCATCTGTCAACGCTCGTCCGCCGTTGCTGGGCTTTTGGATGTGCGTCGCCTTGGTGGTAGGCAATTCCATAGGCTCAGGCGTCTTCTTGCTGCCGTCGGCGCTCGCCCCGTACGGCCTCAACAGCCTGCTCGCCTGGGGCTTCACCGCGATCGGCGCGCTGGTGCTCGCGCTGGTGTTCTCGCAATTGAGCCGCGCCCACCCGCAGGCGGGCGGACCCTACGCCTATACCCTGTTGGCGTTCGGACCTTTTACCGCGTTCATCGTGGCATGGGGCTACTGGGTCTCGATTTGGGTCGGCAATGCGGCGATCGCGACCGGCGCCGTCAGTTATTTATCGCCGTTGCTGCCTTGGATCGCGACGGTTCCCGGGGCCTCGGCGGCAGTCACCTTGTTTTTCCTGTGGGCGTTGACGTTCGTCAATTGGTACGGCATCAAGGCATCCGGCTGGGTGCAGACCGTCACAACCGTGCTCAAGGTCATGCCGCTGCTCGCCATCGGGCTGCTCGGCTTGGTCGTGGTACGCGCGCACCATGTCGCGGCCGCGGCGATCGTGCCGCTGTCCGTGAGCGGCACGACGGCGGCGGCGACGCTAACCCTGTGGGCGCTGCTGGGGCTAGAGTCGGCGACGATTCCGGCGAGCAAAGTCCGCGACCCGAGCCGCACGATTCCGAGGGCGACGCTCGCCGGCACGTGCATCACGGCGCTCATTTGCATCGTCGCTTGCAGCAGCGTCATTCTGCTCGTACCGCCGGCCACGCTCGCCCAATCGAACGCGCCGTTCGTCGATGTGGCACAGCATTTTTGGGGCGCGGCTGCGGGCAAGTGGCTCGCCGTATTCGCGGCGATCAGCGCCTTCGGCGCGCTCAACGGATGGATCCTGCTGCAGGGAGAACTGCCGAACGTCATGGCGAAGGGCGGCGTTTTCCCCTCTGCATTCGCCCAGGATTCTGCGCGGCAGACGCCGACCTTCGCGCTGGTCTTCAGCAGCGGCTTGGTGACCTTGATGATCCTCATGA
>OCZU010001056.1_pt1 | contig 18526 bp, 7 predicted proteins | sample 1539001 | NCBI WGS metagenome assembly OCZU01 (sample SAMEA3539306, study PRJEB22396) | soil metagenome | biome: tundra; feature: field; material: soil | place: USA | collected 2010-05 | depth 0.15 m | reverse complement strand
TTTCTTGAGATCCATGCATTCATTTTACGGGCGATGACCGGCCAATCGTCCATGTGATTAAGTCAGTTGTCCATTCCCGCAACGCCGTCTTCGTGCCAGGATCGTCGCATGATTCCCGAATCAACAAGTCGCGTCCCTCCCGATGCATTTTGCCTCTGCGGCTCCACATCCGAGCGGGAATCTGGAACCAACCTAAGTGTACTATTAGGTTCCGGTTGGGAGTTTAGTCGAGCAGGAAGGTATGACGCGGCAGGGAACAATCCGGGTGAGCCACCGAATCAAAGCGGATCCGATGCGATTTATCCAGTCGCGAACCTGGGGTTCGATTTAGTCGTCGTTCCCGAACCGGTAAGTCTGTCGGTTTTTTGCTGGGGAGCCGGGCTGTGTGGCTTGATGAGGAAATGGAGCAAGTAAGGTTTTCATTATTCGGAACGAAAGCCGCCATTTACACAATGGCGGCTTTTTTGGTTGCTTTGTGGATTAAGAACACAATTCGCTTCATCAGTTACTTGCGGCAGCGGTGGGATAATGATAGCAAAAGACGGTTTCAATTGGCTTTTATTTTCGAATCCTGACGGCAAATGAAAACGCGAGAGAAGCATGAGGGCTTTCCGGGGCAGCGCCTTGTCGTGGTTCCGCGGCCAATGGTAACCATAGCCATGCGCCAACCGCTGCTCAAGCACCTGCTTCCGACCGATGCGGGATTTTATCCCAGGGCTGCGGGTCACAAATGCACCCGGGAGCGGGGCTGTCCCGAGGCCGTTTTCATATATTGCGCCCGTGGGAGCGGCTGGTGTGAAATTGGCGGGCGAAGGCACGAAGTGGCCAAAGACCAGTTGGCGGTCATACCCGCTGGCACTCCGCACGTCTATGGCGCGTCAAAAAAGGATCCTTGGACCATCCATTGGTTCCATGCCATTGGGTCGAACGTGCCGTTCTACCTAGAGAAGCTGGAAGTGAAACCGGAAAGACCCGTCGTGCAGCTTGGCGGTGACGTACAACTATTCTCACTTTTCGAGGATGTATTGGAAGGTCTCGAACACGGATCAACCCTGACCCATCTGACGTACGCGGCGCACTCATTGGCACACCTGATGGGATTGATCCTGCGCCACAAGGACGAGTTCTGGCACGGTGAAATCAATGTCCGGGAACGGATGGCAAAGAGCATCAAGTTTATGAAGGAACATCTGCGGGAGCCGCTGAAGGTGGCGACGCTGGCGGCCCTCGTGAATCTGTCGAAGTCGCACTACACGACTTCGTTTCGGCGCGTGACGGGCTATGCGCCCTTGAGCTACCTGAACCATCTCCGCATGCAGCGCGCGGTGCAGTTGCTCAACGCCACTGATTTGTCCATCAAGCACATCAGCGATCAACTCGGTTTCTCCGACCAGTTTTATTTTTCCCGCGCCTTCAGGAAGATGCACAACCATTCGCCTTCGGAGCACCGGCGCCGTTACAACCAGTGAGCTGAGTCGCACAGGTGTCACCCAATCTTCCCGGGCAGCGACCAGCCAATTGTCCATGCTCTTCGTTTAGTAATCCATTCCGCGCCTTCCTCTTATATGCAACTATGGTCGTATGAGCCAATGCAGCCGACGAATTATGAACTGCCGTCTGATGATGTACTGGCGCAAAAGCGTTACCGTTTTAAGCAATGACTGACCCCAGTATCGCGGGGGTCGCCGCATGATTTGTGGATGAACCAGCCCCCAACCCCGAGTAAAGCATGAAAACAAAATTCAAAATCACAAAACTGAGTGAAATACAAAAATTCGGCATCGCCTTGAGCCTGGCGACGTTTGCCGCTTGGTCCAGCTATGCAGATACTGAGCAATGGCAGGGCGTGCCGGGAGTGAGTGCGACCATTAACTGGACCGATGCCGCCAACTGGACGTCTCCGCAGCAAACCTATTTCAACCAGGTTCAATTCAGGGGAATTGGCGCCAACAACAATGCGAATTTTTCCGTGGACAATGTGCTGGACGGCACTACCGGAGTCGCCCAGATGCCGATTTGGGAACTGGACTATGTTCCGACCAATGGCAATTACACGACGCTGATTAATCCGGGGGTTACCTTGACGGTCGGGGTGGGCAATCACGGCTTCCTGACCGTGGGGGCCGACCAGTTGAACGGAAGTATCCCCGCTCCGGCCAACGCGGTGGAAACGATCACCATCACGGGCGGCGGCGGAACGTTAAACATGCCCGGAACGAGCGCCAACCTTTGGGTGGGCCAGGGATCGCCAACGCCGGGCGACAACCATAATATCACGCTGGACCTTTCGGGTCTGGATACCTTCAATGACAGCACCGGCGCGGGTAGCGGCAATTTCATCCGCGTAGCTAACGGAAACCAGGACCAAAACAGCACCATGCCAAACCAAAACGGCACGTTGTATTTGGCCAAAACCAACGTGATTTCCTTGGGGAATGATTTTCAAATCTGCAACACGCTCGGTAGCAATTCAATGACATGCGGGGTCTATCTGGGAATCTACAACTATATCCTGACCGGCACTGGCAACCTGGTTGTGGGCGGCCCAGGCACCGGGTCAGCCGGGGCCGTGATGGCCTTTAACCCGGCCTTCGTGGGTGGTGCCGATGTGCCGGTGGCTTACTTGGGCGGCAATGGCGGCGATGGACGCATTGTTAATTTTTATATCAGCAACGCCAACGGCAATTCGCAAGTTGCCGGCACCGCCCTTTGCGATTTTACAGGCGGCAACATCACGGTGATGGCGGGTGCGATGCAACTGGGCCAAGGCGGCAACGCCGGGGCCAATTCGCAGGGCACCTTGAACTTTAACGACGGCAGCGTCAATGCGAACAACGCCACCATCGGAAACCAGGAAGTCAGCAGCGGCGGCGCGGGCGTGGGCCTTGTGAATATCGGCACCAACGCGACGCTGACCGTCAACAACACGCTGACCTTGGCCGCCGTTACCGGCACACTGACGCCGGGAAGCGCTGGCATCATCAACGTCAATGGAGGTGCAGTGGTGGCCAATACCATTGTTGCTGGAGGCGGGTCGAGCACTATCAAACTCAAAAACGGTGCGCTGACGCTTTCAGGTAAAGGTGGAACAGTCGCGGCTCCCATCAGCACGATCACCGCCACCAATTCGGCGTTTAGCCTCGCGTTGTTTTCCGCTTTATCATCCAACAACATTGTGGTCACAAGCCTCACAACCGGCGGCACAACAAACATTATCAACATCACCTCCGCACCTGCCTTTCCCACTTATCCGGTGCAGATTCCGCTGGTCAAGTACTCCGGCGGCATTAGTGGTGCCGGCTACAATTTCGGGCTTGGCACGCTGCCTCCGCTTTATGCAGGTCACCTCGTGAATAATTCCGTCAACTCCACCATTGATTTGGTGCTGACCGCCGGCTCCAGCACTTTGACTTGGACAGGTTCAAGCAGCGGCAACTGGGATACTAGCACGCCGAACTGGACCTCCGGCGGCCCGGCTATTTATTCCGATGGGGCTTTTGTGCAGTTTTTAAACGGGGCGAACAATAACACCGTCAACATCACCACCACGGTCATGCCGGCTGGCATCACAGTCAGCAACACCTCGCCGGCCTACACGTTTAACGGCAGCGGTTCCATCAGTGGTTCCATCGGTCTGGTAAAACAAGGCTCGGGAACGCTGATTGTGGACAATGCCGGAAACAATAATTTTTCAGGCGGAGTCACCATCAGTGGTGGCACATTGCAGGTCGGCAATAACGATTCTGCAGGCAATCTGCCGTTCGGTTCCATCACTGATAATGCTAATCTGGCTTATGCTCGTTCAGACGCCTTGACGGTGAACAACAACATTTCGGGAACCGGTTCGGTAATACAAAAGGGTGGCAGCACGCTTACCCTGAGCGGCGCAAATACCTTCACAGGAAATATGGTTGTCACGAACGGCAGCACGTTAATAGTGGGCAGCTCATCCGCATTAGGTGGCGGCGGTGGCAGCGTCATCGTGGCCAATGGATCCACGCTGGACATTAATGGCAATTATGGATCGAAAAACGTCGTGGTTTCCGGTGCCGGCGTGGACGGCAACGGGGCGATCACCGACGGCGGCGGCGCTGTTTATGGTTACACGTCCAGCGTGACGCTGGCAGGCAATACAACCTTTGGCGTCCCCAATCGCTGGGATTTGATTAACGCCACCCTTGGGACGGGAGGCAATGCCTACAATTTGACTTTGAATAGTTCGACCTATTTCGAGTGGAGCAGCGTCTCCGTAGATCCTGCGCTCGCAAACATCAATTTGTTGTCCGGCACATGGGGTGTGAAGGGATCAACCACCTTTGGCAATCCAGGTTCCACCTTGACCTTGAGTCCGGGAGCGCAACTGGTTTTTTGGAACCCGAATGTTTATATGAACAAGGCGGTAGATTTTCAGGCCGGCGCGACAATTAGCGTCGGTGGCGGAGACCATATCATGAACGGGGCGATTACATTGGAGACCGGTTTTTGTTCCTTCAGCATTTCCGGAGGCACCTCTTTGACGGTCAGCAATGTTCTGAGTGGAAATGGCACGATTTACCTAAATGGTGGCACCGGAACTTTGGTGCTTGGGGGCAACAGTCCATCCTACACGGGTAATGTATCGCTCTACACAGGTTCGGTCATAGTGAACGGCACCGTCGGCAGCACAATCACCAGTCAATCCGGATCAACAGTGGCCGGATCGGGCACGGTCAATGGGCTGGCTGATGTTAGCGGAGCGCTTCTTCCCGGAACAGCGGGTGCGGCTGGAACTTTCCATGCCCAAGGTGGTTTGACGTTGGAAAGTGGCGCTGCTGTGACGATGGACTTGGCACCCACTCTCGGCATTGGCGGTGGAACCAACGACCTCGTGGCAGTCACCGGTGACCTCACGGTGAACGGAAACAACATCACCATCAACCCCCTTGTCGGGACCCTAGCGACTGGAACTTATACGTTATTCACCTATACCGGCAATCTCATCGGCTCATTCGGCACGGCTGCGACCGTATCCCAGTCCCGTTACAGTTTCGCCATTGACACCAGCACGGCTCATCAGGTGAAGCTGATCGTTTCGGGCGTAGCCAATACTCTGGCTTGGAACAACGGCGCGAACAACGGTCAATGGGATGTGCAAAGTTCCTTCAATTGGACCAACTTGACCACGCATGTCGAAGACCAGTTCTACACCGCCGACATCGTGCTGTTAGATGACCGTATCCTCACCGCACCGAATCCGGTGACGAGCCTGGTGATTGGCAGCGGACAGGTGGTTGCGCCGAGCGTGGTGACGAACAATTCAAGCGCGAACTACTCTATCAGCGGCGCGGGCAAAATCAGCAGCTCCGCAAGCATCGTCAAACTTGGCACCAGCACGTTGACCATCAGCAACGTCAATGATTTCACCGGCAACTTCACAATCGCCTCCGGCACCGTGAAGCTCGATGGCCTTACCTCCGCGGCGGGAGCGCCCACTGGCACGCTGGTCATCAGCAACGGCGCCACGCTGGCGGTGAATTTGTCTGGAAATTATCCGGCCGGCGATGCTGGCTTCGGCAACAAACCGATTGTTGTGTCCGGCACAGGCGCGAATGGTCAGGGCGCTATACAATTCACCGGCGGCCCGCTTTACAATGACGGTGCCACGCTTGGCCTTGGCCAAAACATCAAGTTGACCGGCAACACCGCGTTCAGCGGAACTGGGCGGTTCGATTGGGGCTACCCCGGTGCTGGCACCACGTTTAGCAGCGGCGGCAGCAATTACAACCTGACCGTCACCATCGGCGGTTATTCGCAATGGTATGATATCGGCATGGATACGAACCTGGGAAACATTGATCTTTACACAAGCGCTGCCGGCCAGCAAACCATGCGCATCCAGGCTTTGGGTGTCAGCTTGGGCAATCCCACCAATGTCCTCACGCTGCACTCGAATATTCTCTTCAACATCCAGCACGGCGACACGACCGCTGGAGATAACGGATACGCAAAAGTCGTTCATATCCTGCCCACAGCCGCCGGGCAATTCCAGCCCAGCGGCGGCGCGGGCGATTACCGGCTGAAAACGTCGTTTGTGCTGGAGGACAGCGCCGGGCTGTATTTCTTCAGCGGCGACGGCGGCACCGGCAGCGGCACCGCAATTGCCGGAACGGTCATACTCAATGGCGTCGCGCATTTCCAGATTGGCAACAGCCCGATCACCTTCAGCAACGTCATCAGCGGCACCGGCGGCTTCTACTTGGATAATTATGGCGGCAATCCGCCCTTGGTCTTCGCCGCCGCCAACACCTACCAGGGCATCACAGACATTCGTTCCGGCATGGAGCTCGCGTTAATCGGCAACGGTTCGATTTCGGGCTCTACGAACATCAGCCTGGCGGCAAGCGCAACGTTGGATGTAAGCGGTCGCGCAGATCACACGCTGACGTTGGCAACTGGCCAGACCTTGCAAGGCAACGGCATCGTCAACGGAAATTTGTCGGTTGGCTCCGGCGCAGCCGTTTTGCCTGGTGGCGCTGGAACGATTGGAACGTTGACGGTGACCAACAGCGTGGTCTTGTCTGGCACAACCGTCATGGATTTGAACCAGAGCGCCGGAACGCGCGACCAGATCACCTGTGCCAGCATCTCTTACGGCGGCACGTTGAGCCTGGCCAATCTTGCGGGCACCCTGGCGGCGGGGAACAGCTTCAAGTTGTTCAACGCGTCGAGTTATAGTGGTTCCTTTGCGAACGTCACGCCCGCCACGCCTGGTCCAGGTCTGGCCTGGGACTTGTCCCAGTTGAACAGCGGTTTTGTGAATGTGATCGCCGGTTCATCTGGCGGGCTGGTGACGAACAACCCTCCCCAATTCAGCGGTGGCAACCTGATCCTCAGTGGCTCGGGCGGTCCTGCTAATGGCACCTACCATGTCCTGACCACGACCAATCTGACAACACCGTTGGGTAGTTGGCTTGTGCTCACCAACGGAACGTTCGATGCCAGCGGCAATTTCTCATCGACCAATCCGGTAGGAACCGCGAAACAACAGTTCTTTATCATCAAGCAACCATAAAATACTGAGTGTAAGTCAATGAAAAGGTCGCCGGAACATACTACTTCCGGTGACCCGCTTGCTAAAAGAGTGAGAACAGCAATTGAACGAGTGGAAGCGTTAAGTATGCGAGACAAGTTACCGGGAAGATCCGCCTTTACCCTGATTGAACTGCTGGTGGTGATCGCCATCATCGCCATCTTGGCGGCCATGCTGCTGCCTGCCTTGTCCAAGGCCAAAATAAAGGCGCAACAAATCAACTGCGTGAACAACGTCAAGCAGATCAGTCTAGCCAGTCAAATGTATGTTGATGAGTTGCGTGTTTGGGTCGGGCCGCTTGACCCGAATCCTATGTCGAGCCAGGGGGATTGGATGGGGGCCATGCTCGCCTATTACGGAAAAGCCATCAATGTATTGATTTGTCCTGTCGCACCTAACAAAGGGAATCCGAGCGGCGCAGTCAACCCGCCTGGAACCGCCGATCAGGCGTGGCAATGGACGCTTTCCACTCCTGTTTATTCCTCGAGCTACGGGTTCAACAAGTGGTTGACGTCAGACTCCAATCTGGTTCTAGGCAACGGCGCCGCCCATCCCGATTGGCTGATAAAGAACGCAAACGCTCTTCAAAGTCCAACGCTGACACCGGTTTTTATGGACAGCACCTGGGTCAATTTAGACCCGCTGGAAATCGACCCGCCGGGCGGAACTCCGCACAACCTTTACACCGGAGATCCTTCAAAGGAGGGCATGCAACGTGTAACCATTGCCCGGCATGGATCACGAGTTGCAGGCGCCGCACCGCGTTCGGTTCCGCTCGGACAACCATTGTCTGGCTCGATTGTTATTGGATTTACTGATGGCCATGCAGAGGTAATCAAACTAGATTCATTGTGGAGCCTTTATTGGCATCGGGACTGGAAAATTCCCACCGTTCGTCCGCCATGATTCCGATTTCATGCTGAAATTCACGATCAGTTTCTTGCGCGATTCAAATCCAGTTCATGCATGGCGCTCATGAGAATTTTCAGAGGCTTTTTGTGGATGCTCGTGAGTGTCTTGTCTGTTTCGTTGGGATATGCCGGACAGCTTCAGACCCCAATGCAAGTTGGTAATTTGCTGCAAATGACCAATGGCAATGTGCGTCTCGAATACAATCTCACGACGGGCCGCGCGAATTTTTACTGGCAGAACAGCCTAAAAATTTCCGGTTTTTACGCCGGAGTCGGATTGTATTCTGGCGACGTGCTGACCAATTACGTCACCGGCACGGTTTACACGAGTCGCACATGGACTGTCTCCAGCAACACCGTGGAAGTGACTTCAACCCATAGCGCGTTGCCGACAATGAAACAAACTTTCGTTCTCGATCAGGACAACAGCTTCCTGACGCGCCTCGAAGTGAGTGGCAGCAATCTGCACTCGCGCTGGATCGGACCGTTGGTAATGGACACAGCCGACGGTGTGGACCTTGGCAGCTCCGCCGACAATCGCGCGCTCATCGTGCCGTTCGACAACGACTCGTTCACTTTCAGCTACAATGCCACCCCAATCAACAATACCAGCACGAGCTACGAGGTGTCGGCGTTTTATGACAACACGTCGCGTAATGGCCTGGTCGTGGGGTCGGTGACGCATGATACATGGAAGACGGGAGTTTATTTCCAAGGCTCGAACAACAGGTTGAGCGTGCTGAATGTTTTTGGTGGCGTGACTTCAAGCGATACGCGTGATGTCTCGGCTCATGGCTTGGTGGGAGGCAACACGATTTCCTCCCCGACAGTCTTCGTCGGCTTCGGCAGCGATTGGCGAACCGTTCTGGAATCCTACGGCGATGCGAATGCTGCCATTGCGCCCAAGCTGACATGGAACGGCGGCGTGCCATTCGGCTGGAATAGTTGGTATGCCTACGGCACGGACATTAACTATTCCAACGCCACCGCAGTTTCGAGCTTCATCAAGAACAGCCTCCAGACGAACAGTTTTCTCAGCCACGGAACGGTCTATATCAACCTCGATTCGTTCTGGGACAACATGAGCGACGCGCAGTTGACGCAGTTCGCCAGCTTTTGCCACAGCAACGGCCAGAAGGCTGGCATCTACTGGACGCCCTTTGTTTATTGGGGCACAGCAGCGCAAGGCTCGAACTCGTTTATGACCGGCAGCGGCACTTACAAGTGGAGTCAGGCGTATTTGCGTACCGCCAGTGGCGAGGTGCAAACGCACGACGGCGGCATCGCGATTGATCCCACGCATCCCGGTTTCAAGCAGATGACCGCGTACTACATGAACTTTTTCAAGAGTCGCGGCTTTGATTTTTTGAAGCTGGATTTCCTGACGCATGGCGCGATGGAAGGGGTGCATCACGACACAAACGTCACCACGGGCATCCAAGGCTACAACCAAGGAATGCAATATCTCGTGACGCAAAACAACGGTCGCATGTTCCTGAGCGAATCCATCGCGCCGATTTTCCCGTATCAATACGCCCACTCGCGCCGCATCTACTGCGACACCGCTGCATCCATTGATGACACCGAGGCCACCATGCAAGCGGTCAATTACGGCTGGTGGATCAATGGTCGCCTTTATCAGTTCAGCGATCCGGATATGATGAAATTCTCCGGCGCAGCGGCAAATGAAAATCAAAGTCGCATGATCAATTGTGCTGTCGCGGGAACGGTCTTTTTAAACAGCGATGATCTGGCATCCGCCACTGGGCAAAATCTCGCACTGAATTGTTTAACGCGTCCCGGCATCAACGAAGTGGCCCGGGCTGGCGCGTCGTTCCGCCCGGTGGAAGGCAACACCGGAACGGACGCGAGCGATGTGTTCGTCCGTCAGGACGGCAGCACGTGGTATGTCGCTGTATTCAACTATTCCATTTTTAGCGCAAACAAAAATCTGAATCTCGCCCGCCTCGGTATTTCGGGAACTTACACCGCGGTGGATTTGTGGAGCGGGGCTGTGTCCACCGTCAGCGGAACAACATGGAATGTGAGTCTGAGTTCGCGTGAGGCAAAATTGTTCCGGCTCGGGTCGGGTAACACGAGCGCCAGCGGGCCGACCAATCAAGCGTTGTTGATTGGCAACTCAACGACTTTCAACACGGTCGCCTCGGGAACGCCGCCGTTTACTTACACTTGGAGAAAAAACGGCGTGCTCCTTGCCGGCCAGAATGCCAACACCATCACCGTCAACCCCGTGAGCTTGAGCGACGCGGGAATTTACACGGTGCAAGTCAACGGCGGCTTCGGCAATGTGACCAACGCAGCCATCCTGACCTCATTGCAGCCAACAAATCTCAGCGCGCAAGTGAGCGGGAACAATTTGGTTTTGGATTGGCCGGCAGGTTACGCTGGCTGGCGATTGCAATCGCAAACCAATAGTTCCGGCATTGGCCTCGGCACAAATTGGTGGCTCGTGGCCGGCTCGGAAGCAACCAATCGCTGTGTTGTTCCCATTGGCGCAAACAATCCGACAGTGTTTTTCCGACTGACTTATCCATGAGCGACTAGTTCACTACAAACATGATCACTGCAACGCAAATCGAACCATCCTCCCTCAAAGCCAATTACAACCGTGGTTATGTGTGGCTCATCTCCGTCGTCGCGGCGATGGGCGGCCTGCTGTTCGGCTGGGACTGGGTCGTCATCGGCGGGGCGAAGCCGTTTTTCCAAAGATATTTTGAACTGACCAGCGAGGCACAGATCGGCTGGGCCAACAGTTGCGCGCTGATCGGCTGCCTGGCCGGCGCGCTGGTGGCCGGCGCGCTCAGCGACAAATTCGGCCGCAAGCGATTGCTGGTCATCGCGGCGCTGCTCTTCGCGGTGACGTCGCTCGGCAACGCGCTGGCTCACAGCTTCTCGATCTTTATCGCCTGGCGCATCTTTGGCGGCGTCGCCATCGGCCTCGCCTCGAACCTTTCGCCGATGTATATCGCCGAGATCGCGCCGGCGCAGATTCGAGGCAAACTGGTTTCGATCAATCAACTCACCATCGTCATCGGCATCCTGCTCGCGCAATACATCAACTGGTTTCTCGTGCGCGATTTGCCGCCGGGCGCGACCGACGAGTTCATCCGCAATTCCTGGTTCGGCCAGCAGGGCTGGCGCTGGATGTTCGGCCTCACCGCCGCGCCGTCGCTGCTGTTCTTCTTCGGCATGTTGCTCGTGCCCGAAAGCCCGCGGTGGCTCGCGAAGAATGGAAAACCTGATCGCGCCCGTGGCATTCTGACCAAGATCGGTGGCGAACCGTACGCAAGCGCCGCCGTCGCCGACATCAAATCCACGCTGGCCAGCGAAGAAGTCCAGCGCGTGCGCTTCTCCGACTTGCTCGAACCCAGGATGCGCAAGGTGCTCGTTCTCGGAATCGTCCTCGCCGTGTTCCAGCAATGGTGCGGCATCAACGTCATCTTCAACTACGCCGAGGAGATCTTCCGCGCTGCCGGTTACGACATTTCGACCGTGCTCAAGAACATCGCGTGGACCGGATCGGTCAACCTGGCCTTTACCTTCGTCGCGCTCGGCGTGGTGGATCGCGGCGGACGGCGTCCGCTGATGCTGTTCGGCTCAGCGGCGCTGGCGATTATCTACATTGCGATGGGTTGTTGCTACAGCGTTGGCGTCAAAGGCCTGCCGATGCTGCTGCTGGTGCTGGCGGCAATCGGATGCTACGCGATGTCCCTCGCGCCGGTGACGTGGGTGGTGATTTCAGAAATTTTTCCAAATCGCATTCGCGGCGCGGCCATGTCCGTGGCCGTGTCGGCGTTGTGGATCGCGTGTTTCATCCTCACCTACACTTTTCCGATCCTGAACGCGAAGCTCGGCTCGGCGGGAACGTTCTGGCTTTACGCCGCAATTTGCGTTGCGGGATTTGTGTTCATCAAATTCAAGCTGCCGGAAACCAAGGGCAAATCGCTGGAACAACTTGAAAGGGAATTGGTGGACTAAGACGGGCAAAGCCGATGAAGCGAGTGAAACGTTTTCAAATGAAGGGCGCTGCGGTGCGGGTGAGCGTGGAAGATCTGGTGATTCCCACCTATATGCCCGCGTCGCCGGACAAGAACCCGATGTTCCTGGAGAAGCGGGTTTACCAAGGCAGCAGCGGCAAGGTGTATCCGCTGCCGTTCACTGATCGCATCGCGGAAAAGCCCGTGGGTCGAAAATGGAAAGCCTTGTGGATCGAAAACGAATTCATCCGGGCGCTGGTGCTCCCGGAAATCGGCGGGCGCATTCACGTCCTGCAGGACAAGACCAACGGTTACGACGTGCTTTACAATCAGCCCGTCATCAAGCCCGCGCTGGTGGGGCTCGCCGGGCCGTGGATTTCCGGCGGCATCGAGTTCAACTGGCCGCAGCATCATCGACCGGCGACGTTTCTGCCGGTGGATTTCGAGATTGAAGAGCACGCCGATGGCTCGAAAACCATCTGGTGCAGCGATCACGATCCGATGGCGCGCATGAAAGGCATGCACGGCGTCTGCCTGCATCCAGGTCGTGCGTATCTCGAACTCAAAGTGCGCGCCTACAATCGCACGCCGTTCACGCAAACCTTTCTCTGGTGGGCCAATGTCGCCACGCGGGTGCATGAGGCGTATCAAAGCTTTTTCCCGCCGGACGTATATTACGTGGCCGACCACGCGCGACGCTCGATGAGTGAGTATCCCCTTTGCGAGGGCCATTATTATGGCGTGAATTATGGAGAACGCGGACGCAAAGGCGTCCCGAAGGCCGAGCACCCGGCGAACTTTATTCCGCCGAACTGTGGCGGCAAAGGTCCCGTAAACTACGCGCCGAACGACTTGTCGTTCTATGCGAACATTCCCGTGCCCACGTCCTACATGTGCATGGGATCGCAGGAGAACTTCTTCGGTGGCTACGATCACCAGGCGCAGGCCGGCCTCATTCATTACGCGAACCATCACATCTCGCCTGGCAAAAAACAGTGGACGTGGGGCAATCACGCGTTTGGCTATGCGTGGGATCGGAATCTGACTGACGCCGACGCGCGCGGCGAATTCGGCCCCTACATCGAAATCATGGCCGGCGTCTATACCGACAACCAGCCCGACTTCAGTTTTCTGCAACCCGGCGAAACCAAATCGTGGAGTCAGTATTGGTATCCGATCCAAAGGATTGGCCCGGCGCAGCAGGCAAATCTCGAAGGAGCCATCAGCCTGCGGATCGCCAAAGGTGAATTGCGCCTCGGTATTGCCGTCACGTGTAAACAACCTCAAGCGGTCGTCACAATCACGATCAAGGGAAAGCAACTTGGCCGCCTCAAGCGCGACCTGTCGCCCGGCAACCCGCTCGTCGCGACAATCAAGCTGCCCAGAGGTGCTGCCGCTGCGGACTTGCTCATTCGCGTCAGTAATCAAGATGGACAGGAACTGATTTCCCACCAGCCCAAACCGCGCGTAAAGGACGCCGTTCCTCCACCCGCCACTGAACCGCCTGCTCCGGCGGACATAGCGAGCGCGGACGAACTCTTCATCACCGGCCTCCATCTCGAACAATACCGTCATGCCACACGCTCGCCCGCGTTATACTGGCGCGAAGCGCTGCGTCGCGATCCGCTCGACGCCCGCTGCAACAATGCGCTGGGTCTCTGGCATCTGCGGCGCGGTGAATTTGCCGAAGCCGCAAAACATTTCCGCAACGCCATCGCCCGCCTCACGCGCCGCAATTCGAATCCATACGACGGCGAAGCGTATTACAACCTCGGCCTGTGTCTGCGTTATCTCGGTCACGATGAAGACGCTTACGCCGCGCTCTATAAAGCGACGTGGAATCAGGCTTGGGCCGGCGCGAGCTACCATGCTCTGGCGGAGATTGATTGCTCGCGATATGACTGGGCCGCGGCGTTGGACCATCTGAACCGCTCCTTGCGTTTCGACACGGACCATCTGCGCGCACGAAATCTGAAGGTCATCGTGTTGCACGAACTTGATCGCGATGGCGAAGCGGCCGTCCTCCTCAAAGACACGCTTGTGCTTGATCGGCTCGACTGGTGGGCGCGGCATTTGAACGACGAGAAACCCGGCTGCGATTTGCAAACCGTGCTCGATATCGCCCACGATTACGCCCGCGCGGGGTTTTACGCGGAAGCGATTGAATTGCTCACGGCAGAAGGAGCGCGGGCATCAGCCTGTGTCAACGACCGCAAATCAAGCCGGCACGGAAGCGGCGTGAACGCCGCGCTCCCCGACCAAAGCTGGGGTGCGTTGCCGCTGGTTCACTACACGCTCGGTTTGCTGGAGGAAAAACGTGACGACGCGGCGACTGCTTTGGAGCATTTCCAGCGCGCCGCTTCCCTGCCTCCGGACTACTGCTTCCCTTCGCGGCTCGAAGAGATTTCCATTCTCGAAACGGCCATGCGTGCCAACCCCGACGATGCCCGTGCGCCCTATTATCTGGGAAACCTGCTTTACGACCGTCGCCGTCACGAAGAAGCGATCAAGCTTTGGGAACGCAGCGCGAAGCTCGATCCGGCTTATTCTGTTGTCTGGCGCAATCTGGGCATCGGCTATTTCAACATCCGCCGGCATCCGGCCAAGGCTCGCGCGGCTTACGACCAGGCCTTCAAGTCCGATTCGGCGGATGCGCGACTGCTCTACGAACGCGACCAACTCTGGAAGCGGCTTGGCGAAAAACCGGAGCAGCGCTTGCGTGAGTTGACGAAGCACCTCGACCTTGCGCAACAACGCGATGATTTGAGCGTCGAACTGTGCGCGCTCTACAACCAAACCGGCCAGCACGTCAAAGCCAGTCAACTGATCGCCAGCCGTCAATTCCAGCCGTGGGAGGGCGGCGAAGGCGGCCCGCTGGGCCAGCACGTTCGCGCGCAACTGGCGCTGGGTCGCGCGGCGTTGAAGAACTGCGATTTCACCAAGGCCCGTTCACACTTCGAGCGAGCACTCAATTCGCCCCGCAATTTGAGCGAGGCCAAACATCTGCTCGCCAACCAGAGCGACATCCATTATTGGCTCGGCTGCGCAAACGCCGGACTTGGTGACGGGAAATCTGCCCGCCATCACTGGCTCGCCGCCGCGAACTTCAAGGGCGATTTCCAGGACATGAGCGTCCGCTCGTTCAGCGAAATGACCTACTACTCAGCCCTGTCCTGGGAAAAACTCGGTCAGCGCTCCAAGGCAAAGAAGCTCTTCCACGACCTGCTGGCTTATGCGCAGAAACTGCAGAAAACGCTGGCGAAGATTGACTATTTCGCCACGTCCCTGCCGACGATGCTGCTATTCGACGAGGACTTGCAGTTTCGGCAGGAAACGACGGCGCTATTCCTGCAAGCGCAGGCCAGGCTCGGGCTTGGGGAAAAACTGAAATCCAAAACACTGCTGCAAGGGGTGCTGCTGCGTGATCCAAATCACTCATTGACGGCTGATTTTCTGAGGGAGATATAATCATGGATGCGATAGGCAACTGCTTCGAAGTGCGGCGTGAACAGGGATTCGATTTATACGTCCTCGGCAATCAAGAGGTGGAAATCACGGTCGTGCCAGAACTCGGCGCGAAAATAATCTCCTTGAAGAACCTGTGCACCGGCCGCGAGTGGATGTGGCATCCGACGGGAAGGCTCGAGCTGTTTCGGAACCGTCCGGGCGATGCTTTCTCGACGAGTCCGCTCGTCGGCATGGACGAATGTCTGCCCACGATCGCGCCGTGCTTCTGGCAGGGGCGGAACCTTCCCGATCACGGGGAAGTGTGGTGCGTTCCCTGGAAAGTGGACGCTCCAGCCTGGGCGGGTGGCGTGCTGAAAACGTCCGCCACTTTGAAGTTGTCTCCGTTTGAAATCGAGCGCACGGTGGAACTGCGGGAGAAAGAGATTCGACTCGGTTATCGGTTGCGCAACCGGAGCGCGGTCGAGGAACGTTACTTGTGGGCGATGCATCCGTTGATGCGACTGTGCGCCGGCGATCAGCTCGAACTCCCGGCGTCCACGCGGTCGCTCCTGAATGGTGAGGGCTGGATTGGCGACCTGGATTCAGCGATTTCAGATGGCGATTGCGCCAAGGTTTTTGCCGCGCCAGTGAGCGAAGGCTTCGCCGCCGTCCACAACCCAAGCACGGGCGACCGGCTGGAGTTCGAGTGGAGTCCGATTGAGAACGATACATTGGGCCTGTGGCTGACACGCGGCGGCTGGCACGGGCATGAACATTTCGCGTTAGAACCGGCGAATGGCGATGCGGACACTCTGACCCTGGCAGCCGGGCGGAAACGCTGCGGCTTGGTGGCGGCTTCCAGTTCGGTAACCTGGCAGGTATGTCTTCGAGTTGGATCGTGAATTGGCAACCAACAAACCGGCGGATTTTGCGCGTGTTGAAATTTGTTCGCCGAACTATTTTACACGACAGGCTCCTTTTGAATCTGGCATATTTGACACTATGAAACTTCTGTCCGTAAACCGCCTGGCGCTGATTGCGATGCTTTGCAGTGCCTCATCGCTGTTCGCCGAAACCGTGCCGCTTTCGGCGCTGGATCTCAACCAAATGACCAGCGGGTGGAGCGTTCCGAAAGTTGACCTCAGCATCGCGGGGCAGCCGATCAGCATCGGTGGAAAAAAATTCGCCCATGGCGTCGGCACACACGCCGCCAGCAAACTGCGCGTGGATCTCGGCGGAAAAGCCAGCCGTTTCAAGGCGCAAGTGGGCGTGGATGACAGCGCAAAGGATCAAGGGAGCGTTGAGTTCATCGTGGTAGGTGATGGCAAGGAACTTTGGCGGAGCGGTGTCATGACCGGCGGCCAGCCGGCAAAGCCGGTGGACGTTGACGTTTCCGGCATCAAGACGCTCACCTTGCGTGTCACCGACGGCGGAGACGGCACAAGCAACGATCACGCTGACTGGGCCGACGCAAGCATTGTCATGGCGGACGGAGCAGCAAAACCAAGCGCGGTCGCGCCGAACGAAACCTTCAGTCTGAACACGAAGAGTTTCGTGTTGAACTTTGAAGTCGGCGATGACGGACGGCTTTATCAGCGAGCCATCGGCACGGGAGGCGATAGACAAAAATCGCAACGCAACGACGAAGCCTACCCGCAAGCCGGCGATGGCTACATCTACGAGCCGGCGTTGCAAGTGGCGCATGCCGATGGCAACACTTCGACGGTGTTGCTTTATGCAGGTTTGACACGCACGAACGAAGCCACCGGTCGCGAACTGGTTCGGATCCAATTGCGCGACCCGGCTTATCCGTTTGAAGTCGCGCTTTGTTTTCGTACTCACCGCGATGAAGACGTCGTTGAGCAATGGACCGAAATCCGCCATCACGAGTCCGGCGTGCTGAAGCTTGAGCGCATGGCTTCGGCTTCGCTGTTGTTCATGCCGACGAACATTACGCTGACCCACTTTTACGGCGACTGGGTGGATGAGATGAATCCGGTTACCGAATTGATCACCCCGGGGACGAAGGTGCTCGATTCCAAGATCGGCGTGCGCGCCCATCAGTTTGGCAACCCTTCCTTCATCCTCTCCCTCGACGGTCCGGCGACGGAAAACGCCGGCCACGTTCTGGCAGGTTCACTGGCTTGGTCCGGCAGTTTTCAATGCGCCTTTGATCACATCGGCCCGCGCGTGCGAGTTTTGTCAGGGGTCAACCCTTTTGCCTCGACGTACCATTTGAAGCCTGACGAAACGTTTACCACACCAACGATGATCTGGGTTTGGAGCAGCACAGGCTTGGGCGATATGAGCCGGAAGTTTCACGCGTGGGCGCGTGCATTTGGATTTCGCGACGGGCATGAAACGCGCGCTGCGCTCTTGAACAATTGGGAGGCGACGGGTTTTGACTTTGATTTCCAACGCATCGTTGGCCTGTACGATCCGGCGAAAGAAATTGGAACAGAATTATTCCTCTTGGACGACGGCTGGTTCGGCAACAAATATCCCCGCGTGAACGACAACGCCGGCCTCGGCGACTGGCAGCCCAATCGCAAACGCCTCCCCAACGGGCTTGCCTCGCTCGCGGACGCCGCCGTCGAGCGCGGCTTGCGTTTTGGCATCTGGATCGAGCCGGAGATGGTGAATCCCAGGAGCGAGCTGTTCGAGGAACATCCCGACTGGGTGATCAAACAACCAAAGCGCGAACTGGAATTGCAACGCAACCAAATGGTGCTCGATCTCACCCGTCCCGAAGTGCGGCAGTTTGAATGGAACACCATCAGCAACATTCTGAGCGTGCCCGGCATCACCTACGCGAAGTGGGATTGCAACCGCTACCTCACGCAGCCCGGCTCATCGTGGCTTGCACCGGATCGCCAATCGGATCTCTGGATTGATTACGTTCATGCGCTATACGCAATGATGGATCACACGGCGAAGACCTTCCCCAAAACGGAGCTGATGCTTTGCTCCGGCGGCGGCGGGCGCGCGGACTACGGTGCGTTAAAATATTTCCAGGAGTTCTGGCCGAGCGACAACACCGATCCGGTGCGCCGCGTGAGGATGCAATGGGATTACTCTTATTTCTTCCCGGTGATGACCAT
>OCZU010001052.1_pt1 | contig 18553 bp, 22 predicted proteins | sample 1539001 | NCBI WGS metagenome assembly OCZU01 (sample SAMEA3539306, study PRJEB22396) | soil metagenome | biome: tundra; feature: field; material: soil | place: USA | collected 2010-05 | depth 0.15 m | reverse complement strand
CGACCGGCATGCCCGGCCTTTGCATCGGAATGGTCGAAACGAGTCGATCCAGTCGATCGGGCGCGCCATTGGCGGCGTGCAGCCCTGTCTCGATCAGTCCGGGAGCCACCGCGTTTACGCGGATTCCTTCGGTTGCAACCTCACGCGCCAACCCGATTGTGAAGCTATCAATTGCGCCCTTGGACGCGGCGTAGTGCACCTACTCTCCCGCGGATCCGTTCCGCGCCGCACGGGAGGAAATATTAACGATGGCGCCGCCCGTGCCCCCCGTGGCTGGTTGACATACAACGCACAGCCTCGCGTGCGCACAGAATCGCCCCCGTAACGTTAACCGCCATGACTTGTGCAAGAGTTCCTGCGCTCACCGATTCCACCCGGGCAAACCCGCCAGTAATAGCGGCATTATTAACGAGAGCCTTGATTGGCCCCAGTTCTCGCTCAGCGGTCTCAAAGAGCCGGACAACATCTTCTTCGCGGGCAACATCGGCTTGAATGGTACAAGCGCGGCCGCCAGCAGAAACAATGCGCTGGGCAATTGCCGAAGCTTCGATGCTGCCGGTTGCGAAATTGACGGCCATGGGGAAGCCGCGCTCACCTGCCAGCGTGGCGATTGCGGCGCCGATCCCACGACTGGTGCCGGTGACGATCAGAGTCCCGAATTCGTCTTGGTGTCCCATCAATTCAATTCGTGGATTCGGACACAACACATCGCGAGCCAGCCCGGTAGAAGAGTAGGTGTCTACTGCTTCACTTCCTCTGGCTTTCCACGCATCAACGCCACCACCGCTTCATATAGTCGTTTGCGGGTTTCGTGGCGTTCGTAGGCTGGGGTAATATATCGCACGCGCACCTCCACGCCAGACCCGGTCGGGCGCACGTTGATCGCCGGCGTGGCCGAGAAGGCCTTACGTGATACCGGGTGGTCGTGTTTTGCCATTCTTCTTCAGCTTTGCGCGCGTTTTCTTCCGTATCCTTGGTTACCAGCTTTTGCAATCCGCCGATCACGGCGTAAGGATCCTTGTCCGCGGGAAGCGTGAGCTGCAACTCGTCCCACATCCATTGCCCTGAGGTCGAGAAGTTGAAGTAGTGTCCTTCGATGGCGAAGCTGTTCACGAAAGACACGCGGCGGCCGGTGGGATGGCCCGCGTCCGCCCAGTTTCCGGTCTCCAGCAAGACCGTTCTCAGCAGCCCGATCTCGATCACCTCTCCGCCTACGCCTTCGATTTCTACCAGTCTCCCACGCGGATACCATTGCGCCCCATGAGCAGAAACCATCCGAAAAACGCCATGATGACATCTTTGCTGGCCACGGTGAGGCCCGCACCCGCGAGCCCGAGGATGGTGGTCGCCTGGCTGGGCATGCCAAACACGACAAAAGCGATCACGATCGCACCCAGCACCTCCGCTGCAAATTTCACCACGGACCGCAAGGTGTCGATGCGTTTGTTTTCCGCGGTCATGCCGCTGAATAGCCGGTCAATCAGCCGGTTTGCCAGATACACCACCAGCACAACGACGAGAATCCAAAGCACACATTCCATCAGATTGTGCAGTGTCGCGCGCTCGCGGGTTTCGACCAGAACAATCCAACTGGCATAGGTATCGTTCAGTTCCTTTTGATCCTGGATGCGCCTACCCAGGTCCGCTAGATTCTTCTGGTCACGCATGTACTGCTTCAGGGAAGCCAGCGCCGCCTGTGCGCCTGCCTTCGAATCTTCACGGTTCGTCGCTTTACTGGTCTTGGAAAAACGCTGGCCTGCTGCCGGGCTGCTTCGCGGCTCTCTTTATCTTTTTCGACCTGCGCGGCCAGCGCATCGTGACGCTGGCCAAGGCGCTGGGACTTGGCGGAAGTCTCGTCCCGCGCCTCCTCAAGCTTCGCTTTCTTCTCTCGCAGTGCTTTCCAAGCGCGGAACACCGACAGCATGGTGTGTGCCTGGTAGTCCTGCTCGTAAGGGTTCGCCGCGGAGCCGATCGAAGGCGCATTCTGATCCGCCGCATCGTGCTCGGTCTTTAGCCGTTTGATCTTCGACTGCGGATCTCCGCCAGCCTGCTCCAGATCTTCCGAAGCGTCATCGAACTCGTCCTGATCGAGATCGGCTTGCGCCTTGGCGACGTCGATCTGGTCCTGCAGGTTGTCCTTTTGCGATTCAGGAGCGGTGGCTAGCTTGCGCGTCAACTGCGCAATGTTCGACTGGTCCTCCTTGAGCGCCAGGTCGGCCTTGGTCTTTCTATCCTCGATCTGTTTGGCCTCTGGGCTGAGCTTTGGAGGGTTTTCTTCGGCGGTGCGCAAAGCATCGAAGAAGGCCAGGTCGACCTTGTGGTCGCCAACTTTTTCGGCCTCATGCGCCAGCGCTTGTTCTTCAGGGGTCGAGGCCGTGGCGGCCATTCGCCGCGCCGTCTGCAGAGGACGCTGATCCACCAGCGGACGCGGCGCCGCCGGAGCGCTCCGCACCAGAAGCCGCTTGGCGGGGGTTTTTCCTGTGTCGTCGCTTTCAGCAGGCTGTTTCGGTTCTCGCGTGCGAAGCAGGGCTACGACGGTCACAGCCATCAGCAGGAGCAGCGCGGTCGTGACAATCCACTGCGAAGTTTCATGGGAGTCTGAGATTACAATGTAGCAAAAACGCCTTCTCCCCTCCGCCAAACCCCTGCATTTGACGTTCGCAACCTGCGCAGCTCAGATCCCATGCCCTAGAATTGCTGTCAGCCATGCGCGAATACAAGCAGTCCATTTTCGATGACCTTAAGTTCGACGAGCCCTGGAAACCGGTCTCGCATCTGGCGCTGGCGGGTTGACTCGTTTTTTATTTGGCATTCCTCTCCTACGCCTTTTCCGCGCGGGGCGGCTTTCTCTTCATCGACCTAGCCAACCTCATCGTCCACGAAGGCGGCCACAACCTGTTCGGATGGTTCGGCCCTACGATCGGCCTCTGGGGAGGCACGCTGCTGCAGTGGCTGGTCTCGTTTCTTCTGGCAGCGTACTTCTTCACTCAGCGCAAGACCACCGGCTTCGTCTTCTGCATTTTGTTCTTCTTCGAGAACTGGCTCTATACCGCGACGTACATGGCGGACGCGCGCGCGATGGTACCCTTGGTCACCACCGGCGATCCTGACTTTGTCGAGCACGACTTCAACGCCATCTTCTCCAGTCTTGGCGTCCTAGCATACGATACGAGGATCGCCGGGGTGGCTCGTGTTCTGGGTTGGTGCGGAATGCTGGCGGTGGTTGGGTGGTTTGTAGTTATCGCACTGAAAAACCAAGAACATAAGATCGTACAGACGTTAGCGTCTTCCGTCTCGTGACGCCCAGGGCACCCAATCCGCAACGAAAATATTCGTCTCGTGCGGCGCCTTGGCATTGCGGTTCGATGCCCACACCAGTTTCTTCCCATCCGGACTGAACATGGGGAAGCCGTCAAAGCCGTCGCTGTAGGTGACGCGCTCCAGGGCGCTGCCATCGGAGTTGATCAGCCACAGCTCGAAGTTGCCCATGCCGCCGGTGGCACGCGTCTCGGGATCGTAGTTCGATGAGAAAATAATTCGCTTGCCGTCGTTTAGAAATGACGGGCCGAAGCTGGCCGCGCCCAGGTTCGTGATCTGGCGCTTGCCGCTGCCGTCGGCCTTCATCATCCAGAGTTCAAGCGATGTCGGACGACGGATCAGGTTCTGCTTCAGCAATTCCTTATAGTCACTGATCTCTTTTTCGGTCTGGGGATGATATGCCCGGTAAACGATCCATTTGCGGTCGGGCGAGTAAAACGGGCCGCCGTCGTAGCCCAGTTCATGAGTGAGCTGCTTGACGTGCCCGCCGTCGGCATTCATGGAATAAATGTCGAGATCGCCCTTACGCAGAGAAGTGAACACAATCTTCTTGCCGTCGACAGAAATCGTCGCTTCGGCGTCGTAGCCTGGGGCGCTCGTGAGTTGCTTCAAGTCGGAGCCGTCGAGGTTCGCGGTAAAGATGTCGTATCCCGCATAAACCGCCCACACATAGCCCTTGGAAAAATCAGGTCGCGGCGGGCAATCAGAACTGGTGAGGTGCGTGGACGAAAACAGAATCTTCTTTCCATCGGGATAGAAATAACTGCAGGTGGTGCGTCCCTTGCCGGTCGAGACCATACGCTGATCGCTTCCGTCGAGGTTCATGGTGAAGATTTGGTCACACTTCACATCGCCATGAGACGACTGAAAGATCAGCTTGCTGCCGTCCGCGGAGAAGTATGCTTCCGCATTCTGTCCGCCAAAGGTAAGCTGGCGCACATTGCGTAGATGCTTTTCCTGCGGTGTTGCGAGGTCAAGCTGGTTGGAAGTCTGGGCCGAAACCGCGGGCAGACCGCCAAGTCCGGTCGCAGTAATAGTCAAGAGAAATACAAAGACTCGCTTCATTCCGATGCTGGCTAGTGTAGCAAAGGACTTGGAATCTCAACCACTGTGGCTATACGCTTTCGCGGCGTAGAATATGCGCGTCGATTCACGGAGGATATGTGAAGTCATCCTTGTTCATGTTTGTCGTCGTACTTCTGGTTGCCGTCATCGTGCTTCCCAACACCCGTCCTTTCGCGTCGGCGTCCCCGAAAGCCAGCGCAGACATGTTGCGCCAACTGGAAGCCGAGTTCATGAAGGCCACGGGCGAGCGCGGCTCGCAGGGATATCTTTCCTATTACGCGGACGATGCCGTCCTAGTGCCGAATGGCGGTCCGCTAATTCAAGGGAAGGTAAACATCGCGCAGACCATGGGATTCCTCGACGAGAAAGAGAATCACCTTACTTGGACGCCCGTGGGCGCTGACATATCCCGATCCGGTGACCTGGGCTACACCTACGGCACCTACCAGTTCCTCTCCAAGGAGAAAGATGGCAAGCCGGTGGTGGACCACGGCAAGTACACCAGCATCTGGAAGAAGCAGGTAGATGGAAGCTGGAAAGTTGTTCTCGACATGGGGAACGTGAACCCGGCACCGGCGCAATAGCCGCGAAGTTTTCCTGGATCAATTATTTCCGAAAGTGATTGCTGATCGCTTCCGCCTGCATCCGGGTTACGACCGCCGACAGCGCCGCAGCGTCCGCCTGCTTGACGGCCTGCACGCTGCCGAAGTGTTCGAGAAGACGTCGAGTTGTACTCTCACCCACGCCGGGGATCTCCAGCAGTTCGGTGGAGCGGTCGCGCATCTGGCGGCGTTTGCGATGGAAAGTCAGAGCGAAGCGGTGGGCTTCGTCGCGAATGAGTTGAATCAGGTGCAACACCGGCGAATGATGATCGAGTGCGATCGGGTCTTTCTCCTGCCCGTAGACGTAGATGATCTCCTCGCGCTTGGCAATGGCGGCGAGCGGCTGGTTGATGATCTCAAGGGATTCCAACGCCTCGGCCGCCGCGTGCAACTGCCCCAGGCCGCCATCAATCAGCACGAGGCTTGGCATCGGTTTCTCTTCCTGTTGCAGTCGTTTGTAGCGGCGTGTGACCACCTCGCGCATCGAAGCGAAATCGTCGACACCCTCGACGGTGCGGATGATGAACTTGCGGTAATCCGATTTCTTCATCTTTCCGTCTTCCCATACCACCATTGAAGCCACAGTTTCCGCACCCTGAATGTGCGAGATGTCGAAGCACTCGATACGCTTGGGCTGTTCGGGCAGGCTGAGCGCCTCCTGCAGCTCTTCCTGGATGGCCTTGGCATTGGGCTTGAGTACGCGAAAGCGCTGGTCGTAGGACTGTTTGGCGTTGGTGCCGGCAAGGTCGATGAGCGAGCGCTTGTCGCCGCGCTGCGGAACCAGAATATGCACCTGTGCGGAGCGGGCACTTTTTCCCGCTACCTGTTCGGAGAGCAGGTCTTCGAGCACTTCCCGATCTTCAAAGTCCACCGGGACGTAAAGATTTCGCGGCACATAGGGTTGTGCGATGTAGAGCTGCTTGAGTAGAGCGGAAAAAAATTCACCTGGATTGAATGCGTCAGTGGCGGAAGAGGCAGGCGAGCTTCGCTCGCCTGGACAGCCGAGGGCGGCTGTCCCCACATGATCTGTGGTGGGCTCAGCATCTGAAGGTGCCGCGAACTCGGGCAGGTCTTCCCAGAAGAATTCACGGCGGTCGACTACCCGGCCTCCTCGCATGTGAAACAGATTTACCGCCAGCATGCCATTTTCAAAGTGGTAGCCGAAGACGTCGGCGTCATCGCCCTCGGCGGCGGCGATGCGCTGGCGTTCCTGCAACTGCTCGACGGTTGAAATCAAGTCGCGATAGCGGGCGGCGCGTTCATACTCCTCGGCTACGGCTGCCTGCTCCATGCGCTCATGTAATGATTTGCTCAGATCGGTCGGGCGGCCTTCCAGGAATAGTTTCACGTCGCGTACGGCTTCCTGATACACGTTCGCGGTAGTCAGGTTCTTCACGCACGGACCCAGGCAGCGCTTGATGTAGTACTGCAGGCAAGGGCGGGGATGAAAACGCGTGAGGTCCACTTTGCAGGAGGGAATCAGGAAATTACGATGAATCAGATCGACGATGCGGTAAGCCAGATTGGCAGGGAAATAGGGACCGTAGTAGACGCTGCCGTCCTTGCGCAGTCGGCGCGTGACGTAAACCCGCGGCCAGCGCTCGCCCAGAGTGAGCTTTACGTAGGGGTAAGTCTTGTCGTCGCGCAACAGGATGTTGAAGCGCGGCTTGCGCTGTTTGATGAGATTGTTTTCGAGCGCGAGCGCCTCTTTGTTGTTGGCGACGACGATGTAGTCGACGTCGACCGCCTCGCGCACCAGGGTGCCGGTTTTCGAGTCCACCCAGCGGCCTTCGTGGAAGTAGCTGGCCACGCGGCTGCGCAGGTTCTTCGCCTTCCCCACATAGATGACTTCTCCTTCGGCGTTCTTATAGAGATACACGCCGGGTTCGGTGGGGATCGTGCGGATTTTCTGGAGGAGATCCATGGGAGGGCGGCTGTTTTTATTCTATTCGATGAGTCGACGAACACCCTCGCAGCAGCGACTGTAAGGACCGTAACCCCATGGCAACACTGACAATTGACTTCGACCCGAGGGGGCAGCATAAAAGCCTTAGCCTGACCCCCTACCGTATAAAATTTCCATTCCCCATGTGGGGTTTGCGTTACTTCACGCCCGAGCGGTTTTCGCCTGTTGGATTACTGTGGCCGCAAATGGTTGAAACGTATATACTTATGAGTGCAGTTCTCGGTACGGGGAACTGGCACGTCCCGTGCAAAAGTAGAGGACGGAACTTGTAAGCATTCAGGATCTCCCAGGGCCTGCAAGACAGCAGAATCCGCGCGGGAAAACCCGATCGCGCTGAGACAAGAAATCTAAGGAGCCTCTCCAATATGACCCGCACTTCGTTAACGATTTTCCTGGCAGTCAGCATCGCCGCGACGGTTGGCTGCACCAGCAAGAACTACGTCAAGCAACAGACCACGCCGCTGATCAACAAGACCAACGAATTGGATGACATGACGGCGAAGAACAGCAAGGACATCAAGGACGTCGATGCCCGTGCTCAGGCCGGCATCGCGGCCGTGAATGCCAAGACAGCGGATGTGGAACAGAAAGCGCAAGCCGCCGGCCAGTCCGCGTCGTCGGCGCAGCAGATGGCCGATGTGGCCAACAACCGCGTGGGCGTACTGACCAACACTGTGGCCAACCTGGACAACTACCGCCCGGTGGCGGAAACGTCAGTGAAGTTTGGCTTCAACAAAGACAATCTGACGTCAACGGCCAAAGAGGCGCTTGACCAGTTGGCTGGGACCATTGCCAGCACCAAGGGCTATATCATCGCTTTGGAAGGCAGCACGGACTCAGTGGGCTCGTCCGAGTACAACTATGACCTGAGCCAGCGCCGCGCGAACTCGGTGATCCAGTACCTGGCTTCGAAGTACAGTGTGCCGGCCCACAAGATTTACGTCATCGGCCTCGGCAAAGACAAGCCGGTGGAGACGAACAAGACCAAAGAAGGCCGAGCCGATAATCGCCGAGTGGATGTTCGTCTAATGACGAACACTGTGGGAGATACGACCCAGCCGACAACCACACCGACGACGACCGGGCAAAATAACCCTTCGTCCCTGTAGATGGAATAGTTTTTTCCTCCTCCCCCGGAGGACTTCGCCAAGCAGGCCGCTCAAAGCCTCCCCCTGAGCGGCCTGTTTTTTGCGACTGCAGGCCGGCAGGAAGGCTTTCGGTAGTTTCCAAAGAGCTTGCTTCCAACGGTAAAATAGAGGCTATGCAACGTTGGTTGTGGTTAGGCTTGCTGCTGGGATTGAGTGGAGCGGCTTGGGCGCAGCAGGATTCGGCGGCACCTTCTCCGCCGTCTTCTTCCGCTACTCAGGATGCTTCTGGTTTAAACCGTGACACTACCTTTCCGGGAGACCGTCCGGGGAACGGTTCGCCAAACCCTGCGCCGTCAGAAGGAGAGTCCGCGAAGAAGACACGCGTACCCAATATGGTGGCTCCGCGATCGGATCGCGTGCAAGCTGACGATCTGGGCCCGGGCATTGGAGAGAGCTCGAGCAAGGACACCAAGATTGATTTGAGCGCTCCGGCGGACGATGCCAAGGTGCATCCGCAAAGTTCGACGGCCGTGGCTGAGGCGGAGGCTGGACTCTCGGGCGGGGGGATGACCGAGTTCCATACCTGGGATCCGCACAAGGCAGCGAAAAGTGTCGAAGTGGGCGACTTCTACTTCAAGCGCAAGAACTATCGCGCCGCCGAGGACCGCTACCGCGAGGCGCTGCGCTACAAAGACAACGACGCCGTAGCGACCATCCGACTGGCTGAGTGTCTGGAAAAACTGGGAGTACTGGACGATGCCCGCGCCGAGTACGAGAGCTATTTGAAGATCCTGCCGCACGGCCCCCAGTCACCGGAAGCGCAGAAGGCGATTGAGCGGCTGAAAGCACAGTCCGCGGGGACGCAACTGCCGCAGTAGGCCTGCGGAACCGCGCGAACGGGAAATCAGTGGGCGGAACGGCCGCTGCGTAGCTGAGCTGCGGGCTGCTTCGAACGACTGCCCCGACTGCCGGCGGGGGATTTCGCTCTGCCATTCCTTTTACCGCTGCTCACCTTGCTGTGGGCGGCTTCTCCCAAGATCAGGTTCGAGGGCCACTTCGGGCCGAAGTGTGCTTTACCCCTGGAGCGGGCGGCCTGAGCAATGATGGCTTCGACAGCGTCCAGACAGGAGTAAAGCATCTGGGTGCGCAGCGAACCGGTAGCTCCACCCCGGATCATCAGCATTGCGGTGCCATGCATCAGCGACCACAGTGACAGCATAAGGCGAGTGTGTTTGCGGGGAGTTCCTCCCAAGCGCTGCGCCAGGCGCAGGCGCATAAGGTTGAAGGAAGGCCAGGGTTCGTGCAGGGAAGGAGGCTCGGCGAATCCGTCGAAGAGCACCTCGTAGGCGTGGCGATGCTCGAGCGCAAACTCCAGATAACGCTGGCAAGCCTGCGAGATGGAACGGGCACGGCTGAGGGAGGCGAAGAGGTCGACGCGAGTCTGAATGCGCAGGGCGCGGAGGATGTCGTCGCGGTCATGGTAACGCTCGTAAAGAGTTGGTGTGGTGGTGCCGGCCGCCTTAGCGACGCCGCGCATGGTGAGGGCCTTTTCGCCGCCCCGGGACCACAGCCGACAGGCGGCATCAAGGATGCGCTGTTCGAGTTGAGGATCCGCTTGTCTGGGCAAGAGCCCGCCTCCGTACCGGCTGAATCAGGATTGCTGCATGGCCCGAATGCTTTGACTATGTCTAACTAACGTCTTAGACTTTATTCACACTAGCAACAGCGTTAATCGCTGCGTCTGGCCGGAGCCCGTAGGGTTAATGGCCTACCATGGCCCTCCCCTCCTCAAAGTGGCTTCGGCAGACGCAGGCCGACCAACCACCCAGGCAGGAATGAAGGCGTAACGGGGTTTTACTCAGTGTTGCCGCGACCATCGCAGGAACAAACGACTGCAAGCCTATTTCTCCACGCGGACAAACATGCCAGTCGACGCGTCAATCGCAACCGTAAGCTTGGCAGTTTCGCGAGAAGCGCCATAGATGACGTGCCAGATCAGTTGATTGGTGTTGTGGTTCCAGTCGCAGATGTAGATCACCGGCGTAGTTGGATCTTTTTCCAAAACCTTATCACCACCCTGCTTTTGGGCTTCGGCGAAGGCCTGGTCGGAGTCCACCTTGAGGAAGGCGACGTCAAAAATCTGGGTGGAAGCATTGCTGGGGTTATAGGTGTCTTCGTTGCCGGGGGAGACGCCGCGAGAGGGAGCGTCGGGAGCGTTGCTGCCGGACCAGAAAAAGGGCTTCACGCCGTGTTGGATCGCGGAGGCGAAGCTGGCACGCCAGATCGCGGATTTGCCATCCCGGCCATTGCCATCCGTTGAGGGAGTAGATTCGATGCGGAAGGGCTTTACATCGGCCGCGTAGTTACGGGCGGCGATAAAAACCTTCTGAAAGGCTGCGCGTCCCGTAAGCTGTTCGGGAGGCTTGGGTTCCGGCTTGGCCTGGGGCGCAGTTGCGGTGTTGGAGTCACAGCCTGCGAGCAGCGCGAGAACCACGAGGGCAGCCGCAAGAACGGACATGCCTCGGTCGCGACCCTCGCGAATAACTATCTTTGGGGTCTTATCCTCAATGACGTTGACTGCGGAGACAATAGCGGTCGCTCGCGGCACAGAGTCCCGCATTTTCATGACGGCCTTCCTGTTATAACTAGGGTGTTTTAGTTATCGCGCAACATTCTACCTGAAGCGCGCGGAAACGCGAGAGTAGCGCAATGGATTCCCGCCTGGAAGAGTTGAAGGAAGCTCTGGAGTCGGCGATGGAGGGCACGTCGAGCGAGCAATTGCTCTGGCATCCCGCCGACAAGTGGTGCGCGGCCGAGGTGCTGGAACATCTCTACCTGACCTACACCGGAACCATCAAGGGATTTGAAAAAGTGATGCAAGCCGGCAAGCCGCTGGCCTCACTGGCTTCCATGGCACAGCGATGGCGGACGTTGGTTGTGGTGGGGTTCGGCCACCTGCCCGAGGGGCGCAAAGCGCCCGCGGTGACGCAGCCGAAAGGCCTTCCGGCAGGGACGGTGCGAAGCGAGGTGGGGGCGAAGATTGTGGAGATGGACGGGGCCATCGCGCAGTGTGAAGCCCGATTCGGGGAAGGCACTTATCTGCTGGACCATCCGATTCTGGGTCCGTTAACCGGGACGCAGTGGAGAAAGTTTCATGTGGTGCATGGACGGCATCACCAGAAGCAGCTTCTCCGGTTGCGCGCGAGCATGAAGTCAATCGATTTGAAGTGAACCTACCGGCAAGGCGGAATACTGAAACAAAAGCGCCGACCGTGAGGGCCGGCGCTTTCTGCAAATACGGTGTGAGTTGTTTTCCGGCTGCTCTCCGGTCACCCGGCGGAGTACGCGCCTCTATTCGGTCATAGAGGATGGGACGCCAGCTTTGCGGGCTTCCTCCTGCATGTCTGTGAGTTTCTGCTTGGCGTCGTCGACTGCCTTCTGCTTGTCGGCGATCTTCTGCTTGTAGTCCGCATCTTCCTTGTCCCACTGGGCGGAGTTGCGGATGCGGTTGCCGGCGTCGGCGTACATGGCGGCGGCACGAAGCTGATATTCGCGCTGCAGAACGTCGAGTTCGCGGCCGGCCAGGTCAATCTGATCCTTCTGCGCCGTCAGCTTTTCCTGCCAGGCTTTCCACGCGGCTTGCTTCTGGGCCTGCTCTTCATCGGCAGTCTTGGCGGCAGCGTCTTTGTCTTCAATTGACACGGCGACCGCTGCATTTTCGGTTGGGCGCTGACCGACAATGGAAAGCTTGTCGTCCGTCGGAAGGTTATCGTTGTCAAAGACCTTGGGCTTGGACTTGGGAGCGGCCGGGTCTTTGCGGACTTTGCGAGCATAGTCGCCAAGCGACGACTGATCCTGAACTGGCGTTGATGCTGGCGATGTGGTCTGTGCTCCCGCCAGAGAAGCCAGCAGGATCGTGGATAGTGCGATCACCAAACCAAATCCAATGTGTGCGTTACGTTTCATAGGTTCATCCTCTACTTGTACTGCTTGATGTTCGCTCAAAAGGTCTTGACTCAAATGTTCTGGCCTGCGGCACTGGCTCGGGTCGCCTTGTCGTCGGCACGTTGCTTCGCGGACAGGAACCCTCCGATGTGGCGGTCGAGACGAGCCGCCTCGTTCGCGATATCGATTGCCAACTGCGGAGCCATTTCAGAGTCGCGATTACGCGCCAACTGCTGGGCGTATCCGGCGATCGTAGTCAGCGAGGTGCGCAGCTCCAGCGCCATCTCCGCGGAAATCTCGCCATGCAGTTGTTGCTGGTGGCGGATCCGTTCGAATTCGCTGCGGTCGCTGATCAGACAAGCGGCCCCAAGCAAGCTGCCGTCGACAGCCGGCACGGGCGACACAGTGACTGCGATCCGAACCTTCTGGCCTGACGGAGTGGTGTAGTCAGCTTCCAGTTGCCTGCACTTGCTGCCCTCGCGCAGCACAGCATTGACCTCTTCGCTGAGCCGTGCGGCGTCCCTTGATCCACCTGGACGGAGGGACGGAGAGTCCGCCTCGCAGACCAGGGCGTCGCGAAATATATCGTCTGCGCTCATGCCAGCGGGCGAGTGGAATCCGAGAATCTGCTTGGCGGCGGGGTTGGCCTGCTTCACGAGCCCGTTGACGCCAAACACTAACACGCCGGACGAAAGATTGGAGAGCACAGCCTGACTGAAGTTTTCCGTGGTGCGGGCCCGGCGTTGCTCGGCCAGAGTCTGTACTTGCAACTCGTGCTTCTGCTGTTTGAGTTGCTGGATGACGGTGTTATAGAGATGGAACGGCAGAGCTTCCAGGGTTGGCGCGGCCGCGAATCTAAGATCCGCCTCGGAGGCAATGTTTCGGCGCAAGCTGCGGATCAGCCAGATCGCAAATACGAGGGCACCAACTGCAGCGACCAGCACCATCGCGGCGCGCAGAACAAGCGGATTGTTCAGCACGGTTACCACCAAAACCTCCCGTACCAACTCAAGAACTGGTTGCCGACAAATAGCGCGAGCAAAGCCATACTGCCCAGGAAAACGCCAAAAGGCATTTGATAATTTCGGTAGACCGTCTGGGCGGATTGCCATCCGCGGCGGCGAGCCGCCTGTAAGGTGGAGAAACGGCGGGTGAAGCGAAGGGTGCGTTTGATCCACACCACGAGGACTGTGGTCAGGCCAAACAGCGACCCGGCCAGCGACGCGGCAAAGATTGTGAGGATGGTGAGCTTAATGCCGAGAAAGGCTCCCACCATCGCCATCAGTTTCACATCTCCGAAACCCATGCCTTCGGTTCCGCGCCAGCGCAAGTAGGCTGCACCTGCGCCGTAAATGAACGAAGCACCCAGGGCCGCACCCAGCAGGGAATCGAGCAAGGAAAACAAGCGACCGGAGATATCCGCGCTGAAAGGCAGATTCAGCACTCCGGGCAGAAACTGGGAAGCCATGTCATGCACAGGAACCAGCAAACTGAACAGCAGGCCCAGCGCGAGGCCGGGCAGTGTCAGCTTGTCAGGCAGCAGTTTGATTTCGGCGTCGGTAAAGATGAGACCGAGCAGGAGAAATCCGAAGACACAATATTTCAGCGTCGCCAGCGTGAATCCGAAGTGAGCGTAACAGGCAAGAAAGATGCCGCCGGTAAGCAACTCGACAAACAAATAGCGTGGCGAAATTCCCGCCTTGCAGTGGCGGCAGCGGCCGCGAAGAAACAGCCAACTCAGGACGGGCAAGTTGTCATAAAAGGCGATCGGCCGCTTGCAGCATGGGCAAGCCGAACGCGGCGTGACCACCGATAAGTCGAGGGGCAGGCGGTAGATGCACACGTTCAGAAAGCTGCCAAAGGCCAGCCCGAAGAGAAAAATCGACGATGCGAGAAACGGGTCCACTCAGTCTCGTGGCGTTCTTCTGGAACGTGCGATCACGCTTTCGTGCGCACATCCTCCCGAGAACGCAGATATTGTGGTTCTTGTGTCGATTATAAGGCGACGGGGGTAGGGACTACTAAGGTACTGAAGTCACTGTCCGACCGGACAATGGGCGGCAACCTATTGATGGCCTGATACTTGCTCGAACTGGGTATTGCCAGTGATGGTACACCCGAGGCGCTTCGGGACGGGCAAAGTGACCGGCTTCCTTCTCAGGGGAGAGCGAAACGCAACAACTCCCCTTCGAGCGCTCGGGCGGAAGGCTCATGAGCAGGGAGCTGCCCCTGCCATTTGGTCCAATTGCGCGGGATAAGGCGGGTTTCCGGAGCAGGCAGCCCGAGCCAGCTTTCGGCGGTTTGCTCTCGCACGAAAACGGAGAAGGCAGTATCGGCAAGAACCCTGGCTTGCGCTTGCGCAGTCCATTCGAACAGGCTTGCCTGCAGGCCTTCGTTGATGGACTCCCCGGGCTCCATACAGAAAATCCAGTCGTGGCGCGAGAGATCGAGATAGTAAGTCGGATTGGCACGGTTGACTGCGGCGACGACACGTGCTCCATATTCGCGCGCGATACGGCGAGTGGCGTCTGCGGAGTGATGGTCCACAATCAGGATTTCCGAGCAGGGAAGAAGCATTTCGAGTGTCCTTCCCAGGCGTAACGCATCATTCGTCGTGTGCAGTAGTGCCGTGATTGAAGGCATGGAGAAGGATCACCGTGCCTCCAAAGTGTACGACGAAGCGAACCAGATCAGGGCAGCGAATACGGCTGTCCCCTGCTGCGCATCACCCAGTTTCTGACGATCGGCGTTTGGGTCCAGCGGTTTGGCCACTGCGAGAGGAGCCTGCAGGCGTCCCGGAAGTCCTAGTGAATGAACTTGTAGTCGACGATTGAGGCCGCCAGGAGTCCCGTGCCTGCGTCGGTATCTTCATCCCGCGTTTCTTTACCCTGCTTGTTCTTGGAGCGCATCACGCGACCTTGGCAGAGCACATTGCGGTTCTTCTGGCCGGAGATTTCTTCCGGCATCTCGAACACCATTTCGATCAAAGCATTCACTGGCAACTGCTGCGGCCCGTGAAAAAGCAGCCCGCTCTGGCTGAGGTTCTCGATTGTGCCTTCATGCCATGTGCTAGTGCTGTTTACACGATAGCGAAGCGCCACGTCGAGCTTCAGGCGGCGGGCGCGCGGAGTCCAGGATGGCCGCTTCTCCCGTGTATGGCTGCGCCGGGCCACGGTTTCGGGCTTGGTGTGCTCCATGCGCTGGGTGCGGCGCATGGTGGTCCAGTCGTACTTGTACTCGGCCGCGCACAGGAGACAAACCTGATAGTAGTCTCCGTCAGACCCGCGCCGTGGCCAGGAAAACTCGTGGGAACAGCGCCCGAGCATAAGAACATCCATGATTTTCTGCGGCATGATGGTTACTTCCGGACCTAAGGAGAGCGCCCGAAACCCATCATCTCCCGGAGCCAGGTTCTTGGGTAGGTTACTTTCGTGTCGGTTTTGGACTGAACCCGAAGCTAAATCGATTCGCTGCAAGAACTTAGGCTGTGGAAAGCTTTTTGAATGCGGGAAGATGGGGTTACCGAGGATCGTATCGAGCGGCCAAAGTGTATGATCGCGGCATGGAAAATTCGCCCATGCGCGATGTGACGGCCTTCATCCTGGCCGGTGGCAAGAGCACGCGGATGGGCACTGACAAGGCCTTTGTGGACTACGATGGCCGCACGCTGCTGGCCAGGGCGCTGGACCTGGCCCGCTCGGTCACCTCCGACGTGAGGATCGTTGGAGGTCAAGAGAAACTTGCCGCGTTTGCTCCGGTGGTGGAAGATGTATTCCGCGACTGCGGACCGCTGGGCGGAATCCATGCTGCGTTGCGGTCTTCGCTGACCGAACTCAACCTGATGTTGGCCGTGGACACACCGTTTGTGTCGTTCACGTTCTTGCAGTACTTGGTTAGCCAGGCACGGAGCGCTCCCGATGTGGTCGCGGTTGTTCCATGCGGCGACGGGGGCTGGCAGCCGCTTTGCGCCATTTACCGCAGGGAGTTCGCTAACGCCGCTGAAAACGCGTTGCGGGCCGGACGGAATAGAATCGATCGATTGTTCCATGAGGTTCGAACCCGAGTGATCAAAGAAGAAGAGTTGGAAGGCGCCGGATTCTCGCCGGCTATCTTCTGCAACCTGAACACGCCTGAGGAACTGGAAACAGAGAGGCAAAGGACGTGAAGGCCGCTGAACTGGACTCAAAGCGATCAAGAACAGACCGATGATCGACACCGCCCAAAACCCCTACATCGAATTCCGCGAGGTCTCCAAAGCTTTCGGCGACAAGGTGGTGCTTGACCGCGTCAGCTTTGACGTGATGCCAGGCGAGACTGTCTGTATTCTGGGACGCAGCGGTGTGGGCAAGTCGGTTTCACTTCAGCTTCTCATGGGGTTTCTCAAAGCGGACTCCGGGCGGGTGATCGTCAGCGGTGAGGACATCACGGACTTTTCTGAAAGCCAACTGGAAGACGTCCGGAAGAAAGTCACTATGGTATTTCAGAACGGGGCATTGTTTGATTCCCTGACGGTCGGCGAGAATGTGGCGTTTCCGTTGCGCGAAACCCGGGATTTATCCGAAGAGCAGATCTACCAGATCGTCGACGGCCTGTTGCAGATGGTGGGTGTGCAGGAGATGCGCGACTTGCTGCCCTCGGACCTCTCAACCGGCATGAAGCGCTCGGTGGCTATTGCGCGGGCACTGGCAGCACGGCCGGAATGCGTTCTGTACGATGAGCCCACAACGATGGTGGACCCGCTGATGGCGCAACTGCTCGGCGATCTCATCAAGCGGCTCAAAATTCAACTGAACCTGACTAGCATTGTCGTCACCCACGACATGCGCCTGGCCAAGAAGCTGGCCGACCGGGTGGTCTTCTTATACGAAGGCAGGTCGATTTTCTTCGGTCCCTCGGCTGAGATGGAGAAATCCACTGAGCCCATCGTGCAGGAGTTCCTGGAACTGGACGAACTGAAGGTGCAGGCTTAGACGCAGTGGGAAGTGGCCAGTGGTCAGTACGCGCTGGAGAATCACGTCTGACACGGCTCGCCTGCTTGCCTTTCGTAGCCGTCGCAAGTCAGAACCGGAAGCCGCGGATATTTCGCAAAGCGCGGATCGGTGAACGAAAGCGCGCATTGAAGGAACGTCGAGCCGCGGTCGGATGTGACTTGCCGGGCCTGAGTGCAGTTCGCACAGAGGCCGGGACTGTTCGCAGACATTGGTTGGAAAGATGGAGGGGTTCTGCCGTCCTGCTCAGTCACGAAGGCACGTCCAGTTGAATCACCGTCTAGTTACTGGTCACTGATCACGGGCCACGCCGCTGCTCCTAAAACCCTAGCCGCACCAGATCCTCCACGTTGAGGCCACTCTCTTCCGGTTCGCGGGTCATCATCTTCTCGACATATTTCGCTATCAGGTCCGCTTCGAGATTGACAGGATCGCCGGGCTTGAGCGATTTAAGGTTTGTCATCTCTACGGTGTGGGGGATGATGGCGACCGTGCAGGTTGTGCCCTCGAGGTTTGCGACGGTGAGACTGATGCCCTCGATGCACACCGAACCCTTGTAGACGGTGTACTTCTCGACGTCGTGGGGCAGCTCGATGTGGAGCCACCAATTTTCGGAGTCAGCGATGCGCTCGAGAGCGATCAGCTTGCCGACGCCATCGACATGGCCTTGCACGATGTGGCCGCCGAAGCGTCCATCTGCTCTCATGGGTAGTTCCAGGTTCACAATCGCACCCTCGTGCATGCGGGAGAATGACGTACGCTCCCAGGTTTCCGGGGCAAGGTCGGCGCAGAACGAGCCAGGCTTGATGTCGAGAGCAGTGAGGCAGACTCCGCTGACCGCAACGCTGTCGCCGGTCTTCAATTCTCCGGGTACGCTCCTGGCGGCAATGGTGATGCCGCGATTCTGGCCGCGCTGTTCGATGCGGGCGACACTCCCGACTGCCTCGACGATGCCGGTAAACATGAGAACCTCGCAAAGTACGGAAACATCATAACCCACGCTTACTCTTCGTACGGATCGTGCAGGTACCCTTCCACCGCGAAGTCTTTCCCGAAACGATGCAGGTGAATGTGGTTGACCTGCAAAGGATCGTTCATCTGGCGGAAACTCGCGCCAGAGGCAAATGGAACTGACTCCGTGCCTCCCAGAATCTTTGGTGTGTAATAGAGGAAGATCTTGTCGACTACCCCGGAGGCGAGCGCCGTTCCGTTGACCGCCGCTCCACCTTCGATCATTAGACTCGTGATCTCAAGTTGTCCCAGGCGGCGGAGAACTATATGAAAATCCGGGCGACCATCCGCCGGTGGAAGTTGCTCCACCGTGACGCCGCGCGCCTCCAGTTCGCGCCTCTTCTGTTCCTCGCCGGAACAACAGAAGACGAATACATCGTTTGCGAAAGTACCCGCATTCGCGGCACTCTGCACCAAGCGCGAGTTCAGCGGAAGTCGGAGACTCGAATCAAGAATCACGCGCAGCAGCGGACGTCGCCGTGGATTGCCGCTGCGATCCGTGAGCAACGCATCGTCAGCGAGGATAGTCCCCACGCCCACCAAAATGGCATCGCTCTGGTGACGCTGTCG
>OCZU010001051.1_pt1 | contig 18558 bp, 8 predicted proteins | sample 1539001 | NCBI WGS metagenome assembly OCZU01 (sample SAMEA3539306, study PRJEB22396) | soil metagenome | biome: tundra; feature: field; material: soil | place: USA | collected 2010-05 | depth 0.15 m | reverse complement strand
AGCGCGGTTGGAAATCTAACAAACAAATTAAACAAATTCTTTGTTAAACCGGGCCTGCTGGTCGCGTGAATATCTTGATGACGCATAAACCAGACCTAAAACAAACTGCTTGAATCAAGAAAGAAACGGGAACATGAAAAACAAAAATCACATCCTTTTAGCGAGCGCGATTTTCTTAGCTGCTCTGACCAGCCTCCACGCCCAAACCAACTTCACCAAGATCACTGCGGGCGCCATCGTGAACGACCGAGGCTTTTTCATCGGCGCGGTCTGGGCCGATTTCGACAACGATGGGTTCCTCGACCTCATCGTCGCATCCTATAACAACCTGACCAATGCCTATTACCGAAACAACGGCGACGGAACCTTCACCCGAATTACGCTTGGCGACCCGGTCGTCGATAGCGACTACCACACCTTTCCCGCCGCAGGCGATTATGACAATGACGGCTCGCTGGATTTGGTCGTTTCCGCCGGTGTGGGAGCGCCCAGCGCGCGTCACAATCTGCTTTACCACAACAATGGTGATGGCTCATTCCACCGCGTCAGCGGCGGCAGCCTAACCAACCTGACGGGCTATTTCGGCGAGTGCGCCTGGGTGGATTACGATAACGATGGATTTCTGGATCTTTTCGTCACTGACACCGGTCCGACTGACACGGGAGCGAAGAACGTTCTGTGGCACAACAGCGGCGACGGCACTTTCACCAGGATCCTAACCGGTCCCCTCGTCACAGACTTGAGTTTCTGGACGGGAGCAGCGTGGGCCGACTATGACAACGATGGATTTATGGACGTGCTCGTGGTCAATTCCTCGAACGGTGGCGCAAACCGCCTGTATCACAATGGCCGCAATGGCGTGTTTACGCCAGTGTTGACCAACGTGGTGGCGACCGATTTGTGGCCGGCAGGTGCATTGACCCCGGCATGGGGTGATTATGATAACGACGGCTTCCAGGATCTGTTCGTGACCTCCAACGGTGGCACAACGAACCGCCTGTATCGCAATAATGGCAACGGAACGTTCAGCCGGATCACCTCCGGACCTATGCTCAGGCCGCCTCCCGGGAGCTTACCCAATGGGGCCGGTTGGGGAGATTACGACAACGACGGCTACCTGGACTTGTTCGTGAGCAGCATCAATGGACGAAATGCCCTCTATCACAACAACGGCGACGGCACCTTTACTGAAATCCTTTCCGGCTCGCCAGTGAACGATGGGGCCCCGGGAATCTACTGCAACACCGTGGCGTGGATTGATTACGACAATGACGGCTTCCTCGACTTGTTTGTCTCTCAAAATAACGGCCCCGGCCTTGGGCTCGCCAACTTGCTGTATCACAATAACCGCAATACCAATGCCTGGCTCGAAGTCAAATTAGTCGGCACGGCTTCCAACCGCTCGGCTTACGGCGCGAAAGTGCGCGCCCGGGCCACGATCGGTGGAAAGACATTCTGGCAGATGCGCGAGCTCCATAGCGGCGCTATTTACAACACCGTGCCGCTCGTTGCCCACTTCGGCCTGGGCGACGCGACCAACGTGGAAACCGTGCGGATCGAATGGCCTTCGGGAACTGTGCAGGAATTTCAGAACGTCGGCGCGAAGCAAATCCTGACCATCACCGAGCCACCACGTTTGCTGGCCAGCATGACCAACGGCGTCCCGAAGTTCTCCCTGAAAGGCGGACGCGGCTTCCAATACGAAGTGGACTCCTCACCCGATCTATCGGCCTGGTCCTCCATTGGCGTATTGACCATTACCAATCTGAACGGCACGATCCAGATCGTTGATACAAACCCACCGGCGCTGGACCAGCGCTTTTACCGCGCGGTTTCACGCTGAGCCAGAAAGGAATATGAAAATGCACTTGGGGATACGATTCTTCGGCGTGCCACCGAAAATGCGCTCTGGACCTGTTTTAGCGCGAACGGGAGCGCGAGGCCGCACTGGGTTCACGTTGATCGAGCTTTTGGTCGTGATCGCCATCATTGCCATTCTGGCCGCCATGCTGTTGCCGGCCCTGACCAAAGCACAGGCCAAGGCGCAGGGAATCCAGTGCCTGAGCAATCTGAGGCAGCTTGGTATCGCCTGGACTTTGTACAGCGGCGACAACGGAGACCGAGTTCCGCCGAACAGCGGTTTGGGTGACGCAAAAACCTGGGTTCAAGGCTGGCTCGAAGCCTGGAGCACCGCTTCTGCCAACCCGGACAACACCAACACGCTCTACCTGACGCAAAGCCTTCTGGCGCCATATCAGGGCAAGTCAATTGGCATCTGGCGCTGTCTCGCGGACAAGAGCGGGCTGGTGCGCTCGGTCTCCATGAACTGCTGGTTGAATGGCGATAGCACTCCGGATCAGGCCCTCGGGCTGCCACTGTTGTATAAGGTCGTCCGTCGAGCTTCGGACATGACAGCTCCCGCTCCCAGCCACACTTTCGTTTTCTTGGACGAGCGTGCGGATTCCATCAATGACGGTTTTTTCGGCGTGTTCATGGCTCTCACGGGATCGAGTGCGGTTCTCATAAATTATCCAGCCAGTTACCACAACGGAGCTGGAAATTTAGCTTTTGCGGACGGCCACGGCGAGAGTCACAAATGGCGGGACGCACGGACGAATCCGCCCATGACGGGGATAGACATAGGGAATTCCGTACGGCCATCTCCAAACAACCAGGACATCGCCTGGCTACAGGAACGGTCCACTGGACTGAAGTGACTCATTGAATTAGACCGATTCTCCTTACAATAGCCAGAAACCTCGGATCGTCATGATTCCAGCACAAATCGAATAGCGGACCCTCGGTGAAGGCCTTCTTCTCGCAGGCTCTGTTGAGCCATTCATAGGCTTTGTTCGTGTCTCCGATGTGCGCGTAAAGCGTGGCGATTTCATACAAGTCCGGGCTCGGGTCTCGCAACGCTATTTCGAGGCGCTTGCTCCAGTAACCGTTCGTTCCGCCATTTTGCACAGCCTCGCGGAGTTCATTTCGCAGGCCATCACGCAGTTCAATGCTGAGCGCGTTCCATTCCGGTTGGGAACTGCCCGGTGGCTTGTCTCCCTCGAATTCCTTGATTGCCTCCAGAAACCTCCCAGTCTCTTCGTAAACCTTGCGTGTCCAGAAGCGGCCGTGACCCGGTTCCAGGTCGTCCGACGCCTGGTAGTATCTCAACGCTTGCTCGAATTGGCGCCAGACGAAATAAGGATGGCCGAGGTGGTGAAGCCCAACTGCACTCAATGAGAGCAGATCCGCGGAGATTCGATACTCCTTCAGCGCCTCAGCAGGGTTGCCGGTCTGAACGAGGAAAAAACCGCAGATACAATGCGCGGACGCGGATCCCTCCTGTGATGCTTCCGGCATGCGGGTAGCCAGCCGAGCGTCTGCGAGAGCGCCCTGGAAGTCCCAATCGACCCATTTGTTCACAGCCGTAGCGAGGCGAGCTTCCGCTCTGGAGGGCGCGACTTTCCTTAATTTCTCTGCCATGAGGCGCATGTTTTGTCGAACGTTAGTCGGCGCATTCCATAACATACCGCCTTGGAAAATGTCGGCTTCGAAACGGCCCCAGTAGGCGGGCGCAAAGGCCGGATCGAGGCTTATCGCTCGCTCGAACAGATCCACTGCATGAGGAACGCCATGAGGGTTGTGGAGCAAAAAAAAACCTTGTTCGATGAGTGCCTTTACCTCAGGAACAGGTGAACGCAGGTCGTGCTGGCGAGGCCCCGGCAGAGAAAGGAGCGTGGCCGGGACGGACCCGGCCAGAGCGAGAACCAGGCAAGCCTTTTTGCAAATCGCCCATCCGCGCTGCAACGCCCTCTTTCGCCTGACCGATTGGCCGTGTTGCAGTAACTCCAAGTCTTCGCTCAATGCCGTAGCGCTTTGGTAGCGTCCGCGCGGGTGGGTTTCACAGGCCTTGAGAATGATTTCGTTGAGTTCGAGCAGTGCGGCGTAATCAGGATGTGATTGCAAATCCGGCGGGAGTTGCGGGAAGTCCTGGCGGTCTTTGCCAAAAGCGATTTCGTAGAGGACTTTGCCGAGGCTGTAGAGATCAGCCTGCGGCGTGCCCGGTCCTTCCGGCGGGATGTAGCCCACGGTGCCGACCAACGATTGCGCTTCGTCAATCGCCGTCACCAGGCCGATGTCCGCCAGCTTCGGCTCGCCGTTCACGAAGATGATGTTCGACGGTTTGATGTCGCGATGCACGAGACCATTCGCGTGCAGATACTCCAATGCGGAGGCGAGCTTGAGGCCGAGATTGACGCATTCAGCGGGCGGCAACGAGCCGAGTGCCTGGAGTTCGGAGCGGAGCGTGCGAGGCGAGTAGGTGTCAGGTGTCAGGTGCGAGGTGTAAGGCGCTTGCGCCGAAGCACCCTTTCCACTTGACACCTGACACGTGGCACTTGGCACCTCGGACGCATCGGCCAGTTCCATCACGTAGAAGAAATAGCCTGCGTCATCGCGGCGGCCGATTTGCAGAACATCCACCAAGCCATCGTGAGAGCGTGAGATTGGCTCGAACTTCAGCAGGCCCTTGAACTCGCGCTCGAAATGCTCGACCCGACCGAAGCCCTCGCGGTGGACAATTTTCACGGCGCGCAGCGTGCCGATGGCGTTGCGGGCCAGCCAGACTTCGCCGTAACTGCCGCGTCCGATCAGACCCAGCAATTCGTGGTCGGGAATTTCACGAGCTTGTACGGCAGATGGATCGCCTCGCATTGTGCTTTGCGCGTCGCGCATGCATGACGCTTTCCTACCACACGGCGGAAAGGAAAGCACGGAGAAAATTTCACACTGTCCTGCTTGGCCGCATCAATTCAGTGGGAATTCAACGCAAAGGCGCAAAGAGGCCAAGACGCAGCGCGGCAGAGCCGAAACCAAATCTTTTTGGACTGCGGCGGGAAGCGAAGCGCCACGCCGCTTTGGAAGTTGCAACCACGGTGCAAAAGCGGTGTCGCCGCTGCGCCTTGCCACCGCAGTCCAAAATTGGTCTTTAACTCCAAACGGTGAAGTGCGATGGCAACCGGATTAGTTCATTCGCCTTTGGTGTTTCGTTCGTGTCCTTCTTACTACGTTTGCTAAAAAGTTTCGCAGCCAGCGCAAACTCTTCAGCCGAACCCGAAACGAAGCCCGGCGTAAAGGCAGAGGAATGTTCGGCAAAGGAATATTAAAGAATTCCCTTGCCGATCATTCCTCTGCCTTTTTCGCAGCCGCCTCAGCCCTGTCGCATGGAGCGCCGGGCAACGCCGAGCGAAAGGGCCAGCGCCAGGAGTGACAGGCTGCCGGGCTCCGGCACGGTGACGCCAACATTCACGGTCCAACTTTGAATGGTTGAAGTGGCCAGTGGCGACAGGTCGGCGAAGAACAGCGTCCAGTTTCCATTCGGATCCAGACCGTTGAAATTGCCGAGCAGCGCCGTACGCGGATCGGTGTTCACGGTTGTGAGGGGATTCACGTTGCGCCCGTCCGGAGCGAAGTTTCCCGTTAACGGATTTCCGGTAAAGGTGTGGATGTCGGTCAGGTAGCTGTCGGAAAATTCCACGTTCAGACCGGAAACGCCTGAGCCGCCGGGATTGACAGACGTGCTGCCGATGCGATTGAGCAGCACGGAAAATCCGCTGCCATGCGAGAGGTAGGCGTACAGATCACCGTTCCAGCCGCCGGCGATGTTCAAATCCACGGTCATGTTGGTGATGGCCAGCGGTTCGCCGGCCGAGATGTTGAACGAGTAAGCCACACCGCTGGCGTTGTTGTCAGGAATCGTTTGGCTGCCGCTCCAACCATAGGAAATGGTTCCCGGCCCGCTGGCAGAGACGCGTGCTACTGTTGAAGCGAATACCGCCGTCGCGAGGAGGGTCAGTCCAAGAATATTTTTCATAGCTCAGTGGGTTGCTTTTAATACGCTGGGTAAATGGTGCGATAGAAACGGGTTAAGTTCCCGTTGACCGGCTCGGTGAATGTAAAGACGCCGATGCCGGAGCCTTGATCAGTCGTGGGCGCGGTAAGATTGGCGACCTTCGTCCACGGCCCGACGACATTGGAACTGCCTTCGATGGTATAGGTCAATCCGGGAATGCCGGCGAAGCTCACGATGAAATTGCTCCCGATAATCACCGGACCGAAAACAATGTTCAACGCCACCGCGCCGCCGGGACCAACTGTTACCATGACCGGTCCGGTCGCTGCACCGCCCTGACCGTCGCTGATGGTGTAGGTGAATGTGTCATTGCCGACGAAGTTGACCGGCGGTGTGTAAGTGACTTGACCTGAAGCGAGGATCGCTTTCCCGCCTGCGGCGCTGTTGCTGCTGACGGCAACCACAGTGAGCGGATCGCCGTCCACATCCGTATCGTTCAAGGTTAGTTTTGCGGCGGCGAATGTAACCGGCGTGTTGCTGGCCGTCGTGATCGCATCGGGATTCGCGACGGGCGGATGCGTGACGAAGAAATTCGCTTCAGCGGAGAACGGCGAACCGGCAAACGCGGTGTCAATGGCCTGCACGCTCCAATAATAATTTCCGGGTGGCAAATTCGTAGATAGCCAGCGGTTGGTGGACGCATCGCCGAATTGCACAATACGGCGGAAACCTGAGCCTAAATCTGATTCCGGCGATTCGATTTCAATTCCGCCGGGCGAAGTACCGACGCGCAGTTGATATTTCAAGCCGTTGGAATTGGTCGTTTGTGCGTCGGTTGATTTCGCCCAAGTGAGCGAGACGATGTTGTTCGAGCGCATTGAGACGAGAGCCGTTGGCGCGGCCGGCGGTGTGTTGGAGAGGTTGCAGTTATTGCGGAAGAGCATCGTTTGCGAGCGCGGGAAGCTCGTTTGGATTCCGATGGCAGCAACGCCATCGGTGCCGGTCAACAAAATGTCCAGGTCCCCGTCATTGTCGAAATCCGCCCACGTCACCGCGCCGGAATAATTCGTCGGCAGATTGACCGGATAATTGCTGAACGACTGGCTGAGGATGCTCGAACCGGTATTGCGAAACACTCGGGTGAAACCGGTGAGGCCGACCGGAGGCAGGATGATCTGGCTCGAATTATTGCCGCTGAGCAGGATGTCGAGCCGGCCATCGTTGTCGAAATCACCCCATGCGACAGAGGCGTAACGCGCGCCCGGCAGGTTGGCGCCGATGTTCGAGAAGCTGAAGTTGCCGTTGTTCCGATAAACGCTCGAGAGATAGGCGCCATTGTAACCGGCGATCAAAATGTCGGGCCGGCCGTCGTTGTCGAAATCGCCCACGGCCACGGAGCAGTTGTAAACTCCCGTCAAACTCGCCGCCTGCGTGAAGGTGCCGTCACCGTTGTTGCGATAAACGAGCGCGACGCCGGCTCCGCTGGCGTTCATGCCGGCGATCACGATGTCCGAGTCGCCATCACCATCAAAATCCGCGACGGCGACCGAGCCCTGATAAATTCCGGCGAGCGAGACGGTGTTGCTGAACGTGCCGTTTCCATTGTTGCGGTAGATGCGCGTGATCGCGCCGCTGGCTAAACCGTTGGTCGTGCCGGTCAGCAACAGATCGAGGCGGCCGTCATTGTCGAAATCGCCCCACGCCACGGCGCTCAAATGCACGGCGGGCAATCCAGCGCCGATGTCGGTGAAGGTGCCGTTGCCGTTGTTGCGATAAATGCGGGAGAGCGCTCCGCCGAACGCGTTATTGGTCGTGCCGGTCAAAACCAGATCCAGATTGCCATCGTTGTTGAAATCTCCCCAGGCGGCGCTGCCGCGCGTCACGCCCGGCAAGCCTGTCGTCACGGGAGTGAAAACGCCGTTGCCGTCGTTGCGGTAAAGTTGCGTGACCGGCGAGCTGCCCGGCGGAAACGGAATTCGCGCGTCGCCATTGGTTTGCCCGGCAATCAACACGTCGAGCCGGCCGTCGTTGTTGTAGTCGCCCCACGCGATCAGGCTGTTTTGCACCGGAATGAAATTCGTTGAGGCCAAGGTAAACGGTTCTGCCGTCACCGTGAAGTTGTCGCTGGCGAACGCGCCCTGGGCATCCGTCACGGTGACGGTGATGACGGAGATTCCGTTGGTGCGGGCGGAGACTTGCACGGTGCAATTCGACGGGAAGTTTTTGCTGGGCACTCCGCGGAGGACAACGATGTTGGTCAACGCCACGACGTTCGTGTTCGATGAACGAACCGTGATGATGAGATTGCCGGCAAAAGTTTCAGCATCGCCGATGGTGAACGGAAGAATCGGACCGGGGGCGTTGGTGCCGGGCGCGATGGTGATGTCCGGTATGTCCGAGAGCACCGGACGCGCGTTGGTGATGATGAAATCATAGTGGAGGGCCTCGAGCGAACCTGCGAACGGCGAGCCGGCGAATGCCGCGTCAATCGCCTGCACGCTCCAGTGGTATTCGCCCTTCGGCAAATTGATGAGCAGCGCGCGATTCGTCGGGCCGATATTGCCCATCGCGACGACGCGGCGCAGTCCGTTCGTCGGCTCGGCCATTGGCGAAACGACGTCGATGCCGCCGAGCGTGGTGCCGACTCGCAGGTTGTAGTTCAGTCCGTTCGATTTGGTTTCCAAATCCGCCGGACGATTCCATCGCAACACGACGCTGTTGGTCAGGCCGGTGGTGGAGGTGAGATCAAACGGCACGGCGGGCGGCCTGTTCGATACGCCGATGTTGTTTCGGAAAATCGTGGTTGCGCCCGCCGTGAAGAGAATGTCGAGATCACCGTCGTTGTCAAAATCGCCGCGGGCGAGCGAACCGTTCAAGATTGCCGGCAGCGCGATTTGCGTGTCGTTTAACCTGCCAGCGCCGTCGCCGCGATAGAGATGGCTGCCGGTGCCGGTGCCGACGAGGAGGTCGAGGAAACCATCATTGTCAAAATCGCCCCAGGCGACGGACGGAGTTGTGCCGCCGCTCAAAGACGTGAGTTGCGTAAAGGTGCCATTGCGGTTGTTGTGATAAATGATAGTAGAACCCAGCGCGCCGCTCATCACGATGTCCAGCCAGCCGTCGTTGTCGTAATCACCCCAGGCGCCGGCGCCGCCATAAACGGAAGCCACAGGACTGTTGAAGATGTTTGTGAAAACGCCGTTGCCGAGGTTGCGATAAACACTCGCGATGCCGACGATGTTGTTGATTGAGCCGACGAGCAGGAGATCAAGCCGGCCGTCATTATCGTAATCGCCCCAGGCCGCAGTGCCGAGGCTGGGACCGGCGATTCGGTTGTCAACCAGGGGCAAATTCAAATTCATATCGGTGAACACGCCATGGCCGTCATTGCGATAAAGCTTGGAGATGTTGGTCGTCACCTGCGCCGTACCGGCTTGGGTGCCGACCGGAATCAAACCGCTTAGGAAAATATCCGGCGCGCCGTCGTTGTTGAAATCGCCCCACGCGATGGTGCCGGAGTAACAACCGGCCAGTCCCGCGTTGACATCCGTGAATGTGCCATTGCCGTTGTTGTGATAGAGGCGCGCGACGGGAACATTTGAATTATTGATTCCGCTGACGAGCACATCGAGATATCCATCGCGGTCATAATCGGCCCACGACACCGCGCTGTGGAAGATGTTGGTGAGGCTGATGAAGTTGGTGAACACGCCTCCGTTGTTGTGGTAAATCCGCGTGATCGCACCGCTGGCCAGACCGTTCGTGGTGCCACTGACAAGCAAATCCAATTTGCCATCGTTGTCATAATCGCCCCAGGCGACGGCGCTGTAAGTCAGCGGCGGAATTCCCGGCGCGATTTGGGTGAACTGGTCCACCGTCAGAGTGAAACTGATGTGATTCGACAATCCGCCCGCGTCGGTCACGGTGAGTGTGATGGTCGCGACCCCGACCTGGTTTGAATTTGGCGTGACCGCGACGGTGCGGTTCGTGGCGGCGCCGCCCAAAATGATATGCCCGCTGTCCACGAAATTCGTGTTGGACGAACCTGCGGTAACGAGCAGTTGATCGGCGGGGGTTTCAACGTCGGACACGGTGAACGCGAGCGGACCGGTTGAAGTATTGATTGAAACTTTTTGATTCGCGACGCCGGAAATTTGCGGCGGCGTGTTGATGACGGTGAGCACGGCGTTGCTGCTGGTGACCGGGCCGCCGAAGTTGGTGATGATGACCGAATAAAGATTCCCGCTTTGATTGTATTGCACGTTGCTGAGCGTCAGCATCGCGTTGGTTTCGCCCGCGATGGCCGAGGCATTTGCGAACCATTGATAGCTCAACGGAATTGTTCCGGCGGCCGCGACGTTGAACGACGCTGTTGCTCCCGGCGATACGGAAATATTTTGCGGTTGCATCACGATGGTCGGGGCAACAGGCACGTCGCACTTGCCCGCGCTGCCGGCGTTGTAGATGGCTTGGATTTCCGTTTGGGAGAGCGCGCGATTGTACAGGCTCAACTCGTCGAGCAATCCGCCATAGGTATCGTTCAATCCAATCGGCTGCCCTGTTCGCCTGCCGATGTTCACCGGATAAGTGGTTTGCGGTGTTACACTGCCAAAATTGTTGGAAGCGACAACATTTCCGTTGAGGTAAATGGCGGCGACTCCGCTGCTCTTGTCATAAGTCAACGCCACATGCTGCCAATGATTTGTATCAAGCAGTCCGGCGGCCGACTGGAACGTATGCGGAGTGCCGGACGTATCCATGATGTTTGCAAAGAGGGTTCCACCCGTCCAAAACTGCAAGCCGTCCGTGGTGTCGGAATCCCATTCGATGATCGGTGCTCCGGAAACGTCAACGTCGAAGGCATCCGGCTCGATCCAGCCTTCAATCGTGATGCCGCTGCCAGTTCCAAGGTTCAAAGTCGGGGAGGCCGCCATGGGAATGTAACTGGTGCTATGATCGAATAAGAATGCCTGTCCAACCAAGCCATTTGCATAGGCAATGTTTTGGCCCACGCCATTGTTGCCGCCCACGTTGTCGAGTGTGTTGCTTTCCGCGCGCCACCAATCGACCAACCCCGCAGGGGGCAGCGTGCAGACCGCTGGATTGACCGTGAGCAGCGCGTTGGAACTCGCGGCGTAGCCGACTGCATTTGAAACGAGCACGGAATAATTTCCGCCTTGATTGATCTGCACGTTGAACAGGGTGATTGACGTATTCGTCGCGCCAGAAATATTCGTGCCGTTAAATTGCCACTGATAAGTGAGCGGCGTCGAGCCGGCGGCTTGAACAACAAAATATGCGGCATTGCCTGCCGTTACAGTTTGATTCACTGGTTGGGTCAGGATAAACGGTGGATCGCCAAAAGGTGATTGGTTCTGATAGATGGAGATCGTGGCGCCGTAAGAAACGGCGAAGACGATGTCCGGCCGGCCGTCGCCATCCCAATCTCCAATCGCAACGCCGTTGGGATTCCACCCGGTCGGATAATCCACACGGGCGGCAAACGAACTCGTCGTCAAGCTGCCGGGCGTGCTGATGTTCTTGAAAACGGAGAGATGGTCGGGCAGTTGCGTCACCACGGCCAAATCCGGTTTCCCATCGCCATCCAGATCGCCGATGGCCACCGCATTGCCCCAACCACCCGTGGAGAAATCCACATGCGGCGCAAATGAGCCAGCGGTGATGCTGCCCGGCGTGCTGATGTTCCGATATACCGACACCGACTGCCCATTGATGAATGAAGACACGGCCAGGTCCAATTTTCCGTCACCGTCCAGATCGCCGATGGCCACGCAATAACTGGTGGGCAGGCCCGCAAGATCAACATGAGAAGCCAAGGAAATATTTCCGGGAGAACTGGTGTTGCGCAGGACAGACACTGAGTTATCAGTGCCGTAATTGTTGTTGGCAGTAATGATGTCCGGTTGACCATCGCCGTCCAAATCGGCAATGGCAAGCCCTTGCGGGTTGGCTCCCACAGTGAAATTGACAGCGGGCGTAAAAGAATTTGTAGTAAGGCCGGTCGCGCCGGTGTTGTGGAAAACTGAGACGGTGTTGTCGCCCCAATTCGCCACGATGAGTTCCGGTTTGCCGTCACCGTCCAAATCCCGCACCGCCAGGCCGCGCGGATCGGAGCCGGTGGTAAATGCCACCGGCGCGGCAAAGGAATTGGTCGTGATGATTCCCGGCGTGGAGAGATTTTGCAGGATCATCACCTGGTTCAAATTGCGATTCAAGAGAATGATGTCCAGCTTGCCATTACCGTCCACGTCGGCGACGGTCATTGCGTCCAATCCGCTTGGCGGCGTCAAATCCACGCGCGGGGCGAATGATCCTGCGGTCACCGCGCCGTTTGTGCCGATGTTCTGATAAATGGAAACGCCGCTGCCGCTGCATACCAACAAGTCCGGCTTGCCGTCGCCGTCCAAATCGGCGAAGGCCACGAACCCCGGCCCATCGCTGGCAGGCAAATCCAGTCGTGGTGCCAGCGCAAGTGAACTATTCGAAACGACACCACTAAAAGTTGGAAGAAACGGAACGCCTGAGTAAGCCGTAAGCCCGTTCACTGTCGCCGTGAGCGGCGCAAACGTCGCGCCGGGCGGAACGGAGACGGTCAGCGATGTCTGGCTGGCGTTGAGCACGATTGCCTGCACGGCGCCGAAATAGACAATGTTGCCGGAGGGCTCCGGGCTGAAATTGTTTCCCGAAATGGTCACGACGGTTCCGTTGGTGCCGGATGCGGGAATGAAATTTGTGATGATCGGCACGACCGCAGGCGGCGGCGAAGTCGCGCACTTGCCTTCGCTGCCGGCGTTGTAGATGGCGGCGATTTCACTGGACGAGAGCGGGCGGTTGTAAATTGAGGCTTCGTCAATAATGCCCGCGAACATGGACGTGTAAGGCGCCGGTTCGCCCGACGTGCCAATGAAGACCGGGCGCGTGCCGTAATCCAGCGCGAAACCGGGGGTGGCTGAAGCCTCCGCCACGCCGTTCACATAAAGTATGGACTGGTTGCCGCTGTAAGTCGCCGCGACGTGATACCACACGCCGCGCTGGGCGACGGTGACGGAATTGATGGCGACCTGATTGCCGTTTCTCGTGACACAAAATTGAAAGCGGTCGGTGTAAGTCCCATTGCCATTGTCAATGGTCACCTTCAAGAGGCTGTAGCCTTCAAACAGAAAGGTCCAGGAATTCCGTTTGAAGATGATTTGTTCGCTGCCGCCGTTTGGGGGAACATGGGGATCCAGCCAGACCCACGCTTCGCAGGTGACGTTGGTGGGTTTCAGGGCATCTGAATCCGGTATCTGCACATAGCCGTTGGTTCCGTCAAACCGGAAACCCTGCCCCACTTTTCCAGATGCAAACGCAGCTCCACCTTCCAATGTGCCGTTGTTGCCACTAATTGCGTCCGCAGCGTTGTTTTCGCCCCGCCACCAACTGACTAATCCGGAAGGCGCCGGAGTGCAATTCGTTGTTAGCGTTACGTTGGTGGTGGCCGATGCTGCGATTTGGATTCCAGAAATGATCGCGTAGCCGTCCACTCCATTTCTCACCGTCAACACCACCGATTGACCAGCGTTGACCTGCACGTTCGTGAATCGCGCGTATTGCCTTCCTTCGGTCCAGACCGGTGGATCCGTAAACGGGCTGTCGTAGGTGCGCTTGATTCCGTAGCTAACCCCGCCGACCGTCACTTCAAGATTGCCGTCCGCGGAATAGGGCAGCACGTCGTATTGGCCGGCCGGCAGATTGGTAAAGGCGATGGTCGCGTTGCCGCCATCGAGCGGATAAATGTAGTATTTGAACATCGGATCGGAGGAAGCGCTCCCCCACGCGCCGGGCGCGTTTGCCACCGTCATGCCAACCCCGGTCACTGTTCCGTCAACCAAAGCGAGATTGGCCACTGATCCAAAAGTGCGCCAGCCACCAAAGCCGTCATCACGCGTGTAGAAATTCCAAAAGTCATTTACGGTCTGACCGATGGCGGCAAAGCCCACTTTCGAGCTGGTGGTCAGATTGGTTCCCTGAAAATCCACATCGATCAAAAACGTATTTGTGCGTGGCGCGCATTTGCCCGCGCTGCCGGCCGTGTAAATGGCGGCGATTTCATTGGTCGAAAGGGCGCGGTTATAGATGGACGCTTCATCTATGATGCCTGCCAGTTTTCCGTTATACGGCTCCGGTTCTCCGGACGTGCCGATAAATACTGGTCGCGTGCCATAGTCCAAAGCAAAGCCCGCGCTGGCAGATGCCTCCGCGGCACCGTTGACCGAGAGCGTCAGCTTGTTGCCATCGTAGGTTCCGGCAACATGATACCAGACACCTCGTTGAACAGCCGTCGTTGAATAAGTGATCACTTGATTTCCACCGCTGGTGACCACGAAAGAAAACCGGTCGGTATAAGTTCCATCGCCGTTGGGACGACTTTCTTTAAGGAGACTGTAGCCTTCAAAAAGATAGGTCCAGGAATTCCGTTTGAAGATAATGTATTCCAAACGAGGCGTTGTGACATTCGGATCCAACCATACCCATGCCTCGACGGTGACATTGGCAGGTTTCAGCGCATCTGAATCCGCGATCTGCACATAATCATTGGTTCCGTCCAGACGGAAACCCTGCCCCACTTTGCCCGATGCAAATGTGGCTCCACCTTCCAACGCGCCGTTGTCGCCCCCGACGAAATCATTGGCATTTCCATCCGCCGGCCACCAACCCACCAGACCCGAGGGCGGCGTGACACAATTATTCGTCGCCGTCACCGGCGCGCATTTGCCCGCGCTGCCGGCGTTGTAGAGGGCCAGGATTTCAGAGGCGGACAGGGCGCGGTTATAAATGGCCGGCTCGTCTATCTGCCCATTGAAGTATCGGTTGCTGACACAGAACGGGCAAATCGTTCTTCCGTCCTCCGCGCCGATTGCGACGGAGCTGCTCGCGAGCATCGGTGAGATGGCGCCGGTGTGATAATTCGGAATGCCCCACGGCTGGCCGTCAACATAAAGCTGCAATTTCGTTCCGTCGTAAGTGCCCGCAACGTGGTGCCACACTCCGCCAGAAACTACCGCGCCGCCGCCGTTGATCGTGGCGGTGTCGGGATAGGACGAAGGAGAAACTGAGGCGCCACCGTCCGTGCTGATAAAGAAGTTCACACCCAACGGTCCCAAGGCATACCCATTGGCAATTTCGATCCCGTAAAAATCACTCGTGACCAATCCTTGGTAAGTATTCATCGCGTTAGAAGGATCGGCCTTCATCCAGAATTCGACGGTGACCTGGTTGCCTACGTCCTGATTCGCCGCTTTGGGAATCTTCACATACTGATTTGCGCCGGTGAAGCTGAACGCCTGGCCGGCTTCTCCCGTGGAAAAACTTGCGCCGTTCACCAGTGCGCCGGTGGCGCCACCAACAATGTCCAGAGCGTTGCCCTCAGCCTTCCACCAATTGACCAGGCCTTGCGGAGCGGGCATGCAGGCGGGTGGAGAAATTGAACCATCGCCCACGAGCGCCAGGCTGTGAAACTCACCCGCGGAAATGGCGAGCACGTTCGTCAAAGCCGGCGGCACTGTAGTTTGTCCGTAGGTGTTGTCACCCCAACCAACCACCGTGCCGTCAGATTTTAGCGCCAGGCTGTGCTCCGCACCGGCGGCGATGGCCACGACGTTGGACAAGCCAGCCGGAACGTTGGTCTGGCCCGAAAGATTGTCGCCCCACGCGACGACGGTGCCGTCGGCTTTGAGAGCCAAGCCGTGATAATAACCCGCGGCGATCACGATCGCGTTCGTGAGGTCCGGCGGAACATTGGTTTCGCCCCAGTTGTTCCATCCCCAGGCGACGACGGTGCCGTTGGACTTTAACACCATGCTGAATTCAAGACCCGCCGCGATTGCGGCGATGTTGGCAAGGCCCGGAGGAATATTCGTCGGTGTGAAGCTGTCTCCGCTGGAACTCCAGGTTGCAAGCGCACCGTCTTTCGTTAAGGCAAGCCAATGATACCAGCCCGCCGCGATGGCGGTGACATTTGACAAACCGGAAACGTGCCAGTCCGTGCCGTAACCGCCCCAGGCAACGACGGTGCCGTTGCTCTGCAGCGTCAGGTTGTAGGTGTCGGCGGCTGAAATGGCTGCGACGCCGGACAGTCCCGCCGGAATATTTGCCGCACCGCCATCGTTGTAGCCCCAGGCAGCGACGGTGCCGTCCGACTTCAGAACGAGGTTGTGCCGCCATCCCGCCGAGATCGCGACGACGTTGGTCAATCCGCCCGGCACGTTTGTCTGGCCGTAGTCGTTCCATCCCCATGCGGTCACTTGCTGGGCGGCGAGAGCCGGGTGAATTGAAATCAAAAGTGTTAGAAAGGCGCAGGTAAGCCCCGATCGCGAGGAAAGATTCGTTTTCACTTTTTCTCCGAGAATTATTTTGGCCTTATTTATTATACCAAACAAGATCAGGCAAACAGTCGAGCTTTCGATGTTTGCGGGTAACGATTTTCGCCGCCATCATAGCTTCATACCTGAGCCTGGGAACTGTGCGTTTGCATGCACAGTCAATATTTTTTGCGTTTGATGAGATTAACGAAAAGTTTGGCTTGAGCCAACATTGCACCGCGCATTTCCTTGTCCCGAGTTATACGGACAGTCCGAAAGATTACTGTCAGGAGTTGCCCCCGTTGACTTGGCGCAAATCTGCGTCCATATTCGCCTCATGGACTCTGACATTTCGCGTCTGCTCGAGCAATGGGAATATCAGCCGGGGAAAGTTGCGGTCAGAAAGTTTAAGGGCGACGACGGAGTGGAAAAAATCCAACTGCGCGTGGACCTTGGCCTTTTGCAAATGAACGCGAAAGGCCGGCCCGACGGCAAACGCCCCTTCGGCCACGCGTCGCTTTTTGAATATTACCAGTCCAAACTTCACAAACATCTCGCCGCGCACAACGGCGTCGGCGAAGACTTTGAACTTCGGCCCGAGGATTGCACGAAACTCCAGATCGAAGCGCTCCAATATCATCACCGCTACATCTGCCTGCTGGAACTGGGCGATTTTGCCGGCGTGGTGCGCGACGCGGAGCGCAACCTCGCCGTGTTTAATTTCGTCGGCCAGCATGCCGGCTGCGAGGAACTGGCCTGGGCGCTGCAGCAATTTCAACCGCAACTTCAAATGATTCTCACCCGCGCCCGCGCCCTCGCGGCACTCAAGGTGGAAGACCATGCTGAAGCCGTCAGCCTGATCGAACAAGGACTCGACGAACTGCGCGCGTTCTTCAACGAACATTCGCGCCACGAGCTCATCGCGCAGAGCGGCGAAATCCAATCGCTCGAAACCTGGCTCTCCGAAATTCGCGCCAACCGCCCGCTTTCCGCGCGTGAAAAGCTGGAGCAGGCGCTCGACGAAGCGGTCAACCGCGAAGATTACGAAAAAGCCGCCGAGGTGCGCGACGCCTTGCGCAATTTGAAAGCGGACAATTAAGCGCCTTTACGGTTTCACACCTGCCACCGCTCGAATGAAAGCGCGCACTTTGGCGGAATCCTTTTTACCCGGTGATGATTCCACGCCGCTCGAAACATCCACGCCAAACGGCTGAACTTTGCGCGCGGCGCCCGCGACATTTTCCGGCGTCAATCCGCCGGCGAGAAAAATCGGTTTGCCAAACTTCCGCGCTTCAATGGCGAGGTCCCAATTGAATTTTTCGCCCGTGCCGCCGCGCGCGCCCGGCGAATACGCGTCGAGCAAGTACGCGTCGGTTTGGTAATCCGGCAATTCCTTCAGCGATTTCACGTCGCGGATGCGAAAGGCTTTCACGCTCATCACGCCGAATTGGGTGCAGAATTCCGGCGGCTCATCGCCATGAAATTGGAGCAGGTTCAGGCCGCATTCTCCGATGGCGCGCAGCACCAGATCCTCCGGTGCGTTAGCAAACACGCCGACCTTGAGGACGTAAGGGGGAAGCGCGCGGGCGATTTTCGCAGCGGTTGGCAGCGAAACATGGCGCGGGCTTTTTTCGTAAAACACCAGGCCGATCAGGTCCGCGCCCGCTTCCGCGGCAGCGACGGCGTCGGCGGGGCTGTTAATGCCGCAGATTTTGACTTTGACGCTCATGGAGCGGGGACAGCTTCGCATTGGGCGCGGGATTTCTCAACCGTGTTTCGCGAAGGGCGAGCCGGGACCCCAAAGAGAGCGGGCCATTTCAAACGCCGAAGAACCAGAGCAACGAGCTTATCTTCCGGTGGAGAACGGGGATGGTTTTGCGGGTGATCGGTAGGGAAGATCACCGCACCTGTCTTAAAAATCTCAAATAAAAATTGGCATTTTGAAGCGCTCCATACCAGATTATTTATGTCGAGGGTTCGGTGCTCTTGACCCGCTCCAAACTAAAACGGCAAATGAAGCTTCCACTTTGGCTGGCGCAAAACAAAGAGCAGCAGCGATTTTATCTGCTGCCCGGCATGGGCGGTTCCGCCGCGCGGCGGAAGCAGCGGCGGATTCTCGGATGGGCAATCGCCGCCGGGCTGGTGGTTTCGGGCGTTTTGGCGGGACTTTTGTTTTTGTTCAACCGGCTTTCCAAGTAGCGCTTCAGCGAACGGTTTTGCCACCCGCCCGGCGGGAAGAGTTGCCGGGCTTGGAATTTAATTGAGCAAGTTTCCGCTTGAGCTGTGCAATTTCCGCGTGCGCCTTTTTCAACTCGTCGTCTGTTTCCTCCTTGGTCTTGTGCGCCAGGG